>Ga0307930_1001191_pt1 | contig 20921 bp, 20 predicted proteins | sample OrgLakmetageno46_FD_203161 | JGI IMG/M metagenome (GOLD analysis project Ga0307930, IMG submission 203161) | Saline water microbial communities from Organic Lake, Antarctica - #46 | ecosystem: Environmental > Aquatic > Non-marine Saline and Alkaline > Saline | place: Antarctica: Organic Lake...
ACCACCAGCTGCCGCCGCCGCCGCTGCTGCCACGCTGTGAGGCGAAAAGAGCGCGGGGTTTTCAAGCAACGCTTCGGAGGACATCACGGCCGCACAGCCTGTGGACTGCAAGAGTGCTAAAGCATCTGCAGCGGAGCTTATCCCGCCGTTGGCAATCACAGGAATGGACAGCGCTGCATTGACCTTTTGGACACGAGACAAAATCCAACGAGAAGGGAAAAAAAATGTAGACACAAAATCTTAGTTGATTTATGCGAATACATACTTCAATGTTAGCCTAACTTCAACACTGAAAGTGGAAAGAAATTATGTAAAGCAGAAAAGGAGAAAAAGAAAAGAGAGGAAGAGAGGGACAAAAAAAGAAGGAGAGAGAGAAAGGAAGATCCAAGCCCTTGAGTACCTGCCGGGCCACATCGCCGTTAGAGGCCCCGCACAGCTGTTTGTTTTGGTGCACGGTTCGGCCGTGAACGCAAACTGCTGACGCGCCACAAGCTTCCAGCATTTTCGCAAACTCGACGGTGGCTTCGGGCCCAGACTCCAGGACGCGAATCTTCACCGTGACAGGCGTGCCCTGGAGCTCCTGCACCATGCCTTTCAGAACGGAGGGTAAAACAAAAAGAGGGAAAATTGTAAACGTCGGTATTCAGATCAGCTACAGCATAGCAATAGAATGGTTCAAAGATTAGCATGTGCGTGTAACCAATTTGAAAGCACTTTTTAGGGACGATAAAACAATCACCTGAAACAATTTTCTGCACGAGCTCCGGCTCTCGAAGCAAGTAAGCGCCGTAATGGCCTTTGCGAGCAATCGCTTGAGGGCAACCCAAGTTCAAATCAACACCGTCCACCCCATTCTCAATGACGTAGCGAGCCGCTGCAGACACTTTCGATGGGTCGTCGCCGCAAAATTGAGCAATCAAGGGGCCTTCAGCAGTAGCATAACCGGATGAGTCCTGGCCGTTGAGCCAAGTCGGCAGAGGGACACCGCTGATCGCCAAACTTTCAGCGAGCGGGTCCCACGATTCTTTGCGGTGTTTCGCCACCGACAAGAAATTTTTGGAGTGAATCATTTGCGTGTAGCACAGTTCCGTGCCGTGGTGCCGGCACAGTAAACGAAACGCTAAGTCACTTTGCCCGACCTAACAAGAAAAATTAACCATGGTGAAATAATACTAAGGTGTTTGGGTAAGACACACACCTCAAGTTGGATGCCTGTGGATCAGATCGAGCTAGGTTGGAGCTTACAAAATGCTTCAAAAGATCTTGAGAATAGATTTTTCATTTCAGCGAGATGTATCGCTCTTGAACGCACCATTGGTGCAGCAACGAAGCGGGGGTTCCCAAGCCGGTTTAACAAGTGATTCTCTCGCTTCGGCACCGCTGACAGCTCCTCGACGCGAACGTCTTGGCTTAGGCTAGCTGACTTCAACGAACTCGAAAGGGCCCGTGTTGGCATGCGCCTTGCCACCGACGCAGCAAGGGCTGTCCGAGGCATCACGGAACTCGCTGTGAAGCCGACGGTTCCTTCAGAGAAGGTGCTCAAAGCAAACAGAGTCAGCCTCAGGTAGCTCGAATGCTGGTACATAGAATTTCAGCTCCCAATAATATGCTAGTCACTGCAGCCTAATCGCAAAGCTGGTTGCAAGTAGCATGACGCTAGACAGCCGCTAATGAAACAATGAAGCTCAGATTGAACATCGAACCCAGCGGGTTGCATGTTAGCTTGTTGTTGTTTTGCTGTCACTGTCACACGATGAAGAGCAGAGCGCAGAGAGCGCAGAGAGTGAGACGCATCATTTCAACGATTCTGAAGCCCAGCCCCGCTTTGGGGGAGAAATGTGCAACATCGCTTCTGTACCAAACAAACACACTCCTCCTCTGCAATAATTTCTTTCCTTTGGCGTGGTGGTGCATTCATTGAACTTCGAGTCAGCGACGGAGGGTGGGCATAGACTAGAACGAACTAAACGAAGGAGTTAGGGGTGGGCATCAAATAACGCGCACCCCTCTTAGTATCATGTCTCACCGCCCTGCCTCTAAGATCTTTGTTCAGTTTTTGTATTTGAGCTACGCAAGCGGCCTATCTTTGCACCACCTCAGCGCTCCAACGATAGTTGTCACAGGTGCGATTCCCCCATCATACCATTACTTTTTCTTTCGCCGCACGCGGCTCGGTAATTATTTGCGCAGGCGATGCAAGTATTAACTATCACAATGTTTCTCTTTCGTGTTGTACTCGTGTGATTCCTATTCATTAAAGGTGGTCCATGCAGCGGAAAGACATCAGCCATCAACGCGCTGCCACCCACGCTAGGAGGCTTCGATCTTTTGAAAGTGCCCGAGGCCGCAACGCTGTATTTCGAGCGAGGAGGCTCTCTGCCCTTTGGCACGGATGCAGACTTGAGCGGTGAATATTCACCGTTAGACCGAAATTTATTGTGGGAAGCGTGGTTGATTGAGTTGAAGATTAGCCTCGAGAATGCTGCTCACGCAGCCAGCGCTGCTCGAGTGACCACTGTGCTTGAAGGCGATAGCGCTGCCTCGCTCCCACCTTGCGCCGTGGTGTGCGACCGTGGCATTTTAGACTCGCGGGCGTACTTGTCGAGCGACGCGGAGTGGGAACAGCTGCTAGGCTTGGCCGGGTGGGACGAAGCCGAGCTCCTGAGCCGTTACAAAGGGGTGGTGTGCTTGGCAGTAGCCCCCGAAGAGTACTACAACTTAGGCAACGAAGCCCGGCACGAGTCGTTTGAAGTCGCGCAGCAGCGGCACGGCGCTACTTGGGCGGCGTGGCGGAATGCGGCGGAACGCTGCGACGCACGCGCGGCTCGCCAGCATGCCGACGACTTTGCCGCGGAATTTGACCTCAGCGGCACCTCTCGAGCCAGCAGCAGCAATGGAGGCGGCCGGCACCGCGCCCCGAGCCCGGTCCTAGTTGCCAACCCTCAGGACAATTTCGGTGCTGCTACGGCGTATTCTTCAGAGGAGGGTCTCGATGAGATGACTTCTCCATTCGAGGCCAAATCTGCAGCACTACGATCCTGCGTAGAATCTACCCTGCTGGAGCATTCCTTGAGCGAAGCTGCCAGCAACAGCCGCGGCAGCATTTTTGGCTCAGGCCGGCGGCACCTCTCGTCTTCGTCGTCTTCTTCTTCGAGTGGGCACTGGAGCATGCCCATCGATTTCATTGTAGCGCAAGCGCACGCAGTCGCTACTAGCCCGCATCTCGGGAGCCATTCCGGCAGCAGTATCAGTAGCAGTGTGTATGCGCGCAGCGTGGCGCTCTTGCGAGGTGTGCAGAGCGCGCGCCGCGGCGACCCAGAGCAGCGCAAAGTCCTCGCAGCGGCGCAACAGCGCGACGCTTCTCAGAGCCTTTTTCGGTTGGAGTTCTAGAGAAGTGCCCCATCTGGCACACTCTACCAGTGGTTGTGGTGCAACATGCGCCGCATGATAAACGAAGCGCACATCGGCAGCAGATTCATGTGCAGCTCAAATATAAGCACCATTCTATTGCAGAACATAACACACACATTTTTGCTTTGGCTTGTTTCCGTATCTTTTTGTACATAACGATTTAATTCGGCCAAATATAAAAAACAGTTGGCACCGCGCGCATTACAAATCAATAGGAATAGGAGTGCATAAGATAGAGGTCTTTATCTACATGAGTCTTAAATTCGAAATCGAAGGCGCCAGGAATTCTAGATTCCGCCCCGAAAAGAATGAGGGATGGTATGGATGCATATGCTCGAGCCTGATGGTAGTATTTTAGAACATTTTTTATTTTGAAGGTTTAATGTTTGATATCAATATTGGAGTTAGATAAATACGCAATACGCACTCCACTTGCCAAGCGAACTAGGGAAGGATATGAGCTACGAGCATAAAGCAGAAGCAGAAACAGCGCTTTTCAATAAAACCCACTGAAATCCTTACCCGCCCTCTCTCCGATTTCTTTTGCCTCTTCTCAGGCGGCACCGCGAACGGAAAACCAAAACCATCAATTTTAACCAATCAAACGTCTGCAAGAAGGCCTGTGGCTTCTTCTCGATCACCAAACGGGTTCTCATCGTCGTCATCGTCGTTCTCGTCATCTGACCCGAAGTCATACTCTTCCATCTGGTCTTCGATCTCGCGCGCAGCTACTGCGAGCTTTTCCTGTAAAGAGCAAATATAACCAAGGTTAATTTGAAGACTTGAAGATCAAGCAAATGCGTGTGTCTTCAACATTTGATGATTTCGATGACAAAAATGGCGTATTCGCTCAAATAACGTCTCAGTGCATGTGTTGTTTCGTAGATATTCACCTGCATTTGCTTCAAGCGGTAGTCCATGAAATAGCTTTCGAGGTCTAATTCCCCGTCTTGCACGTACTTCTCTTCGCCGTTGTTCTCTTCATCGGAGGATGAACCACCCGTCCTACCTGCCTTTTCACTGCTACCACCGCTGCCGCTATGCCTATTGCCTCTCCTACTGCTGCGCCCTCCTCCTCGCTCTGAAGTGCCTATTGAGGAGGAAGACGAGGTGGCTGAATTTGACGGCTCGTGGTAGTGGTCGTTGGATAAGACTTTGGAGTAAGCAGTGTTGCTGGCGTCATCTTTGGCGCTGCGCTGTCGGCGGTAGATGAGAACCAAGGTGCAGAGCGGCAAGAGACCCGTAGCCGCAAGCATCTGTGTTTGCCGCAGTCAAAAGAAACGAGAAACGGGTAAGGGATTGAGCAAGTAGGTAATGAACAGCATCAAAATGCGAAAAAAAAATAGGTGCAAACAAAACAGATGGATGCGAAGGCACAAAAGCAAGATTCACCAACGAGATGTCCTCAAAAACGTTCTTAGATTAAACTCGCAAGTCTATCTTGTCTTTCCGGTATAAATGCATTCATTTCATTCTAATTTGACGCACCAGCATAAGGGCGCGCTTGTTGGTGGACGCCGAATACGGGTGGTAGGCTCCAGCCGCAGTTCCGTCAGCGGTGGGGTGGTAGCCCGCGGTCCACAGCAGCGCGCAAATACAGGGAAGGATCCCGCTAAACCCGTTCGCCGCTGCTTTCACCACGGAGACACGAATGGCTTGCGTCACCGGTAAGCGGCGCGTGTAGAGGGCGAGGCAAACTACACTGGCGAAGCCTGTTAGTTGATAGGGGAGAGGAAGAAGAAGAAGAAGAAGAAGAAGAAGAGAGAGAAAAAGCAGGACATAAGTGGAGACAAGGACTTAGGAAGATTCGTGACGAAAGAAAAAGATTTTTAAGAGAGAAGAACACAAGAAGACCATAGATGAAATAGGATGAAAAAGAGCAAAGAAAGGGAGTGAATTGTCAAGGGAACCAAAGGTGTCTTCTGCTGTCCTCACCGTTGAATCCACCATACGACGCCAAGCAGATCCACGCCACCGCCCGACTGGTGCTCAACGCAAGGACGAGCGGGCCTAAGCTCGTGCCCCCGAGCGCGCAGAGCCCTATTCTGGTGAGCGCCAAATCATTGGCCCGGCTGCGGCGCCCTAGCGTCCACCGGCTCACCTTTAGGAGAGTAGGAGCGCGAGCACATGTAACGATTATGCCATGAGTCCAAGAGCTCGTCGATAACTGACGTGCTGGAATCAGAAAAGCTCTCAGGTTCTTTGATTTCCTCTGTATTACGAATTTTATCTTTTATGAAGAATGCAGCGTTTCCACCCTTTCTTCTCCTCCCTCTTTCCTTTCAGCATTAAGTCTCACCACATTCGACGCCATCAGCGCTCCCACTAAGCTCGTCGCCCACAGACACACCGCGGCTTCTACTGCGGCATGACGGCTGTTAGCTACCTGCTCGCCTAAATCACTACTGCTGCTAGAGCTACTAGTGCTACCTCCGTCTGAGCCCAAGCCCAAATTGTGGTGGGAATAAGTGGGTAAGGCTACGTAAAACGACGCAAACAGGGAAGTGGCAAGGAGCCGGCCTCCATATAGGAAACTAAGGCTGAAGGCTGCTTGTAACGCCAGCCATTTGCCTCGCACCTGATAGATGGTGATGAGGAGGAAACATACATGCAAAGGAAACTCAGAATTCATGTTTAAGGCAAGGAATATCATCTTTTCATTCAGGTAAAGGAAAACGCATTCAGGAAACATCAAAAACGAAGAAGCACCCAATTTTCACCGAGAAAATATCCACTCCTACAACCTTCTAAAATATGGTTTCACTCTTACCACATGAAGCTTTGGTTGTTCCACACGAGCATTATCGTTGGGAGAAGTAGGATTTTGGGGCTTGTTATCAACCCTAGCTGTTGCTGTTGTAGCAGCTACTGCTGCTGCCGGTGCATTCCCATTTACGACTTTTCGATTGCTGCGCTTCGCTTTTTGCTTCCTCTGATGCCCGCTGCTGCTGCTGTTGTTGCTATCGTCTTCGTCACTCAATTCCCCATCGCCGTCAGTGCCGAGCTCGCCACTCCTAGCAGCTCCCTTCGCAAGCGCAGGCGCGGTTGCATTAGCAGCAGCCTCAACGGGAAGAAGGGAAGGAGCACTATTGGCATCCGTAGTTGCCTGCAGAAACAGAAAAACATGCATTAAAGCAGTTTTCAAAAATCGAACGCTTTCATTTGTACACGAAAATCAGAGAAAGAGAGAGAGAGAGAGAGAGAGGGGGGGGGAGAGGGAGAGAATAAAAAGAGATACCCAGAGAGAAACAGGAACAGAATATAAGAGAGTGCATTCATCAAAGCCACTACAACACACACACACCTTGGCCAGGGCGTAATCTTGGTACCGCACAAGGGCAAAGTGTGCGGATGCTAAGAGGGCCAGGCAGGCAGCAGTTAAGAAACAGGGGGTCAGGTCCGGCAAAGTGCCGTCCAAAGCAACGGCATCCAGATCCTACGAATTGAGTGAGAGGGGCAAAAAAAAAAGCATTTTAAAAGGACACCACCACACAAATATTTTAAAAGGACACCACCACACAAATAGGGAAGAAACACACGTAAGGAATGCGCGGTGAAAAAGGGTGTTGCTTTAAACAAGGAAGTACAAGGCCTTGGAGACAAACTCAATCTCTTTTCATAGTCCCTTACTTGAGCCCAATTTCCGGTGACCAGCGCTCGCACGCCAGCCGCGCTCAGGCAGCCAAGAGCACTCAAAAAGCCGGCCGCAATGTCCACCAGCACCTATGAATCATAGAGGAAAAAGACATAACTCATTCAAAAGAATAAAGGATGAGGAGCTTCATCTGCAAAGCGTTGTGCAGCGGCTTTGCAACTGCGCTATTCAATCCTTTTCATGAAAGCGTCAACGATTACCGAGTGCCTCGCGAAGCCCACAGCCGCCACGAGAGCGATGGGTGGCTTCGCACCGCGGCGGTACGCAGCGCTGGCTTCGGCATGGCGAGGCAGGCTCAACGCGTCGTGCAAGACGCGGCTACGGCCCAGCTCCACCACCACCTTATGTGGTATTATAAACGAGAAATGTACATAGGTAATGCAGCAATTCGACAATCTGATGTAAAGCTCTTCACAACGATTCAATTTTTAAAAGCAAACCAGCGAAACATGTGGCAAATAGTCCGAATCTCATCAATGAATATTTACCGACGACATCGCCAGCAGCCCACAGCATAAGCTCGCTAAGTTGGCGCTGCGGCAGCGGGGAACGAGCACTAGCACGGCGGCTGCAAACAGGAGCTCTAAGCACACCACGTCCGCTGGCTGCACTGCTGACCCTCGCCTTTGGAGGTCAAAAAGGGCCGCAAATATAAAACACGTGATGACGAAAGATCGAGGAGGCATAAGACCGGAAGGAAAAGAGTTGTGCAGGCCAACTAAAGTGTTGCCGTGTCAGTGTATGCACTCAATGATGCTCCTACAACAGTCGAACAATAATAGTGGCAAAACAAGCTTATGCTTATGCATAATCTAGCCCGAGGTATAATCGCCATTAGCTGCAGTATTCTAGTATACTGCAAAAATATTCGTAATGCGCAAACCTCCACGACAGGTGAGTTTGGTAGGCTGAGAAAGCTCCACCAATCGCGCCGATGCTCCAACCCCCCCACAACAAAAGCGCTAGCTCTGTTGATATTGACACGAAAATGTACATGCGTTAAACAAGATACAATCGTACAATATTAATACGGCAAGACTAGTACGTTGTTTTTTTAAAAGAGGGCTAGTTTGATAAAGGGCTTAGAAGTTGACATCGTGAATAGTGCATGATAAGATAGCTTCCTAACGAGCATGCTCAAATGCCTGTACCTTCGACGCGATGGGTTGTAAGCATCGATGGAGTCTGCTGCACCACTAGTGACACGAGCACTGGGACCACGGAAAAGAGCAGAGCGGACATCGCATGGCCTCGCTGTAGTTTCATTGAAGGATGGTCCAACAATAGATATCCCACGCGCCAACCGCCGCGAGATAGGGAACGCCACACAAGGCACGCACACATAATGACGAAGTTTATTGAATAATCATTCTATAGGCATCGTCAGTAGCTCAAAGCAAAGATATGACTCGCTAGATACGCCAGTCATCAACGATACTCCTCTAAGCAAAAGTAAGCCAGAGGTTAGTAGAATGGGGCGTGGGATCTTACGTCGCTGTGACTCTCGCAGCGGCAGAAAAGGCAGGACAGCCAGTTTGCTAGCTCTCGACACGTCTGCTTGCACCGCGACGAACAGCTCTTTGGTTTCCTGATCTTCTGCACGTATTTGCCTGGCGTAAGCTCATCATTTAGCCCAGGCCGCTGTGCCATTTTTTGGAAGAGTCGTTTGGGCTGTTGGCTCTTTGTTTGAACAGCAGGAAAGATGTTCTTTCCTCCCTGTAACGGAAGTCGTTGACGAAACGAAGCAACGAAGAAGAAGGTCAGATGTCAGATGTCATCAGATGAAAGGCAAAACGCAAAACACACAACGCTAGTTAGGCGTCGTTGTGCTAGCTGTGCTACGGCTGATAGACACGTACGCGTCCATTTAAGAATGTATAGCCAGATTTGCCGATCATTCTTTTTATAGCCTCCAGGCTGCTTTCCTTTTGAACGTTGTGAAAGCTAAGGCCTAGTTATTTATAAGAACGGACGACTGTAGATTGCTCCAAGAAATTAAGCATGGGGGCAAGCCACTCAAAGAAGAAGAAAGTCGAGCCCGTTGCTCCCCGTCCGGTGATCAAGGCGCCGCCAGACACTTTAGATGCACACTTCTCTGCCACTAGTTCGCAGAGGCGCATGGAAGCAGTGCACGACTTGACACGTCTCACATTACGGCCGGAGCCCAAAGAAAAGAAGGTGAAGGAAATCGACCCGAATGGCAAAGAAGCGACTTCCGACTACAAAAAGAAGCTCTTTATGAAAAACACTCTTGGCTGGTATTACTACTTACCAGCTTCGATGCGGCCGCAGCCTAAGCTGAGCGCTGCAGTGGCCGCTGCCGAGCACGACGAGGCCGACGACGTTCCCGCGGGCGCCACCAAAAAGCGCAACATGATGATGCTCTGCGAAATGTGCGCCACGGGAAACTGGCCGCAAGCACAAGCGTTAATCGATCTCGTAGGGCTGAGCGTTAACGAGCCTGACGACGAGGGCGAACTGCCACTCTGCGCGGCTGCCGCGAACGGCCACCACACTCTGGTCTTGAAACTGTACCGCGATTACCGGGTCAATTTGATGCAGAGGCGACCTGAAGACGGCGCCACGGCTCTGATTGCAGCCGCTGAAGCACGAGAAATAAGAAGCGTGGAAGCCATTCTGCAGTGCGCTACCCTTTTACCGGTGCGTCTTTGTTTACTCGTGTACGTCCTTGAAAAGATATATGCTACGGATACGTATAGAAAGTGCGATCGGTTGTCCTTCGTTCGACAAAGCTATTAGTATGTACGCTTCTTCCGGTGCTTAAATGATTATCAATTTGTGATGTTTTTTTTCGAACTAAATTCTACAAGGTGCGGCTCGCTTACGACCACTTACATATGAAAGATACGGACGACGACTTGACTGCGCGAGAGCACGCGGTAAATATACCCCAATCTCGTTTGCGCTGTAGTTCATTACTCAAATTTTGAGTTATACCTAGAATTGTTATCAAGGCCCAACGCAGCTTTGTTATTGACTTGTCCATTTATCCTGCAGTGTGATATTTCTTGCATCAGTCACATGCGTCTGCGCGCATCCGGAGATTATGGATGAAAAATTACTTCATTTTTTGTCATTACCAGTGTTTTCGAACGAAATTCGTGCATGTCTCAAATATGTCTCCTCCGAATGCTTACACTGAACTTGCACAGGTCAAGTCTGGGAGCAACGCCATCGTTCAAGCCATCGACGCGCACGAGAAACACTGCTTGAACCGTCCTGCCACGTGCCGCCACGCCTGTGGGCTCAGCATTACCTTCGGCCAGCAGCACCAGCACGAAAACAACGAGTGCCCTATGTACACTTGCGTGTGCGCTAACGGCTGTGGCGCACGCGTGCGCCGATCGTATATGGACTTGCACCAGGGATATGAGTGCCCGAAGCGCATTCGAGTGCCCTCGCCGCGGTAGAGGCTCCCTTCGTCGTCTACTTACTCCTTACGTGCTATATTTTTATATTCTGCGATTGGAATTGCGAATTGGGAGTCGTTCAAGACGCTTCCACGGACTTCGGCTTCTTCCGAACAGAGATTCCGCTATGATCTATGATTCCAACCTGGCGGCCAAAGACCCCGTTCTGGTGTATCTACTAATCGCTGAACCTGGAGTTCGCTATCCCAGCGAAGGCGACTAATCGCTGAATGGCAAGAACCATCTGCCATCGCGCCATCGCCCACCCATAAGTATTCGTTTAAGGCTGAGCTTCTGAAGAACCGTACGAACAATGGCAGCCCCTTCCTACTCCCCCTCTCCCTCCCGATTTCCCATGCCCGTGCTACGTGCTCGCTATATTCTTATATTCCAATTCCTTATATTTTATGACTCGCACCGCCAGAGGATTTATGGGTTAAGAACACTAAAAGCTTTAGAATCCACGTGGCAGCTCGAAGTCTCCCTGCTTCAGCTTCGAGCGTTCGAGTTCGAGCTTCCGTTTCCCGCCACTTGCGCCCTTAACACCCTGTAACCGACGAGACCACGAGGACCACCCACTCAACCGGAAATTCGCACCGACCGGTACAGTACTGTACACTGCACACACTGTTTTGTCTCGTAAGTAAGTACGTAGGTAAGCACTCACGAGCTCACGAGTCACAAGAAGGGTGGGAACCGAAATGGGCGTCAAAATGTTCGCAGCGTAGCAAAGACACTCTGTCGCCGACCTCAAGCATAGATTCGGCTTACAACATATTCGGAGGACGTACTTCTTCTATTTGCACGCGGAGTGAGTTCTAGGGAAGTTTTGATATTGCTTTACATTCATCCAAAAAGATAAAGAAAGCATGGCCAGTTCATCTGAAGGCATTCGCCTTCTACCAGGGCAACAAAAACGCCCCGAACGCGTCGAAATCCAGGTAATGGCTGATTTAACATGCGCACTAATTGGCACCTATGTTTTGCACTCCAGAATGATGACGTGCCTTTTTAGCTCTTGCAAATTGAGCTCATTTCCCAATATTTTTTTGTCTTACGCCGCCGGCTGAATGCTTGTGCGAAAAGGTTTATGGGTCTTCAGAAAGTGAGCAAGGCGTGAAACTAGAAGTAGACACGAGCTTCAAAGTTATCTGCCTCGCAATCTTCATGGGGGACACTGCGCGTGGAATCCTATTTCCGACGCTCTATGGGCGCGTTATCGAGGTTAGAAATCCTTCCCCACGCTGCAGTCAAACCTAGAATGGGTGGTGAATCGTTTTGCATCATTTTCGAATACATATCTTGCACAACGTCTGTCCAGCCATCTATCATTTTGTGAACATCACTTCACCCTAGAGTAGTCACCTTTAATGCCTCGTCCATTTTTCTTGTTATTTTCCACATCATTTTCACCTTACATTTTGCGCTAAAAAACAGCTCGGTGGCAACAAGTTCACTCAAGGCCTCACTGTGGCAGCGTTCTCGCTTGGTCGAGTAGCTTCCAGCCCCTACTTGGGCGCCTGGTCAGAGACCAAAGGCTCGGCTCACATCTTGAGTTTAGCCTCGCTGGTGGTGATTGCTGGCACGCTGCTCAATGCCTACGCGCCCTCGTGCGGGGTTCTGATTGCCGCCCAAGTGTTGACGGGCGTGGGCAGTGGCACGCTCGGAGTAACGCGCTCCTATGTCACGGAGCGCACCTTTGGCAGTGCGAAAACCTGGAAACTGGCGCGGCTCACCGCCGTGCAATACGCGGGCTTTACGGTGACTCCCTTTGTGGGTGCGTTCTACGCCCACGTGTTAGGCGACGGAGCGTTTTGGGTGGGGCCCCTATGGGTCACCTCGTTTACGCTGGCCTCGTATACCTTGACAATTATTGCGCTAGTGCTCTTCGTGTGCTTGCAGACTGTCTTTGTCGATTACGTGCCAGCGAGAGACCGGCCCAAGAAACCTGTTAAACCGGTGGCGCCTGCGGCGGATGCTGCTCCCAAAGACAGCACTAGCGTACAAGTAGCAGCATCAGCAGCGGAGTCAGACGGCGCATCAAATGATGACAATGCCAGCACTACCTGCGGCATCAAATCATGGTCCGAAGTGGACTGGTGCTTGTTTGCGGGCCTCGCGCTCAACGTCGCCACCAAAGGGTCCGTGGGGGTGTTTGAAACCGTAGGAATTCCCGTAGCCAAGCACCGTTTTGGGGTCAGCGCCGCGGTGGCAGGCTACAGCGTCAGCGGCTGTGGGGCTCTGGGCACCGCTCTACTGGCGTACGGCATGAAGCCGCTGTCTTCAAAGCACAGCGACGCGATGCTCATGGCCGTTGGCGTCTCCGTCATGGCGATCAGCTGCAGCCTTCTGATGTCCCCCAGCACCAGCAGCGCCGTGTACCTGGCCGCCATCTTCGCCATGTACGCCTCAGGCTACCCCTTGGGCCACACCGCGGTGCTGACGTGGTTTTCCAAGCTGTCCACTCAGTCCTCTCAAGGCTACTTACAGGGGTGGTTTGCGTCGGCGGGCTCGTTTGGGCGGATTGTCTTGCCCGCCGTGGCTGGCATGGTAGCAGAGTACGAGGGCTTCGTGACGCTGCTTACAGCCCTCGGTGGATTCTTAGTGCTTACTGTGCTGGTGATTGGGGTGAATTATTCCCGTTTCGTTCGCCTTACTTCTTGAGAAGAAGAAATCTCCAAGCCCTCAAGAATAAGGAAGTGGAAGAGCGAAGTGAACAACAAAAAAGAAGAGAGAAGAGCAAGAGCAAGCGGAAAATGTTATAACAGGCACAAATCCGAGTTCCATTTATCGTTCATTATCGCACTTTAGTTACGCAAGAAACAAAAGCGTTTATACATCGAAAGGAGCCCATACAATGGAATCGCAATGTGGATGTAAAATTAAACCGCACAGTGTGCAGAAGTGCAGACTGCACACTCCACTCCCCTCTCCTCTCCATTTGCCATATAGCGATAGCTCCATGGTCTATAGCTAAGAATTAACAACGGACACGGCCCACATGTACAACACACTGCTCCCTGGACGAAGGCTTCAGAAGGCTTCCTAAAAACAAAAACAAAGCAACTAGAATTTTGTTCTCCACATTATAAATCGGCTCCAAATGATCAGCTTCGCTTCGTTGTCTATTACTAATTATGATGCCTGTAGCTGTAGTTAATTGTCGCCGTAATGGATAATTGGTGGCCATTGGGGTTGTATTCAAATGGCTCAAGCCTTTGATAAATCCTACACAAAACAAACACACGCGCACTTCGTACAATCAGAGCTTAATTATAGCTGCGGCTCAAGCGGCGCAAGACAGAAATCCATTCGAAGCACTCCGCTTGCGAGGTAGCCTTCAGCTCCACGGTCTGTCCTTTGCTCTGCCCCCACGCAGCCGGTAACAAGTAATTCCATGACAGACCACTGCTGCTAGTGCTGCTGCTCCGGTCGCTCCCGAAGTGTTCCGTGACTTCGAAGGCGCAGCCGCAAGTCGACACTTTGGGGGCCCACTCCACCGCGCAAGTGGCGAGCACAAGGGCTGCGGATGGGACCACCGCCGGGGATTGCAGAGTTGGCATGGGCCCCGCCCGCGAGGCCGCTTCTGCACGCGCTTGCGCGGCGACTTCAGCTGCACGGGTGGCCCCCGGAGCTACCGGTGGGCTCACAGGGTCAAGCAACGCCAGGGCTTCCGCGAATGCCCAGGTCGGGGGCGGCAGAGAAGAAGAAGAGCCACCAGCGGCCTGTGAGGTAGTGTGGAAGCCCAAAGGTTGTGCATGGCTGCTACCACTCTTGTTGCTCGCGTTTGGGTGCGCATACGCAAAGCGACGTGAGGCCGCGGCGAGTGCTTGCTTGGGCGCGGGCAGCAGCAGCAAGTGCCCCTGCACCGTGAGCACCGCTACAACATGAACCCACGACGACATGACGATCCCGTGGGTGTGCAGCTCGAGCAAGGCAAACTTCACCACTAGAGGGTTGCCTTCCAGGAAGTCGGCGTGATGCCCAAGCGCCAACGGCCACCCACCCCCTTCCAGCACGCCACCGCGCCGAGTCCCTGAGCTACCAAGGTCTTCAGCGGACCCTGAGCTGGGGAGCCGACCAGCCGTTTTATTTCTGCTTTGGTTCTCGGTGCTGGGGTTGGTGTTGGCGGTAGTATGACTTGGAGGAGCACCTAGCTTCCCTCCAGTGACCACCTTCATGCCGCTGTCACTTTTCACCGCGACCTCTGGCTGAGGTTGCTGTCCTCCTCCTCCAGCAGCGCCGACAACGTCAAGCGCGGCCGCAATGTCTGCTCCATCCGAAGCTTCAAGCGCAGCTGCTTCAATGCTACTTGGACTATCACTGTTGTTGTTGTCGCCGTTGCCGCTGGCGGTTTGTGCCAAGGCTGCGGTCTTGTCCGCAAGCGCTTTCGCTGCTGCGGCCTTCGCTTCTGCTGCCGAATGAGCCCCTTGACCACCACCACTGCCGAAATTATTACTACTGCCATCTCCTGGCTTGACATCATCTGCTGGGGTTTTTGAGGGTTCTTGATGTGGTAGTGGTTCGTGTTGCTCCGGTTGATTTGTAGTGCCATTTCGATCCGAGGGAGGAGGGTGCATCCGTTCCGCGAGGTCGGTGAGGCCAATGGGCACGCGCTTCCGAATCGCCGCCATAAGCTCCCCATGCGTGCGCTGGGGAGACGCCGCCGCGGCTCCCACTTGGTGGCCCAGCGCATCGCTGAAGGGCGCCAAGAGCCCGCTCCCCGTTTCGTTGGTTTGGGAGCGCGCCACCCCCACTTTCCAGGCCTCCAGCGTGCGGGCCCACACCACCCGGCGGTTGTGCTCGGCCTTGTGCAGGGACTCGTACTTGAGCCGCAGCCGCTTGGTGGTCTCGCGCCACAGCGAGTTTTGGTGCGCGGCTGCGAGCCGCCACTGCAAAGCGCACAGCCACGCGTCGTCCTGCAGCGGGTTGGCAAACGCCGCCGCTTCTTGCTGCGCCACGGTGCTCATGGTGCCAACGCTGCTGTCGTGGCCGCTGGTGCCGGCGTCGTCTACTGTGGCGGCGAGGGCGGCCGCGATGCGTTGCGCTTCGGCGGCAGCAGCAGCGTTGGCGGCGCGTCGTACTTCCACTGCGCGTGGTGCTTGCCTGCTGTCTCCACTGCCACCGCCGCTGCCGCCGCTGCCGCTTGCTGTTGGCCCCGCCATCGCAGCAGGTAATGCGGATGCTTGGGCTGCTGCGTCCGCTGCAACCCGCTTCGCTTGGGCCTGGGCTGCAGCCGCCTCCACGGCTTGGGCCTCGGCGCAGCGCGACAGCAGGGCCCGCGCAGGTTCGCTGGCGGGTGCGTGGCACGCTTTCAGGAGCAGCCGCGCGGCACGGTCGTAGGCTTCGAAGGTGGTCCGCACCGAGTCGTGGCTCCTCCGGCCGCTCGACACCACGTCTTCCCCCGCGCGCGCCGTGCCTGCGATCACGTCGGAAAAGTCGCGGCGCATCGGCTCCAACCGGTCCTTGAGCAAGGCGTCCCGGCACGCGACCGCGACTCGCCTTCGCCGCAGAGCTTCGGCGGCCTGTTCGGCGCCTAGCAGAGCCAACACTCGGCCTGGGGCCAAGTCGCATGCCGAACTCGCAGCCGCGGCAGCTACCGCAATGCGCGCGCGCTCCGGGTCACTGACGGGATCTTTCTTGTTGGCCTCGGCTGCTGTGCTGGAGGAACTGCCAGGAAGCCAGGCGTGTTTGCTTGCGTTGCCGCCGGCTGCAGCACTGTTGGGCCCACCAGCTGCAGTGGCCCCGCCACCGCCACTTTTGCTCAAGCCACTGCCAGGCGCATAAGCGTCACCTAATCCTGCCGAAATGGCGATGTCAGCGAGACCTTCGGCCTGGGTCAGTTCAAGCTTGAGGCGCATCGACAACACTTTCAGGAGCACGTCGTTTTCTTTCTCCGCGTCCGCCATCACTGCCTAAAAACAGGTGCAAAAACAGTACACACGGGCACCGCGCTAGTGAGCAATCTTAGACCACACACTGCTTCTGGTTTTAAAAAATGCTATGAATTCGACACCAGTGTCAGGTGCTATAGCTTATGTTCACTTGTGCCCAAAAACCCTACCAGAGCAGCGGGCCACCAAGCTTCGTTCGATTGCAACTTCTTTTCGTAGTCGCCGCGCCGCCGCTGCTCCGCCACCCAGGCCGCTTCCCATTCGAATTTCAGGGACGAGGTCAACCGTCCACTGGGGGGTGGTACAGCGACCGCCGCAATTGAGCTTGGCGTGGTTGGTGATGCATCACTTGCATTTGCCTTTGTGGAGGCAGTGTTCGCATCTGGCATAGAAATAGCCACATCAGGAAGTGGACCTGATTCGGGAGTTGAGTCCGGTGTGATAGTCGAGGCATCACCGTGTGCAGTAGCAGAAAGTGCACTGGAAGAAGAAGCTGAGGAGTCATTGTCGGCATCTAAGACATCGTTGGAGTTCCTCGAAGTATCCTTCACAGCGGATGATTCGTCCCTTTGGTCGGTTGGTGAGACCTCTAATGGAAGCGTAGAAGACGGGGCGTCGTCCGGCGCCTTACCATTTTCGGCATCAGGAGCAGTGCGGATGCCTGCTTCGTTGAAAGTTGGGTCCATAGATATTGGAGTTTCGAGAGCGCCATCAGAGGGGTCTGACTGAGACACTCTCTGTGGTTTTGCTTTTACCTTCTTATTACCAGTATTCGCTTTCTCTTTTTGAAGAATTATTTCTTTGAGGCGATTCATAGTCCTAAGAGCAGGGAGTCTTCCGAAGCTGTTGACGGCTTACTTTCTGAAAACTTAAGGATAAACTTAGCCTTAGAGCATATCACGTTCGAATCAATGCCTAGAAATTGTTAAGCAAGTGTGATAGAGGCCCCATTTTTTCTCGCCACCCCTCATCAGAATCTCAGTGACAATGTGAGCTGAAAAGATTTTGAGGCAGATCAAACTCGTGCCAATATAATACGTGAGAATATGACGTTTTGTTGTACATCCAAGACATCAAGGCATCAAGGAGATATATCAAGATCATAATATATATCATCATCCCATCATCGCATCATCGCATCCCATCCTCGGACCTTCGGCGGACTTGACTCGACGGCGCCACGGCGGCAGCCTAATGAATGGATCAAAATCCTAGCAATTAACCAACGACACTTCGTGAGTCCAGCCTAAGTACCTTGTTTACGCTCATTTGTACAACTCTAAGCCACTCAATTATTTGAAATCCTAGTGAAGTCCGAACTGCCCAAGAAAGGAATATGAATCATAGCATTGGCGCATCCAGCACTACACCGGCTCGAATATCCCGCATCGATGGATGGCAAAGCCGCGAGGCAGATAGCGAGGAATTTGTTGTTAAATCGGCCATCCATATGCTGGCAGTGGTCTTGACTTTGGTCGCGATCGTGCTCGCATTCCAATTATTCTCCCGGTGAGCGTTTGAATGATGCTATGCACATCTCTCTTTGATGTGCTTCAAATACTGAGATCTCTTTGATTGCTTCTTAGGATTGGACGGCAGTTAGGGTTTGAGAAGTGGCCATTCTCCGACACAACTAGTTCAGCAATATCTCGTAAAGAAGAGGATTCCACTAGAAGATCGGTGGCATTTCTGGAAACTGCATGAAAAACAAAATCAAATGCCAAATTTAGAGGGCTGAGTAAACGTAAGCTAGGTACTTTCAACGTCGTCTTCTCCTTTTTTTGTAAGGCAGGTTGATTGTGAGGAGAGTAGTATAAGTCCAATTCCAAACCTCTTCCTGGAGCTTCATGGCTGAAAAGGAACTCAGGAGTAAATCTTTTTTGAGTCTTCATACATGTTAACATGTACATGTACGGCGCTTGCTTTCGTGGATATGCGAAGATATACTAGGCAATTTAATTTCAATAAAACTTTCTTCCTCCTGACAGCTCCTGATACTGATGCCCGCTGGTTGTGAAAATTACTACCACGCGACAGGGATTATGATGAGCTCCAATAGCGATTAGTGACACCCCACAGTAGCCTATAACTCCGGTGGAAGGACTAATGGAGCAGCGTCGTTGGTGCTTTTGGAGAAATATGGCTTCAACTTCAAGATGAGCGTGAAAACCCCCCACCGAACTCGGATACATGTGAGTCCGAGCCTGAACACAATCGACTCTTTGAACGAACTCGAACTCGTGATGTACTGATGCACGGGGCTGGAGAAACAATCACCGATGGTAGGCGGCATGTAGCCGCACCATATGGCGATGTGATCCATAATTGGCCCCATGCAGCAAGAATGAGGACTGGCGATGCTGAGAGCGGCTGGCGCCCGCCGCCTGACAAGAACATTAAGCCGGTGCCTCGCTGGGGCAAAAAAAAATAGCCCGGAGAAATGCCTCATGTAACTGGGACGGAAACGCATTGGGCACTCAGACCCCGCCGACTTGATTGGAGGAAAGACGCCAGATAGAGCCTTCTGGAACGCGCAGATACATGCCACATGTGCAAAAATGTAAATCACCTTTGAGAGCGTGCTATTTCTGCCCTTGTCTATCTTTACACTGGGGGAGTATAATCTAATCTAATCTTGCATACTCAAACTCAAAAAGAGAATAATTACTCGCACGGCGGGATGCAGCAGGTAGGTCAGTAGGTCATATACATTAATAGACTACCGAGGGCCCTATTCCTATTCGTAGCGTTTAAACGATGCGGAAATACGATGTATTCAACAATTTAGTGCCCTTGATTCCAAACGCCGATTTATCATCATTTTGCCATCGCTTTTCCTCAATTATACCAACATAAGCTCAATCAAAAGAAATCTCGTTCTTCATCTGAATAGTAATTTACTCGAAAGATACCTTCACCATTTTATCGCGCATCACTACTAACATGAAGCCCCTCTCCTCGAGTTCACCTTGTACATCTTGATCAGTATACCACAATTGACAACTTCTGAGGAACGGCTCAGTGTGTTGTGCATCATTGATTCCATTTGTTCCACTCGTCAAAGTATTCGTTACGGGATAATAATGTCCATCAAGAGCTCTTCTTTCAAGCATGGGCATGAGTGTTGTACTTATGAATTGCCTGCACTGAATCTTCCTAGTCTCGCTCGCTAATCTCATCAATCCAAGCGCAGTATCATCAATTATTGTCTCGGGGAGATATTCGGTGATGAGTTTGACTGCGATTGGAATTCGAACGTTGACCTTCTTTTGAATCACTTGGTCGATTTGATGCAACACTTTAATGCGTGCTTGACGTAGAACATACGGCCAAGATGACGCTTCGAGCGCTTCGCCATGTGTTCGCTCGAGCCACTTCACGTAATTTGAACAATGTTCACTTTTAGGTTTGTTGTTTTGAGCCATTCTTTGAAATGCTTTGTCCTGTGGAGATTCTTATCTTTTGAACAATAATGGCGACGTGTAACAAGTGAAACTTTTCATTATTCGATTGAAATGCAAAGTTTGTGCTTGCTCGACATCTTGACATATACTTAAATTAGTGAGAGTGCATACTAGTAGATATTTCGATAATCAAAAATGAGGTGCTTCTCAGTAAAGTCGAGTACGGTATATCGTAGACAGACAGTTATGGGATCTTGCGCTAAGAGAGATGCATAATCAACCAAAAGGCATAGAAACTTATGATCACCATTATTATTTCATGAACAATCGAATCAATCATATTATATGCACTGATGCAATTTCGCTATTTCTACTTAGGAAACTAGCACTCTTCTAATCCTGGACGAAACATATGGAAACTAGGACGTCCTAGGATTTATCCAAATTCGACTATTCGGCAAGGTGAAGAAGATTCTATAGTAGAAATTTTGGAAAGATGTCGATAAGATCAAATTTGATGTCTTTAAAGTCATGCACAGTAGTACCGACTGCAAAGATAGGATTTCATCAACAAGTGGTCATCAAATTTACGAGGATCGTTGTCTTCCCTTTTATGGCCGCATTGGCATGTTATTATCAATGTGTTAATAAAATTCTGCCAGAAATATTTCAATTAGTTATGGCCATATTCCTTGTGACAGCATTTTCAGCCTACACTTCTGCGTGCCAGCCCTCTATTTTTGGCCACTGTTTTTTTTTCTTTTACGTGCTTATGTACTATTGATGCGATATACTCTCGCTAGAGTCCATGCAAGGAGGAATGAGCGCATAGCAGTATTGCATCTAACAATTCTTTCATCAATATCATCAAGCACGAGAGCAGTTACTGGCGAAGTTCTCTTAAGGGCGTCAATTCGCAGTCATGCCACCAACCATCGGCTTCATAATCATGCCACTGACACAATTTTGATAAGCATAAGCACAAGTAAAAATCTTGAAGAGGAAGTGTACGAGGGCAGGGCTAATCTCCTGATCTTTCCACCTCCTCCCCCGCCTCTAAAAAGAATTGCTTATGGTTTGTTTGTCGTTCATTGTCCTTCAGATTAGATTAGATTAGATTAGATTA
>Ga0307930_1001194_pt1 | contig 20889 bp, 25 predicted proteins | sample OrgLakmetageno46_FD_203161 | JGI IMG/M metagenome (GOLD analysis project Ga0307930, IMG submission 203161) | Saline water microbial communities from Organic Lake, Antarctica - #46 | ecosystem: Environmental > Aquatic > Non-marine Saline and Alkaline > Saline | place: Antarctica: Organic Lake...
CCCCTCTCCCTCCTGAATCATTCCGCACTTGCTTTGTTTGCGCAACGCACGCGCATTCCCACTTCTGCCCGCAGCATTGGCTTCTGTGCCATTTGGGTTTGTATTAGTTCGAGTTCGAGTTCGTTGCGCGCAAGTCAAAATCGTAAATAGGAAGTGTGTAGAGGCTAGGAAGTTTGGACCCCCCCTCTCTAAAGTGGAAGCTGTTCATGAAATAAATGTGGGGCCAGCCTTAAGTCCCTTCTGCGTCTGCTTCTGCGGCAGTGTTAAATCCGATATAATAACACTAGCTACCAATTACTAATTTCGAATTCGGTGCGATGTGCATTGTTTTTTTATCCTTAATCGGTTATGATAACCGACATCGGTAATTCTAATTCTAAGCACTAATAACACTCCTAGGTAAGATACTTTGTGCAAGTTTAGTTATCTGTTTGCTGAGCGGCGCGCGTCTCTCAATACTGCCTTTCTCTCAGCTCCGCCTTATTTTACTTGCCCCCCCTGGCTGTTGACATAATCCACGAGGACCCGCACTCCAAAGCCCGTCGCCCCACTCTCCTTGTCCCACACGGGCCCTGCGATGTCGAGGTGCGCCCACGGAGTGGCCTCGGTCACGAAGTTGCGCAAGAAGAGGGCGGCCGTGATGGCGCCCGGAGATCCCCCAATGTTGGTCATGTCTGCGATCTTCGACTTGCAGCGCTTCTGATGGCGGGTGGTGTAAGGGTGTGTTTGGGTGAAACAAAGTTGGGACATGAAAGCAGAGAGACAACACAAAAGGAGGAGGTCAACTGCTTTCCGTTGCTGTTCTGTTAACTTCTCTCACACACATCTCAACACCTCCCCTTTCTTCCCCCTTCTTCCTATCCTACTTTATCATTCTATCATTCTCACGTTGTACTCTTCCTTGCCCATGGGCATTCGCCACAGCTTGTCGCCAGAAGCTTTACTGCTCGCAGCCAGAGCCGCCGCCAACTCTTCGTCGTCACTCCAGAGTCCGCCCATCTTGTCCCCCAAGCTGACCTTAAAAACACGGAGGTAGGGATTGCGAGGTTACTTTGATGCTTAGGTCCCCAACACTGACAGGACCTTTTCATGGGCGAGTATAGAAAGGGGTGAAGTAGCAACAGCACATCTCCTACATGTATCTCATGCAGTGTCTGAACTACATGTACGAAATATGCAACTACTCCTCGCTTACCATGCAGGCGCCGGTCAGAGTGGCGATGTCGATGATGGAGGTGGGCTGGAGCTTCTCGGCGTAGACTAAGGCATCGGCCAAGGTCAAGCGGCCCTCGGCGTCGGTGTTTAACACCTCAATGGTCAAACCGTTAGACGCCGTCAAGACGTCGCCTGGGCGCATCGCGCGGTCGCTCACCTAATATATTATGAGTAGGGTATATGTGTATGTACACGTGGTGCCCAGAAGGGTTATAAAAGCAGGAAAATAAAATAAAATAGAGCATTTGCACCGAGGAAAAAAGAATTACAAACAAATATAAATCATTAGCTTGAACTTTCACTTGAACTCAGATACATTCTCATCTCACCATGTTTTCGCAGGCGGCCACAATGAAATCCACTGCTACGTCTTCGGGTTGCATGAGGGCAATGGTCTTGGCGGCGCCCAGCACTGCGGCGCTTCCGCCCATGTCAAATTTCATTAGCTCAATCATCGAGCCTGCGCCCGCTTTCAGGTTGTAACCCCCACTGTCGAAAGTCAAACCTTTGCCCACCAGTGCGACCCGCTTCTGTGTTGAAGCATCGAAATTAGGGGGGGTGTAGCTTAAATGAATGAACCGCGGGCTGCCCTCGCCGGGTTTCGAGCCCTGTGCCACGCCCAGGTAGGCGCCCATGCCCAAGGCCTCAATATCCGCCTCCAGAAGCACTTTGCAGTTCATATTAGGGTGGTCGGCGGCAATGGTTTCCGCGGTTTCCGCCAAGGATTGGGGAGTGACAATATTAGGGGGCGCGTTGACCAGATCCTTGCACAAATTGACGCCTTCGACCGACTATGTGCAAGAAAATGGAAGAAGCAACAGTGAGACTTTCTTTCATTGGAAATTACTTGATATACTAGGAATACTACTCAATGTGATGGCGGAGCAGAACAGTGAGTGCGTTTAACGACACCAGAACAGGCAGACCATCAGCACGGCATCTCAGCAAAAAGAAAAGCACGCAAGAATGAAACCCAATCTCTATTCTCACCGCCAGCGCGTGAGGAACTTGATCCGCAGAGAGGCCGCTGCCGATGAAGGTCACGCTCTTCAAGTTGAGCGGTTTCACGATATTGTCGCCTTGTGGGGAGAGGGGGGGCGGGGGGTTGAGATGAGAGAGAGGAAATAAGAGAGCACAAAATAATTGGATCAATTCATTGAGGCGCATACATTTAAAATACGCAAGAGTAAGTAAACAATACTTAAGATGACTCAGGATTGACATCTGATATTCACACACATCGCAGCGTCCGATTGAAAACTATATTTTTGACACTCATGTACGATTTTTTAAAACACAGGTGGCAAAGTGTGTGTGTGCATACATGTGCGCATGTGTGCAAGGGGAGGGAATGCTATGAACGTGAAGCAGTACACAATAAAAAGAGAGGAGGGCGCAGCGTCCCTTATAAATAAGGTATCGACCGCTGCCCTCTTTCCTTTCATCGCATCCCACTTCGCACCCCCATACCCCCGTTAAAACACACACATGCACACGCATGTAGGCACATACAAGCCACTTGCTGCCCTGACATCGTATCATATATCCGTTCTAAGTGTCGTCCTTCGCTGCGTGCATGGGTGCTCGAATGAAATACAGGAGATGAAGAACAGGGCTCTCTTCCTAGTAACATCCTCTATAGAGTACACAGGAGGCCCCTACAACAGGACTCTTCACACACACACGTATTTACCAGTGCGAAAACGGTTGTCCACGTAAAGCGCACTCGCCATCGCCGCAGCCACCTTCTCAGGCGAGGTTGCGTCCGGCAGCACCACCGCCATGGTCTCCGTAGTTTTATGGGACTTCGCCAATTTCGCCATTGCTTTTCCGAGCGAGCCCTCCACCCCACCACTGCCACTGCTGCCACTCGTAGAAGGCGCACCAACGCCCACTAGAGCCGCGACCTTGGTACCAGCACCTGCCACCCGAATGGTCGCCACGTCACCAGCCTTGCCCTTGAACTCTTCTTGGGTGATCTAAGGAAAATCGTGGGAAGGATTGAGAGAAAATAGAGTCATCGAAGTACAGTAGGAGGAACACGACTAGCATTAACAGTAGCCGCAGTTGTTGAGCTGGTAGACACTTATCTATTAATTCTCGTCAATGACACAAAAGACTATACTACTTGAGCGCTCACCAAATCCGCTAGGGCGCCATTGAGGAAGCTGGAGCCGTCTGCAGCCGCTGCTTCTGAAGAGAGGCTAGCGAGTGCATCCTTAGGCGCGTCTTTCGCTGGCGCCGACACAGGAAACACGACGAGATCACCCTTGAAAGCGGATGGGGCCGTGTCCGTGACGGCGAAGCTCACTTCCGGCATTGGCGTAAAGCTGTTCACCTTCGAATAATTCAAATAGAGTGCGTATCGTATAAGAAGTAAGTCATTGATGAAGGAAATTGAAGTTGAAGTGACAAGAGTGGACTATAACAAACGGTAGGGCGAGAATAGCTCAGCATGAAACATAGCAATTTCGATGTGAGTTATCTAGGCCTTGATTCAATTTCAACATGAAGAATGTTTCACACGAAACCAAGTTGGCCTTCCGCTTTGACGTATGTTTTATCAAGGGCTTGTAGCTCACAATTGTTTTACCTTCGAGGACGACGCTCGGAGAATAGGCGAATTGGCACCGAAGCGCGCAGCGGACACAAGGCGATGCATTGGTGGTGAAAACGATTGTGCTGAGACGAAAAGCGCAAATACCACTCGGGCGGAGCTTGAAAACTTCATGTAGAGCCTTGGTTTAGAACCTACTCTGACTTGATGCTGTGAGATTAGGAAATCGGATGAGCTGGTCTGACTCCTCCCGATGGGATGTTGCGATTGCTCTATTTTAGTATGATTTAAAATATATGCACCATCATCGATCACCGATTCACGACTCAGGCTGGTGCCTAATGACTGATGATACAGTGCAGTGCTCTTTCTGGCTTACATATTCAACGAAACAAGCATTTATTGTCGCAGTATCTCAGAACCCCCCCTGGTGGATTAGCAAAGGAACGCCAACAGACAGCACAAGAGCCACAATCCTAGTGAACTGAAATCTCAGAGGGAGTTGGACATATCGTTTGCGTCTTCTTCGACTGCTTTGCTTTCCTCCATGGGCCCTTCTTCCTGGCGATCTACCAACATTGAGCCATTGTTTTCCTTGTCCTCGTCCCCATCAACCGTGTCAGCCTTTGAAGGCGACTGTTCATTTTCACCACCCATGCTCTCATCGCCTTCTTCTTCCTCCTCTTCTTCCTCCTCATCGTCTTCTTCGATATCGAACAGAGTCAGCACCGAGGCAGCCATGAGACATGCCACGCCTCGAGTTCCATTCGCCGACACTGCCAAGGGCAATAAGCCATCCTCGAGCTGGCGCCACTTCAAGCCTTCTCCAGTCGCAAGGGTAGGTTGCATCTTATCGTTGAAGGACATGATGACGTCATTCGTCAGCGGTGCAGTGGTACCGGTAGGTGCATAGGCAGCAGGCACGGAGCTAAACTGAAGCTCAGCGAGATCGAACCTAAAGGACGTGGGAAAAGACAGCACGAAGAGATGGGAATGAGCAATGGCTTGCAAACAGACACAACAATAAGACCCGATGGAAAAACATATGTATATTAGATTTTGGGGGGTCTTGCCAGCACGCAGGTGCCGACACATACACAAGTATATTGCACATATATCTCCTTACGTGGCCAACTTGAGAACTTGACCCGATGCCACGCTTTGCAACACGACCATCACCCTCTCGGCCTGATCTTCGCCGTTGCCTGGTGACGTCACCTCTCCCCCGTAAAGGGCCAAACTTTGAATTCGCCACCCAGCCGGCCACACCAAGCGCGCCCCCAGTGCAGTCTTAGTGGTCACTTCATTGCCACCACTGTCTTCGTCGTCATTGCTAAACTCTTCTTCCTCGGACAAATCGACGACCTCGGGTTGTTTTAAAAAGCACACTGCGTCACCTCCTTCGAAGTTTTCTTCATCTTCTTCTTCATTCACATCGTTCTTCTTGACCTCATCCCCACTCAGTGCACTTCTCGTCACCCACGCCGTCAAGATAGACCGATCTTGTGGCAGAACCTTGCTAGTCACGAGGCATGACCTTTCCTTTTCTTCTTTCCCACTGATGGTGCTCCCTTGGCCAGAATCCAAAAGCATCCACGCTGGCTCCGCTGCTGCCACTGTAGGCTGGTATGACAAGCTCTGCGCTATCGCATCAGCTTCGGCTGCCGTTTTATCATCGTCAACCGTCGACAAGGGCGCCCGCTGGAGTGTGGCAGCATAATCCCCAAGCCGCTGGGCTTGCGTGCGAAGAGACCGTAAATTTAGGGCTTCGTTCGCCGCTTCACGAGGCACGCCATGCCCCCATGCAGCTGTGGACAAGGAAGTGTTACCAACAGTTGCATCGTTCTCATTCTCGGGGTTGACAAACGTTGATAAGCTCGCACTTGTCTTGTTGGCGCTGATGGCGTCCGCGCTTGCTAGAGCTGCCTTTGGCAAAAGGGGTTCATTTTGAAAATGTGCCACCACAGAGATCGACAAGAGGTCTTCCGCGATCATGGCCTCTTCGCGGCGCTGCATCAATTTCTTGGCGGCTACACTCAGAGGTTGAGTAGAAGGAGGGGCTGTTGTACTAGAGGATGACGACGATGATGATCCGGCCACAGCATGCGTTGTGTTGCTACCCGTGGTATTGCTAGAAGTCGAAGCAGCCACTGCGCTCTTGTAACTAGTGCCACCGCCGAGACCCCCGTCGTCGTCGTCGTCCTCCTCTGCCAGTGTGGCGGCATGCTGCGTTGCCTCGCGTTCCTTTTCTATGGATGCTTTGGTCGCTGCTTGCACTGACACCTCCAACACCTGAGAGATAAGATCGAGCACTGTTGACATAGGGTATGTTAGGCTGGCACATAAAGCTCGAATAGCGAACAATTTGAGTATGACTCTTACTACTAGAGAGAAATTCAAATGAGTGCAGGGGACATGATTAAGAGTGGACATGATTGAGAGTGGCGCCTAATTAATTGAATACAGAGAAAACCAAGACCACCTCCATGAGCGATGCTGTTTCAAAGGACGATAAAGTAGGCGCTGCCGGAGGAATCGCTGGTGATGATGAAGAAGAAGAGGTCACGCCCACCACGAGTTCCCGGAGCCACTTGTAGAGTAGGCGAAGGCGCGATCGGCCTTGGCGCAGGGCTTGAACGCAGGACTCCGCTCGCAAGCATGCCAATTCAGCCGCGGCCAGAAAGGCACTGGAGGTGTCTGGGGATAGGCCCAAAGCCTGTGTTTGAAAATGAGATAGCAAATAGATCACATCAAGGAGATTGCAAATGAAGGAATAACATATTTCAGAATAAGGATACTTCAGAATAAAGGAATAACACCGATTTCGCAGCAGCAGCCATCTTGACTACTCTTTCTTCGAAACCACCAACCTCATTCCATCCTACGCTTTACACCTATTGTCCCTCCCCACCTCCAAATCGCCGAACGCTTCATCGGCCATCACTTCTCCGTGCAGCTCCGAAGCATAGGCCACCAGTAACCGCAACGCGCGGTTTGTGCCATTCTCCAGCACTTCTTCCGCTTGAACGCACGCAGCCTCCGCACCTCTCGCCATCCGCAACACCAGCGGCTCCGCAATGAACTGTTTGCTCACCCACAGCTCGAGCGGTGGCGAAGGCCCCCCTCCGTGGGTGAGGCATGCGAGCAACTCAGCTGAGGGCAAAGCACCCAAGGGACCTTGACGCCCGTACTCCTGCGAGAGGAGCTTGCTGAGCTGGCCCACTTTGGAGCCAAGAGGGTGCGCGGCGTCCAGCCATAGAGATTCCACGCGATCCAAGGACAGCGACAACGTATGCACTAAACTGCACACGGCTCGCATCTGCAGGAGTGGAAGTGGAAGCAACAAGACGCACACAGAACAACAAAGCATGGCATACTCGGGTGTTTATAAACACGCATACATCAACATAATAAAGAAGCATATGTGCCTTACTACTCACGAAGTTCGCATCAATAATAGTCAACGAATGTGAGGCACTTTTTCTCACCTTGGAAGAGAGCATTTGAATTTCGTGGCGCCTCGACCACAGCGTTAACGTCGGCACTTCCACCACACTAGGCCGAGGAGGCGCGCTAGTCTTCGTTGCTGCCTCGTTACAGCACAGCGTCAGCGAGCTTAGAGTAGGGCTAAACGAAGCAGAAACCACGGCCAACGCCCCCGAAACTCCCAGTTTCTTGGACACTTGGAACTGCTGCACTAAAAACGTGCCACCCGCACTGAGGGACACCCAACCTGCGGCATCTGCAGCAAAAAGCACCACCAAATTCTTGCCACTGATATGGCTGCCTTCCTCGTCTTCATCACCACTGCCACCGACGCAACTTTTCGAAGAGCTGCTGCCGCCACTGTTGCCGTTGTTGGTTCGATTGTTGCCACTGTTTCCACCCAATCCAGCACTCCCTTCGAGATCCGGTGGAGGCAGCAAGCGGCGGATGCTGTCACCCATTGCGGCGCTCGTAGCGGCACGAGTCTCGCGTGCGATGTAAGCATCGCTGTTTGCATTCACTGGAGCTTGCTGCGCGCCCCACGCTAGATGCATAATCGCGGCTGTATGCCACCGCACCGCAGCCGCTGCGGCCTTACTTCCAATGGCACTAAACGCCGCGGCTGGGGCTGAGGCAGCCAAACGGCAATAGTTGGATTCGATGTCCACCAGAACAATGGCGCCATCTGAATATCCTACGGCAAGAGTGCCCCCGTCTGGGCTCCATCCAAGTGCTGTAGCGGATGCAGCTGGCAATGGATCGGACTTGGGATGCACGTTCCCATCTGGATGCGGTAGCAGCCGCTCCTGCGTGCGGTTACTCACAGAGAAGCGGTACACAGCAAAGGTGCCATCCGCCAAAATAGTGGCCAAGATGTCGCGCTTTGGGCAAAGTGCCACTGCGGAGCACTTGCTGTTGATGTGCTGCAGCTGCGTGAAGTTTTGAGCCATCGGTTAATAATAAGTTATACGGCGTTTGATTCAAATAATCGAAAGCCTGTGCGGCGCTTGTGGAGCTAATACTATGTTGTGTGAACAAGTTTGTAGGAATCGATACATCGCTAGCAAAGGGTAAATATTAAGGCCAGATTACGCTAATAGCCTATAGCATCCCAGCACATGCCCCGACTGTTTCAAACCGTGGCGTGAGAGAACGTGCGAAAAGTCCTCAAAACTCAAAACTCGAATCCAATCTTCATTCTCTGCAGCGAGATCCACGTTGGCTCCAAAAATATCATGTTAGAGCAATGACTGCACTTTTTCTTCGTTTCGTGTGTCAAAGAAAGTCAGAAAATGATACGGTGCGTCCAGTTAGCTTGCATTGGAACTGTAGGACAAGCCTTCGACCTCCAGGGCTGTTAAAAGTCACAACTCCATGATCAAATATTTTTCGATTGATTTTACGGTGTGAAAACCTTTGCTATTCTCTGTGAACAGCGCAAGCCGAGGCATCGCGCGGTTCGCTGTGAGGCCGGCGGTGCGACAGTACAACTTCGCATCGAGCCAGTATGCCGAAGCTTTTCAACTGGTTTGTGCACACATTGTTCTCATGATTGTCTTTTTAAGTTCTGCAACGACCGTAGTGAAGCCAGTAGTCCCTCTAATCTCGGCTCTGCCTATGTTCTAGACATTTCCGGCGGTCGATGCTCCGAAACTGCGAGCTGACACCGTGCAATACCTCGAAACTTTCGACGCCCAAAAGTGGCACGATGACCCGGTGCAGTCTGTTCTTAAAGGCAACGCACAAGGTGGCGAATCCATAGACACTGTTGATGCCTTTGGAGTGGTCAATGGCAAACAGCTGCTGTCCTCTGCAACCTCGCTTCAAGATGTGATTGCGCACTGCCAAAGCTACCAGTCCCCTAAGAAAGATCTACGGGAAGCCATCCGTGCCATCGAAGCCATCATGCTGTCTAAACATGCAGCCGCACTTATCGGAAACCAAGCTCTTGATTTCAAAAAGCAAGACGGTAAACGCTACTACACCTAGGAAGCTCTCCTACCTCTGTTTTTATAACTGTGCGTGCATTCTTTTCGATGAATTATGAACTCTGACTCTTTTCTACCTATTTTTTCTTCGCCTCAAAGGCGTGACGGAGATCGAAGAATCGCTAGAGGCCAACCCTGTGGAGCATAAAATGGTGGATTACTTGCTTGAGGACGAAGCGAAAGGGATTGTAGCGCTGCAGCGCACCCCCGCACTGGTAGGGGCCGTCTCCAACTTCACCAACTTCCTGGACCTCTGCCGGAAAACCCTGTGAGTTTGAATAATGAAAGAATATGTTCGCCATTTCGGAAATTGGAAAGCTCGCGCATGTTTGTCTATCATGTTTGATGAACTTGTCGTTAAATTACTTCCTTGTTCCCTGACTTTTGGCATTCTCCTACACTGATATATGTTACGCACCCCCCCCCCCAAAAGGCGCAACTTGGAGTGCGGGGTGCCCGTGGTGGTGCTGAGCCGCAGCCAAACGGGCCAGCAAGTCTACCGCTGGTTCCAGCTGCTTCAGCACGAGTTGGAAGTTCAAGGAGAGGTGGATGCCGGCATGCTCACCTTCGTCTCGAGCGACATCGAGGGCCAACGGACCCTCATGAAAGCGCTCCCTAACTCCCCCCTGTACTTGACCGGCAGCCGCGAGGTGCGATTCTTTTCTTCATTTGCGCCCCCCATTTTTTACCTCGTGGTGTTGTGGTGCTGTTATGAAATATGCCTTTCCTGAATCCGTGCATGCTTGTGTGCGGGTTTGTTTCTCTCTCTCTCTCTCTGCATTCATTCTCCGTTACCTCTCCCACAGGTAGCCGCGAAGATCAAGGAGCTCTTGCCGTCGACCTTTGCGTCAACCGGCGGACCCAACACCATGGTGGCCACGGAGTACACCCCGCAAGTACAGGGAGCCACCAAAATGGCGACCCAGATAGAAAACAGCGGCCAGTGCACCGCCATGCGCCACCTGGTAAAGGAAGGAAGGAAATTTTTGAAAAGGAGTTTGCTTCAGTTAGCGTGAAGAATAGGAAAGGATTGCCCCAGTGATCTTATCGATTTATGTTACCTGCGTGCGGTTATTAAAAGAAGACTTGTTGATGTTTGCGATTTTAGTCCCCTCTTTTTCTAACCTCAATGATCATTTCAATTGTACCATTAACTGCGACAACTACCTTAGGTGGCCCCGGGAGTGAGTGCCCGCGACATTGAAACCACTTTTGCCGGGGCCACAGCGATTGAGAAGGCGGCAGAGTCCCTGAAAACGGGGGATTTTGACTCGCTGTACTCGAACTGGGGTGCTTCATTTGAGCCTGCTTCCGGATACCAACGCCACCCAAAGGCCGAGGTATTAAGAAAGCTTGCGTGTATGGGAGGGGTCTCCTTCTCGAACTTGTAGTAATGTATGGCATTTACACGACAGGGTAGATTGTGCCCTATCATAATAGATGCAATTATAATCATGAAGTGCTTTTCATCTTCTTTTTTTCTATTCTATCCACCACCACTGCCCCCTCTTTTGCAGGTGCCCATGGCTTACCGCGTCAGTAGCGACCTGCCCTCCCCCGGGGTGGAAGAGCACTGGCGGCGAGTGTATTTGGATGTCACTTCGCCAGCATCTGCGGAGGAAATGGCAGCTGGCACGCCTTTCTTGAAGGTGGAGGGGTGTTTGTGTGCCGTAGGAGTTCCGAAGAAGCGCTCGCTCGATTTTGTGCAATGATTGGATGTATGAGAGCCTCTTTCTGCCTCTTAGTACTTCCTCTTCCATTCCTTTCATATGCCTCTTGCAAGCTTTGCACCCTCCTCAACTATTCTCTCCCTCTCTCTCCCTATCAACTGAGCAGAACCTGGCGAAATGGTTGGTCACCGAGCAGCCCATCACCTTAGCCGTAAACGAAGCAAAATCGTCGTCAAGCCAAGGAGGCAAGCGGTCCTTTTCGGTGGCCAAAGAACTCTTCGAAAACACCTCTCAAGTGAGTGACCTTGTTTCCCCCTGCAGAATCTGCAATATCTTTTATCTTTTCTGCTGCATCGCCTCTAGTCTTGCGCATTCGTACAGCGCCATCATAACATGACAGAGAATCGCTCGGCAGGTCGTTGTTGCTTATTTGGGGGTTTTGAATCCTTCGTCGTGTGCGTGCTTATAAGATTGTGTGCGCAAATTCTACTGAAGTTACGTACACGCATATGAGTTTCACATTTCTCTCGCAGTTATACCGCACCCTACTTGCATGCACTACATGTACTCCACACGTATGTATGCGTCACGTGTACATGTGCAGGTGGTGTACAGCGTGGGGGGGGTGCATGAGTCAGCAGCGCTCACCTGCCAGGCTCGGCCACAGGAGGGGGAAATCTTCGGGGAATTCCCACCGCGCAGGGATCTCACCAAGTGAGAGATAGGGCGAAACACAATGCAACTGGGAAAGAAGAAAAGCACTCTAGTGCAGGATACTACGTATTAGCAGAGTACATAATGATGTTTCTTATCATATTTCTGTGTCTTCGCCCCTTTCTCATCATCTCTCTCTCCTGCCACATAGGTACTCCAAGTTTCCCGTGGTAGTGCCGTCGCCTACTCCCGGCTACCACGCCCATTACGAAGCTTCGTACCTCAAAACCATCGGGAGTGCGAAAGATGCATGCGGCCCAGTCGCGACGCAAGGGTGGATGGAGGCCCTTTTGTCACAAAATGACCCAACCGTGCGGGGCTACGCGGCTACTCTGGCTGCTTACCTGGAGGTTTGTCTTGTTCTGCTTTGTTTGTGTTGCTTCTCAGCGGTGGATGGTGATAAATTGGAGACATATAAAGAGCCTTCCCAGCCTCCCTTTATTCTCCCTAGTCCCCCCTTACTCGTGTATACCTTTCTATATATTACATTAGGACGCCACCACCCACACCCCTCGCCGCGGCACCGGCCAGCGCACTTCGCTGTGGGGCCTCCAGCGCCCCCCTCTCGAGAACGGCGACACGGTGGGCTGCAATGCACATATAGACTGGGTTGTATGGTTATGGGGTTATGGCGTATTCATGGTTTTTTTGCCGTTGTTTGTGATTCAAGACCTCATACCCTCCTCTCTCTCTCTCTCCCTCTCTCACTCTTTCTCCCTCCCTTTCTCTCTCTCGCTATTCCCCCCTTGCGCACCCACCCATCATCAGGTGCTTCGTCTAGGGCCCAACTTCAGCGGCTCGCTCAGCGTGGCCGTATGCTACTTGCTGCCCTTCGCCTGTACTTCGGCAGCATCGCAACTCACCGTGAGCGTACACCCCTCGCACCGAGCTCTGGCGCTGGAACTCCAAAAAGCGGCCGGGGTACGCGTTTTGCTCATTTTCATGCACTTATCACCCAAGCACCTTGCACTCAGTCTGCTGTTGCACATGAATCCGTAGAAGCGCAATGGGCGTTTGGTGTCCTTTCTTCGAAGAAATACTCAATTCGCATTCCATTTGTTATCAATGATGTCAGGCCCGGCCCCTCTTTTTGAAAGAAGAAAGCGACGAGACTTTCGCTGCGAGCAGCCAAGGAGCTTGGAACGTCCTGCACCTCGGCGCTGGCGACACTTCTACCTCTTTGCTTGACGATCCTGCTCAACTGCCTCTGGTTGGCCACTTCGTGTCGGTGCTTTTCCCCATGGTGAGAAGAATCGAAGAATCCCTTCACAAGTCTCCTTACGTGTAAAAGTCAAGTGGCAGAGAGAAATTAAGAGTTGACTATGATATAGACTTTGAACATGAAAGCAGTACGTAAAGGATCATCAGCGCGTATCTGTCCACCTAACTTCTGGCGACCTTTTGTTCTGCTCTCTTGCCTCTCGTCATTACTTCTCTACTTTTACAGGGGCACATCAAGTCAACACTTCCGAACGACGAAGAGTTTGTCAACGTCTTTTCGGCTTCTGACAAGTGGCTTCGTTTCTTACCGCCACCAGAAGGTGAAGCGGGCTGGGCACCCACTGACATTTCTCAAGACATCTAAGCGGGACACTCTACCACCCTCCTCGCCAATGATTCATTAACATAATAGACTTTCCCGTAGAAGAAGCGACACGTGGATATTGCTGTGTGTTCTTGTGCATCTTTCGGTCGGGTTCAGTAGTGCACAATTCAGTTGAGTTGATGAATTGGAGTTACCGCGAAGAATCTGTAATAGACACCAGATATGTAGTAAATCTTAGGGAATCCGGTTTGTTGTTCTCAATTCTTAATCTCCTTCTTCTAATATCTAATATCTAAATTATTGTTCTTGCATAACTTCCATGCAAGTAGTAATTATTTGCTATTCATTTAAGTACTTAATGGTAGGAGGCATAAAGTTTGCATCGGACTTTCACCAGAATCCTTGTATCGAAGTCCACGAAATTTTATTGATTTCCCTCTGTCTTTGTGTATTTATGTATAATATATTCATATGCTAAGTTATATCTAATATCTAATATGCCCATATATGCCCTTGCTCTTAAATTCGTGAAAGCGCCGCTGCGACACCTAGCGGCAAAAGCATTCAAGAGAGGAAAACAAGTGCCCACAGCAGACCACAAAAATTTAAGCACGGTTTAGTGGCATCCTGGTGCACCTTCCTCATTGTGCTTGTGGTGACGATTCGCTTTCTGGGGTATTCTTCAATGCAATTGTGGTACTTTCCCTCGTTTTTGTTTTTGGCTCCTTGAAAATGATTACGGTACCCGCAGCTCTGTCCATCAGGGACCTACCCTCAGGATCAGAAAGCAGGCTCACAATGCTCAAAATTACGTATGCGAATATGATTACTTGTAGCCATTTGGAATTTGACACCTGCGCAACTCTCCCCGAGGTGACGCCCGGTGCTGGAGCCCAAAACATGGTCGAACCAAAAGTGTATGCGACAAAACCTCCCAGCACTGCATCCAAGACGAGAGGGGAGTAGAGCTGAAGTAGAGTCGATGGTTTGCCTGTCTTACAATCGACGCTTTGAAGCCCAAAGAGCCATTGATAACAGCACTGGCCGCGCGGTGAAAGGTAAAGAAGACCAAACCAAGAAAAGAGCCCCAAAGTGAGACAGTCAATCATAAAGCAGACGATGCATCCGATCCAATAGGACAAAGCACGGTAGAAGACACCCGGAGTACAGCGCGGAGGAAACTGCTCTGGAAATTTATTGGTGACTTTTGTTCCGGCGCGCATCGCAGCGTGAAAGTCACTGAGGGCGCCATCGCCTGCAGCGAGAAACCTTACAGACAAACTTAATTGCTTGCTAGCCTGCGACCAATCCACTTGCTCAGAATCACTGGCGTGCTCCATAATATACTTGAAATCAGCAAATTCGACATTTCCTTTTAAATTCAATTCGGTCATCTTTGCCTGGACTGTGGCTTCAGTCACGTATGTGCCGCTCACATTGCTCATGACATGGGAAATCTCTTCTGCATCCACCCTGAAGTCGTCATTGAAGTCAACACTTGCAAACACGGTCATCAGCGGGTGGCGCAAATTCTCAAGAGCCGCTTCAGTTTTCTTGCGTTCTGAAATAACATAAACTCCCGCTTCTTTGAGGTCACTCGAAGTTAGAGCAATTGCAGCCCTGCCGTCAACAGCTTCTTCTTGGAGTTTTTCGGCTGCACCATCAAGACTCATCGAACTAAGGTATCGCTTCACGTCGCCTGATGACCAGTCTTCAACAGCACTGCGTTTGGGCATGTCAGAAGCCCTGAATAATGATTTAAATTGATGTAAGCCAAGTCAGGTGGATGAATGTTCACGGACCCTATAGAAGTGATGCGTTTAGCTTCTTGCACACTTAATCAGTCAAGGAAGAGAGGCTTAACTTGCGCCTCTCCACCTTCGTAACTCAAATCAAGTAGGAAAGTAGGATAATTTTTTAAGACGAGCGTGAATAAGGAGCTTAAGAATCAGCATCTTACGTCAAGTCTGAGCGACTTTACCACGCTGGCAGCTGGCAGACTATCACGAGCTTTTTTCCCGGAGACCTATCTCGGACGTCCGTCCGTCAGCAATTTTTGAATTTTGCATTTTTTGTTTGGAATCGGTCTTACCTCCGCTGCACTAATATGGTATATTGCGATGTTGAAATGTGGTGCGAATGTTTTGAGACACTGAGACAGGCCCTGAGGGGCCGGAATTAGAAGGCTAACAGGCGGAGAAGAAAAGCAAAGCAGCGCAAACTAAACCCAAGAAGCTAGTCAGGCGCACATGCCCGAGTGGCCATGGAAGTGATGGCAGCGGTCCAAAGTGGCACGCTCCTCCGTGAACTGAGAGCATGGGCCCCGAAGGACCCGAATCAGAGGCAGGAAGGAACCGCGATGTTGCTTATACAAAAGGACGAGCTTAGCACTGTGAAAACCCCGGCCGGCCAAGGACACGGTGATGCCTGTCCAGTGCGATAATGAATTCTTTCGTATATTTTATTAAGGTTTAAAAGGCATTTGCCAGCTCGAGCTCGGCATGATGTGGAGACACCGAAGTCTTCAATTTCGCTGGGATTAAGGGATTAACGCGGAGAACCGCCAGGAGTACATAGGATTATAACGCACTATATATGATTCCGGCTGCGTTAGTGGAAGTTACGAGCTCAAAGTCTACGGCAAAGATCCGCTTGTGACTTCAACTTTTACGACGATTGTAATGATTATGATAACCCTGGGCCTGGCATTTAACCCGGCCGGGATATCTCTGCAGTGCCGGGTAGACGAAGCCGAAGCCTTTTTTATAGTCCCCAGATCCAGCCCCCCTTCGGAAGGGGCTCAGAAAAAAAGCCGAGGCAAATATACAAATCATGAAATCATATACTTGTGGTGGACTGGCTGAACCGTAGTGGAGTAACGAGAACAGCGAAACTGCTTTGGGCCTTTGTGGCCTTCAGAATTTCATGGGCGTTGGCTACAGTTACCGTATATACCTCTTCTAAATCATCGGAGGTCGACATGGCGGCTGTGGTCCCCACGGGCGATCTGATGATATCGCCGTTGCATTTTCTTGGTTTGTGCCGACCCGCAATTCTTCGACCCGATGACGGATGGCCATTGACCACCATTCGGCACTGAGGCGGAGTAAATTCCGAGCTCGGATTCGTGGGGTTTTAAGGCGAGCTACAAGAGAGGCAGCGTCTCGGCTACTGAGCAGCAACTCAATAGCGCTGGCGTTGGACCAGCCACCTGCTCCCAAAATTAAGAGCTCGGGAAAGATACCCGACTCTTTGAGAGAAGTTATGGCAGGCGATGCTTGGACAACGGGTACAATTCCAATGGCGAGTGCTTCCCATATCCGATAAGCATCAGAGGCATCCTCACCAAGCGGGCATGCTTCAAAGTCCAAAGTCCTGCTTACCACTTTCTTGTAATCTGTGGTGCCGCAGACACTTTCACCTTCATTGCAGATGTTTGATAATTTCCTGTTGATAGCGCCATCCGCTGTGTCTGCGTTTACCTCAACACTCTGTCCATAAGATGGTAGATACTCGTCATCTCCGGATGGCCACTCGTGGAGCTTCCGTATCAACCAAGCCTCACTTGAAGGACGAGGCCGGTCGAAAAACACGCATGTCTTAAAAATAAGTGCGCTGTCATTGCATATGATAGGGCAACCAGCTAAACGACTGAGCGCAAGAAGGGCTTCTGTAGACTCGTCATGGTTTCCGCTGTCTGACAAATGCACAATCCTTTCAGATCTAATAGGTCTCCCGAGGTGAAAGTTCGCTACTATGCCACGTTGATGCACAGGTTCGAACACCGTGCTTTTGCTGCCACCACTATCCTCAGATTTGACGATGGATGCTGCCTGAGGTATGGGACTTAAGGCAATATCGTCACGCTTCCCAACGAAAGCCGCGTCGTCGAAATCAACCACTTCTCTTCCTGGATTGCTAAAGAGTGACCGCAGGTCACCGGAACTACCGGGGACACGAGAGTCAGAGAAACCCATCGGAAGCACCGTTAGTTTAGAGTGCGCAATACCAATCCATTGGTCGGTAAACCAGTGTGCCACCTTGAAGATAAGAAAATGGAAATGTAAGGAGGAAAAGAGCTCGTCTAGAAAACGAAGCGCATAACAATTTGCTATTGTAATTAAAAATATTGTTGATAGTAGAGGAAAAAGAAAGAGGAAATCAAAGAATTGATTACGTTCATGAATACCTTGTCATGGCGGAGGATTGCGGTAGTTATTTCTGCCGAGAATCTAAATGAATTTGAATGTTCGTGACCTATGGCGTGATATGGAGTAGCGTACGCGGAGTCATGAACATGGCCACCAGAATTTATGCGAAAATGGTGTACTTGTTCGTCACTCATGTTTTGCCGCCTCACCTCCGGTGTGAAGTACGACGGGCGACCGCAAATGAGCCACAACACGAGTGGCAAACGCCTCGAGGTGGTCGTTTAGCACGCTCACAACACTAAACGTAGGAAGTTGAGCCACGATCCGAGTGAGGCGTGTCATCGACCTTGGGCAATCGTTCATGCAGTCTACAACTACATCTCCTATGCGCTCACGCAGCGCTTGAAAGGAAAGTGGTGTCAAGTGTTTTGCCTCAGCTGCCGCTGCAGCAACCAGGTGATCCCTTGAATCGAACAACGTGGGTTTGTTTCCGCTATTTAGTGAGCTATCATTGGCTGTGTCGTCGTACCTTTTATTTGTAGCGTTCTTACTCAAAGTAGATTGGTTAAGGAGTGCTTGCACAAGGGACCACAGCCCACTTGGGTCTAGTTGTGTATCTTTTTGTCCAGATTCTTTGTGGGATAGGTCGCTAGTAAAACCACGCAGTGCTAAATAATCGCCGTTTTCAAGTGTCATGCGGAGGATCTTCGCTTGCACATGTAAACCAGACGCTGCTGACGTAAGCAAATCAGCCGGTGCTTGAACCACGGCGACTACAGGGATGTGCACAGCACAGCTATCTGCCGGTGAAGAGGCTTCTTCGCAGATGCCGAGGTCAGGAGGCATCAATACATCACCTCCAAGGACGATCACAAGGGCGGAATAACCCGCTCCTTGTGCTGCTATTGCCTTCTGCCGAAAAGAGCACCAACCGCGCGCCGCCAGTGCGGCCACTGGGCCAGAGCTGGAGGCTCTATGTGTAGGTTCGTAGTTGTGACTCGAACAGCCCCAGCCCAGCCCACTGCCATCAACAGGTGATGGTGCATCCTGGCGCGCTGCGACCACGGGCATGTCTGAAATTGACACTTCAAGCGAGCGGGAGGTAAAGCTTTCTGATTGGGCAGCTGCTCTGGGCTTGTCAGCGCTCCCATAAACAGCGGCGATACATGGCAACTTTTCACCATCGAAGACACAACGAGACACCCACCCAAGATCTTGTCCTGCTGATTTATCTTCGGCCATATCAAAGCCTTTGAATTTGATACTCTTCTCTGCGTCTTTAACCAAAGGTATCTCATGGGAAACCTTTTCTGAATGGTTGGAGGCAGCAGGACGGAGGTTGAATAGTTCTAGAAACTCGGGGCAGAGGGCAGCAAGGGTAGCAAATCGTGCGCCCGTTAAATAGCGATGCGGTGCGTGCACACCGAATGGTGCTTTTGCTGAACTACTTCCATAGCTATGGCCATTCCATTTTCGCCAATGGGCAGGTACAGCGCTTTCAATCGCAAAGCGCACGGCAACGTCTGGAGGTGCCACTCCAACGAGACCAAACGGCGTAGTCTCGTTGAAAAGTGCGTTGATCTTGTCGCCTGTGCTGCTGATGCTGCTGCTACTGATACTGACAGATTGCAGAATTTCTATCTGTTTGGGATTTTGCGGCTCGAGGTGATATGGCACCTCCTATTGTGAACCGAACATAGGCAAATGATAATCTAAAATTGTAGATGAAGGGAAAAAAATGTTTCGTTCCTTCAAAGCAAAAAAAAAAATGCTGCAGCAAAGTTAGAGCCTTCATTAATTTACAACCCTGACATATCATACAGGGAATATTTAATTGCCTGGCTTTGTCGATGCTGAAGGAGAGTGCTGAACCATGAATCTTCTGGTGTGAAACCATCCCAGGCATGCTGAGAAGTGACGGCAAGCATGGCAGAAATGCGCCGCAAAGATAAGCCACCATTTCCTACTGGCAGCGGTAAGGGCGGCAGCTTCGATCCTTGATTCGACAAAGCACTAGCATTAATTGTTGTCAAAGGTCCCCATGGTGCGCCCACGTAGTCGTACGCTAAAAAGTCAGCAATTGGAGGACCGCTTCCGCACAAACATGTGTCCGTTTGAAAGATGAGCGCGTGCGTCGCAGATGGAGTTGCCTCAGCCACGAGGGACCTGCGTGCGCAAAGTAATTTTATTCCACAAGAAGTTATTGAGAGATGCGCGTTAGTTTTCTCCGTCTGGAATATCGAAAAGATTACCAGAATTGAGGCGAAGTCAACAGCTGGTTATATGCAGTATCTTTTGGCGCGAGGTCAGGCACCCCAAGATTAGTAAGGGTCAACCTATTCTCAAATCTGGCCGCTATTACTGCAGCCAGTTCACTGTTACGCGTACCATGCACCAAATGGAGTCGCCATGTAGTTGGAAGGTATGCTGCGAAGTTGTGAATGGCACGAGACAATTGCGGATGTAAGCGCGGCTCCACGATCACGGCAACACCATAAATGTTGTGACTTTCTTTGAGCGATGTAGCATGGCCAATGGGCCAGGATGGCTTATCGGTCAACAAATTGAGACCCGCCCGACACCCGAGGGCTAGTGGTAAGAACTGGATGAGTCGCATCCTGGATACTGCAAGGTTTATTTAGAGACGCTTTAGGTCCTAGCACTCGAAATTGACCATCTTAAGACGCGTTGAATTAAACCGAACCGGCGGCTAAGATAGAATTGAGCAACAACCTCGTCCATGTCTCTTAGAATAAGGTAAGCGCTTTTCTGTTTATTTGCAACCGATTTCATGATCATCTTGCTCACTCGTGGCAAGCAAATTATTGCGGTCAAGGCTTCCGATGATGAAGATGAATAGATGCGTTGGACTAGAATCGTCTCTAGTCTTTTGCGCGACTTCAGCTAAATGCGGATGAGTAAACGTTAAGCAACTCTCTGGCTCCAGTAGCTTCTCACTTCTCAAGCGTTCAAGCGGTCAAGCTAAGCTGTCAAGCTAAGCTTACAAAAAGCTACAAGATTACAAGGTTCAGAAAAAATAATAGCCTTAATCCCAATGAAAATAGTGGTGCAAAAAATCGATTTTAGCTACCTGTAGCTAAGGTCAACTTCGCCACTAGATAGGCTCGCCCTCATCGCCTACGCCACCTCAGGAGCTCTAAGCTTGCACATATATCAATTAGCTTACCCCGGAGCCGGCCTATTATTTTTTTTTCATATCTGAGCCCCACTAAGGTCACAACGGTGTTGGCTCTGCACATGCTCCAGATTTTTTTTACCACGCATATCCGGGCCCCAAGTGAGCCCTTAAGGTGCCCACATGAGGCTGAAACTCAAGAGTATACTGGCCTTGATTATGTTTATGTAAGTCTTGTCGGCCATAGGTTCGCCCTATGCTATTTCCGGTCTCGAGCTCACTGTGAACGTGTGCACCACTATTCTCGTAGGTCTCCCGGGGCTCCTGCCCTGGTGCCGCCCTAGAGCACCATTGCGCTACTGCGCGCCTCAAAAGCTCATCTGAAATGTATATCAAAGCGATGCGCGCGCCTGGTCGCCGGGTGTT
>Ga0307930_1001195_pt1 | contig 20885 bp, 16 predicted proteins | sample OrgLakmetageno46_FD_203161 | JGI IMG/M metagenome (GOLD analysis project Ga0307930, IMG submission 203161) | Saline water microbial communities from Organic Lake, Antarctica - #46 | ecosystem: Environmental > Aquatic > Non-marine Saline and Alkaline > Saline | place: Antarctica: Organic Lake...
GTGCTTGTCTTTCTTTGTTTTTGGGAGAGTATTAACTAGACTAGACTAGACTAGGAAGGTGAGTACAGCCCGGTCGCGTGGACGAGATTTACGACAGTCGGCATGGGTCGTTCACGCAACAAAAAATATAAATAGGCACAGCTTAAGCTCTATTACATCATAATATAACGCTCGACAAGTATTTGTGCGAACTAATTCATCGATGGTTGTGTTCGTAGGCTTTTACGCCGCAGCAGAGCTCAGCCATTTTGTGGAAATTGTGCCGAGAGTGCCAGTGTCGGCAGTAAAAATTGTCCGTTGGTATTTAAGATATGGTCTATTCGTTGGGAACCGAGATGAGAAAGAAATGCGAGAAAAAAAGAAAACTGGAAGGACCGAAGGACCAAAAGGGATACAGGGATACCCTTGGAAGGACCAAGCAAGATTCCTTCCCTGTAGCTATGCCTTATATGGTGCGGGGTGCGGAAGAAGCGGAGAATGGGACAATGGGAGAGCTAGCAGAAGAGTAGTCTACTGAGCTCAACCTAGCTGAATTAGCAAGCAACTCCATAGAGTCCTGTGTTCTCCTAATCTGTATAGTTTGCGGAGGGATCTAGTTGTCGCATCCTTGCTACGCGCCCGCTATTGCAGTCGTAATATTGCGGTAGCGGTAGTAGCATACTGTACCTATTACCATCACACTTCCATCACAACCCCCAATTATTTCCAATAACTAGATGTGCTACAGATGATAGGCAGATTACCATATCTGCCACCTCTAGTATGCCGAAGCATATCTAGCTAGAAAATTGAAACTAACGAATTATAGGGTTGGTCGTAATTGTGGTACTACGTGCATGCTTCTGCAATTTTGTGACGAAACCTACCGACCGATTCGTAGCTTCTACACATACAGAATATTTGATTACAGCACGTTACGCCACTAAGCCACAATGTTCTCGTGGCTTATTGTTGCCACATGGGCGGTTCTTGGACACTTGATTTGCAGTGCAACAGGCGGAAATAAGCACTCTTCCAATAATGAAATACCAACAGCCAAAGCGCCTCGTGGTCGCCGCGAAGAGCTTGGGCACTGGCTTGATAAAGGCGAGGGATGGACTTTTTGGCGTGACCATAAGCACAAGGGCTCCGTACTCTGGGTTCGCGATGCAGAGTATTTGCCTGAGACGCGGCACGTCAGAATCCACCAACCTGGCAACACTTCTAGTGTGAAGCAGCGTACTTGTCCCGCCTTCGATCCGAAGAAAATAGAAGCTAACGACCCGGTAGGGTCAAGAAGAATTGGTGCCTTACACAATAAGTATGACGAAGTTCTCAAAACGTTGATGACATGTGAAGTTGCACCGTTCAAGGAAACGCACAAGTGTGTTCGTCGCAACTCGATGGATCTGTTTGTGTGGCAACCCGATCTTGCGTTCTACACTCATGGGTCTGGATCTCTTTTGAATTGGCTCCATGACTTCATCAGTCCTCTTCTGCATGCTGTCCAGCTGGCCGAGTCGTTCAATTCGTCCGAGCGCGGCCTTGTAGTGTTGCATCATTCGTTCAACCATCGCCCGCGGCAAACTCATCACACGTCGCTCGGTGGTGGGAGACGAGATGTGCTCCGAGCTGCCTTTGGTGCTGGTGTGTGGACACTGGACACCGTTGACCCGGTATTAAATACCCAAGGGGAAGGACATCAGAACCTGGACTCTTGCGTGCGAGTCCGTAAGCTCGTGGTTGGTGCTGGGCAAAACTTGGGGGCACAAGGGTTGAGATACCGACGAGGAACTGTGGCTATGCTCAGGGCTGCAGGGTACTTAGCGGCTGGAGTCACTGAACCGAAGCCATTGGCTGATCAACGTGGCCATGCCAGCGTTCTCCATGTGTTAGCGCCGCATCAACATCGGCATCTGCATGACCATCATCACTCAATGCACCGCAACATGCATCACTCTAGACATCGCAATATCGGTGGAGACGGCACGCTTAGTCGTGATTTGAAGGGCCATCATAGGCATCGCGAAAGCAATGATGTAGGCGAGGCCATAATGCAGGGTCAGATAGTCTTTCAGAATCGTAAGTTGTTGCAGGAGATTCCCAACGCTCAAAATACAAGCGAACCACATGTGGATCCACGTGGCCCAGACCCGCACCACGGCTCTGCCTTCATGATAAAGCGTTTTGCGGAGCTCGAGCAGTCATTTGCCACTCGCCACCTCAAGTGGAACACGTGCTGCCACGTGAGGCAAAACCACCATCACCGCGATCGACACCATGTGAGTGCCATACCTTTGTTCCCTCACTGGAATAGCACGGAGGAGAAAGACGCTGGTGATCGCATTTCATCGTCTAGGGCGCTGTCTGAAGCAATCCAAAAGCTTGCTGGCCACGGACCTGAACCCACTGCAGTTGCAGTAGTTGGTACAAACAGTCCGAGCCTTGCTGTTTGCTTATGGGGAGCTGAGGGCATCGTGACAATTGATTTCAGCCCAGAGGGCCCTCATGATAAGTCGGTCACATGGCGTCTATGCGGCTGGGCCACCAACGGCTCATATGTCAAGGTCTCAGTGCCTCGATACGTAAGTCATCACCGAAACATGCGCGATCACTTTACCAGCCCAACAAGGAGCAGTATAGTTTCCGAACGTACCTCCTCTTGCACTGTTGCACTGCTTGCAGCCACCCGGTTTCGTGATACGACTGCTTTGAGTCACCGGTACAACTGGCACTTATTACGAGCGTCTGAGCTTTGCAGGCCCAGGGATACATCTCTAGACCCTGCATCACTCTGCGGTCCAGGTCTCACTTATGAAAAGCATCGACTGGATGTGACGAATCGAGGGGACGTCTGCAGAGGTGGACAAGGAAGCAGAGACGACTGCGGCGACGGAGACGGCCCGTGCGTGTGCCCTCGCGCCTGCCGTTCCTCTTCAGGGCAACCTCCCTTTTGCGTTAATGCAGGATTTGACAACAGCTCTTCAGAATCTTCTGAAATTGTGAAGCCATGCAGAGCCATGCAGGTGATCGCGGATGAAGCAAAGCTGGCAGAGGATGGGCACATCATAGTTGCAGGCCACTGGAACCCTCGCAGTATTGGTATGGCTTCTTCAGGTGTTTTCGGCAATTCAAGCCACGAAAAGCTCGATCGCTTCGAGCCTGCATGGTATTCAGTTTCAGGCAGCAAGGATGCTGCCGCTGCGCGTGAAATGCTTACGCCGAGTCTGCCAGCTGATCCTGGGCGACGCGGCGCTTACAAAAAGATTGACCGAGAGAAGGCGAGGAAGCAGGGCTGTTACCAGAGCTTGGCCAAGTCGAGGGAAAAGAATGCGATGTGGTGCCCAAAAGGTGCTGGTGCTTCAACCGCTGGGTAACGGCTGCTGATTTCTAGAGATACTGCGGCTTGATCATCGCCGAATGGGTAGCGCTGCGTTTATATTTGGCATTTGCAGGGAGGTTATAGCGAAAGTTTGCTCCGTGAAATTATTTGATTATCGCCCCGAAGTCATCAGCCAACAAACGCCATACTATATACTATAACATACAGATAAATCCCGTTTCCCGGTTGAAATACTTGCTACTGACTTCAGGCAGTAAGAAACCATATCCCCAAGCCCAGGACTTCGTTGTAGACACAAATAGTATTATTTCGAGATGGTTTTGTTGTGTGTATTATGGTCTATGTATTAATAGTTTAGCGCCTGCTACATATGCCATGCCAGGGACTGTCCATACGCATTATGGGACCAAGGCCACAGTGTAAGAACTTTTCATGAGCAAATAAAATAAATGGCTACGGAGCATGCAACACTCGGATTAACTACTAACTAGCCCCCGAGCTAAAATTCGAGGAATGGGTTCCGCTGAGAGCGCCGAGATCGGCTCCTCTTGGTCCCACCGCCGAGAGCCGAAGCCATGTCATCCCCGTCGGTGCTAGTCGTAGTTCTCTCGACCCCATCTGGACCTCGCGACACAGTCTTCGTAACGCGGCGGCCGTCTGGCCCTATTGTCGTCGTCGTTGACGAAAAAGACGCTCCGAAGCCGCCACCAGGCCCACCACCGCCAAACATCCCTCCAAACCCACCCATCATGTCCTCCATACCTGGCGGCGCGCCACCACTACTCTTGGACCGGCTTCCTCCTTTGCCCCCTCTACGGCTCGATTTGGGCTTGTCGCCAAACATGTCATCGAAAGGACTAGCTCCACCGAAATGCTCTTCGAACATTTTCTCGAACGGGTTCGAGGTACCGAAAAATTCTTTGAAGATGTCTTCTGGAGACCGGTGTTCGAAAGGATGCCCGCCACCAGGACCGCCGCCAAAGCCACCGCCGGGACCGCCTCCAGGACCTCCACCAGGGCCACCACCGGGGCCGCCTGGGCCACCTCCGCCCATGTCGTAGCGCCTACGAGCGGTCTCGTCGCTTAGCACTTCGTAAGCCTGGGAGATTTCCTGAAACTTGGCGGTGGCCTCCTCTTGATTCTGCGGGTGTTTGTCAGGGTGCCTACGTTTCCGGTCAGATTGTCAAAAGCACACACCAATGGATTGATTCAAGTTGAATTAAATTCAGCACTTACCATTTGAGCGCTAGCGTTCTGTAGGCTTTCTTGATTTCATTCTGAGTAGCTTTCTTGTCAATCTCAAGAACTTCGTAATAATCTTTCGCTATTGCCAATGGGATTAGCAACAGCATGGTGAGCGCCCATACGAAGCTAGAAATGTGCATCCCGATATTCACGTAAGTACAACCCAGCAGCCACTACGACAAGGGGCTAAAGAGGTGACGACGTAGTGGATTAAGAAGTGGGCACTCTCAAGTGAGTGAAGTAAGTGTTCGTTTCTTCGTTTCATTTACACGTGGACGTGGACGTGTGTGAATCCATGTGGACGCAGGAATCAGAAATCGGAAACCGAGCTGCTTTGCTTTTCTTCTTTACCTGTTAGTTTTCTAATTCCGGCCCTTCGGGGCCTGTCTCGAAAACTTCACTTTTACGGAGGCGAATATTACTGGCTACTGGCCACTCGGGCATCTGCGCCTGATTGGCTTCTTAGAATTAGGTTGCGCTTTTTATCTATACCTGTTAGCTTCCTGATTCGATCCTCTCGGGGCCTGTCTCAAAAATGAAGGATTGGCGTTCTCGAGAGGTCATGAGGGTGTACGACAAGGCGGCATAATAGCACAAAATATGCACTATTGAGCTACTGTAAAATGAGCAATGGAAGATGAGAACATTTCAAATCAATGACTGGGGTCAACAATAAGGCTTCTTATGGAAATTTGAGCAGGTGTTTCGGCTAATTAAGCGCGTGAAATGGCTCTTGTGGGGTGGTGGCCTAATCAACCACCTTTTGCTATTGTGGACTGCAGTAACAAATCCACGAATTCTTAATTATGAGGTATAAGTGCGCGATTCACTCTCATTTATTTTCGGTTTTAAACTCGATTCGATTAGATTGGATAGAACTCCCCAAATGCAATGAGCTGACGAGTCGTCCTTCATTTCATACTTGAGCTCTAATTAAGCGTGCGCTGCAAGTAGAATCAGCCTATAGCGTTCAATCTGGTGGGGCAGTTCTTTCACAGCTCTCAGCATGTATCACAGTTGTGCCAACAATGGAAATTCATCGGAAGGCTTCATAAAAAAAAATTGAGGTGGAGGCAGGCGGCTTGTGGCTTGAGGAGGAGCGGATTGCGATTCGGCATTGTCGAAAACTTGCTGTGATATTTCGACACACAGCTATAAACTAGGCCAAAAAAAGAGAAAACTAATTTGCGAGAGAGAAGTGCGCTAAGGAGCATATACGATACGTGCGATTTCTTTCTGTTCGCGACTGAATAATTTTTGGTTGCTTGTTTGCTTTTTATAACTGTTTCGACAAGTAGAGAACGCGACCATCCAAAGTACCTCCGACACATGAAACAGGAACGTCTACGAGTATACTCCGGTTGGCTTTCTATACACCGAGTAGCTGAACTGTACATTCAAGATAATAGCTTCTTCATTTCCCACATGAACCTCGATTCTTTTGCAGCATTTTAACTGGTAACGCCGCAGAGCGTCATGCCAGTGCACGGACAAATACCACCTGGGACATCATCTCCAATCGAATCATCTCCTGGCGGTGGTGGCGGTGGCGGGCCTTGAAGAAGTTTGCGGCCCCTGGAAGATGCGCATACAGTTGAAGTCGTGGAGATTTCGAGGTCAAGCTGAACACCCCAACCGGTAGGATCCACGATGTAGTGCAGTTGATTCACAGACTCACAATAGTAATAAATTCCTGGATTTGATTCCATGAATGTGACAATGTATTCAGCTGATGTACTTAGATCGCCGTCAATTGCGTAGTGATTGTCAGCCCATTTGTTATTACAAGTCTCACCACCGGTCACGACCGTCTGATGCGTTGACATAAGCATTCCCTCAAAATCGGCCACAGAAAAAGAAGTCGATGTCGCATTAGCAGGGCGCGTAGTAAAGCACACGTCAACAGTTGCCCACGTCCATAGATAGCATCGCTTAGATACTGCCCCGTTAGATGACAGTGTCGTAGTCGTTTGCATGCCAGCGTAAAACGCATCAAGAGCATTAAGATCAGACGCGGCACGGTTGACGACGATTGCCTCCAAAGTATCACCACTTGATCCCGCAGCTAGAAGATTGGAGAGCTTAACTTCAGCACGCGCAATGGCTGCGCGAGAAGCGCGCACCTCATCCATGGGAACAAGTTTCGGGTGGTTCGCGACCACTGAGGTGGAAGAGGAGTTCTTCGCCATTATCTCGAGCACCATCTGTGAGGATGGCACCTGCACTATAATACCGTAGTAAGCATTGTCTTGATCTATCCATCTAATTGGCAAGTATTGCACACCTGAGCAGTATTCAGTAGCAAATGAGAGGAAATAGGAATACTAAAACTACATGGTCTTATTATCAAGAGCATCAAAGATAAAGATGTAACACATTTCCTCCTATTAGGGAAATAAACTCCGTCCTGCATATCACTACCGAACAAATGCAAGTTTTGAGTCCAAAGCTAGAATACTCATTTGAATACCATTCGTGTCAAAAGTCGAAGCATACTTGTCAAGATCGATCGCTGTGCACATCACACACATAAGATATTAATGGACAATGAATACGAAGAGGCACAGGTCACGAGGGCTTACGCAGAAGAGAGGCACAGGTCATGAGGGCTTACACAATACACCGGAAGATTGTTCCTACTGCAAAAATGTGTATGTTACATAAAGCTTACTGAAGAATGCCGCATTGTAATCCATGAAGGAGTCATATTTGGTCATGTTTCCGAATTTGGCTGTGAACTCAGCCTCCACTTGTGCTGTACTCATGCCACCGCCCAATGTATTCGTTGAGCAGTTGACAAGGTGAAGACCGAACCCAGGTGACGGACTTCCTACTAATTGCACTGTTGACAACTGGTCAAGCGAAACCCTACCTTGCTGCACGTCGTAATCCTCGCCATCGATTACACATACGCACTACAGAAGTTGCCAGAAGGCGAAGAATCCGAAAAAGATGAATTTGACAAAAGTGACAACACCATGCAGCACATTCTCAGTGCATGAAATGACTTGAACTTACAACGTCATTCGAGCAGGAGTCTTCTGCGTCGGATACCGGTAAGAACCTACGATGAGGTCGAAATGTCATAAAACCCGGTTCAAAAATGATAATAGAGAAGATACATTTGCATGGATTTTACGAATCTTAAAGATTGCTCACTGTTCCATGAATGCGAGGCCTTCAAGAGCTTGGCTTCCAGAATAAGTAGTCTTAGAAATTCCATTGCCAGCCCCTTGACTAGCAGCAAGCGTCGCTGTCGACAAAGCTAGCGCTGTACGGCTCATTACTGTCATCATATTCTGCGACAGTGGGGGAGAGAAGTTAGTGTTGGTTGGCGTAATTTCAACACCCTTTCTGGCAATCTGAGTCAGCTGGGTCAAATATGTAGATCGTATCATATTGCTTCAAAACTTAGGGGCAACCTTCAGGACTCATTGCGCATTGTGTGATACCGTCACGTCCCACGCTTCAAAGACCTCGGCCGCTAGCTTCTTGATGCAAGCAGAAAAAGCAGAACATTTTTTTTTAAGACAGACCATATCATACAGTAAGATATTTTGTGAGTACTACATTAGGGAATGTAGTTTAATATCGTCCGGTAATTCAGCAACGCGTTGGACGCGGACGCAGCCTTCAGCTCCGTGCCCACGCAGCCCCTGAAAATGGCAGATGAGGCTGCTGACCCACCAGCTAAGGATGCAATCCCGGAAGGCATTAAGCCTATGTTTATACAAGCGAGCAGCCTCGACAAGTGAGGCTCGACCTCGAACTTTAATATTGACTAACCTTAGCCATCTGCTCCCCTTCCTTCGCGCGTATGGCAACTCCGACTCCTACTCTTTATGGAAATACTCGGGGCACTCTGTTTGTATGTTTAGTTCGAAGTGCTGGATGCTGAATATGGCAGGAATTTACTTTTCCTGGGGTTACCTTATTCGTATTCCTATTCTTAAGCGCGCAACTATCACAGCCTGGTGTTTGCTGTTCATCAATGAACAACAACGAGACTGTGAGCACCATAGACTTAGGTGTTGCCCTCCTTACCGAACGAATCTTTGCTTATATACGCGTATCTTGTAGGTACCAAATGAAAACAGGGCCTAACGTCTCCGACGTCGTACCTTACAAAGAGTTTAATGTGGCTGAAATCTTGGAAGAAGTAACTGCCATGGGCTTCATGTCGGACTTCCATCCTGCTCAAAAAGAACTCGAGGCATACCAAACGGCCAACGGGGGACCCGAAGCCACTGACTTGCTGGTGCTCGTGGTGCACGATGAGAACGAAACCTACGGGGACAATTTCTACATGTGCACCACCCTCGAAGCCCGGGACGCGGAGTTTGGGAAAGCAAAAGCGGCCGCTGACGCCGTCGCTGCGGAAGCAGAGGCCAAGAGGCTCGCTGAAGAGGCCAGAGCGCAGGCGGAGTACGACCGCTTGAACGCAGTCTACCAAGACGTGCCCGTGTACGCGAAGCCTTACACCAGCGCCACGGCCGTTGCCACACAGGAAGACATCGCCAAGGCCGCACAGCTGGCCGAGCGGCCACGGATGGTGGTGCAGGTAGCGAGGCCTCGGTCCAGTTTCGGCGGGCGCTGCCCCAAATTCGGCGCCCGAGACTCGGACAACGACTCCAAGCAAGTGGAGTTTCTCGGGGTGAAAAACCCGGAATTCGACTTGCGAGCGCGCGTGCGTGACGTGGCCTTGCAAGCTCCAGAATTTGGCTGCTTGAGCGCGGGAGTGCGGCACGCAGAAGCACAAACGCCGTGGTTCCGCAAAGTGAACATGTCCACCCAATACGACGGCTTTGACCCGGGTCAAGAGAAAGGCGCTTTACCGCCGCCGCCGCGCCCCGACCCTTCGCACGGTGGAGGTCACGGCCACCACCACCACCACCACCACCACGGTGCGCACGGAGGTGCTGCTGGTGGGGCGCTGGGACCAGAGGCGCTGGCAGCGGCAAGCGACGAGCGATTTCTCGCGTTTTTACGGGCCACGGAAGGGGTTATGGAAGAAGCACTGCAGCAAAACGAAACGGTGGACATATTCAAAGACGCGTTTGCGAAGGTGGGCGATGAAGACGGCGCCATCGGGCAAAAGGGCGACAACGACTTGAAAGAAATTCGCACCTTCAACGACATTCGGTACAGCAAAAACATGGCACTGGCCTGCATCGATTGGCACCCCAAGAAGAAAGGGGTGGTGGCGGTGGCGCCCCTGCGAAACTTGAGTTTTGCGGAGAGGATGGACGCAGCAAGCCGTCCGTTCACGTCCTGCATCTTGCTGTGGTCGTTCACGGACTTAATTCACCCCGAGCTCATGCTCGAGTCCCCGCACGAAATGGCGTGCTTCAAATTCAACCGGTGCCCCGGCCAAACCGACATTGTAGTAGCGGGCTCTTTGAGTGGGCAAGTTTTACTCTTTGACTTGTCGCAAGCGATGGCGAAGCTGGCTGCCCAGGCACACAAGCCAGCCGCCGCAGCGGCCGCTAGCCGCGCCAACACCGCTTCAGGCAGCCGGTCAGGCGGCAGTGCCAATATGAACGTGAGTGCCGACGAGGGGGAAGCCCCCGGGATTGAACCTCTGCAGCCGGTGTCGGTGTCCCTGCTGGAGACCAGCCATGGCCGCATGGTGAAGGATTTAGCGTGGCTGCCCCCCAACGAGCAAATGGACGCCAAGGGCCAGCGCGTGGCACCCGAACACCGAGCCGACGGCAAATCGTACCAGTTCATCACGGTGTCTGGAGATGGCTTGGCAATGGTGTGGGACATTCGATTCGCGGCCATTGCAGCGGGGGAATTGCCGCACATTTTCAAAGTCCGAGGCGCGGACAAGAAGCGCGACGAGAACCCCAAATGGCTGCCCCTCTTCAAGATGGAGCTCAAACGTACCGGCAGCATCGGCGGCGATTTGTCCCTCGCTCGCATAGCGCTGCTTTCGCGGGCAGCCGACGCAGGGCCAGAAGCTTCTGCTGCGCTCTTGCGTGGAAATAGCAGTAACAACCTTGGCAGCGGCAGCGGTAAGTCAGGTGACGGTGAAGGCGCTGGCAACGACGACGAGAACGACGACAACAGTGGCGCCAAGGCCGATCTGGAGGCAGTGAGCATCTCCTCGTCAAGCTTCTTGTGTGCGTCTGAAGAAGGCGAGCTAGCCATGGTGGATTGGCGGCCTCCGAAACCACTGGACACTGGGAAGAAAGCTCCAGGGCAAGAAGAAAACGACGACAAAGCCACGGACGAGGCCCCCGAATACGTGTGTTGGGTGGCGCCAGACCATGCGAGGCCGTCGGTCGCACTCGAGCCTTCGCCGTTCTTCCCCTCGCTGCTTGCGTCCGTGGGCGATTTTCACTTCACGCTCTGGGTGCTGGGGCGCACCGCACCCGTGTTTCGGGGCCCCGGCGCAGCGTCTTACCTCACCTGTGGGCGCTGGTCCCCCTCGAGGCCGGGTCTGCTCTTCCTGGGACGGGTGGATGGCTGCTTAGACCTCTGGGACTTGACCGAATCGTCCTATAAACCGGCTGCTACTGTCACGGTAAGCTCCACTCGTGTTACCTCCCTCGAGTTCCTCGTGAACAACCAAGCCAACAACAGCAGCAGTAGTGAGACCACAGCTGCCTCAGGTGCTGCTGCAGCAGGCACTGGAAGTAGCTCGAGTGGGAAAAATAAAGGTGCAGGCGCGAATAAAGGGAACCAGAGGAGCGAGCTGCTGGCGGTGGGGGATGCTGCTGGCAATTTGCACGTGTTTGAATTGCCCCGGAATTTGTGGCGCCCGACGACCGGAGAAAAGAGCTTGATGGCGGCATTTGTAGCCCGCGAAGTGAAGCGGTGCGACTTCGAGACGGTGGCGCGGGTGCCGGCTTCGGAAGAAGACCCACCTCCCTTTGACGGAGAGGACCCACCCCCTTCAGAAGCGGACGAGGAGGAGGAAGGCGAGGCTGCGCCTGCTGCGGGCGGCGACGGCGACGGGGAATCCGTAGTGGACCCGGAAGTGGCCGCACAGCGCGCGGAAGCAAAAGACTACGACGATCTCGAGCAGCTGTTCATTGACCAGCTCGGCCTCGAGGAAGCGGAGCTGCCAGACCTGTGGCGTAAAGCAGCCGCAGAAAAACGCCGATTAGCAGCAGAGCAAGCTGAGGCGGAGCCAGAACAGTGAAAAGAGAAGGAATAAACGAATATCAAAGGGTGGCGCTGAGTGGCGCTGCTAACAGCCAAGGGCTAAGGCCACTCTATAGAGCTATAGACTATAGAGGTCAAATGCTTTTGTCCTTCATGTTTTAAGTCATTTACCTGTACATGGCACGGACCTCGCCCATGTAGCTTCCTGGGGAATAGATAATTCGAGTTGTTTTCTTGGATTATCTGAATGCATGTCGGAGTGGAGATACAGCAGATACAGGGTTCATAAGAGCAGAATAAAGAAGAATGATGATAGAGACCGGGTTTATCAAAAGGGCACTCAAGCCAGCCTCAGCCCAGCTAGTGTTGATGTGAGAACAGTGGGGTTCGTTGTCTCCTTTAGGAGCTGCAGAGCTATACAGGTAGGGTTTTTGTTGTTGGCAATGCTTTGCTCTTACCTCGTTAGCGATACTAGGCCACTTCCCAGTCTCTCCAGATCAACAGGTTATGGGCTCGTAGTTACACATCAACAGCTAGACTAAGCCTGGAGGGCTAGAGGTCTCAAGCAGCTTTCTTGATGTCCCGTGCAACTGGGGTGGATAATCCGATCTAATCAACTCGGGAAACATTTCTGTGATACTAATACTGACTTCCAACCTCCCAACTCCGGCTGCGACGCCTTTATGAGAGGGCACAATCGCTCAACAATCAGAAGCTCCATCGTGCGCTCATTAACAGCAGCTGAATAATCGCTGCGTCTTGGTGCTCAACAGGAATTATATTTGACCAGCAAAAAGATTTCAAATGCAATGGTTAAAAAGCTGCTTTGCTTTTCATCTCTACAGGTTAGCCTTCTAATTCCGGCCCATCGGGACCTGTCTCAAAAAGGTAGAGGCAGTGCTTTAGATTCCTTCCAAAAATATCGCTCGGGGATGGGCGACTCTTCTTCTGGATCGCCTGGGGGACTTTGATGTAGTCCCTTCCTCTATGGGCGGAAAGTCTACTACCGCCACAATAACTTCCATGACCACTCGGGCATGTGCGCCTGATTAGCTTCTAAGGTTAAGTTTGAGCTGCTTTGCTTTTTACCTCTACCTTGATTAGCTTCCTAGGTCTAGTTTGAGCTGCTTTGCTTTTTGCCTCATCCTTTTGGTGTTCTAATTCCGGCTCCTCGGGGTCTTTTTCAAGATAAGGCGACTGCCGTTCGATTCAACTTCTGTTCTCTCTGCTGTCGTTGCTCTACTTCCTTTTAATCATATCACTGAACATATCTTGCGCGAGTTCTATCGTACTGCCAGATACAGGAGATGGCCCCCTCGTTGGGCCCTTGCTTCCTGGCGCGACGTGCCCAAGAGACTGAACAACGGCGCGCTCTCTTCAATGCAGAAACAGACGCAGAAACGACTTAAGTCCTGTTTCAAAATTATTTCATGAACAGTTTCCACTTTAGAAGGGGGTGGAAGTATTGTGCTTCCCGCCCTCTACACACTATCCTCTTTACGATTTTGACTTGCGCGCAACGCACGCGCGTACACTTCTGCCCGCAGCATTGGCTTCTGTGTCATTTGGGTTTGTATTAGTTCGAGTTCGAGTTGCATTGGGACAGTCGCACAGTAGTCGTCTGGCGTCTCGTGTCGTGGTCTCCTGACTCCTGACTCCTGACTCCTGGCGTCCTGCTGGCGTCAGTCTGGCTCTGGCTCTGGCGCACTCTCTGTACTACTCTGTACAGTATATAGACGACTACTCAAGCTACGTACTGTACTATCTGTACAGTAGTATCTGTAGAGATCAGCTAGTCTACAGTCTACATAGCTTCTGTAGTAGACCTAGCTAGCTAGCTAGCTAGCTAGTGTAGCCTCAGCTGAGACTGCTAGACCGAAGGGCAGGCTAGCTATTAGACTGGCAGAGTGACTACTGTAAACCTTAAAACCTACTATGAAATGACTGCGCAGTAGAGACAAGTAGTAGCTCATAGCCTTAGTAAATTTCTTACCCCAATCTCTGCGCGGATCAACCCGACTCCAAGAGTAGTGCAGTAATCATCGCGCAACTGCTCAACTGCAGGTTAAATTATGCCTCGAGTGTATGTAGTTGATGATCATGACGAGGCACTCGAGGCTATCCATGAGGCCATCAGAGAACGAGAAGCCCCGATGCAAAACCTAGCCATGGTTCACTTTGATGCACACCCGGATCTATCTGTACCTCGCGGGTTGCCTGCAAGTGCAGTGTATGCTCCAGGGGCACTGTACGAGGTAAATGTCGATAGTAAAACCTTCGCAGTGTGTGTAGGTGTTCTGGAGATGTAGCTTTCTGTCAAAATCATAAATATTTCGCTGAAACCTTAACTGATTACTTGTTTGATGTAAAATCTAGCACCTCTCGGATGGCGATGGCGGCATTTCCGAATGGATCTTGCCCCTGGTGATGGCCGAGCACGTGTCAACTGTGTGGTGGGTGCGGCCAGAATGGACTCACGACATTCCCGATGGCTGCCACTCTGTTACGATTGGCGCTCTGGAGCCTACTCCAGAAGAGCTTCTTGCAGAGGAAGACAGCACCCAGAGCCACGCACATGACCCAGAGGAATACCGCGGGCCTCCGCACTTGGAAGCAGTTCTTGCGAATCGACGCTTGCGCGTTGCTACAGAGTTGCAGTACTGGTGTGATGATCACTGGTGCATAGCAGACCCAGCTCGCATGAATCCCAAAGCGGAATTCACTGTCCTTGTCAGCACTGCTGCATCTCCTGCCACCACGAACAGTGCTCCAGCAGCCATAGCATCTGTGTCGGCACCACCGGCAGCTCAAATTGGAAGCGCTGAGGCACTGGCTTCGAGCTGCAACAGCGATTTTATACCCTCCAATTCACCCCATAACCCTGAGGACTGGAATGAAAGAATAACCTCACATGCGGCTAAAGTGCAAGCTTGTGATGGCTGGGTGCTTGACATTTGTTTGGATTACTTTGGCACCCACAATCCTTTCGCGTTTCAATTAGCGAGTCGTGGAGGGCATCGTCTTGCTGCTGCTCTACAGGCAGCGGCTGCTGGAGCTAGAAAACGTGGGGCTATTGAATCTATGAGTAAAAATGCGGGAGAACGAGGTGTTGCTGAGGCATCTGCAAATGCCCCTGTGGACAAGCGGGAGGCCGCACGCTGGCTTGAAGAAGGCCTCACGAATGTGTTGCGAGAATTGAATCAACCCACCAAGGCACATGCTAGTAGTCCTAGGGGAAGCACTCCAGAAGATGATGAAGGTGGAGAAGTTCAAAATGACACTTTTTACAAGCGGCTCCTTTGCTTGTATGCTTCGCGCGATGAGGGCGAAACTTTGGTGGAAACTCTTGCAGCTGAAGCAACAGCAGCATCGAAGGCTCCTCAGGGAGGTGTCCTTCTGGACTTGGCTTTGGCCATGGTGCCGTGTGCATGCTTGCCAGATGTACCCGGTACTGGAGCTGAAACCCACATTTATTTGCAAAACCTGCGGACCTTCTTGCGCATGCCTGCGATGCAACAATTGGGGCTACCATGTGCAGTTACACTAGCACGATCGTCGGGAGATCCGTTCACGCCTCCTGAGCGGTTGAGATGGCTAGAAGCACAAGTCAAGGAACTCGTGTTGGAACTCTACGGCTACGGTGGCACGCCCTATGTCCCTACACTTCCCTCGGGATACTACGGCGCACCGCCCGTTGCGATAGCTCGCAAATCTGTTGCTGCGGCCAACATGAACGAGAATGCAGGCAATTCAACGGAGACCTCTCAAGCGGCAGCGCAGAAGAAACAGCGGCAGTCTGAGACGACTTTAACATCAGTGAAGAATGTTGATGAAATGTTTACGAATTGGCTGGAAGAGTATGACGACATCAATAATCGAAGGCTTAAGCGAAAGCATGTTCCTTTACCAGTAGAACTAGGATTACCAGTGCCTGATCACTTCGCACGAACTGTTGGCGGTAGTGACGGCAACAGCTCGTCTGAAGGTGATGGCGTTGGCGACAGCATCTGCATAGGCGCAGGCGACGGCCGTGGCCCTGCTTCTACCAATGTTGATGGAATATTTCATTCTTGCAATGCTCCGGCACTGCTCTCAATGTGTCGCGCTGGAGCTCTACTCAAAGCCAAAGCTTGGAGCATGCTTCATCCGAACAAGCCTGACAGTAGCACAAGCACCTCCTCACTTCAGACCCCAAAAGATGCTCATACTTGGTGGGTTTGCCCTGCGAGTGTTGAAGCAAATGCCATGAGTGCGGTGCAGAACCAAAGCACCACAAGTAGCAGCAGGAGCAGCAGCTTGGCAAGTCAAGAGCGACAGCCCATGCAAGGAGATGAAATGAACGGTTGCGTGGTGTATGCAAACATGTCTCAATTGCTGGCTGATGCTGTTGAATGGTGGGCTCACAGTGGAGTCGTGCATTCTGAGATCAGCGATAGTAGAAACACTGAAAGCAGCGAGGACACTACCAGTGGCACAGTAGAGTGTTCACACGATGCAAGCACTGGGAGCAGCGGATTGAGCGTGCATAGCGGATGCACCCGCTGGGTCTTTCCTGACGGAACTCTATTTGGCGCCCAAGCAAAGTGAGTTTCTGCTCTAGCTTGACAAAGAGAAAGAATGTGAGATTCAGATCTGCACTACAATGATATACACACATAGCAGATACATATTTGCATTCTATCCTCGTCATCAACCACTATTACCCACCATCCTTGTGCCTCCTACTCTATTTGCTTAATCTAAGGTGGTGGGCAGATTCGTCCCGCAGATCACCGCATGAAGGCCTCGACTTTGTGTCTTATTTTGACTTATCTGGCACCGCACGTGACGTGCAGCCATGCACACCCGTTGCCCCTCTCCTTCCCGGTACAGTGGTGGCCATCTTTCCCGATTTCATGCAAACTACAGTGGTGGTAGCGACAACCCCTTCTACGGTAAGAGTGGAAAGCAAGCTCAGCAGTGGCGATCGCTCACAAGACGGCGACGACGATTTATCGGAGAAACACTTCCTCGCACCGAATCTGTGCGTAGAGACTTGGCCAGTGGGACGCAAGCTTCTCATGATTTATGCGCACATTGTCGTTGCTGATGGCCTTGCAGTCGGCAGCGTTTTGTCGTCACCAACGGACCGGGTGGGCACCGTTGCTCCTGTAAAATTGAAGCCGGCTCCTGCAGCGTCTTCTGCCACTACTGGCGCTAGCAGCAACAGCAACAACAACAACAACAACAACAACACGAGCGTAAATCGGCTCGAGGCTCGCGTACAGCCGCCACGTCGTGCTGCTGCGGCGCCGCCTCACCTGCATCTCTCCTTGGCTTGGGCACCACTCGAGGCGCCGCCACCTCAGGGCTGGGATGACCTCGTGAGTCCTAGTATGGAAGCCCGAGTTGAACTTACTGAACCGCCAATTCCTGCTGGGTTTTTCGAGTGAAGAGTGAAGACTGTTTCTGTACCTGTTTGAGCTCAACACGAAAAAACGAGTTTGGATAAAGTATCCTAAAATCACCCTGTTCAAAACGACGTTCGTTTGTTCGCTGATGAAAATGTGGCCACTGGCAAGCTGGCAAGACTGGCCTCGAGCTTAGGGCACCAGGCTTTGAGCTTTATATCGATACGATTCTCAGTAGAGATATGCATTGCACCGTAAGCACGGCTTATAAGTTCCTAGGATTATAACTTTAACAAGAATTATTCATAATCAATTCCTCAGCCAGTAGCTCGCTAATCAAGAGCTTGAAGGAGTTGCGTGCAGCTTCTTCACGGCCTAACTTATAATATAAGTTTAAGGAGATCAGCAACTGGGAAAAGATATTTTCTTAAATGCTTCGCGCTGTTGCACTAGCTCGGCGGGGGAGGGTTTCGTTGGCGGACGTCTGGCGACGGTCTTCCGGTGCTGCCAACTTCTCTTCCTCGATGCCATCGAGAGACCAATCGGAGCCATCGATTCACGACCTAGCCGCACAGGGCGCTCGCGGGCTCGAGAACACAGGCCTCGATCGTATTCGTAACTTTGGTATCATTGCTCACATTGATCACGGAAAGTCCACGCTAGCGGATCGGCTCCTCGAACTCACTGGCAACGTCGACAAAATCGACAAAGCATCGGTAAAAAGTGTGCTTGATGCTGGATGCTATAATAGCAGAGTAGTGCACTCCATTCCTGTTTTTGAATGATAGCTAGTACAGGATATACTTGCTGGCTCTGTTTGATTCCTGTCGCTAATTTCTCTTGTGAACTCCTCTCTTCTCTCCTTATTTATCATGTTCCACACTAGGCTCAAATGCTGGATTCGCACAAGGTTGAGCGCGAGCGCGGCATCACCGTGAAGGCCAAAACCTGCTCGATGCTGTGGCGGCCATCTCCTCACGATATTACTTCTAGTGCTGGTGCCGCTGCTCTAACCGTTGACAGCGACGACGATGACAAAGTGCGCGGCGGCTATTTGTTGAATTTGATTGACACCCCCGGTCACGTTGATTTCAGTTACGAAGTCACGCGAAGCTTAGCCGCCTGCGAAGGGGTCTTGTTGCTAGTAGATGCAGCCCAGGGGATTCAAGCGCAAACGATCAACACGTTTGGCCTGGCGAAAGGAGCAGGTTTGGCGGTTATTCCCGTGGTGACCAAGGTAAGAAAGTGGGGTGAAGCGTGGGTTGCTACTCTGCGATTGGATGTTGGTGTATCAGTTTTCTGAGGGAGCTTCAAGCATGCATTGTTGCTTTTAAAACGACGGACTCGAATGTTCTAATCATTGCCCCTCTAACCAGGTGGATTTGCCCAACGCGCTCACCGACGACACGTTGCTGCAAATGTGCGTCACTTTCAACTTGGAACCCGACGACGTCCTCTTAACCTCGGCCAAGTCTGGCCTGGGGGTGGCCCTGCTGTTGCCGGCGATTGTGTCCAAAGTGCCACCCCCGAAGAGCATGTTTGGCCGAGACGGCCCGTGCAGAGCTCGAGTGGTGGACTCGTGGTTTGACGACCACCGTGGCGTGATTTGCCTCATTCAGGTGAGGGGGGCAACCCCCCCTTTTTTCGTCACATGTCTACGAGAACAGTACACGGTGCCGTTTATTTTTATGAGCTCAGAACTTTACTTATACTTTGCGTTCAAACTTTGCCCCTCTTTACCTAACAACAAGTGTTCTTTTAAACCCACGCGCAGGTGGCTGACGGGTGTTTACGGGAACAGGACAAAATCACAACGGTGTTGTTGGGTGGGGACGAAACCTTCACGGTGCAAGAAGTTGGTCTGCTGAGCCCGAGCCCCCTGCGCACCAAAGCGCTGTTTGCTGGACAGGTGGGTGGATGGTTCAGATGAAGAGAGGAAGCTGTCTCTATTTCCATCATTTTTGCTCCTCGTCACAAGCCGTTGAAATTTGCCACAGTGTTTCAATGCCGTGTCCAGTTTTCATCTATTGCAATGTCTCCCTCGATTTCATCCCGCAGGTCGGCTACATGGTGGCGGGGATGCGGAACACTCGTCAAGCGCTACTGGGGGACACTGTAGTGCAGTGGCCTCCCGTCAAATGGACTCCCTCCGCTGTAGACGTCCCCCTCAAAGCAGCTGAAGGAGTGGGGTCCGCCGCGACCCTAACTCCGGCGGATGCCGCCGCGCTAGTGGCCTCTTCATCTTCATCGTCAACTTCTTCAAATAGTACTTCAAATAGTACTTCAAATAGTACTCTAAATAATACTTCTAGTAGTGCTGCAATTTCGCCATCTTCGCCTGGTTCGCCCGGAGTGGCGCCACCGCCTTCATCACCTGTAGTTGCCCCTACCATTGCGACCTTGCCCCCCGCCTTACCGGGTTTTGTGCTCATGAAGCCGATGCTCTATGCCACCTTATATCCGTTGGATTCCGGGGATTTTGATGACCTCCGCAAAGGAGTGGCGAAATTGGCGATCAACGATGCTACGGTAATCTTTAAGGAAAAGAAAGTGATTTTTTCAGGGTGTGGCTTCTTTCCTACTATATTATCAGGTGCATCATATGAGTGTTTGTGCCCTCTATCTCAATCATTATCTCCTGCCCAACCAGGTGACAGTCGACCCAGAGCTGAGCGCTGCTCTAGGCAACGGCTTGAAATGCGGCTTTTTGGGTCTGTTGCACATGGAGGTGTTCCATCAGCGACTGACCGATGAATTCAACCTCCCTGTGCTTCTCACCACTCCCCAGGTTAGTGAACAAGGAAAATAATCTCATGAGCAATTACTTCGGGTTATACTCTGCATCTTCGGACTATACCCGTTGTTTCGTGTGTGGAGGTGCAATTTTCAAAATTAAAAACTGTTTTATTTTCGAGCACATTTCGACCTCACGCCTTCTTTTCACTTCCTTTCTTCTTTTATCCCTCCGTTCGCAGGTCCCCTACATCGTAGTTGATACACTAACCGGTCATGAAGTCGCCGTGACCTCTCTGTCGCAGTGGCCTCAGGAAGCCTCAGCAGCAGCGGCAGCCAGTGGAAAGAGCACTTACAACGCCACCACGGGCAGAAGCCGTTACATGGTGAAAGAACCCATGGTGCTTGCTACAATTTTAACCCCCGCGGAATTTCTCGGGCCGTTGTTGGAAGAATTCTTGAAACGAAGAGGTAAGTTGGTAGTCGTTCACAGAAATAAGAAAAACGACGCAATTTCGATAGATATTATATTCAGCTTAAACCAAACAATTGATTGTAATCGTTTACGCAGTGCATTGTGTGTGTGCTCTTGTGCTTGTGCCTCAGGAGAGGAATGGACAGAAGACGGGCAAGAGTACCGCTCTCAAGCATTCAAAAAGAAGACGAAGGGAACAGCAGAAGCAAAAGAAGACACACCCGACGAAGATGAAGATGAAGACAACGACGAGCTTGATAGCATAGATGAGGAAGACGAAGGAGAAGAGCTAGACTACTCGACCATGTCCACTGAGAGCAGCAGCATCACTTACCTCGACGATGGTCGTGCGCTCGTGAAGTATTACTTGCCTTGGGCAGAGGTGGTAGTGGACTTTCATGATCGAGTGAAAAATTTAACCAGCGGGTATGTGTGCAGCCTCTTCAACAATGCATTTGCGGATACTCTTTCTTTACAATGCTATGAGTCTATTTTGTTTCATTGGAAATCGCAAGATGCTTTTATATGCTTCCATTTTATATTGTATACAGGCCTTCACTCCTTTGTTCCCATCCTTGTCCTCACAAAGCTTTCATTGAGCTATGTT
>Ga0307930_1001198_pt1 | contig 20872 bp, 18 predicted proteins | sample OrgLakmetageno46_FD_203161 | JGI IMG/M metagenome (GOLD analysis project Ga0307930, IMG submission 203161) | Saline water microbial communities from Organic Lake, Antarctica - #46 | ecosystem: Environmental > Aquatic > Non-marine Saline and Alkaline > Saline | place: Antarctica: Organic Lake...
TACCCAAGTGTAGGTGAATTTTTAAGAACGCACGTGGAAGGTGATACTCCAATCAATTATGATGAATTTTTTAATTTGGTAGGCTTAACCATGGCAGAAAAAGAAGTAGAAACCAATTACATTTTTTCAGGCGGTCAGAATATAATTTTTGGCGCAGATAGAGAAACTGGCGAAATTTATTTCGAAGAAAATGCATCAGATAATTCATTTTGGAAATCGCAGAATATTGAAACTGGTGATATCATCAAGAAAGTGAATGGTTCGGAATTAAGTATGGCTAACGCTCAACAAATGATGGGAATGATGTATGCTTGGCAAGAAGGTCAAGACATCAGCATGGAGCTTGAACGTGATGGTGAAGTTGTAGTAATAGAAACTACACTAACCAAAGCTATGGCTTATTCAAAATCATTAGCAGAAGATGATAACGCTACCCCTTCTCAAATTGCTACGCGAAAAGCTTGGTTAAATCAATAGTGAAAAGAAATTTAATACGGTATAAACCAATTAGATCTTAGAAGCTATTTCTACAAAACCCTGTATAGAATTTAATTTTTATACAGGGTTTTATTTCTGATATAAATTGGTATTTCAAGTTAAGGTTTAGTTAGATTTTTCAAATCTGCTTTTTTTCAAATCAAATGGATAAGTCTTCGTAATTTACTTGATCTAAAATAGATTCAATATCTGAGTTCACTTTTGGTTGAAACAAATCTTTACTTACTGGATGGTGTTCCAATTTAGCCTCATCGTATTTGGAGACTAGGATTTTTTTAATTTCACTTTCCTGCAAGTCTGTGCTAAGCCATTTTTTGCTCAATTCATTATTCAAAAGCAGAGGCTGTCTCTTCTTTTGATTATGTATTCTGGCAAACAAAGGAGAAGCTTCCTGGGTTAAAATAGTGAAGGTAATTACATTTTCAATTTGGGTATATATCCCAGCAAGTGAAAATGTTGTATTCTCCTTTGGTTTGAACACAAACGGATATTTCTTTTTTTGATGTTCATGAGGTTCAAAAAAAGCTGATACCGGAATAATACAACGTTTTTTAAAAATTGATTTTTTATAGAGAAAGTGAACAAAAGCTTTTTCTGATCTTGCATTCAATCCTCCGCCAAATTTCACAGCTTCTTTATAGTACGCTTTTAAATCTTGTACCTTTTTGTTTTCAGGAGCAATTCCCCAGGTTGCTGATGCGAGTATACTTGGTTTTTCTTGTGGAATAATCAACAACTGTGCGTGAGTGAACCCGTTGATGTGATAGCGGGCTTGGTCAAACAAATCCCGTTGACTTTCCTCACTAAGTTGAACTTGGTAGTGTTCCTCTAATTTTTTTACAGCTTGTATTTGAGGAGTGTGGAAACACATACTATTTTGTTTTTTAAATTTACTAGATTATATCAAAATTATAAACCTCAAATTTATAGATATAATTATCAATTATACATTTATATAAAGCGCATTTTATACTATTCTAAGTAATTTAAATCCGAATTATAATATTTGCTAATTTTGTAAACAAACAGTTATTACATAAAATCCTCAACCCATGGAAGAAAATGAAATGATCAGAGAGCAGATTTTTGATATTATAAACAATCAAATTCGAGATAATAATCCACCTGAAACAAAACAGACTTTTGATAGATTGCTGAAACAAGGCTTTGATGATTTTGAAACAAGACAATTGATTGCTCAATGCCTCGCTATTGAATTATTTAATGTCATGAAACATGGGAGGCCTTATAACAATGAACGTTACATCAAAAACCTGTTAGCTTTACCTAAAGAACCTTTGGAGTAAAATACAGTTTGTTCAAATCATTACTCAGCAAAGGCTTTAAATTCATTTTTGTAACCTGATAATATTGAATCTGGTGGGCTAAGTAATTCAGAATTAATTAAGATTAAACAAACGTCAAAGTTCAAAATAAGTAACCCTTGTTACGTTCAGTTTGTCATTCAGTCTTACTTTTGCAAAAAAATCTTATGGACCTAGAAATTCTCTCTCGAATCTAATTTGCCATTACTGATTTTATTTTTCATTGTGTATCTAGTACTTTTCTTAATATTTGTGTACTTGATGAATAAGTAGATAAAAAGGGCACTGACAGTGAAATCAATTTTGATGAAGGAAGTTTTTCTAAAAAATAAAGTTTTATTTGTTATACCCTTCTTTTTTTAAGTATTACCAATGTTCCAAGGTTGGTCAGTAAAAGACGATACGGCTGGGCTTTTATTTTTACCAGCTTAAGCATTGCATTACTGTTTGTCATTGTAGCTTTTGAATTATATCCTCGTTTATTATTATCCAATACCGTCACAGAAAACAGCATTACCATTTACAATGCAGCAGCTTCAATCAAAACCTTAAAAATTATGATGGGCTTTGTTGCAGTAGGCGGACCTTTGGTTTTAATGTATAGTTATTTCGTTTACAGAACTTTCTGGGGGAAAGTGAAATCAGATGATGAGGGATATTAGTGGTCTTTACTTTCAAAGAATTTTTATTTAGGTTTCAAAACACTTATGTGTTTTATTTACAATATGTTATTAAATGAGGATGATTTTTATTTTAGTACATTCTCTATTCAAACAAATTCTACATAATTCTGTAACAAATTACATCATTATCTGACTTATTTGGTATAACTAAAACTTAAACGCATGAATTTTAACCCAAAACTTTTTGTATTTATGCTCTTTTTATTAGCAACAGGCATGATACAAGGACAAACTTTAAATGGCGACTGGAGTGGAAAACTCAACGCAATGGGACAGGAAGTCCCTTTAATTTTACATATTTCTGGTGAAGACGAATCACTTGAAGTAACAATGGACAGTCCAGCTCAGGGAGCTACCGGAATACCTGTCGATAACCCAACTTATACTGATGGCGAGTTTAAAATCTCTGTTATGGGCGGTCAGATTTCTTATACTGCTCAAGTAGATGGAGAAACCATGGTTGGTACTTTCGTGCAAGCGGGTATGGAATTGCCATTAACTATGAAAAGAGGTGAAATAGAAAAACCTGGTAACGCTAGCTTGCCAAGTTCTGACGAAGAAATGGAAGCTTTGGCTGCCAAAGAAACCGGTGATTATAAATATTCTGTATCAGATTATTTTGCCAAACCCTCTTCATCAGCTTTTCAGCTTTCACCAGAAGGAACGTATATGAGTTATCGAGAGAAAGATGAAAATCTCAAAAATCATGTGTACGTTAAAAATACTAAAACAGAGGAAACCAAACGGGTTATTACAGAAGGAGAAGAGTTGGTTCGTGGCTATGGCTGGGCCAATGACAATCGCTTAATATACGTTATGGACAAGGGTGGTAACGAAGATTATCATTTGTTTGCAGTAGATGTAGATGGTAGTAATGAAAAAGAATTGACTCCTTATGAAGGGGTGAAAGTCAATATTTTGTCAAGTTTAAAAGAAGATAAAAACCACATGGTTATCTCGATGAACAAAAACAACGCACAGGTATTTGACCCTTACAAAATCAACATAGAAACCGGTGAATTGGAGCAATTGTATGAAAATACAGATTTAGAAAATCCAATAATGGGTTATGATTTTGATAAGGAAGGTAAGTTAAGAGGTTTTTCCCGCCTAAAAAATGGTGTAAATAATGAATATTACTATGCTGCAAATCCAGGTGAATATAAACTTATAAAAACCACAAAATGGGATGAAAGTTTTTCTATTACCAGTTTTGATTATGCAACAGACAATCCTCATGATGCGTATGTGGTATCCAATTTGGATTCTGATAAAACTGAAATTTATAAATATGATTTAGCCGAAAACAAAATCATTAAAAAATTATTTTCAAACAAAAATTATGATGTATCTGGCGCATCTATTTCCCGAAATAGAAATTGGGAATTAGACTATTTTAGCTACACAGGTGAAAAATACCAAATTATTCCTGTAAGTAAATATTACAAGAAATTGCACAAAAGATTAGAAAAGGAATTTCCCAACTATGAGTTTTACATCAATGCAAAAACCGATGATGAAAGCCAGTACTTAATATACGTTACAAGCGATAAATTGTACGGTAGATATTATGCTTTTGATGTAGAAAAAGATGAAATCAAACTTTTATTTGACCTCATGCCACAGCTTAAGGAAAAAGACATGGCAGAGATGCGACCTATTTCTTTTAAAAGTCGAGACGGCATTGAGCTACACGGCTATATTACACTTCCAGAAGCAGCATTAAAAGGTCAAAAAGTTCCTGTGATTGTCAATCCACATGGCGGTCCACAAGGAATAAGAGATTCTTGGGGTTTCAACCCCGAAGCTCAATTGTTTGCCAGTCGTGGTTACGCTACTTTGCAAGTCAACTTTAGAATAAGTGGTGGTTACGGTAAAGAATTTTTACGAAGTGGGTTTAAGCAGATTGGCCGTAAAGCAATGGACGATGTAGAGGATGGTTTACAGTACGTTATAGAAAAAGGCTGGGTAGATAAAGATAAAGTTGCTATTTACGGTGCCAGTCATGGTGGATATGCTGTACTGCGTGGTCTTACCAAAACACCAGACCTTTATACATGCGGTATCGATTATGTAGGCGTATCAAATCTATTCACGTTTATGGAAACTATTCCTCCTTATTGGGAGCCTTATTTGCCCATATTAAAAGCGATTTGGTATGACCCAAGTATTCCAGAGGAAAAAGAAATTATGAATGAAGTTTCACCTGTTTTTCACATTGATAAAATCAACAAGCCATTGTTTGTTGTGCAAGGAGCAAATGACCCTCGTGTAAACATTGATGAAAGCGACCAGATTGTAGAAAGTTTACGTTCTAAGGGCTTTGATGTGCCATATATGGTAAAATATGACGAAGGACACGGATTTGCTAAAGAGGAAAACAGCATGGATATGTACAAAGCCATGATGGGATTTTTGGCAGAACAGTTAAAATAATTGTTTCTTAATAATGTATACCAATTTGATTTTTTTATTGAAAACAGTATGTTACACCCCTCTAAATCTCCCCTCAATGGGAGACCTTTAACTCCTACCCAAAGAGAGGAAGGCTGGGATTGGGTGTATCTGTGTGTTATATTTTAAAACGTTCAGATTTTAGCAACTTGATTACTTACGGATATACAAAAAATAATTTTTTCTGTATAATATATAGCTATTGTAAAGCGGACTTCTTTGGAGTCCGCTTTTTTTTTGACCAGAAGTAGGATATAATGATAGCCTAATTGCATCAATCTTTTGACTTAACTAACTCTCTATTTTTTGAGTATTGCATTATCACTTCAATTTTAAAAATGCCTTAAATGACTTACGATAAGATTGACCAATGGGTATTTTTGAGTTCTTAAGTTCAATGGTGTTCCCATTTATAGATTGAATTTTTGAAACCGATACAATATAAGATTTATGCACACGCAAAAAATCATTTAATGGAAGCGATTCTTCAATATTAGAAAGCCTTTCTAAAGTCAAAATCACATCTCCTTTGTAGTGAATTTTGCAGTATTGCCCATAGCCTTCAACAAAATCTATCTCATCGAACCTTAATTGATGATGCTTTTTATCAGCTTTAATGAAAAAAGTATCTGTTTTTTCAACTTCTTTATGGCTGGCAATGTGTTTTTTCTTAAGTCTTTGTATTGCACTAAAAAAACGTTCCATGCTATAGGGTTTAAGCAAATAATCAGTAACATCAAATGCATAACTTTCTACCGCGTATTCTTCATAAGCTGAAGATATAATTACTTGTGGCTCTTGTTTCATTAGCTTTAGCATATCCATACCTGTAAGTTTTGGCATGTTGATGTCTAGAAAAATCAAATCAACAGTATGTTCCTCTAACCAATTCATAGCATCAAAGACATTGTAGGATTGATGAGCCAATTCTAAAAAATCGAAAGCTTTTGCATAATTAAGAATTATGTTATGAGAAAGCGGTTCATCATCAACTACGAGGTACTTCATTTTCAATATCAATTATTAGGGAAACATCAAATATGCCACTTTCATCTTTAATAATCAAACTATGCCGATTTGGATACGCTAAAGCCAGTCTTCTTTTTAAGTTATCTAAACCTTTTCCTTTCCTTTTCTCTTCATTTTCTTCATATTGATTTTTAACCTGAAAATGAAGATGACCCTTTTCTAACAATAACGAACATGTTATATTTCCTTGTGTAATCATAGATTCCGCTCCATGTTTAAACGCATTTTCGAGTAAGTTTATAAATAAAAGCGGAATGACAAGTGTAGAAGAATCATCTATTTTGGATTTAAATTGTATATCTGCATGATTGCTTAAACGTAATTTTTGAAGTTCAAAAAAATTCTCTAAGTAATCTACTTCTTCCCGAATAGTAACAACATCCTTGCTTGCATCATAAATAACATACCGCATCAATTCTGAAAGCTTAAGAATTGCATCAGGGGCTTTTTCAGAATTTTCAAGACTAAGTGCATATAGATTATTCAAGGTATTGAAGAAAAAGTGAGGATTAATTTGACTCCTTAAGTTGTCGAGTTCATTTTTAAGGCTTTCATTTTCAAGCTTTTTTATTTCACTTTGCTGCTCAAACCATCCCAGTGATAAATAAAATGGCATAGAGACCAAATACACCATAAAGAAAAGATACGCATTGACTAAATAAGCGGGAATAAACAATTGGTCTTCAGAATCTGAAACCATGATATACATTTCGTTTCCTTGATTTATACTGGAGTTAAGAGAAAGCATAAATGCACAAACTAAAATAGTAGCTATAACGTACAATGAATACTTTACATAAGTTCCTTTTTTAAGATACTTTGGAGCTAAAAAATACCAGTTTACGTTGATTAAAAGCATAAATGGAAAACAAATCCATAATACATATATCGCGGGAGGTGATTCAAAACCCACTAACATATTTTCAGCGATTTGTTGATTTTTCGTCATTGCCCAAATGATTCCAATCCAGATAAGAACCTGAGCTAGGATTAATAAATAACGAATGTGTGTTTTTGTAATTTTCATGTGTAGTAGGTTTTAAAATGATTATATGTCAGCAATTTACCTACACTTTGGAGTGTTGAAAAATAAAATGAATCAATGGTCATAAAATCATCATGAACAAATAATTTGAGCAAATAAAGCTAAATTTTAAAATAAAAAGTCACTTAACCAAGTTATCATATAAAGTTGCTCAATAATAGCTATTTAATTTTTTTAAGATGTGCTCTATTTCTTAAGCAATAAACAATTTCTGTAAGTGTATTGCGGGTATGGAACTAAAACATTGCTTTAAGTTGAAATTCATGCTAACATAATTCACCAAATTCCTTACAAAATGAAAAGGACGATACTATTATTTCTGCTTATTTTCAAGGTTTGCCTTTCTCAAACTGGAAATCCTCAAACTGAAAATCCTCAAACAGAAATCACTCAAGCTGAATTTTCGGATGAGGTATTAAATTTGACAAACCAAAAAGTAACTTATGACCCGAGCTATTTTTCAATAGGTTATCCAAATGGTGATGTGCCAAGCCATTTAGGGGTATGCACGGATGTTGTTATTCGTGCTTATAGAAAAGTAGGTGTAGACTTACAAAAGAAAGTACATGAAGATATGGTTCAAAATTTCAGTGCATATCCACAAATTTGGGGATTAACATCTACTAATAGGAATATTGATCATCGCAGGGTATCTAATTTAATGACCTTTTTTCAGCGAAAAGGAGCTGAAAAAATACGTTCTAACAAAGCTAAAGACTATTTGCCAGGAGATGTAGTTTGCTGGAGTCTAGGAGGTGGGTTAACCCATATAGGAATTGTAGTAGATGAAAAATCTAAGGATGGGAAGCGGAATTTGGTTGTACATAATATTGGTCAAGGTCAAGTACTGGCGGATTGCTTATTTCAATATAAAATAATTGGACATTACAGGTATCAGATAAGATAAGTTGTGTAAGGAATTGGTTTTATGGTTTCAGTATAAGGGTTAATACGTTGCCTTTAATTCAGGTGCTACTAATACATGAAGTAAGAATTAGTGTATTCGTGGCATATAATTCTTATATTGTGTGCTCTCAGAATTTTTAATTTTTACATTCTTTGATCGGGTGTAGCCGTTGTTAATTTGCTAACAATTAGTGTTTATAAGAAACGTACTTTAATGTAAATCTTTTAAAATACCCGTTAAGTTAAAAGTTAAATTTATATCTTTAAAGATGGAAATTCGTAGAATCTGCATGGACAGTAAGTAGCTTGCGTGAGGTTATTTTCAACAAGCTAAAATACTTGACATTATTTAGCAAAAGCACCTCAAAATGTTTGATTAGTAGTATTCTAGTGGTAACAATTGAATTATTTCACTTTTATGACAAAAAATACTCTTAACCCTATAATAATCTAAATATAATATCATGGAAAATATATTAGTTAGCATCGATTTTGATGGCAGTGAAAAACTTTTAATGGAGAAAGCATTTCAATTTGGTAAGGCTTTTAATTCAAAAATATGGCTGGTACACATTGCTGCACCTGATCCTGATTTCATTGGCTTAGATGTTGGTCCACAATACATAAGAGATAGCAGAGCAGAAGAATTAAGAGCTGAGCATAAACAGCTTCAAAAATTTGCAGACCAACTGACCCAAAAAGGAGTAAAAGCAGAGGGCTTACTAGTTCAAGGAGCAACAATTGAAATGGTCATGAAAGAAGCAAAAAAGTTAAAAGTAGATTTGATAATGGCAGGACATCATAAACACAATTTCCTTTATAAAGCTTTTGTAGGTAGTGTTTCTTCTAGCATTATTGAAGAATCAAAAATACCAGTTTTAATAGTCCCTATTGTATAAGTCTTTATTTCTCTCTTTTAATTTCAACCAAGTTTAGATAAAATTTAGAATGCTGATTTTCATTACCTAAGAATCGAAATATTGCTAGAAACGCCTATTCTCTAAATTCTCAATTTGATAAGAGATTATTCTATTGTAATTATTTAATTTAGTTGTAATGCTAAGGTCTAAGTTTCATATTTTCACTTTTTATACTAATTTTTATAAGCATTAACTATTTGTTGTAACTATTGTTACTTAAAAAATGATAGTTATAAGCTATATTTGTTTCAATAAAAAAAATAAAAAGATGGAAGATTTAAAAAATGTAGTACAAGAAGAACCAATTACACAAATGCCAAGAATTGGAGATCAAGCACCCGATTTTGAGGCAGTAACTACTACGGGTAAAATTAAAATGTCTGAGTTTGCTAAAGATAAATGGATAGTGATGTTTTCACATCCAGCTGATTTTACACCCGTTTGTACAACTGAAATGAGTGGTTTTGCTGAAAGAAAAGCTGAATTTGAAGCCTTAGGTACGGAATTACTTGGGTTGAGTATAGATTCAATACATTCGCATATTGGGTGGGTGGATAGTGTAAAGCAAAACACGGGAGTATATATGGACTTCCCTATTATTGCTGATATTGATATGAAAGTATCAAAATTATATGGAATGCTTCAACCCAATGAAAGTGAAACTGCAGCAGTTCGAGCTGTTTTCTTCATCGATCCCAAAAAGAAAATAAGATTAATTATGTACTATCCATTAAATATTGGTAGAAACATGAACGAAATCTTACGTGTACTAGAAGCATTACAATTTTCAGATAAAAATGGAGTTGCATGTCCATTAGATTGGAAAAAAGGAGACAAAGCAATCATGCCACCACCAAAAAGTCTAAAAGATTACGAAGCAAGAATTAAAGATGATTCAGTTGAAAAAACAACCTGGTATTTAGCCAAAAAGCAAATCGACTAAATTAAAGCTCAATTAAATTTTTAAAAACCGTTTCAAATTTTTGAAACGGTTTTTTATGTTCTAACGGTAACATTTGTTACCGTTAAGTAGTTTAAGTTTTCTTAATTTTATCAAAATATTTATTATGAAATATATTGTTTTATTGGCCCTATTTATCAGCTTAATAAGTTGCGAAGAAACCAGCAAAAAGAATCCATATACTAAAATCGATGCTGTCCAAAATGAAGCAGATATAGCTCGACAATCAAAGCAAAACATGGAAAATCAATGTTATGTATGTCACAATCCTAAATCATCAAAAAAAAATAGAGTTGGACCTCCCATAGCAGCAATCAAAGCTAGGTATATGAAAGATGCAGCTACAAAAGAAGAGTTTGTGAGTGCGATTTGGAATTTCGTTGAGAAACCATCTAAAGAAAAAGCTAAACTCAAGGGAGCTGTAAAACGTTTTGGTGTTATGCCGTATCAGAAATTTAATCAACAAGAAATTGAGGCTATTGCAGCCTTCATTTATGAGTACCAAATAGAGGAACCTGAATGGTTTAGAACCCACTGGAAAGAAAACCATAGCGGTAAGCAAAGGAGAAATGGTAAAAAACTTGCTAGGCTTGAAAATGAAACTCAGGATTATACTCAAATAGGAATGAAGTATGCTAAATCTACTAAAGCTGAACTCGGTAAAAATTTGATGGGTGCCATGCAAAAAGAAGGAGTAATACATGCATTAGAATTTTGCAATGTACAAGCTATGTCCATAACAGATTCCATGGCCAATGTGAATAAGGCTAAAATTTCTAGGGTTTCAGACAAAAATCGAAATCCATTAAATGCAGCAAATTCAACCGAATTAAATCATATAGAAACCTTTAAATATGCAATTCAAGCTAACGAAAACATTTCGCCAATAGTAGAGGAAACAGAACAATCTGTACATTTTTATTATCCCATTGTCACCAATGATATGTGTTTGAAATGCCATGGAAAGCTAGGTAGTCAAATCACTCAAAAAACCTACGATAAAATTTTAGAATTCTATCCAAATGACAAAGCAATAGGTTACGACGTTAACGAAGTACGTGGTATTTGGAGTATTGAATTTGAAAAGGATAATAAATAGCACAATTGCTTTTGGGTACATGTCCTGTGAAGTTTGAAACTTCTCATGCTAACTCAATTGCAAATCATATAGATGAGAAGTAAGAAATTTGGTAAGTTATAGAGAAAATCAGATATACAAGAACACGATCATTACCAAACATTTTTTGACGCTAACTAACTTTCATTTAGCAGCTTTTTAAGGAGTATTTATACCACATTTAAAATAACAATCGGTATAATTGATATGACAAAAATGAAGCCTTTTATTTTTTCAATTACTTTTTGAAGTTTCATTATTTATATAATGCAGTAAATTCTTATTATTGCAAAATTTTTTTTGAACCTCTCTATTTTAAAATTATGCGTCTTATTAAATTATTTTTTCTTTCTATTGTAGTATTAAGCCTTACCAATTGTGCTTCAGGTTATAAAATGATTGAACCTTCATCGATAAATTATCAATCTGTTAAAGAAAATGATGGTTTAAAATTTGAATATAAGTACGATCTCTTGAAGAAGAAATACGCTAAAAAAGAAGAAAAAAAAGGGATTAGAATTGTTGCAGTAAAAATCACAAACAATTCAGGTAAAGACATGCAATTCGGTAAAGACTTTAGGTTGAGTTACGAAAACGGAAATCAGATCAATATTGTAAATAACGAATACGCTTTCAAAACATTAAAGCAGAGTACAGCTTCTTATTTATTTTACTTACTCCTTGCTCCTATAAATTTGACTACAACTGAAACCAATAATAATGGTACTACGGAAACCAATAATATATTTCCCATTGGTTTGATTTTAGGTCCAGCAATTGCAGGAGGAAATATGATTGCCGCTGGTACTGCAAACAAAAAATTTGAACAAGATTTGTTGGGATATAACATTACAGATAAAGTGGTTAAAGACGGCGAAACCATAGTGGGCTTAATAAGTATACAGTCAGATAGATATGATGCCTTAAAGTTAATTTTAGACTAGCTATTTAGGGACTACCTACATACTGTGCGAAGTTTGAAACTTCGCAAAAAAATTCTAACGCAATAGTCAACTTGTAATCAATTATTCATATTATGAGACAACTGTTTTATACAGTACTTGTTCTGAATTTTCATAAAGATTTGCAAATACATTCCAATAACAAAGGTTCTATGATGAAATAACTTGAATAGAATTTACCCCCTTATTTTTATTTATCTATACAAAAAGAAAGGAAAAAAGAACAAGTCAAAACCTTCAAATTATTACTTTACAGACTCTAAGGATTGTTCAAAATTCAAGACTGTAATCACTTATAAAAAACTTAGCTTTCTTTGACTATATTTGAAACTATATTGAAATTTAAATAGTTATGAAATTAAATCACTACATCACATTCGTGTTCCTCTTTTTAGTCTGTTTTTACGCTAGTGCTCAAACATTTGTTGAAAAAGTAGGTGAGGGGTGGATTCTAAAAGTTGATAACCAAATATTCAATATTAAGGGGGCTACTTTTGGTTATGATGACAATGTTGATGAATATGATGAATACTTTCAGGAGCTTAATTTCTTAGGCGTAAACACGATAAGAACTTGGGGAACTGGAAATAATACGCTACAATTATTAGATGCTGCAGAAAAACACGGCATAAAAGTCATGTTAGGAATTTGGATGCGTCACGGAAAACCAGGTATGGAAGCCGATGATAGTTTTAATTACCTCGAAGACAAAGCTGGTATGGAAGCGATGTACAACAATGCTATTGAAATAGTAGAAAACTATAAAAATCATCCAGCAGTTTTGCTGTGGGGTGTTGGCAATGAAGTGTATTTGAATACTGCCACAGACGAAGAAAAAACAGCCTACTCTAAATTACTGGAGCGCATTTGTAGTCAAATAAAATTACTAGACAAAAATCATCCAATAGCCTCCGTTGAAGCATGGACTTTTGGTTTAGAATGGTGGGAAAAATATGTGCCATCTTTAGATATATACGGGCTCAATAGCTATGGTCCAGGTGTAGATATATTATCTTCTGAGTTGGAAAAAAGAAACATAGATAGACCTTATGTCATTACAGAATTTGGTGTCATGGGAGAATGGGATATGCCGAAAGATAAAAATGGTATAATCAAAGAACCAACAGATCAACAAAAATATGATGCCATCGCCAAAGGCTATCCTGATTGGATACAGAACAAAAAAGCTTGCTTAGGAGTCTATATTTTTCATTTTGGAGATAGCAACCAATTCCTTGGCCCATGGTTGTTGACTCATTTTAAAGGAAAAACAAGACCTCAATACTGGGCTATCAGAGAAGCTTATACTGGAGAAAAACCACTCAATCAAGTCCCAGAAATAGAATCCTTTAGTCTGACGGATGTGCCTACAAAAAGTGGAACTTGGATTCCTGTAGATTTAGAAGCAAAGGATTTTGAAAATGAAGAACTCAGTGTAGAATTTTATTATAATCAGCGAACAGGAAGTAGAAAAAGACGAGACCAGTTGACTCCTTTAAAACATAAAGGAGATTTATCAGATGGATTTGAATTGCTACTACCTCCAGAACATGGTACTATAAAAATATATGCTATAGTAACAGATGAATATAATAATGCTGGGATAGCCACAACATCAATCAAGGTTCTTGATAAAACTGCAGAACAAAGAAAATTTTTAGTACCAAGAGTTGAACTTCCTTTCTATGTCTACAAAGATAATCAGGATTTGCCGTATGCACCATCGGCTTACATGGGCAATTATAAGGCTATGGAAGTTGATTTAAATAATAAAGAAGAGGTGCATTCTGGCACAACAGCTATAAAAATAACTTATAAAGATACTTCAGACTGGTATGGCTTTGGTATGGTAGACCCCGCAAACGATTGGGGTGAGGTGCTTGGAGGTTATGATATTAGTGGTGCCAAAAGCTTTAGTTTTTGGGCAAAAGCCAATATTACCAATGTCAAAATACAAGTAGGTTTTGGTTTGATAGAAAATGACAAGCCATATCCAGATTCAGCAAAAAATATGTTGGATATCGTGTTGACGAAAACTTGGAAAAAATATACGATTAAAACCAAAAAGCTTGATTTGAGTTGTATCCGTTCAGGATTTGTTTTGTTCTCAAGTGCCGATATTTTTGACCACGAAATTTACATTGATGATATTGTTTTTGAATGAAGCTTTAAGAATGCTTATTATTGATTTGGAACTGTAGATTAATTATTAAATCTGGATAGTTATTACATCATTAGGAATGTATTCGATTACAACTAGTTCCTAAGCTGATTTACTACTACCAATAGTTCGTAGGATTCATTTCAACAAAAAAACACCTAATATTTCCAAAGAATAGAAAGCAGTTGTATCTAAAAATAGTATTTTTCAAAAAGAAATAAAACCGCATGAATCCGAAGGAAAAAATCCAAGAACTTACCCAAGAACTCAGAGATTACAACTATAAATATTATGTTTTAGATCAGTCTCAAATAACTGATTACGAATTTGATATGAAGTTGAAAGAACTACAAGAATTAGAAGAAAAGTATCCAGAGTTTCAAGATGAAAATTCACCAACTAAAAGAGTAGGTGGGCAAGTCACGAAAAATTTCTTGACCATAGTACATGAGCATCGAATGTATTCGCTTTCCAATTCCTATTCAGAAGAAGATTTGCTGGATTGGGAAAAACGCATTCTTAAAGTGGCGGAACAAAAAGTGCAATACGTTTGTGAATTAAAATACGACGGAGCTTCCATTAGCCTAACTTACGAAAACGGAAAATTTACACAAGCGGTAACCCGTGGTGATGGTGTTCAAGGTGATGAAGCAACCCAAAATGTAAAAACTATAAAGTCAGTTCCTTTGCTTTTGAAAGGAGAAAATCATCCTTCAAAATTTCATATTCGTGGAGAAATTGTCTTGCCTTATGAAGGTTTTGCAAAGCTGAATGCCGAGCGGGTTGAAAACGGAGAAGAACCTTATGCAAATCCGCGCAACACTGCATCGGGAAGTCTTAAATTGCAAGATAGTGCAGAGGTAGCCAAACGACCTTTAGAGTGTTTGCTGTATTCCATTATTGGGGACGAGGTTGCTTTAAAAACGCAATTTGAAAGTTTAGAAAAAGCCAGAAATTGGGGATTTAAAGTGCCAGCTGAATCAAAGTTGGTAAGCAACATGGATGAGGTGTTGGAATTTATAAACTATTGGGACAAACACCGCCATGATTTACCTTATGAAACGGATGGAGTAGTCATCAAAGTGAATAATTTGCAATTGCAAGAAGAATTGGGTTTTACCGCTAAATCTCCACGTTGGGCAATGGCGTACAAATTTAAGGCAGAACAAGCTTCAACTGTATTACAAAAAATCACTTACCAAGTGGGCAGAACAGGAGCAATTACGCCGGTGGCAAATTTAGATGCAGTTCAGTTGGCAGGAACAACTGTCAAACGCGCTTCATTGCACAATGCAGACCAAATTGAAAAGTTAGATATCAGGGAAGGAGATACAGTTTTTGTTGAAAAAGGAGGGGAGATTATTCCCAAAATTACAGGAGTAGATTTTGCTAAGCGAGCTATGGATTCTCAACCAACAATGTATGCTTCAGTATGTCCAGAATGTTCCACAACATTGGTAAGAGCAGAAGGTGAAGCACAACATTATTGCCCAAATGCAACTACTTGTCCGCCGCAAGTAATCGGTAGAATACAGCATTACATTTCCAGAAAAGCCTTGGATATTGATGGTTTGGGAGGCGAAACAGTTGCCTTGTTAGTAAACGAAGATTTGATTAACAATTATGCCGATTTATACGCACTTCAAAAAGAGGATATTTTGCCTTTGGAACGCATGGCAGATAGGTCTGCAGAAAATTTAGTGAACGGAATTGAAGCTTCCAAAAAAGTTCCTTTTGAGCGGGTTTTATTTGGTTTGGGAATTCGTTATGTAGGCGAAACGGTGGCTAAAAAGTTAGCAAAGCATTTTAAACATATCGACAATATAGCTAAAGCCAGTTTTGAAGAATTGGTAAAAGTAGATGAAATTGGAGACCGCATAGCTCAAAGTGTAGTTGCCTTTTTTGAAGAAGTGAAAAACCGTCAAACTATAGAAAGACTCAAAGAATTTGGTGTTCAATTGCAAATTTCTGAAGAAGAATTAGCAGGTCAAACCGATTTACTTCAAAACAAAACCTTTGTAATATCCGGAGTTTTTGAAAAAATCTCTAGAACAGAATTAAAAAAGTTAATCGAAAAAAATGGAGGAAAAAACACCAGTTCCATTTCAAAAAAAACAGATTATTTGATAGCAGGAGAAAACATGGGTCCAGCAAAGCTGAAAAAAGCAGAGGATTTAGGAATACGCTTACTTTCGGAAGATGAATTTCTTGAAATGGTTGATTTTTCTTAAGGGGTGGAAAATTGGAACACTACTGTCTTCCCAATAAAACCTGCAATTTCAAGATAAAATAATCAAGGTCAACTCCCAGACAGAAAACTAAAAGAATGCATCCAGGACAATTATAAATCACAAAAAAAAGTAAGGGTGTAAGTGTTGTAGATACGCTAAACTAGGAAAAAAGCAAAACTGTTTATAGAAGCAGAAACCCGCTATACATTACAATTCCGCATTTCAATAAGCACAAAGCCCATAAATGATAATGGCTTCTTAGGTCGCCCTTATCATTTTGGTTTTGTAAACGCTTATTGGCATTGTGGTACCGATAGCTATCGGTATCCATTGCTATCGGGGCTAGGTGAAGTTTTTTAAACACACATTTTCTAAAAAAAAAATGGTTTATCTTTTTATTTTTTAAAAATGTAAGCATACAAAATATATGTAGACTTTTGCATAATGTTACTAGTATCACAGGATTCTTATCAATTAGAACAGTTGATAATTGGTTATATCAACTTTTAAAGTCTGACTGTTTAAGTACAATTAGAAACAAAAAACCCAAAAAAGTGATGTATATTTGACGATATATGCTAGTTGGGCTTCATACTGACAAAAAATCGAACTAAATCATATTTTTTGTACATTTGACTTAAATAAATTTTAAAATGGATATTCGAACGACAAAACTTGAACTAGTCAAAACAATTTTGGATACTGAAAATAATGATTTCATCCAAAGGATAGCTGACTTTGTAAAAAAAGAAAAAGTAGATTTTTGGGACGATTTGTCATTATCTGAACAATCTGAAATAAAACAAGGTATTGAGGAATTGGATAAAGGAAAAAGGGTTTCCTACGAGTCATTCCTAAAGAAAATTCCTTAATGAAAGTATTCTTATCCGAACTTGCCGAATCAAAACTTCTAAAGCTATCCGAATATTTATTGGAAGAGTGGAACTTAAAAACTCGCGATAAGTTTATCTCAAAACTTAACGGTAAATCAAACAAATATCAAATCAACCTTATAGTTGTCCAAAATCATCGGAATTTAAGAACCTTTATAAATGTGTTGTAACAAAGCAAACGACATTTTTCTTTAGAATAATAGCTGAACGAAAAGAAATAGAAATAATTACAATTTTTGACACTCGACAAAATCCTGATAAATTGAAAAAAGACATCGACTAAAAAGTACGAAAGCCCAACAATAGCTATAAGCAATAGCTCGGGTTTGGGATTGAAAAGCAAAAGTTTGGGATTATTTGCTAAATTAGCTGAATAAAATAAAACTGAAAGGCTTTTTTAGGCGCTACTGCCCATAGCTAGACCGTTACAAACAATATGACAAAAACACTATTACTTCTATTAATAATTTCGTCTTTCAGCTACGGACAGACAAAATATGATAAACATGACGGACTTATTTCCGAAGCGAACACATTGAGAAAAGGTGGAAATTGTGAACAGGCAATTGAAAAATATAAAAAAGCTCTAGAAATCTTAATACCAAATTCAAGTACACCATTTTTTAATTTGGCAGAATGTGCTTTAAACTTAAATGAAATAACTCTTGCTGACGAATGGATAAGAAAAGGTGTGTCTGTTGGAGGTGCACAAAAAAGCTATTTGGAAAGTTACAAAGGTTTTACTGATGTTCAAGACAAGGAATTTTACAAAAAAATAGTATCTGACTATAATCAGTTACGTCAGGAATATTTTTCCTCAATTGATGATATTGACCTTTATCTTGAAATTGAAGAATTAACTGCAAGAGACCAATTTGTAAGAAAGACTGGAATGTACTTAGATGGTTACAGCGAAGTTGACTATCAAAATGCTGGTGATGCATTTTTCAAAGCACAAAGAGAAAATGATTCCGTCAAAGCAAATGAATTAAAGAAAATAGTTTTTCATCAAACCAAGGATAAATATAAAGAAACGACGTCTGAACTTATGCAAAGAGTTGACTCTCTGAATGTAGCGAGATTAATGGAAATAACAGAAAAACACGGTTGGCAAGAAAGAGCTTGGATTATATTATGGCATCAAAGAGGAACTTATGGAGAAGATAATTATGTGTGGAATTATTTTAAGCCAGTTATCGACAAAGAAATCGAGGATGGTAAGTTGAGTAGAAACTTTTGGAATAATTTTGACCAGTTCAAAGAAAGGATGTCAAAAATGTTCAATCAAACTGATAAAAAACCTAAAAACAAAATTAAGGAGTAAATACTGTTTGTAACAAAAACTATAAGCAATAGCGCGGGTTTGTGCTGAAAAACGAAAGTTTGGGTTTATTTGCTAAATTTGTAATTGAAAACAAAACTGAATGCATTCTAAGTCGCCACTCCGCATACCCAAAGCCTTAGTCAGTTAGTTTAGCCCCTTTAGATCACTTAAAATTGTATCCCAGCTTTGAGAAGGATTTAGTCTATATCAACAATCTGTAATCCACAATACAAAATCCAAATATCGGTAGCCTAAGAGAAACTTTCTTCTTCAATCAATTGAATTATGAGCATCAAATAAGTGCATCAAAGTATGGTGATTTTATGGTCGATAATCAATTGCTTTTGAAATCGGCGGACCTTCAAAAGGGTTAAAACATATTAAAGGTGTTCCACAATCATACCTTGCTTTAGATATAAAATCAGGAACAAACAAGTCGATTTCTCTATGGTTATTTGGCTTTTTGTATTAGTCAAAAGTATTTATTTGCTCGAAGTAATCACAATAAACAAATGAAAAACATACACTTAAAAAATTCAAAATCTATGCTATTATTTCAGATTAACAAGATTCCCCCTTCGGGGATTAGAGGGCTTTTTAATGCTTATGCAAGGTATCAAAGTATAAGTGCAAATAATTCCTTATTTTTGTATCCTATTTAATTTCTATATATGCCAATGAACAATATACCTAGTGTTGATTTAGCTGATTTTCTTTCAGCAGACCCAAAGCGAAAACAAAAATTTGTAAACGAAATAGGAAGTGCTTACGAGGAAATTGGCTTTGTTGCTTTAAAGAACCATTTTCTAGATGACACCTTGGAGGAGCAATTATACCATGAAGTGAAATCTTTTTTTGCTCTACCGGAAGAAGCTAAAAAAAAGTATGAAAGAGAAGATATAGGAGGTCAGCGTGGTTATGTTTCATTTGGAAAAGAACATGCAAAAGGAAAAAAAGAGGGTGATTTAAAAGAGTTTTGGCATTTTGGTCAGGAGCCTGAAAAGAATGCAAATCTTACGGAAGAATATCCCGAGAACATACTTGTTTCTGAATTGCCACAGTTTAATCAAGTCGGCATGGAAGCATACAAAATGCTAGAGAAAACAGGCATTTATGTCTTAAGAGCACTTGCGCTATACATCGGGATCAACGAACACTATTTTGACCACTGGGCTAGCAATGGGAATTCCATTTTAAGACCAATACATTACCCACCAATAACCAAAGAACCAAAAGGCGCTGTAAGGGCTGGTGCGCATGGTGACATCAATTTAATTACTCTATTAATGGGCGCTTCTACAGGCGGTTTACAGGTACAACATAAGGATGGTTCTTGGATTGATGCCAAACCCAACGAAGATGAATTGGTTATCAACGTAGGAGATATGCTAGAGCGTCACACCAATAACAAATTGCGTTCTACCATTCACCGTGTAGTGAATCCTCCGAAAGAAGAATGGGGAAATCCTAGGTATTCTATCCCATTTTTTATGCATCCAAGAAGTGAAATGAAATTGGATTGTCTAACCGAATGCATTTCAGAAGAAAACCCTAAACAATACGAAGACATAACTGCTGGTGAATTTTTGCATCAACGTCTAGTTGAAATTGGCTTAATTAAAGACAAAAAATAATTTATAACTGAATGGATTTACAAGATCAACTGAAAAATTTATTTCCTGAACACGAATCTAAGGAAAATTTTGATGAAGAAAAAACACCCAAAGACGAAGGAATTTGGGTACAAGATGAAGCTCTAGCTTGCCATTTTGAAAAACGAAGGGGGAAAGTAAATACTATAATTAAGGGATATAATGGCAGCGCAGAAGATTTTAAAAGACTGACGCAAATACTAAAAAAAGATTTAGGCGTAGGCGGAAGCAGTAAAAACGAAGAAATTATTATACAAGGTAACTACAGGGACGATATCATTCATATTTTAGAAGATATTGGTTTTAAAACCAAACGTGTTGGAGGGTAAATCTAACTGTTAAAACCATAACTTATATGAATACAAAAGATACCAATGGCAATTTATTACAAGATGGCGATAGTGTTAGCTTAATTAAAGATTTAAAAGTGCGAGGAACTTCGACTACCTTAAAAAGAGGTACTACCTTTAAAAATATACAATTAACTAACCAAGAAGGTGAAATTGAGTGTAGGAGCAAAAAAATCAAAGGATTGGTTTTAAAAACTGAATTTGTAAAAAAAGCATAAGCATGCGCATTAAAGAATCTGAATTAATTCTAAATCCGGATAGTAGCATTTATCATTTGAATCTCAAACCAGATGATATTGCAGAAACCATAATTACCGTTGGTGACCAGAATAGAGTAGATCAGATTGCAAATTACTTCGAT
>Ga0307930_1001200_pt1 | contig 20839 bp, 22 predicted proteins | sample OrgLakmetageno46_FD_203161 | JGI IMG/M metagenome (GOLD analysis project Ga0307930, IMG submission 203161) | Saline water microbial communities from Organic Lake, Antarctica - #46 | ecosystem: Environmental > Aquatic > Non-marine Saline and Alkaline > Saline | place: Antarctica: Organic Lake...
GGATTCCAGATACACCAACAACAACAAAAAACACCTGGTTTATTTTATTTTATGTCTTAGATTGCATGGGCCGTGGTGTCCTCTACAACATAAAGCAAGTGGATTTGTTCCTGCACGGGCCTCTATGGTTCTACAGCTGAGAAGTTCATCACAATTTCGTATGTTAAGCCCTGAACGACACTTAGTGGCGCCGTCTGTCCAATTCGGCCTAACAGGCCTTTCCACAGCATACCAGCACCCTCGCGCCGCACAGCCATCGCCAGTAGCGGCATCACTCCCCGAGCCCCATAAGTGAGTTGCTGGGTCTGGAGCCGTGTCTTGCACACGTCGATTGGGTGCGTGCTCACTGCTGCTGCTGTCCCTGCCAAGAAGGCTGCGGCAGCGTTGGCTGTACTCACTGGTTTTCCTCCTCCTGCACTTCCACCATCTTTTCCTCTGAATCTTCCTCGATTTACATCTCTGGAGATGCCGCCGCCATTGCTACCGCTGTTGCTGTTGCTGTTGCTGCTGCTGCTCCGGCCCACTTCTTCCTCGTGCCTATGTCCTGCTCATGTACCCTTGGAAATGCCCGTAAGTTGGACTTTGGCCGCTTCGTAGGTAGCCCACCACACCATTCCTGAGGGCAGCGACGTCGCCATGGATGCGCCAAGGCCTCGGTAGAAACCGGCAAGCCCGTCTCGCTCAAAAATGTCACGAGCAACTGCTAGACTTCCACCACCACCACTACTGCTACTACAACTACTACACATTAAAGAAGTAATGCCGCTCTCGGCTGCCGCAGAACGGAAATCGCCAGCTAAGATACACAGGAGTACCACGTCCTGTGAGAGACACGTATACAAATGATGCCAAAGAATGGCAATAAAGACGCAAATAATACATTGAGTGTTTCCCTACGGGGCAAATATACAATCAGCCTTCATGTGAAAAACAACTCTTTGTACCTGAGGAAGGCGAAACGGAGTAGAGGCAAGGTCCGCTGCTGCTCCAGCTATAGCCGGAAGGAGCGCCCTTGGCACAATATTGACCCAATTGTGTCTGCTGTTGCTACTGCTACTGCTATCATTACTGCTATTTGGTGTCTGCGCGTTGATTGTCATATCATAATGACGCTCGAGCTGCTTGAGGCTAGAGTTGTAAGCGAAAATGTAGGAATACTGCATGGGAATCGCTGCAGTGCACGCAAACGTGAGGCCGCGGAACAATCCGCGCTGCCACCCATGCTCAACCACAAGTTTCTCCGCCGTGGACACAAAAGCTTTGCCAATGTGCTGAGGTTGTGCATTGACCTGCAACTTCACTTTGATCACACCGACCGGGTGGAACGCTGTCGTTTGGAGAACCGTGACGATGGCAGTCGAGGCTAGGAAACGAGGAACTGAGACGCCAGGCCACCACTTATCAGAGCCAGGCGTTGGATTCTCACTTGAATTGGAAGAATAACTTTTCGTGGACTCTTCGATTGTCATAAAGGCCGGCACTTGATTGTTTGTTTTAAGACCTTTTGCGCACAAACTTTTCATAAATCAAAGCATGTCCCACACTATCATCTTAAAAATTCGGTGTACGCGCACATTGATGACTTGACCCAATCATGAATTTCACTCTGATTGTTTTAAGAAATAATAGTTAGCGACTAAATTTGGCGGTTTGCGCAATCTCCCCATCAATTGATGCGGCAGGGCCGTAACACCAGTTTGAATGCGATTGGATGCGTTTAAAATGCATGAAGTAATGATCCTCTAGAACTTCCACGCTAAGACGGAAAGGAGCAAGAGCCAAGAGGCTCAGCCATACACGAAGACGAAGTCCAAGATATTTTGGAATATTACATCGAGGGTATGTAAATTGTATCAAACTCTTGGTGTCATCATGCATGATTCCATGTGCCATGGTGCCATAATCCACCACAGTGAATCACAGAGGATGACGCAAGAAGAAAAGTAGTTGTGTGAAAAAGATTTGTATTATATTAGCACCACCCAACGAAACTGCTCACAAGGCTGCTCAGCAGCTCAGCAGTTGAGGTTTTCTGGCTTCTGTAAAATGAGGAGAGTTTGCGGCCGAACTACAGATGGTAGCTCTAACTAGCTGAAAAACGGCGTCAGATATGGCCTTCTTTTAAGTGCAGACAATGGCGTTTGTTAGCAACACTGTCTTACGCTACGACGAAGTGCAAAAGATTAGAAAGCCGACCTTGACTGAAGGCTTAAATCAGGAAGTCTTCGTTGGAAGTGAAGATCTCGAGGCTCAAGGGTACGTTTCCTTCGAAATTACCCATGAAGGTCAGGGCGTAGCGGAGTTTTCAACCACATGTCGCATGTGTGGAAGCATCCGCAGCCCTAGTATTCGCACCCGGTGCTCCTGCTGCGGATTTCTCCATCGAGACATTGTCGACGATTCGGTTTCAACCGTTCCTCATCGTATTCCGCCGACTCTCGCACCCGTGGAAATAGTGCTACCTGAACCTCCTTCAAACACGGTTGCCGCGATCCACTTGTGGGGTAATGCTAGTCGGCTAGCCCATCCTCATGATTTTAATGTATTGTCGTCGTCTTCATCATCGCAGCGAGCACCCACACCGCCAGTAGGTCGCTCATCGGTTTTACCTGCAGCGGTGGCCCTAGCCCTCAACTGGTGTAGTGTATCCGAAATAGATACTTTGCGGAAAGCGAGCCCCACCCTTGCCTGGGCATGCCCAAATTTCAATGTGCGGTTGGCTGCGATTCAGCTCAATCATCGTAGCCAACATCTCAACCGACCATTGTCAGCAACAGCACCAACTCAACTTCAGTCATCAACAAATTCAGCAGCACTAACATCATCACCACCTTCAGCGACGAAAAGGGGCTTGCGCGAGCCAACGGAAGGTACAAGTGCACAGCGCCAGGTGCTACTGAGGCGCCGAGCTGCATTATTGCGTGGTAGTGGCAGTGCACTTGCACCCGCGCCATCAAGGCGGTTGCAAGAATGGCGCCAAAAGCAAAAGCAGCAAGGGCAGCGACAGCAAGAGCAGCAGCAGCAGCAACAGCAGCAGCACCACCAGCAGCAGCACCAGCACCAGCACCAGCTGGAGCAGCAGGAACACGACCACGTGACCAACTCCTCAGCCACATACAAACCTACACGGGCACAAAGTAGGTCTTTTGTTGGTGGTTGTTCTGAGCTATCTCCTGGCCCTGCGAAGATAGGCAGCGTTGCGAACGTGGTTGAAACAGCTTCAGTACCTGCATTACCTACTGAGCATGGCACTGACGCTACTCTTTCCAAAGAGGGAGTAACAGCCTGGGCTAAACACCTTGTGATTGAGCTCGCTGTTGCTGACTCCACGGGCTTCCTGTCTTCCGGAGTTTGTTCCTCAAGCGGTGCTATTGGAAAACGGTCTGAGTTGGCTTCATCGTCAGCGTCCTATTCGGCTCCAGATGAGAGCTCGTCTACAACTTATGGACAAGGCCATAAAGGTCGCAACACTAGTAGTGCAACAAGTTTTCAGCCAACCTGGGTTTTAACGCGCACGTGGACGGAAGCGCAAGCCCTCGTTCGTCGCCTCAGATTCAACATTCGCCGCTTGCCTGGACTGCCTCAACTACCGCCACTGCCTGTTTTACTCCAAGCAACGCAGGAGCTGAAACGCCAACCTCCGGAAACATCTTCGTCTTCTTTATCTACTTCGTCAGCTGAGAGTTCTGAAATTCACAACAACACTGTTGAAGGTGCCTCTTTGGAGCGAGGTGTTCCCATCAAGTCGACTGGTATCGATGAAGCATGGGAACAAGCAGAATGGGCACGCTGGCAAAAAGACGTTGCATTGTGGGTTCATAAAATGGCATTTCACCCGAGTGTGGCAGCCAGCGGCCTATGGCTGGCATTCATTGGTGCCAACGGTGCACGTGCCAGGAGTGCCTGGGCGAACGAAGACGTGATTGCTGAAATTGGTAATCACAAAGAGGCACATATCCATACACAATGAGACAAATCACCTACCTTCGCCCTTACTTTCATACTAGTATTATTGGATTTCTGTTAACTTACGCAATCGTGTGTCTACTATATTCTAGAGACGTGAACGCGCAGTATTTTGCACTTGCTCATATTTGGCATGTGCACATTTCTGGTTCTATGTTGTGTAATCGTTTCTTTGCTCTTGACTGCAGGCGACGGAGGCAAGGGCAGTTACGGCCATTACGGGGAACCGATTCGCCTCACTCGTTCGATGGGCCGCCTTTATGGGATTACGGACGCCACTGTCATTGTGCCCCTAAACGATGAAGGTACTCAACACGTGCTGAAGGGTAGTCTAATGGGAGGAGCTAAGCAGAGTGCCAGTGCTGGTGCTGGGTCTGGTGCTGACGGTGTTGCGGTGGGTGTTGGTACAAGCAGTAGCAGTTGCTCTAGAGCTGGTCTTACTGATGCTGTTGCTAAGGAAGAAGCTAAGATTGGTCAAAACGGCGAAGGAAGTGACGTCGAAGGCAGTGATTACGATAACGACGACTTTGAGCCAGCACACGATCCCAACACCAATAGCAGCAGCAGCAGCAGCAGCAGTAGCAGTAGCGGTGACAGCAGTAGTGCAGGCAACTACAACAATGGCAACAACAAGGACGACACCAGTATCAAAAAGCAAGGCCAGGAGAATGCAGTAGCAGCGTTGACGCCCAAAGGTCAAATTCAGTGGTTGCTGCACCGTAAGCGCACGATTCACCGCCAGCAGGCTAACTTGGCTGAGGACGCACTGCTCAGTGGCCTTGTGTCGAATCAATCGTCTTCATTGTCGACATCATCGTCGTCGAAACACAACTATCCTGGTAAAAGAGCCGCCTGCTCTTCTTCTCCTCTCTTGTTTTAATCTTGTATTTCCCCCCTGTATTTCGCTTCCCTTCTTCATTGATAACACTCCTGCCCTGAAACGTTATGCGTCTTCGAAAAAAGCTTCCATCGAGTTACAATTCTTCTCTCTCTCTCCTCAATTTTTCACCCACCCCTTCTGCTTCGACTTCTTCTTTCCAATCTTATCAAACGTGTCCAAAGAAGGGAAGCACTCCTTGTCCAAAGGTCGTCGATCACAAAAGTCATCTTCTTCGTGGGCAGAAGCCCGGCCGTTGGGGTGGGCACAGGGAGAAAGCGCTAACCCATCGCAAATTTTAACGGCAGACGACGTGCAACAACTCAAGCAGGGGTAATGGAGCGCGCGCAAACACTACGGGCTCGCGCCTAGCATCGTTCTCCTCTCTCTCTCTCTCTCTCTCTCCTCTCTCTCTCTCTCTCTCTCGTCTTGCCCTTATGATTCATCTAATTTCCTCCTTACACTCGAACGCGTGCAAATTGTTCACACCTGCCTCAAATTACCGTTCCTCAATGATAGGTTTCAGCCTCGAAAGACTGCGGCACAACGGCGCGCCGGTGCCCTGGTGCTCGATGCTTCCATGAGAAATGGGAGCAACAGTGAACCAGACGACGACGACGAAAATAATAACGGTGGCCACAGTAGCAACACTGGCAACACTGGCAGCGGCGGAAATGGTGGCGACAAACGGCGGTTACACAGAGGGGATTGGACGCGCGGCGAACGAGTGGCAGATCGGGTAATTTGTACATGTGCCTGCATGCTCGTGCGCACGCTACTTTACTTGATTATTTCGTGCTAGACATCAGTATATATATATATTAATACATGTATATATTTCTTGTACTGCAGTAACTCATCGAATGCTCCAATGCTATAGGTACTCTTGTCTGAATATGATAATGATGATGATGTTAAGTGTGTATTTTCGCCTCTACTTCTTTCACAGGCAGTGCGCCGCATCACTGCCGACAGCGCGAAGCGGTCTACGCAGCAAGCCGCTATGGCAGGCGAGCGCGCGTATGAGCTGGGAGTGGTTCATAAGAAAGTGTGCCCGACTTGCGACTGCGTGCAGAGGTACTTGTGGCGTGAACATTGACTATTTTCTTTGTTTGATAGGTATTACAATTTTGAAAGTACGACGCAGTATATATGTTGTATATAGCCGAATGTATTCTTGATACAGCACATCAACTATTTCCCTTCATTCCTGACTCCTGCAGTTACGACGAAGTTCAAGAAGGTTTTCAAGGCCGCAATTGCAAGAGCTGCGGAACTCCCTACATTCTAGCGCCCGGCAAAGGCGGTGCTCCCCAGGACGGCAGCGCCGCTCTGTGGTTCAATGCCACCGCGCAGGTGACATTAAAGATATGATGAACTCAAATATATTTAAAAATTGCTGCTCCATGTCCCTGCCCTACTTCTGTTTTAAAGTAAATTTTCCCTCTGCACTCCGTAGGCCCGTGCCGAGCGCGCTGCCACCCTCTCTCTTCAAAAGAGCCTCCTTGTAATGCTCTTCGGGCCGTTGCGCCTCGCTGCGCGTTTAGAGCAAATCAAAGCCCAACGGCTATCTAAGGGCCAAGAAGCGTCATCCGTGGCCGAAGCATCTGAAGCTAGAAGAGCGGAAGATCGAGCCCGAGGAGGAGATGTGGGAGTAGTCGGAGCATCATCGAAAAAGCAACCTCAACCCTGCAATGTGCATGGTTGTGATGAGTGTTCGGGTGCAGGAAGCTCCCACGCTGTTCCTTACCCATTGAGCCGAAGACGCACAAAAGGGTCGAGCGTAGTGGTTGCAGAAGCTTCCTTAGCCAATCGCTGGGATGCAGAATTCAGCCAACCATCATCGTCCAGATCGCGCCATCACCACAGCAATCGTATAAGTGCTGCAGCTGCGGGTAGCAGTACGCTGTGTCTACCATTGGGCAGCCAACCTAACAGCCGAAGTAACAGCCAATACGAGAACATTGAGAAAAAGAGTGTAGATGAGAAGCGAGTTGATGGCATTGGTAGCAGGAGTCTGGCAGCAGCGTCTGCCGCACATGTAGAACGCACGCGAGCGAAGTGGAAGGAAGACGTTTCGGTGAGTGTTAGCGTAAGAGAAAGTAGAGAGGATAAAAGCAAGAAGAGGTGAGGGATATTTGGTAATCATGCTTGTGTATGCAGTAAGTTGTGAAAGAGTTTTGAGGAGTGAGGAAGACATGATAAAGGCTGCTCAAAGAATGTTTTATGAAGTCACCTTCATTCTTCATGAGGCTCAAACCTTCTCTGTGTGTGCAGGCACGCCGCGCGGCCAACACTGGCAAACAAACACCTCAGCAACTTCTCCACTTCATGGGGGTTCCTTGAACTATACAGACGCGGCCCACACATTCTTGCTTCGGTACCTGTTTAATGCTACTATCCATCACTTGCCCCTAATTCTTGCTTGGTAATGCCTGGCACTTCTGAATTTTCTTTTGTTATGCTTCATTTACTACTTTAGTAATTACGTAATTACCTCGGTGTATTTAAGGGCCATTGGCAGCAACCAAGAAAACCGCGGGGTTTCCGGGTTTTTACCCACTTCGGCTCGGCAGAAGACCCGGTAAATTCCAATATCGCTGAAGGAAAACCCAGAAGCTTCTTGGGTTTTGGTGTGATTTCTAGGTCTAGTCTAGTCTAGTTAATACTCTCCCAAAAACAAAGAAAGACAAGTACACAGCAGTCACAGAGGCACATAAAGCACCAGGCACAAGAGGAAGCGAATCTAAGTGAATGCGAATTGAAGTAAAGGGACCTATATTCGATACTGAATACTTATGTCATTTTCACGATTAAAGCCTAGGGCCATGCTTAATTCATTGTAAGTAGTAAGTTAGATGATCAAACAATAAATAATGCGCTTGTATAAAACACCCGAGTTCGCACATGACTTTAAGTACATCTTCAAATGGCTGTGAAATAAAACTGGATGAAGAGCCCGTATGTTATATCGACGAAGGAAATGATTCGAAGGCAGGCGGTGGCTCATTGTACATCACATAGGCCAGCCCTGTAAGCGTTAGGGTGACAACGCCAAAGGTGCACAGAGTCGCCAAAGCCAAAGTATTAAACGCGGCCTTGGCATGTGAACTCGACGAGGGCATCAATGTTGTAGCCTGGAGCGGTGCAGTAACCTTTGCAGGTGAGGTAGGCAAAATTGCTGCATTCTCCGCATCGTCGACATCGTCGGGTAACTCTCTTTCGAATTCGACTACGCTCGGTGGTTCATGGGGGTGTAGCGGTTCTACACCATCAGCATTTTCTTCTTCTTTATTGGCAACCGTTTCAAATTCTTCTTCATTGGCATCGATTGTTTCCACCTCTTCTTCCATGCACGCCATCAAATCTTCTCCCTTAGGCTCACAGCTGCTGTTGTCGTCGTTCAAGATTCCGTCCATGGACATTTCGCGTTCGTCGGTATCTGGCGCACTTTCGTTGACGTATTTCATGAAAGAGTCCGTTGTTGGTGAGAAGGGAGTAGCGAAAACTGAAGATGGAGTCATCACCGGAGTTGTTTTTGTTAGCATAGCTGCAGACTCGGGGCTTCCCTCACACGTTCCAACATTCTTTGCATTTTTAGACATGGATTCGGAATTCCTCGGGAGCGGCGTACAACCCAAGTTCGGAATTGGCATGCACTGCTGCGGTGTTCCTGAGGCTCTCAACGATGACCCATTTTTTACCATGCCGACACTCAACTTTTTGGTAGATTTGGCATCCTGCTCATCAACAAATAAAGATATATTCAGAATGAATTATTTGACTATATCACGCTGGATAGCGACAGATTCCGATATTGGGGATTGGGGAGCAACAATTAACGAATGAGAGTGAAGGGCGACTCACCTCGCTCCTCTTTTGGCAGCTCTGTTTGTGAGCGGACAATTCTTTGGCTTTATTTAGGCGTTCCATCGCCACCTTTCGCGCTCGGGCTGAAGCAACTTCCCTGGCTTTTACAGCCTGTGGAAAAGAACAAATAACATATGCTTAAGGTTGGTGGCAATTTGAGGTCGACACAACCTTCCACTTAAAAGTCGATTCAAAAGTATACCTCGTTCGCGTGCACAGAATCCTTCGAGTTAACTTCACTTGATTTCTTCGCTAGATGCATACGAATTCGGCTGACGGCAATCTTTCGTGCCTGTGATGGGCTTGGAGACAAGTAAACGTCCTCAAATCCGGGAACGTTTACTGGAGTGGGCTCATCCAAAACTTTCGCAGTTTCACCTAGAGTTTCTGGTGAGTCAACTAGAAAAGTAGCTTCTTTTGTTACATCTGCACCAAGTACATTGGAATCCGGTGCGGAGCTATCCATATTGCGCTTTCGCTTGGGTGACGCTGAGAGGGACATTTTGTAGCTTTCGACACGCACAACAAAAAAACGAATTTCGAATTTACTCGAACATAGTACAAGAAAAAAATACTCATCACCACCACCACGCACCTTGTTTGGTCCCGGTCCCGAATCACGAGCACCAAGACAGCCTTTAGACCGCAGCAGGATGGTTAATTTATGAGCTCGAAGTCGAACTCGGTCTAATAGAAATCCTTGTGCTGCGGGATGATTTGCATGCGCGTGTGGTGTGCGCAAATCAAAATCGTAATCGTAAAGGGAGCGTGCATGTGTATGGGGAATGGAGAGCAGGAAGCGCAATACATCCAGGTCGCTCTGAAGTACAAAGTAGCCTAAGTAAAGTAAGTCTCTAAGGGCCCGAGAACGACGGATATCTCTTATCCGAATAACTGGGTTTGTTTTGATTTACCATTCAATAATTCGGCTTCTAGCTCAATACAGATCTACCCTAGCTCCTAGCTAGACCACAAACAAGTGAAACAAAAAATATAAATCAAAGATGCGGACAGGGGTTTATGCGCACTTGATGCATGCAAGCCACTGCCAGTCAGAGGTCAGATATCTAGAAGAGGTACTGCCGAAGGCATCATGGCGGTTCAACTTCGCCAAGGACGTAGACAGCAGCATTCAGTCCACCCATATTCACGTGATGCTCAGCACGCAAACATAAGCTTGCAGCTTCGTCCTCGAGTGGCTTTGCTAAGCGTAGACCTTCGCAATCCGCCTTTGAAGTGAGCCCATCTCGATCGTTGGAATGTGCTGCAGATTTCTTCGCGTGTGTGTGTGTCATAGCCTTTGCGGTGCTAGCACTTGCCACGCACTCCAAGCTGCGTTTCAAGCTGCCACGGTCTGCGCTCATTAGCACAGCTCGACTCCTCGGCGACTGCTCCTTCTCTGTTCTCCTCTCGAAGCAGTTTTCCTTTGTCGTCGTGGTTTTACGCCGAAGCACGCGAGCAGACTCGGCAAACAACGCTGGGTACAAGTGGTCACTGTTCTCACTGCGGCTGCCGCTGCGTTTCCCAAACGGCAAGTCAGTCACTAGGCGGTCTACCACGCCAGCTCGCAGCGGCAAACGCGTGGAGTCCCACTGCACCACGTCAATGAGCACGTTGCACGCATTCACCCTACTGGATAATTTGCTTTTCCGTCCACTGCTCTCCACCGAGGCATGTGAATCGTCAACAAGTTCAGCGGCAGTATCATGAGAAGTGGCGTCTTTCTTCATGGCCATCGAAGCGCGCCGAACGTTGTGTGCTGCGCAGGCTACAGCCGTAGGGTCAGAATCTCCCGAAAGGCAAAACACTGTGCCAGGGTATTCTTGAGTTGCTACTTCGCTTATGGTGCCGCACCCGCAGCAAGGGTCTACTAAGACATCACCGCAGGCTAAAGGGCCTGAGGCTTGCACCAAGCCATACGCGACTGTGGGCCGCAGCGGTGTATCTACCCATGCGCGCAGTGGCTGCTGGCCTACATGTTGAAGCAATTGTTGTTGCTGCTGTTCTTGTTGATGCTCATCTTGCTCCTGCCTTGCTTCAAAGTTGACGCTTTCATTCACCACGCCGTCATCGCAGCCTACTCCGCCTGCTTGTTGCTTCCAGAGCACTTCGCCTCTTCGAGTGAGGGGAAGCCCAACGAAGAGGTTTGCGCCTTTTACTTTTACTACAACCGTCAAATCTTGGTTCTCGAGCACACCTTGCCACTTCGAGCCTAGCTGTTTAGCTATAGCCAAGTAAGCATGCTGGGCAAGTGCCGTGCTGCTGAAAGGATGGCTTCCAACGCGCTGCTTTTCCACTTTGAATGTTTGCGCTCCGGTATGTCCATCATCATCTTCGAGGGAAGCGCCTTCATCACCACATTTGCCACCTTCTGAACCTTCACGATAAAAACGGGAAGCTTCTCTCCACACCTTCAAGCTTGCATTCCACCTTTCGGGCGCCACCGATTGGATGGCACTTCGCAAAGCACCAAGACTAGCACTTTTGTCATTGCCTTCGGCAGAAATCAAAGCTGACACGGGGCCATCGAAGAGGCTAGCATACAAATGCTCAACACTCTTCAAGCTCAGTAAGCGCGCTACTGCAGCGCCAACGTCTAAATTACCCAGATTGCAACTTACGTGGCCTGGTACTGCTGATACTGCAGTAGCAGGCAAATCAAGCTTGTCTCTGAATTCAGCCATGCATACCTCTTCAAATCCAGGCACTGTGGCATGCACTATGGAGCCGGAAGCACTCCTTTGATGTGGCAACAAATTCCATGTTGAAAACCTTGAAGTGGCGCACAACTTTAAGGTAGACACCCAAGAATGTGGAGGTGGACTTGCCGGGGCTACGACTGGAGTACACGGCAACAGTTGCTGGTTTTTCTTTTGGTCCAATTCGTTAGGTTTGGCTTTTGAGGCCTCGCCAACTTTTGTGCGGCTACGGCCAGGTGTAATCTTTGGCTGTTCAATTCGGAGATCTGGAACTTCTTCGCCTAGCTTAGGGCGGCGAAACAAGCACCCGGGGCGAGCATCTGCCCAACGAGCAACGAGCACAAGGCTACATACTTGGTCCACGCAACCATGAGCACCAGGAGTGTGGGCAGCACACCATGAGCCCTGGAGGCGCACGAGATTACCGGGGCGTAGAATGTCCCTACAAGCAGCAGTGACTGCAGCAGCGTTTATGATCGCCGGGGCTCCCACCTTGATTACGACTTCTACGAGACATGACACGGCCCATGCAGCACCTGGTGGCCCTACGTGAATGTCGGCAAATGCCACACGCGACCCAACGCGACGTGCGCCAAGCACCGTGCCCTCTATTCCAGCTACTACATTAGCAGGCTCAAGGCCGCTATTGGCGCCAACAAGTGAAGGGGCATAGAATTTCTCCATACACGAAGTAAATAGCTTCGCCAACGCCTGAAAGCCTACTAGATGGCTCAAGCCTAAGGTAGGCTCAAAGCCTCATTCACTGGTCGATTGACGTAATATTCATGTAAATATTACAACAAGAGCCCGAGCTTCCGCTTTCAGTCCAAGGCATGCTACAAAACTTCGGATGATCCTTTAGCTTAGCAGTAGTCATTCTAAGGCTTTGCCGTTTCGCTGCTAGGCACCATTCAAATCAAGTTCTTATCTGCAGTAGTGAACGCAACAACGAGTGTCGGTCGACTGGAAACTCACGAGTTGACTAAATGTGAATCGCCTTTAGTGAGAGCAAATACAATAGTATGTGTAATTGTGAGTTTAAGAAAAAGTTTCAAAGCCTATCTCTTGCGCAGACTGATTTACTTCGTTGCGGAACTGTGCAGCTGTAGCTTTAGCCGAGTCCTACTGCAGTAAAATTTGTTCCGAGACAGGAGGTACGTTCGTACGTTCAGGTCCAGATTTTGACTTGTGCGACGGACGGATCTTGACGGATCGACGGATCATCTCAACGACTCGAAAGAAAATTGAGGAGCTGTACAAACAAGCTAGGAGCTAACCTTACAACCTCACGAGCTTCTTGCAAGGAGCTGCGTAGCCACCAAGCTACTTAACTGCAATGCCGGGCAAACCTAGACTTCTAGGGTCATGGATAAAACGCTCTCTGTTGAGTGGACCGAGGCCTCAAACTGGCCCGCCGTCGCCGCCGCCTATAGAGCAGAGCCAAACCGAGTACATTGAGCGATTCGGGCCCGGAGGCGAGGCCTACGGTCGGAACCCGCTGCAGCAGAGCTTAGACAATGGAAATGACAGCGGCGACGGAGAGGCAGACGAGAGGAAGCTTGACACGAAAAAGTCAGATGCTACCGCGGACGGTGTCTTCCCTTGTAAACTCTCTAATTTGCCGTATGCTAGCGACGACACTGAGGTTAAGGCCTACGCCGAGGCCGCCCTGGCGACGGCCTTAGAGGAGGCAAGAGCGCTAGATGATCATCTAGACCCTAGAGCATGGACACTGGTGTGTACTATGGTGGGCGATGCACCGGACATTAAGTTCCCTGACCTGTCTGCCCTCCGCGATCGCTTACGCGAGCTTTCGAGCTCCGACTTGCCTCGTGGCACCGGCCTCCTGTTGTTTGCATCCCGTGCCGCGGCAGCTGCAGTAGCGTCTAGACTCGACAACCAAATCTTGGGCGGGCGTGCGTTAAAAGCAAGCACGGGGCTCTCCAATGGCGGTGGCAGTGGCGCCAACAAAGAAGGCTGGGACGGGCGGTACTGGAGCCACGGCTTAAGCTCTAAGAAAAGGCCTCGCGGGGGCGTGCAGTGTTATCGCTGTGGCCAATGGGGGCACATGAGAGACGAATGCACGGACCAGCAAGTTGCAGACTCTAACAGCAGCAGCAGTAGCAGTAGTGGCAGTACCTCAGGCCCTGTCTGTCAGATCTGTGCGCGTCAACATTCAGAGGAAGATCGCCGAGCGATGATTGCTACAGGGCGGCCCTGGGACCATTTGTGCCCTGGTGCTATGAATGTGCACGCTCGTGTCGAGCAAGCGGCTGCAATCACTGCTGATGCTACTGCTATGGAGCAATTTGCAGGTGTTGATGAAGACAGTGATGTTAAGGATGTCCTTGAAGAAGAAGCTGGAGATGGAAGAAGGGAGGGAGTAGGAGTAGGAGGAAGAGAATATGTTCGGTGCATGGTTTGTGCTGGCGCAGGGCATTTGTCTTGCAATAGACCAGAAAGTATCAACAACGATGGAGGTAGTAGTGACACTGAGCTCGACATGAGCACCTCTAGCGTTAGTGACTCCAGCGAATACGCAATGTCCCCTGATAAAGCAGAAGAAGAAGAAGAAGAAGAAGATGCAGAATACTTTGAAGTTGACGAAGAGACCACACCAGCTGTTTCTATCTTCTGTTTCCACTGCGGTGCCTCTGGCCATTCCGGAGAAGTTTGCCTCGCCGAGAAAGCAGCAGTTGCTCAACAAATGGTTCAAGAGGCATTTCAACACCCGCAAGGGCACCAACACCCATCTCACAGCTATCACAACTACAACAGCAGCAGTAGCGGCAACAGTTACCATCATGACTACAACCAAAGTCAGCACAACAGCCAGCATCAAAACCAGTATAACCACCAGCAGCAACAGCATTACCAAGAGCAACATCAATATTCGCAATCGTTGCCACCGTATGCTTCTGATCAACCATGGCAACTGCAGCAGCAACAGCAACAAGAGTGGCAGCAGCAGTCCCACCAGCAGCGATTGTATTCGCGCTACCACTCTCAAGCACCTCCGCGGCTCGACCAAGAGCCTTGGCAACCTGCCGATTCGCCGCGAGACAGGCAGCGTCAGCGGTCTCCGGAGTCTCAGCATCTGCACCACGACCAGCAGCAGCAGCAGCGGAAGCGGAGCCAACGCGACAGAGAAAGCGCTAGTTGTAGCCGTGGTTCATCATCCACCACTTCTCGTAATGACGTAGTTGCAGGGAAAGCCACCGGTCGGCTGCTGGTGTTGTTTGATTTGAACGGGACTCTGATTCACCGTGCTCCAGGCTACAACGGGCGCAGCCAAAATGCTGACGCTGCATTACCTTCGCCTTCCTCGACAGCAGTGGTGGCTCCTGACCATGTTCACAACTCGGTATTTTTTCGCCCCTTCATTTATATCTCACGTGTTTTCTTCTTTGTCTTCTTCTTGAATTTCTTACAAAACGACGTTCGGCATGAGGGGTCTTTACATGGAGTACGTGCTATGCTCGTGATTTCACTGTTTTTTTTTCTTCACTTGTCTTTTCTCTCTCTCTCGTTCTGCTTCTGCCTCCTGTTCAAATATTACAATATTGTCAGGTGGCGTATTACATTCGACCGGAAGCCAAAAGCTTGATCCAAGCCTTGCGGTCTTGTCCTAATGTAGTGCCTGGATTCTACACCTCGATGACTGCTTCCAATGCGCGGCCTGCCGTGGCGCTCTTGGGTGGCAATGGATTTGGCCTCTACGATCGCCCGTACAACCAGCCGGATCCTGATGCCACGGAACACTGGACTTCGGTAAGAAAGCGAACACAAATAAACAAAAAAAAACTTATTTTTTTTCGTTTTCATGATTGCAGGAAATATGAATAAATGAAGCACTTCACTTCATCCCTACGTTTATTGTTTTTTATATTTTTGGTGGGGTACATTTAGCTGTGCTTATCTGTATTTAATTATAGATGCGTGACCTGCCTCGGGTGTGGTCTGCGGAACGAGGCCCGGCTTATGGCTTCGACGAGACCTGCACTCTAACTGTGGACGATACCTTGAGCAAAATGCGCTATTGGCCGAGGAACCGAGTGTTGATCCCCACGTTCACCGATCCGGTATATGCTTTATACTTAGAAGGGGCTTTTATTACAAGCATTGAGGCACTACGAGTAGGGACTAGAGACATTTGCATTTAGTGTTAGTTCTTATACATTCTGGTTGATGTTGATATTGTTTGTAGATATTTTGATTCGACATCAAGCTCATCTCAATGCTCTTCCTTTTTCCATTCTGTTCATTTTATTTGCGTGCGCATTTTTCATTCTAGACAACGCCCGAAGCAACACGGGATTGTGCCATTGCGAATCTCCGAGCATGGTTGTTGCCACTGGTTGATCGGTAAGCAGTCGCTTGAAGCTTCGTTTTACTTGAATAAAATAGATTGAGGTTGTAGTTTGCTCATCTGAGACGCAAATGTATGAGCGTGCGCTCATGCCGTCTTTTGCCACTCCTCCTACTCAACCTATTTCTTCTCCCACTGCAGGTGGAAAAGTGGGGATGACATTCGGGCTTTCGTGGACAAGGCTCCTTCTTTTCTGCCTCCACCTTCACTGGCCTCGACCTCTTCTACTTCCGATGTACTGCCCCAAGCTGCTGCTGTTGCTGTAGCATTGAAAGTTGCACAAATGTTAGCCCTGCCTGTACCACCATCAACAGCAACAACATCATCAAGGCCACAGTCCGCAACGCTTGAGAGCCATGAGCAACAGCAACAGCATGGTCAGCAGGCACAGCAATCAGTGCCGTCACCGCCCCTTGATCAAACCCCTACAGTACCCCTGGCAGTCTCTGGCGATATTGCTCTGGCCACGGCAGCCAAAGTCGCTCAGCTCTTGAGCGGCGGGCCGATTGGCAGCCTGGCTCCTCCTCGCTATGCCGCAGACTACGATTACTCTGAAGGAATACCCTTTGGTGGTGCTGCTGCTGCTTCGTCTTCGTCTTCGAATTTTTCGTATTCGAATTCTTCGCCTTCTTCAAAGCATCAATCAGCATCATCTGCGCAGCCGCCCCCTACTAGGTCTAGTGGCCTGCCATCTTCATCTGTGCCGCCTAGGCGGCAAGCCCCTCCCTCGCATGGGTCGTTATCGTCGTCGTTATCATCAATGACAACTGCTGCAGCTGCAGCTTCCTCTGCTGACCACCACCAGCATCGCCACCTACCACCACAGCAGCAACTGTCGCCGCCGCTTCGAGCAATACCGCCGCACCTGTCGCCACCGCCGCCCCACCGGACAGTTCAACCAATACCACCGCACCTTTCCAATCCACCGCATCTGGCCCGTCCTCACCTGCGCGCGCCACCGCCGCAACCCCACTTGAACCAGCATGGATATCCTAACCCTCAGCAGGTGAATTCTAATCGATTTCAGCAGCAACGGCAGCAACGGCAGCACCAACAGCAAAGGCAACAAATGCAACAACAACACCAACCGTATTCGTACGGCCAGCCTCCACAACAGCACCAATATCATCCGCCCCCGCAATATCAGCAGCCTCCGCAGCAGCACCAGCAGCAGTGGCACCAGTACCAGCAGTACCCTAACCAGCAACAGCACCAAGCTCCACAGTACCAACAGCCTTCGCAGCAGCAGCCTCAGCAGCAGCAGCAATTTCGACCTCACTACTACGCTCAGCATGCCCAAGATCAGGCAGCTCCTTCGGCGCATCAATCGCAAATGCCTTTGCCGTACCAGAATCAACCGCGGCGCTGAGCGGTGAAAGCGCAAACGGAATGAAGTGACATTTTCAACTTTCGCAACGGGGTCGAGGAGAATTTCTGTGTATTGAGCTAGTATATTAAGAGCACTGGATTCTGGATGCCTTGTGCCTGTAGCCTGAAGAGGTAGAAGAGGTCACCGTGGCATTAGGAAGTAAAAGAAAGTGGACAGAACGAGAGTTCATAAATGACATATGGCATTGCGATCCTCATACAAAGGGCGTTTCTGCAGGATTCTATATAGCTGGGTCTAGTCTAGTCCAGTCTCTAGTTAATACTCTCCCAAAAACAAAGAAAGGCAAGTACGCAGCAGTCACAGAGGCACGTAAAGATTTCCCTTGAGCTGCGTATGCGCTAGAAAATTGAGGAAAGCCGAAAACGGCCCCGATTAGATAGTATTAGAATATACTCCCCAATTGCAAAGAAGCAACAACAAGTAGCATAAAGCTGCGTTTTGATGAATCCTCCAGAACAAGTCTGACTGGGCTGAGTGTCCTTTATTTCCCCGACCGACTTCTAACCTCCAATGACAATGACGGCACACAGCACAAAAATAACGTGAGTAGATTGGATTGGATTATACTCCCCCAGTGTAAAGAAAGACAAGGGCAGAAGTTCGATGTCAGAAAACTCTTGCTCCCCAAAGGCTAAAGCCAATGTCTCACGCTCCAGGACAGCTTCCATGTTTTATAACGTGAGCGGCTCTGCAGTTACTGCCGCATATCAGCATCAGCTCGTAGCTCGTAGTAGTGTCCGTAGAAGTCAGTCACTCTCGGTCACGTAGCGAGGTTATCTGTACAGGGGACACCCTTAAACCAATGGGAAGAAAGCCTGTGTTTGTGGTCTAAAGTCCGTAGTAGTCTGCGGAGTGTGGTTGCTTGGTACAGCAAGAAGGGAGGTCACTACTTTCTCCCTTGTTGCAACCAGGCCTGCAGTACACTAACTCCTTGCGTGGTGCCATGTCCTGTGGTATTACCTATAAAAAAATCCTACACAAGCTACAAGAAACCGAAACTAGGGGTGCGTCGCCATTTTCGTTCACGCAGCCTCTTCGTACTTAATAAGAAGCGCATGGTAAGATGCCTCGCCTCTCGTTGCTTTGCTCCATGATGAGCGCCTCTCGAGAGGCAAGTTATTTTGATAAATGCATCGTGTACCTGGGACGTGAAACACAATGGGCACTCATATCCTGCCAACTTGATCGGAGGGAACTCGCTAGATAGCACAAATAGCCTTCTGGAACGCGCAGATACATGCCCCATGTGCAAATACAAATCACTTCTGAGAGTGCACTATTACTGCCTTGGTCTTTCTTTGCACTGGGAGAGAATAATCCACTCTAAGAAAAATGAATATGAAGGATTCAAAATGGCCTAAATTTAAGCTAAAATTAAATGCTAAATATTTGCTGGAGGAGAGAAGCGGGAAGGGCGAGTCCGCGTGTAGCTGCCACACTGGAAATGTCCTGAAAACCTGATTTTTACGGGTTTTCGGCCATAAGCTTGATTCCAATTACAAAATGGACCTCAGATATGTAACAAATGCGCATGCTATTTGTTTGAAAGCAATATTCGTTGTTTATTTTTGAATTTTGGGCCTGGAAATGGCCTAGGGTATTGAACTTGAACTGCGGTCGCGGGTTTTCCGCGGATTTCCGTGCCGTAGTCGCAATTTGCACTGCCAAATCCCCGTCGCGGAAATCACGCCCTATTGGTAAAAAAAATCCCTTTCCGCGGGAAGCCGAACCTAGCGCCAAGCACTAGTACCTAGCGTGGGTGTGAATCCAGAATCAATTCAGTCCTTAGTGCCGTAGAAAACTTACTTTAGCTTTCCGTTTTTGCCTTTAAAAAGACCATAAATTTTTTAGATAAGAAAGAGGCAGGCATAGGCGTGTCCCATTCCCTCGTACCCCCTCTTTAGGTCTTTTTTCGCCCGCCTCCCAAGAACGCACCGAGAAGCGACGACGAGAGCTCCCTTAAGAGCTCTTTTCTTTTCTTGGTTGGCCTAATTTTTGTTCTGCTTCAACTTGACGTCGCCGTGTGTGTTTACCCGCTTTGCGCCGAGTGCACTGCCACATTGAAGAGGCCGCGGCCTTCGTTGATCGACAAAAAGTATTCGGCGAACACCAGCGACAGGATCGCCATGAGCTTCATCAGAATGTTGAGGGCCGGGCCGGAGGTGTCCTTGAGAGGGTCGCCCACGGTGTCACCCACCACCGCGGCCTTGTGCACGTCGGTGCCCTGAGATGCAACGGAAGAAGCAACGGTGAGGAAGAACAGACAGTAATGAGACGGAATCGTTCAGGAAATTTGAAAAGAAAATGGATTAACTGGATGCTACGTAGGACTTAAAAAAAAAAAGAAGGAAAAAACAGAAATATTAATTGATTCAAGACTTATTTCAGGCACAATTGTTCAGTCGCCACCAAAGCGCCTACCTTGCCGCGGAGAGCAGGGTCGGCCGAAAGCTTTTGCTCGATGTACTTCTTGGCGTTGTCCCAAGCGCCGCCCGTGTTGGACATGCTAATCGCGAGCTGCACGCCCGACACCAGACCGCCGGTGAGGAGGCCGAACACAGCGTACACCCCGAAAAAGGTGCCTAGAGTATTAGGAAACAAGGAAGTAAAAGGGAAGAAAAATAGCAAGATGAGGAACAAGACATGAAATGATACGTGCTGGCACAAGCGACCGAAAAATCAAGAGGAAGGCATGTGTACATGTGTACTTTCGAATGGTCTGAATCATCATGTTCCAACGTCCGTCTTCCAGCGTCGCCTGCGACTCTATCCTGGTTCTAGATGATTACCCGCGAGCAGGGGGGTGAGCATGACCAGAGCCGACGGGTACACCATTTCCCGGAGGCTGGCCTCGGTGGAGATGGCGATGCAGCGGGCGCGGCCCCGCGCGACGGCTTCCTTGGAGGCAGTGCCCGCCATGAGCTGCGGGTCGTTGGCGAACTGCGACTTGACCTGAGAATGGATGGGTGAGGGTGGGTTAGAGCATGGTGGGTTGAGAATGAAAAAGTGGTGGATATGTGGTCAAAACATGTGAAAGAGTTGAAATAATGACAATTGTAAGACTCAAGTCCAACTTCTTCAAGCTATGATTTCGTGAATGGGAAATGTATTATGCTATGTACGTATCTGTCAGTGCTCTGTTATATCACGTATGGTATCGAACCTCTTCGACCATTGCACCGGCAGCTTCGCCCACCGACTTCATGGTCAGGGCCGAGAACCAGTAAGGGAGCATGGCGCCCAACAGCAGGAAGGAGAAAGTCAGAGGCTCGAGCACGTTGACCCCGGTGTCAATGCCCAGGCGCACCACGAAGGCGCCGTACAGGGCGAGGGACACGAGCGCCGCGGAGCCAATCGCAAAGCCTTTGCCAATGGCGGCCGTGGTGTTGCCAGCGGCATCCAGAGCGTCGGTGCACTCGCGGACCTGCCGTGCAAATGCGATGGAAAATGGAAGCACACGTGGTTATGGGTGGGAAGACATCACATGAGAGAGCGCGACAGAGAGAGAAAGAGAGGCAGGCTGAGAAGGAGAAAAAAAAGACGGAAGATGCGGGGTGTATATCTCTCATTGCCGTTTACTTCGAATGCTTTGCTACGCGCATCAAATACATGTACTGTTACCTCTTCTTCCATGCCGCTCATTTCGGCGATCCCGCCGGCATTGTCGG
>Ga0307930_1001203_pt1 | contig 20782 bp, 24 predicted proteins | sample OrgLakmetageno46_FD_203161 | JGI IMG/M metagenome (GOLD analysis project Ga0307930, IMG submission 203161) | Saline water microbial communities from Organic Lake, Antarctica - #46 | ecosystem: Environmental > Aquatic > Non-marine Saline and Alkaline > Saline | place: Antarctica: Organic Lake...
AGGCGGAGGACGAGGCAAGGCGGCGATAGCTGCTTGCGCTAGTGACAAGCCTCCTAGCAGTGGCAGTGGTCCTGCAACTAATGCACGCACAGCTCCTGCAGCAGCAGCAGCAGCAGCAGCAGCAGCTGCTGCTACAGCAGTGCGTGAGCCGAAGCCTACGCCGTGGCAGTGCCTCCAGGCTCAACTGTGGGCGGACATTAATGCGGCTGCCAGAAGCTACGGTTTGCGGTGCCTCGGAGGAGAAGCGTTCGAGGAATACGACTCGAGTCAGAGCAGCACGAGCAACAGTAGTAGCAGTAGGAGCAGCAAGACTATCGGAAGTAGGAGTGGCAGCAGTAGCGCCAGCTCTTCTTTTATGCAGGCTTCCGTTATGACTGCTCATGATGCAGGTTCTTCTGCAGAGAGTGAGGAACCTGCTTCGACGCAGCAATCTCCGCCGCCGCGGTATTTGCTGTGGCGCACTGAAGATGCCGTAGGATTACGGTCACCCAGCGACCAGGAGCGCCTCGCTGCAGCTCTGTCAACCTTTCTCAACGTGCCCATAGCCAGCGTCATGCGAGGTCTAGAAGAGGAAAAACCTCCAGTGACTGCACCGCTGCGACCTAAAGCAGCACCCGTGGCTGCCGCCGCCGCTGCCGCCGCGGTCTCAGCGGCTACGGCAGCTATTTCGGCGGCCAGTGAACCTGGTGGAATGGTCCTACCGCAGTCGTTGCAACAACCATTTTTCAGACAGCTGCCATTACAACAGCTGGAGCCTCCACAGCAGCTATCTTCAGTGCAGCGACAGCAACAGCAGCGACGGCGACTAGGATACGGGAAGTACTTGGCTGAGTTGTCGTTGGGAGAAGCAACACTATCGTCAAGCTGTGCCGAAGCAGCAGCACCAGGAGCGATGGCAAGCTTTGGCTACGCTCCTGAATCCGTGCTGCTCGCCTTTGCCCAGCCGAAAGTGGAGCAGCAACTCGAGCTGAAGAAAGAAACAAAGCAGCCAGCCCAAGAGAAGCAGCCACCTCCGGCACAACACTCCAAAAGCCAAATGAACATGCCGAGACTAAGCAATGAAATTGACACCAGCAGCAAAGACAGCGATGTTGAGAGCTCGTTAGCGCCGCGGCCTGTAGTCTCCCTGGATGTTGTTCTCTTGGTAGTGAGCCTTGCCACCTTGTTGGCTGTTGCGTGGCGGCGGCACTTTGCGAGAGATGACGTAGTAGATGTAGGCAGCGGGTGAATCCGAAGAATATTGTTGTTGCAATGGCGAGTGGTTGATGATTTATGGACAGTAGTCCAGGTCTTTAAAGGATTTCCCTTTTTGATGTAAGACCAAACCACTGACCTGCACATCAATGGGCCTAAGTATAACCATCATAACACATCGCACGGTTATTTCATATAAGGATCGCAATTTCTAAAAAATGGGAGATAGAAAATTGGAAAGGACGAGACCCCGGCTTCTGTTATATAGGTATATATGAGCTAAAAGGCAGCCCTGTGACTTGGATTTAGAGTAAGAAGAATCGGACTGAGAATACACGATCCTTGAAATGGCAATTGCACAGTGTAGTAAGCGGGCCAGGTATATCGAAATTTTATTTTAAAACACCGCCAATTGAAATCAAGTACTGCCATTATGCATTATAAAATGGCACCTGACCAGAGCATGGCCAATCTACAAGGCCCAGTTCGGCGGAGGTACAGAAATAGCAACAATTACGTCCTTGTTCCCATCGGCTGCGCGATCTTGTACTTTTTTATCCCTGATGTTGTTGCTATATGGAGAGCCAATTTCATTGGAGTAAGCCCCTCCTATTGGCAGCGGCGGCGGAAATGCACCGCAGGCCTCTATAAGCAATGGCAATAGATGGATGGATGCTGGTGCAGCACCAGGCACAGCTAGACCAACCCCAGCATTATCAGCGACGACATCAGAATCAGTTTTACCACCACTCATGGAAGGTGGCACAGACGAGAAGCTACGAAAGCTACATGTGTAGCGCCGGTGCACGTCCAGCCTCAGAGCATGGAGGCATATGCCATGAGAGCGAAGCTGCTCTTTTGAAAACGCTTCAGCAGGGCCGTGTTGGCAGTACACGCAAAGCGCTGCACACAGCCTCGCGGGATTGCTCGGGCTAGCAGGCAAAGTACTAGGACTGGCGTGCGCTTGGGCACTACCGCTGATACAAACATTCTTGCAGCTGCTGCTGTCCTTGCAACCTTTTGGCACGGCGTCTGAGTTAGATGAGTTGCACGTAGTGCTGCCACTACCAGTGCCGTTGCTCCTATCGTTGCCGCTGTTTTCATCGAGGCTATCACTGTAGAGCGTATCGTTCACCACGGGATAACCAAGAACCGTAGCAAGGTGGACTCTCAGTTGGTGCGTGCGTCCTGTCACCTATTATATGAAATAAACAGCAAAAAGAAATAAGAAATATGTGTTTATCAAATATCTGAGCTAAAGAATACCCAACAATGAAGGTGAGGGTAGAAGGCTATTTATGGTGCGTCATCAACAGAAGAAAATGGTAAACTTATCTTACCGGTCTAGCCCAGAGTAAAGAAGTGTCATCTTCACGGTTATAGCCTGTGATTGTAGAATGGATATTAACAGAGCATCGGAGAGTAAGGATAAAAAATAACGATCATAAATCGGTCAATAAGTTCAAGAAAATGAATAATTGCAAGAATATAAAACTAAGAAGAAGTGCGAGCGCATAAACACAGACGTACGAATGAGCGAGAATAGACTATGAGAAAGCTTCCCATCAGTCGTTGCGTCACCAGGCGCAATAGGGCCGTAGCGGTTTGACTCAACATCTACTAATCCAACTGTGGATCTGACGCTCGCGAACCCATTTGTAAGATCGGTGGACACCCACTCAACTGCGGTCCAAGGTTGGTTCAGAGGAGTCCAACTAACGGTCACAGCCAAGGAATCACCTCTGCTGCTGCTACTGCTATTACTGCTGCTAAATGCACCTTTGTCTCCTGGCATATTCCTAGTATCACCCGATGAAGTTCCAGCAGTGACACTAGAGATCGGTTGGCTACGTTTTATCCATGACATCAGTTTACTTCTTTCATTTTGAGACTCATTGGCCATGTCTTCTTGTAGTGTATTTGAAGATAAAGTTTTTTCAATTGTGTCGCTCCAGTCGTCGCCGTCGCGGTCGCCGTTGCTGCTGCACGAAGAAATAGAACCAAATCGCGCTGCAAGAGCACTAGCAGAGCCTGGAAAGAATCCCTTCACAAGCACAAGGTAACTCTTGCGAAGAACCCATTCACTTTCTTCGTCATGCTTAACATCTGCTAAAGCATTGTGGGCCTCAGAACTGCCACGTAAAGTGCTGCTGGTGCCAGTTGAGCAGTCATTTTGACCGCTGGTAGATATTCCTAAAGCCATAGGTTGTGGAATTTTCGAAGCAAAGAGCGCGCTGGCTGTGCGTGCCGCTTTACCTCTGATACGGGCTGCGAGCACAAGGCCACTGGTTAAACGATCTAAGCGGTGGCAAAGGCCGAGCGATCGCGGTGGAAAGCCGAGTTGAGCTTCGGCCTTTCATGTAAAAACCATGGTTAAAAAAACAACAACGAAATGTGGCAAAAACGTCGAGATAAGTTGAGCAGGAACACGGAATTCGATGTGGAACAGTATCATAGAAATGCAAGGTATAAACAATAGAGGAAAATCTAGTCCTAACCCTAACATGTTTCAGGGTAATTGTACCATAGTGAGGAGAGAAGACGCAAGATAAACGCCGCCTGCATGCGACGGAACTGTTGCTGGCTTTGAGATCGCATACAGCACATCATCATCATCATCATCATCATCATCGTCACCATCATCGTAATCGTCGTCGTCAACGCCGTCTTCATTGAGTCCGCCTATATGCCCTGTCCCAACGGCCATTATATTTCTTTTATCACCCTTTTCGATGCCTGCATACTCCTCATCGTCCGCACAACGGCGTCTACTGATACCATTGCGAGCGCTCGCTTGCCTTAGAGCTTGAGAGAAGTAACAATGCTGCGTTATGCTCAAGCCATCATGGCAGCCGCTGACTGGAGGTTCGTGCCAGTGCAAGGTATGCGACACCTGCAGGTAAGACATGAGCAAGATGCCAAAGTATAGAACAATATCAAATAGGGTTTGAGTATTTTGGAGCAGCATAGTAAGATGGACGAATGTTGGCTACAAGTAAATAAGTCAAGTTCTAAAATAATCAAAAGATCCTTTAGAAAACCTTATCGCCTGCCCGCAAGATGGGATTCAACGCGTCGCCCAACACTCTTCCAGCGCGAATTGCTTTCGTTGCTCGTTCTTGCACTACACTGACTTTCGTTGCATCATGGCTACTGCTGATGTTGCTTAAATTGTTGCTCTCGCTTCGCATGATTGAATCGACTTGGCTGGTTTCATCACAGGTCAGCGCCCGCTCAAAGTGGGCGAGGAGGTGATTACCTAAATCCGCCGGATCTAGCGCCTCAACATCAACGTCCTCAGAGGCGTTGGCGGTAGCAGCAGCATCACTTGATGAGGAAGGACTAGAGCTAATGTGAGATCGAAGAAACAAAGTAGCAGCAGCCGTCGCAGAGTGTAGAGCGTGCGTAGTACCATCATTTTCTGCTTCATTACTCTGCTTATGCTGAGTTGTTTTACCTGAAGGCTCCACTTTTACAAGGCCAGAAGCAATACGAGCGCACCTACAGCATGGAGTGCATGCAACGACATGATTGCTTTGCCTTGCAAGACATAGTAATATCAAAAAGGCCGCCTTCAACTACCAAGCACCGATAGAACTTGATAAGTAAGCTCTTATTCTATAGCATTGAGTTGCTATCTTTACCAGAGAGCTGGGTCAGCGCCCCAGACTAAGCTGAAGTCTCCAAGGCAAACGTCCACCAGCCGCCTCCCTGCCCACCGTGCGTTGCAAGTGGTCATCAAAGTGCGCACCTGCCAGCCAACAACATGGGTCATATCTTCTTTATCAGAACAAAGTATATTTGTAAAGTACGAAAGGCTTGAAACTTAAATTTCTGTAGATGTAAACTACCACTTTGAGAAAGAGGGAACACGGAAGAATAGGAAATTGGAATTGATGTGAAAGCAACAAGAAAAATAAAAAAAGTGAAATTTACCGCAGGCGGGACATGGCGCAAACCATCAGCACCAATGAATTCATTTGGCATAGATCGAAGTCTGAGCTCTTCAGCAGCGGCGGCTAACTGCCGCTCTACTTTGCCAGACCGTATGCTCCGTCCAGCTCGACTTAAGCTGCTCTTGTTGACGCAGGTGCTACTTTTGCTGGGCGTACTCATTTCGCTGCTAAATGTAGCAACGTTGCTGCTACTTCCGCTTGAAGTACTTTTGGTGTTATGGTGTGCTATTTCTACCCCCGTCGCGACAGCTTTGATGCGTTGTGCTGAGGCGTCGAGACGACAGCGGTGCTGGGTGTCACTGGCTTCGATGTTCGCAACGCGAATAGCTAGGGCCGTATAATCAGTATCCGCATGAGTTTCCTCATTGTTGTGTTTGAATCTTTTGATTGAAGTACCTTCAGTAGTGTTCTGAAGCGCCTCGGCAGCTGCTTCTGCCTTCAAACTGAACATAGGTGCTGCTATCGTAGCAGTGTTACCTCGTCAGCTACACTGAAACTATCGCACCTGCTGCTGTTAATTCGCAGCCAGCACTACGAATCTAAAGGACTGCGCTCACTATGTTTACTACCCTTCAGTTGAGTTGTGGCTTACTCTTTGAAGTTTCGCCAATTTAAGTCGACGCCTGCTCCTGATGGATGCTTCCTCGCAGGGTGCTAATGAAGCTAGCTAGAGGCTAGAAGACAGAGGACGGCCATAGCAGGCTACGTGCTGGTGCATCACGTACTACTTTTAGCTAAGTCTTCGATTCGACCGCGCAATACAACTCGTGCACTACTTCGCATGCTAGCTACGTCTACCAGACTTTCAAGCATATACCGTAGAGAATTGTCGGAGGGAGGGCTGATGAGAGCATGAGAGCATGAGAGCCGTGCACAAACCTCCTATCAATGACCTAAATACGTCATTAACACCCTGTTGAAACGCGCAATCGCAAATGCAAATGCAATTTTACATGCTCGCATGATACCCGAGCCCGAGAATACCGAATTCGTGTGCCCTGCATGTCAAAACAGATGGGATGATTATCCATTTTTATCCGTATAAATTCAAAACAACATGGGGGTTCCCAAGCACAGGAGGTATAAATCGTGTACCTCCACTCCCTAGGCCAATTTTCTTTTTCAAAAGCCCGGCGCATCTCACACCAGGAATGGACCGCAAATGCCACCAAATTTCAGATTTCTAATCGCTTCCGCGCCGCGAGGTGGGACGATTTCGTGGAAACGGAGGCCTCGCACTTCTCTCTCGCCTTCTTCTGCGCTGAGCTCTCCTGGAGTCGCCGAATCCTCGCGACTCCTGCTCGGCCGGGCAGTTGCAATCGGGCTGTGGCCTAATCTCTTGCCTGTACGGCTGCCATTGCTTCGACTACCATTACGCTTAAGGGGCACTTGCACGTTACCACCGGTTCTTGGTGCGAGGAGGCTGCCTTTGCTGGTTTGTTGCAGTGAAGAATTAGGTGGCGTGACAGCTGGGGAGGTCCATTTGGTTAAACCTCGATGATGGCCTGGGCTTGAGGGCCTCGTGGGTCCTGAAGACGAACTCGCACGTGGTGCTCTTGCTGCTGTTGTTGCCACAGGACCAGAAGCACTCCCTGAAGCACCGCTACCCACTTCTTCACTGGGATTATCCGCAGCAGCAGGAGCAGCAGGAGCAGCAGCAGCGGTGCCTTCAGACGGTGCAGCTGCGGATAGGTTTGCTGCGGCGTCCCTTGCGCGGCGCGCGCGGCGCTGGTCTGCAGGGCCAAGCGGTTTCTGAGACCGTTGCAGCAATGGCGGAGTGGCTCCAGCCAATCCCATAGCCACTTCGAAGCCACCGTTCGCCGCTGCGGCACTTTCGGCTTCACTGCTACTGTTTTGGAGGTTGTAGAAATTGCTGCTGCTGTTTTGGCGGTGATGGCTTTTGTTGAAGGAGCCAACGCTCCCAAATGCCGCCACGCTGCCTCCTCCTCCTAAGCTGCCAATGGTGGCGTCTGCTGGAGGCGCAGGTGGAGACACAGAGGGCACTGCCATAGCCCCCTGATTGGGCCCGACGATAGGGCTAGCGTCTGTAAGAGGGCAACATAAAGAGAAAGAGAAGAGTGGTGAGAAAGGTTTAAAAGGGAGAATGGTGCGCGTACGAAAGATATACACAATTTGGATAGCACAACATTGATCTCAAGGGGCGCACAGTAGTACAATAAGAAGTATATACCATCTATGGGAGAGAAGCTGCCACGAAAGTTGTTACGCGGGCGTGGCGACGGCGACTTATAAGACGAAGTCGAAGATGACAGGACGGTGGTCAGATGCTGTTCTGAAGACGCATCTTGACCGATGGCGAGCCGCGGCCGTCGCCCCACTTTTCCATTGCTGCGGTGATGACTGCTGTTGATTGGCTGAGAAGATGCCGAAGAAGTAGAAGCCGACGGCTGGCTGTGCGAAATTCCGAGGCGTGACGCGCGCGACGGCAAAGGAACCTCAGGGTCCGAATTGCTCCTGCTTCTGCTGTTGCGGCTGTAGTTGCTATCGCCACCACCTGCACCACCACCTCGACTATAGTAGGTAGCGCTGTTGTTGTTGCTTGGGGGCTGAGCGAAATGGGCTAAAGGCATATCGCTCCAGCTCAGAGATTCGCCCATTGATTCGTGGCTCGACACGCCCAACAAGGAATCTCCTGCGCCATCTCCAACGCTTCCATTTCCACCGTCACCACCGCCGCCGCCGCGGTTACTGCTACAGCCGCTATTGCCACCACCGCTGCTACTGTGAGCAGTAGCACGACTGCTGCCATCTTTGAACCATCGAGGTGACAGCTGCTCGTAGCCAAACTCGAGCAAAGGTTTCGCTGCTGCCGGTGCCAGCGCTGAGTCATCGACCTGCTTCCCGAGATTAGCAGCACCCATTCCTGAACTGCCAACGCTGTCGCCAGGCGTGTCTGAGCTAGCTAAAGGCTTTATCGAAGGATCGTTGCCAGTTTCTGAAGTAGCGACTGCAGAGGGCTTTGGTGATGCTTGGAGCGTTTTGTCTGCCCCAGCACTGTTGTTGCCATCACCACCATTGCTAATGGATCTGCTGCCGCCTTGGCCACGGCTGCTGCTGCTGGAATGACGAGCAGCGCTTCCAGGCTTCGAAATTTGCAACAAAGGTGCATTGCCAGTAGCTGAAGCAGCCGCTGACTGTTTGGCTGCGATCATACCCACTGCCATAGGAGTGGTGGCCAGAGGGCGTTGCAAAGCTGATGAAGAAGGATCCTTGGCTGAAGCAACTCCTCCAAGAATGGCGTCGAGCTCTCTTGAAAAGGCTGTGCTAGGAGCGTTAGCAGCTGCAGCTGCTGCACTTTTAGGTGCTGGAGCATCCCATGGAAGGTGCCGATGGACCTGGCAAAAATAAACATGAAGGGGAAGAGACGAAAACGCATAGTGCATAAGCATACGAAAATACGAAGGAGCGTAGAAACAGACCAAAGCGAAAGACAAGCACAGCTTTGATGCAAACACACAAACTAAACCCAAATAAGGGTCAACATTGCGAGGCGCTCATGGTGGTTGAACCTGGTTCGCGAAGGCACTAGAAGGAGGCACTGCGCCACACACAGCTCTAGGCACCCACACATCGCCGTTGGTGCTGCTCCTGTCTCCGCCTCCGTTGCCACCATCCACATTGTCGGCGACAGTGCCTTGCCACTGCCGGTCGATTGGTGCTGGGCTTGAGGTGGCTTTGAGCGTCTCAGGAATGCGGCCCTGGACACAAAAAAAAAGAGGAGTAAAAGTGATGACCATCACGAATATCCCCACTAGAATAGGAAAAGAGGAGACGAGAAGTGAGCACAGGAAGCGTAAACCTGTCTTTCCTTTTAGGGTGCGAAACAAAGAGAGTGAACATTTCACCGCAACGCTGCCTATGCAATGCCGCACCTTTTCCCAGTTAGGTCCAAGGGCGAGCTTGCCAACAGGTTCCGGATAAGCGCGGTAGTGCACGTGCTGCGGCTTTGACGGTGAGGACGAACTGCTGCTGCCGAACTGCCCAAAGCTGCTGCTGCTGCTCCGACCGTAGCCTAATGCAAGAGACAGTGCACTTGCACCGCCCTGTTACGAGGATAAATATGAAATCGAAGTTGTGACGGGAAAGAAGATTTAGTGGGAATAATGAAAACGTTTCTAGTACGGATAAGCACACACTGCGTGACTTAAATCTCTCTCGTACACAAGCACAACGAGAAGACCACCTCTTGAAATCGGTCTGCTTTACTGAGCTTTCCGCCAATCCCGCGTCGATGGCCGGACCAATGCTGCTTTGATTCTATTACAAACGCATTGCCCACGTCTAGGTTAACGGGCGCGCTGTTGCCCTCGCTTAAAGTTGGGACCACAGTCGGGTCCGAAAAACACGTGAGTCGGTGTGGCGGGTAAAAGCACCTTAAGAGGATAGCAACGAGCAAAGATCGTTTGACATTGATTATAGTCTATCGAAGGAAAATTTCTCTCCTATTATGCGAATGATAAGGCCCATGGAACAATGTTGTGATGTAAGACTGAGGTGCAATCCGGTGAAACGTGCTAAACGATGACCAATTCATTCTCATGAATAACCGCTGCTGTTGTTCTCACTTTTCAGACGGCTGCGAAGATGATACGCCGGATGCTTTTAACTTTATAAATTCTTCGAAGCTTCCTTTAGTAGCAGGCATCTAGCTCCACCCTGGCGTCACTAAAGAGCGGCTACACGAAGGCCGCGTTATTACTTCATAGCTTCGTGTCGTTCTTTTATCAGGTCCTGAGCATTTTACAGGGGGTTCGTTATTTAAGCGCAAACGACCAGCCGCCGGCGCCAGCCGCCTGACATCCAGCGCAGCCCAGCGGCCGCGTAGTGCATATTGCATATAGTCTTACCCTAGGTATCAATCTCATAACACGCACTTCTCTTCATGCTAAGCGAAGTCGCTGTGAGGATCCTTCATGCGAGTTGCGAGTCATATGGGTTAGTTGATTTGATTTTTACACATGCACCGCCTTCGCTGTGTTCGACGACAGCCGAAGGACGCACGCAGCACCAGCGCCTTTGCAATTGAAATCAACTCCCCAAAAAAAGGAATTCCCAAAACGTTTACACTCAGCCGAAATCCCTCTCTACTTCCTAGTTTTTCACCCGTGTCGGAGACGGGTCAAAAAAGCAAGAAACCGGCGGATAGAGAAGGCAAAAAGCTGGGCCGACGTCAGAGCACTTCCAGATTCGAAATGTTGCAAAGCCGTGCTCTCTCTGCCATTCCACGCAAGGTCCGGCAGCGAAAGGAGCAGCTCCCACTTCACTTCTTTCACTCGTTTAGCGGCCGCCCTGTTGCTGCTCAGGTGGTGCCAATTTAATCATGTCGTCAATGCGCAGGATGGTAATGGCGGCTTCGGTCGCAAAGCGCAGGGACTTGATCTTGGAAATGGCAGGCTCCACCTATGCATAGCGCAATCGATGAATAAGTAAGACGGCAAATGAACCAAAAATGTGCAGCAAAAAAAAAATACTTTTGTTCATGTGCAGCGAGCGCATTTTGACTTCCCCTCCCTCCCATTTTCTCACTCTTTTCAGTTTTTTCTTTCTTCTTGGTCTTCTTCCTCCTGAACTTACCACGCCAAACTTGAGGTTGTCGCGGACCACCCCACCCACAAGGTCCAGGCCCGCAAACTTGAGCTGCGGGTCCGGCGTTTCGTCGTGCTGCATTTTGAAGTGCTCGGCGCGGAGGGCCGCAACCAGCTCGGTGGCGTCTTGGGCCGCGTTCACGCTCAGCGTCTTGGGAATCACCTGGAGCGATGATGGCCGTGAGCGCGCATGTTTGTTTGATTGTGTGAAAGATGAGGGACAAGAGATACGGCCAATATACGCAGGCTTACGCGCATCTAGCACTCATACGATACTATACAAACTAAGATCAAGAGTGACGAGGCATATTTTTTTCAATAAGGGTACTGTGGTAGAGCGATTTCGGTTCCCTTTCTACGAGTGAGCTGAGCACGCTCAAGGCAAGCAGCCTACACACAACATGCTCACTGCCAAGGCTCACCAGAAGGGCTTCGGCGAACTCCAGCACGGCGTGCGACTCGCGGCTGGCGATGGTGCGCGCGAAGTCCTCCAAGTAAATGCTCAGGCCGCACTCCACTGCCCCGCCGCCCGCGACCACGTTGCCAGACTCCAGGGTGCGCTATGCATGGCGAAGCACGCACGTCAAGGAATTAAAATTAATTTTAGAATAAAAAAGTGAGCTGAAGCGGGCGCATCTAATTGTGAAGCATCTTACGCAAAGTCTAGAAAATCCACTCTTCTGGGCACTTCACTGGAAAATCAACACAGGTGCAGTGCCATGGTTTACGAACTCACCTTGATGACGCAGAGGGAGTCGTGGAGGGCGCGATCCATTTCGTCCAACATGTAGTCGTTGGCGCCGCGGAGCACCACCGTGGTGGCCCGCTGGGTCGCGCAGCCCCGCAGGTAAATCATTTCGCCGTCCCCAATGCGCTCTTCGCAGACCATCTCACAGGCGCCCAGGCATTTCGGGTCGAAGGTCTCGTTGCCTTCCATGTCCGCCAAAGTAACCACCACCTAAAGATGATCGAGGGCGGAGTATACATCAGAAGAAGGTGGCAGCGTACAAAAAGTATTTCAAAAAAAAGTAAACGAGAGTAAAATCAAAGAAAGCATGGCACCCTCCAGCACCTAAAAATTCAACCAAAACAACGTGACGATACGAATGAATACTTCTAGAAGTCCCATTATTACAACAGAGCAGCCACGGGTATACGCGCTACTGCTGTCCTAAGCACACCCAGTGTATACCTCGCCGCCAGTAGCGCGGGCCAGGCGAGTCAGGTCTTCCTTCTTGACGCGGCGCACGGCGAGGGCCCCCGCTTCCACGAAGTACCTGTAAATGTGACCAAAAGAAAGTGAACAGTAGAAATGAGCGAGTGAGTGGCGACAGATAATCATTCATGCAATAATAGACCACAAAGAAGCCATTGGACCATCAAGTACGTTCAAGGGCGTCTTTAGTTAAATAAACAAGCGTTTGCTTCCTGCATACATATGCACCATGACTCTTCTTACTTGAGGCACATGTCATCGATGCCCTTGGTGGTCAGGATCACGTTCGCGCCGGCTTCCAGGATCTTCTGAATGCGCTCCTTGGTAATGTCCATCTCGCGCTGCATGATGCCTTCCACTTCCTTCGCGTCCTTCACCACCACCTGTCAATGTACGCGTGGAGGTAAAATTATCGCCATCATGGTTGAACACCAAAAGAAAAATAAGTTCGGTCTACATCATTGCGAAAGCGGCACACCACACAAGCGAGATTTTAAAAGCACTTGAAAATACGGAAGAGATCATGATAAAATCGAAGAGTGCATTAAAAAAGAAGGAAGATAAGATATGGGCAAAATTCGCACAAGCAAATATAGAGTGGCAGTAAATCACAGCCCTCACCTGCACGCCGAGTTGCATCTTGTGGCGGGTCAGGTTGAAGTCCAGCATAGCAATCTTGGCGCCCTTGACCGCTTTCGGCATGGCCTGGGACGCGCGCACGTTGTTGAGCGCGAAGCCGTGGACCAGCTCCGACTCCAGCGCCGACTTGCCGTGGCACTTGAGGATGTGCACGGCGTTGATCGGGTAGCGCGCTTTCCCCTCGCTGTTGGTCGTTTTCACGGAGGTGACAGCGTCAACAGCGAGGCGGGCAAAGAAGTCCGACTCGGGGCCCAAAATCTTGGACGCCATGGAGGTCTTGGCGCTGTTGAGCAAGACTTCTTCGCCGAGCTCGTCGACTTGCACCACCATGTTGTTCTTGATGTACTTGACGGCTTCCCGCATCGCGAGGCGGAACCCCGACATCACGGTGGTGGGGTGAATCTTGTTCTTGACCAGCTCGTTCCCGCGGCGCAAGAGTTCGGCAGCAATGATCACCACGGAAGTGGTGCCGTCGCCCACTTCTTGGTCTTGCAAGTCCGCGAGCTCCACCAGCACTTTCGCGGCTGGGTGGTCCACCTAAGTGGAGAACAGGTGAAGATAGTGAGGGTAACGAGGGAGTTTGCTATGTAATGGGTATGCGTGAGAAGAGTGAGAAGGGAGGGATGGCTACTGTGGTGCAGAAATGGGCCAGGATACAAGAGCAAGTTCGTGAGTAGCATGGCTAGAGTGTACCTCAAGCATCTTAAGGATGGTGGCGCCATCGTTGGTGATCGTCACGTCGCCGATCGAGTCCACAAGCATCTAGGAGAAGAAGGAAACACCGACCGAGTAAAGAAGCGTGCATGAAAGCTGAGAACGGTTTAACGAACAGAAACGACGAATATGGCATTTTGAGAGCAGGCGCCGGCCATAAATATGAAAAGCATTACAAAAGCAATGCATAGAGAAAATTGTGATTACGCTTGGTTCATGCAGCGGTTTAATGCGCGCGCGTGCCTAACCTTGTCCAAGCCCACAGGGCCAAGCGAGCTCTTGACGATATTCGAAATCGCCATGACCGCCGTCACGTTGGCCGTGCGCACGTCCTACATATATCACGAAATAAAAAAAAGTATATGTAAATGAAACACAATATCACAAGCGGTATTTCATGCTCATTGAAGCGCCCTCTGTGCTCCATCTCTTCCGTGAAACAGCCACACGTTTTAGCGACCAGTGTAGGTTCCCTGCCCTACAGCCAAAGCCAGAGTAATGACACGACGAAAATCACCTGGCCGGTCGTGCGCTCGCCATCAATCATAGCCAATCCTCCATTCGACATCCTGCTTTTAAGTGCTCTGGCGTATCGGAGACGTCACGAGCAGTAGCAGGCAACAACTGGAGGCTCGGGAGCTTCGGGCGGCAAAAAGTAAAGAAAGAGCATGAAAATAATATTCAGATTTTTAAATTCACTAATATATTATTTGTGGAATAAAACCTATCAGGAATCAGGAATCCTTCTTCCTTCAGGAATCCTGATTTGAAAAAAAAAAAAAAAAGATGCCACTCGGGCACTCGGGAATGTGCGCCCGGTTAATTTCTTAGAATGAGTTTGCGCTGCTTTGGTTTTCCTCTCTACCTGTTAGCCTTCTAATTCCGGTCCTTCGGGGCCTGTCTCAAAAAAAGAAGCAAGGGCCGTAGGGCCGATGATTAAAGAACGACCAGGGAACAGGAAACCGACAAAGGCACGACGAACGTAAGCCATTTCCATTTATGAATCAGTGATACCAACTCTTTCCACCTAACGAGAACGTTCTAAGCTCTCGGGACGAACGCCCAGCTTTTTCTGCCCTTGTAACAGTTTCACGGGGGCGCCCCCACGGCCAACACTTGAAGTTAGTTGTCTACGAGAGCACGCCAATACGCAGCCATTCGAGCTGTGCTCACCCAAAAGAAGAATAGAAATCGAACTCGATTATCTGGCCGTTGCCGCTCGACGGCGGTTGGGCACGTCGTCTCGGACTGGCACTCGACAGGGAAGTGTAGCGCCCGTGTCTTGATCTTGCTCGCCGCAGTACGGAACCACGTCGGTGTGATCACACGACAAAGGGCAGAAGTAGGCGCCCGAAAGGGCATTACGGCAAATGTCTCCATGGCTAGATGCTAATTCGTGCCGCTCTAACAGGCTCTTGCTCTTGGCAAGAGCATCAGCCTGGGTGGGTGCGAGTGAAAAGAAACACCAACCAGAGTAAGGACAGAAAGCTACACGCACTTCAAACTTTGAAAAGTCAAAAGTAGCCTCGCAGTTTGCCAGTGAAATATTTACCGTTGGGTCCTGTGATTCGACGCAGCGTGGGTGGTTTGGTACGCCAACTCTACACGGAGCATCTCCTGAGCCAAACTGCTAGAGCATCACCGTAAGGAAATGACGTGGTTAGGCCAAGGAGAATCAAAAGACGGTGGTAGCATGGATTGAAACAGTGTAGCAGTCGCACCTTTAGTCCGCACCACGGCGGGCCTTTGAGAAGATCGCAGCCTTCTGGGCAGAAGTACTCGCCGGTAGCTTGCTCTCGGCAAATATCGCCGTGGTCTGTTGACCCCTGGAAAAACTCAAGCACCGTAGCGTGGCGCCGCGCTAAGGGCCAAATAGACACGTCGAAGTTGAGCGTAGCACTCCCTTCATCTTGCTGAGACGATTGGTTCCAGCAACGGGTGTCATCTGGTGACGAAACCTGGTCTAGCCGCCAGTCAGGGCCGCCTAGTCGTCTCGGAGTATGATTCGGCGTAGAAATGTCTAATCTAGAGTCTAATTCTTTGAGCGCTACGTTCGATGTGCGGCGAAGTTGTGTTGGTTGAGTTTTCTGGCCATATGCGCTACCTTTATCTATCGCGTGGACCGTTTCTTGGGCTAATGCATCAACTTGATGTGCTCGCTTCATTGGTTGAGTAAGCAAGAGCATACCAATTATCGTACAGCGAAACAGCATGCCGCAATCACCGGAAAGGGTCGTTCAAGCTAGAATGGTGCGCTTGGACTGCTAGTTAGTGTGTTTTGCTAATGTGGGTAACTGTCAAGTCGCCATGTCGCCGTTGTCTGCAAAGGTAATCAAGAATCAAGAATCAAGAGATCAAGAGTCTTCCCCAGTGTACCGTAATTGCAACGTAAAAGCTTCTTCCTACCTTTCCCTTCCTTTTTGGCGGGAAAGGCTAGTGTAAGCTCTCCCTTTTAGCTTGATTAGAACGACAGCTATCGTTCAAGGTTTGCCTTGCAAGGAGGCCAAATCAGCTCACTTACCTTCAATGGTTTCGTCCTTGCGTTCATGTTTTTATTTTTTAACCTATTGATGAACTCCTTTGAATCATAGGGTGACTTCGAAATGGCGCCCTCCGAGGCTGAGCGGCTGGCCTCCGTACGAACACGGCTAGCGGCCTTTGATTACCATGATCAGCTCGGAGCAGAATCCCTCGACCTTGTAGAGCGTCTCTTTGGTGATCTAGTTACCACCACTGAGGTAAGCATAGCTCCATATTGCTTACATGGCTTGGAACAATTATCTGGGGCCACTAGGAACACCCAACTGTGTGGCACTGCTCTGCTTGACACTTTTTATCTATTGGGAACAATGGCAGGTCTACCAGCAATTGAACGAACGCGAAGGACAGCTAGCGCACGAACTTTCATTAGCTCAGGCGCAGCTATTTCCACTCCGCAAGGACAACGCGCGCTTAGTGCGCGAAGCAAACGAGCTCCACCGCGAAGCTATTGCCGCAGCCGAAACTCAAAGCGCGAGTGCGCGCACAGCAGCCAAAACGCAAAGCCAGTTGACCTCGGCTGTTGAGGAAGCAAACTTTTTGCGAGCTCAAGTGGAGAAAAAGCTTGCCACGCAAGTCGACGCATGCAATGCCCTCCAAGAGCAAGTGCAGGTTGGGACTTAAGGAACAAAAGGTCTTGACAGTTAGCCTGCACCGCGCGTGCAATCTGCTCGAAATGGCATTCACGAGGGTTCTAGTTCCCATAAAAGTATAACAAATTCTTCGTGCGAAGTTTGTCTATCGGTGAATACTTCACACTGCATGTGTTTTGTTTTTCGATCTTTCGCCCTTATTGCAGGCTTACAGTGAGGCCTTCAACAGCGTCCATTCCGACCTCGCCCACGCGCCCGACAGCCTCAGCACCACCACGCAAACCAAAGTTGCGCGCGCAAAGGCCTTGCAAGTGCGCTCGAAAGGCAGCCAGTTGACAGGCGCGCACGGCAACTCGCCTTCTGATGCTATTGACGGCGAAGAGGAAGGTGAAGAAGAAAAGGCAGACGAGCGTGCGAAGGCGACGGTGGCCAACCAGCAGCAGCAAATTGCTAGCCTTGAGCAGCGGGTCCTTGAGGTGTGTGTGTTTGCGGTGTTAATTTGCGCTTCTGGCCTCTCTTTGACTTTGCTATAAACCGAGGAAAATAGTATAATCGTGCACAATATTGTATACCTTCTCTCGTGGTGCTTGCCTTTTGAAAGGCGGAATCGGCTCGAGCTCAGGCACAAGATGCAGTCGACGCACGGGAAGCGGAAATCCGCCGCTTGGCGGCACAGCTCGAAGCTACTTACGGAGTTGCCCGTACCAGCTCACCTGGAGGCAATGCAACATCAGGGGTGGCAAAGGACGATAACAGTTATGGCAGTGCTACTGCAGGAGCTGCAGGAGCTGCAGGAACGGCAGCAGGAGCCGAAAACAACATGGCTGCGGTGGCAGCAGCCCACAAAGCCAATGCTCGCATCGTGGACCAACTCACGTCGCAAGTCGACTTCTTGAACGCTCAGGTTGCTACCTACGAAGCCGCGGCGGAAGAGCAGAGGCTGGCAGCATCACAAGCCGCGCGCGCTCAAGTCGACGCCGAAGAGGCGCGAGCCGCGGCCCAAGCCACCGCCAAAGACAACGATGAACTGCGCGCAGCCCTGGCACGAGCGGAAGTCGCCGCTGAAGCCCTCGGCCAACGGGTGAGAGACCATAAAAGGGCTGCTGCGTCGGCCACAGCTGCCGCTCGTTTGACGGACTACCCCTTGGCGGGCAGCGCTGACAGCAGCGGTGGCGGTGGGGTGCGCCGCCGTAAACCTCGTGGCCGCTCCGCAAGCGGCCACCGCAACAGCCACAGCAGCAATGGCAGCAGTAACGGCAGCAGCGGAGAAGACCACCTCCACGACGACTGCGCAAAGGGAGATGCTGATACCGCAGCAACTTCCTCCAGCGGCGGAGAGCCTCGACCGCCTTGGGACGGGCAAGAGGTGCAAGGTGGCCTCTCGTATGGATCCCTCGGTGGCGCTGCCGCCGTGTATGGAGACGACAGCCCGTATGCTGTCCTGGAAAAGAAGCACGCTGCTACTGTGAAAGCGGCTGAAGCGACTCGTGCGCGAGCCAAAGAAATGGAGGCCCGTTTGCGCGAAGAAGTGGTGCACGCTACGGAGGCCGCTGCCACCGAAGCGCATGCGGCGCAAGAGGCCCGAGCGGCAGCACAAGCCTTGCAGGAAGCTTTACAGGCGGCTTTGGCCAGCCACGGTGCTCGTGGTGGTGTCGCGCACGCAATCAGTCAAGGTACTGCGGGAATTACTTCTTCGTCTTCTGCAGCAGCAGCTGCCGCGGTGGTCGATCGGGCGTCCGCGGCGACGCGCGCTGCGGAGAGTGTGCTCCAAGCAGCCGCTCAAGAGAGGTCAGACCGTATAACCCAAGACCACCAGGCTCGTGAAGCTCTGGAAAGTGCTCAAGCTGAGGTGAACCGGTGGCGCAGTGAAGCCAAGTCCTCGCAGGCTGCCCTGCAAGCACAGCAAGACGAGGGGGCGCGGTGGTCAGCCGAATGCGCCCATTTGGCTGAGCAATTAGCCGAAACCCAGGAACGTGCGGCGGAGACGGAAAACCTGGTGTCCCGTTTAGAGTCTGCTGCCACAGCCGGGCAAGACCGGCAAGGCGCCGTGCAGCAAGCACAGGGAGACGCATTGGAGGCTGCTGCAGTGGCCACCGCAAGCGCTCAGGCAGCTGCGCGGGAAGCAGACGCCAGCCGAGCCACCTTGATGCAGCAAGAGCAGCAATTGGCCGACTTGACGTCAGCGCTCGCAGCCACAGAAGTGAAGGCGGGTAATGCCGAGGCGAAATGTGCTCAGCTCACGACTCAGATTGCAGCACTGGAAAACGAATACGGCATTAGCAACAACGCAGGAGGAGATTTGTCGCGGTGCGCCTTGGCGGAACGCAAGTGCGTGGCTTTACAGGGTGAAGTGGAGAAGCTGGAAGCGGAAGCTATGCGGCAGCGCGTCGAACAAGAACGGCTCGCGAGTGTCAACAGCCGGCAGGTCTGAGTGTGCTTGTGCATGCGTGGCGGACTGTAAATTTTATTGAATGCGCCTCGCTACTTTTTTCTAGCGCTTTTCAGTCCTTGTATTTCTTTCTATGCGGCATGCCTATCCACCTTTCTCTCTCACACACACACTGCCCTCTCTCTCTCTCAATGCACTCATTCTCAATTCCTAGTTGGCGGACAGCGCGAGCCGTCAAGACGCCCTAGATGCCTGTCAGGCAGCGAACGCTCGGCTCAGTGACGAGAACACGCGCTTGGGCCAAGAAGTGGGTCGCATTGGTGTGGCCCTGCGAGTGGCCGAAGCAGAGTTGCGCGCCTTGCGGCATTTGAAGGTAGGGTGTTAAATTACTAGCTGCGAGTTGCGAATTTATTTCTTGTTCGTTGTGCACGATGCTACAGTGTGTGTGAGGAGCAATGGGGGGGATTGAAGTGTGTTTCGTAGAAAATGTCCTCTATCTTCCATCATCATCGTCGTCACCACCACAAATGCTATTATCATTATTACCGTCGTTATCCGTATAACCTTGTGTATGATTTCAGGCCGAAGCTGAAGACCAGCGCGAAGCCGGCCATGCCACTTTACAAGAGCAAGCTTCTCAGCTGGCTGCGCAGCGGGAACGCGAGGCCTCTGCCCGGGAGCACGCCGACGCGCAGCGCGACGCCAGCTTGCAGCAGGCGTCGCTGGAGCTGGAGCAGCAGCGGCAAGACCTCGCCCAAGCCCTGGAGCGGGCTCGAAAAGCCGAGGCCTCGGCCGCTACTGCGCGTCAAGTCGCGGACGAGAACGCCACGGCACTGAGCGTGGCACGAGCTCAAGGGGTGGAGCAAGACAACCACGCGCGCGTTCTAGCCCACCAGATCGAGCAACACGAGGCCAATGTGCAGAGGTTGCGCGCCGAATCCGACGGTTTACGGGAGGAGCGCAACGAGCTGAGTGGGCGCCTAGAGCACGCAACTCAGGTGAGAATTGATTGATTATTGATGCTTTTTGCAGATTGGCAACGAGAATGCTAAGCTGGAGATCTATTCAAGTTCTTTTTCTTGATTGTCATGAGGATTCTTTGTTTGTGCCACCCTCCCATATTATAACTTAATCTGCTCTCTTCTCGCCCATCTCGTGTGCCCGTGCGCGCATATATACCTATCAGTTTGTCGCGTCGTCCGAGCAGCAGCGGCTCGCCCTCTCCGCGCAGCTGGAAAGCGCTACCCAGTCCTCTTCCAGCCTCCAAGCCCAACTCCTCGAAGCGCAAAACGACGCAGCCTCCTGCCACTTGGCCTTGACCCAAAACGAAGCCCAACTGACTCAACTCCGTGAAGCTTTGGCTCAAGTGGACGCTGAACGTGACGAGGCTTGCAACCAGGCCGATGTGGCTTCGGAAAAAGCCGCAAAAGCAGAACAAGCAACCCGTGCGTGCACCACTAAGCTTGAGGACGTGACGAGGGCAGCGAAAAAAGCGCGGGAAGAGGTAAAAAGGAGGAGGAAGCTTCAATGTATGATCACTGGATTGGCTGCCTTGTTTTAATCGTAGTCTCGTAGCAACCGCTCTCTTGTTGCCTCTCATTTTCATGATGTTTATGCGCAGGCGTCTCGCTGTGCGGAGGTGCTCGCCCAGAAGGACCAAGAACTTGCATCATCTCAACAAGAATGCCGCGCCAGCCGAGCGCAAAATGACCTCCTTAAGCGACAGGTATAGTCAATGAATTGAAACGAACTCGAAGATGAAACGGGCAGCTGTATGCATATTCTTTGACTACTATCTTCTCCTTTTTCATTTCTTTTCTTTTTGTTTTGTTTTTATTTCATTGCTTCGTATCACACATATGAACTAATATGGTACAGGTCGCCCAGCGCACGGAAGAGCTTCAACTGGCCACCCAAGACCTCGAGCTGCTGACCCG
>Ga0307930_1001204_pt1 | contig 20774 bp, 28 predicted proteins | sample OrgLakmetageno46_FD_203161 | JGI IMG/M metagenome (GOLD analysis project Ga0307930, IMG submission 203161) | Saline water microbial communities from Organic Lake, Antarctica - #46 | ecosystem: Environmental > Aquatic > Non-marine Saline and Alkaline > Saline | place: Antarctica: Organic Lake...
TTAGAATACTTATTTGGTGACGGTTACAAATGAAGTGTGACAGCATAAATGGTCAGCAGATCAGCAGAATAATTTGCCGACAAGAGAGCGGACTTTCAATGCTGGTTATGGTTGGTTATGGATAGTTCTGCTAGGGAGTTTTTATGAATGGCCTCTGTAGTTTCCTTACCATTTATGCTCTGCTCTGCTCTAATGTGGTAGTCCACCTGAGCGACCATAACCTGTTATGGTCGCTCAGGTGGACTACCACAGAGCGCTACTGGCCAAGAACAGGTTCACACCACGAGAATGCGTGAGTGATACTTTACGAGTGTGGCAAACATTAAATATCATATCACATCAACAGATTAGTCATTTCTAAGTACACACCTTTTGAGGCCAAAGGCCGTCGCATTTACAAGCCCGTAGAGCAAAAAGACAGCGCTTACTAGACGAAGAGGAAATCACAAACGCCGCGACTTTCTTGATCAAGCGGCCAATCTATATTGACACAGTGACATGTGCCAGCAGTATTATCATAGAAACGCAAATCATGCGCCAAAGATGCCCCCCAAAAGCTTTTATGGCGCTTTCGAGCGCCAAGAAGGTAAGAACAGCCCGGTTGCGTGGACGAGATTTGTGAGGGTTGTTGTGGGTCCCAGGGACAATATGAAATGAAACCAAGCGCTGCTAGAGCTTTCAAATAGCATGATATGATGCTCGGCAAGTATTTGTGCGGATAGCTTATGAAATGACTATGTTCTCAGGGTTTAGCGGAGAACAAGAGCTACGGCCATTGTGTGGTGAAAAATCTACTATCGACGGTAATGCGGTAATCGCGAAAGGACTGGGTTTTAAGGGGTTTCGGAAAAGGCCTATCGCTCATCACTCGCTCACTCCTGCTCTTCTTTGGGCTCTGAGCCCGTTCGTGAACCGTGAACCCTTAAAACAAAAAGATGCGCATGATCCCGACTTGATCTATCCCGGTGTTGTTTGAAGGACTTTAGTAGTGCAACTGCAGCGCAAAGCGGTCATCGTTAAAGTCGCACCTGCTTTAATTAAGGTGCTGCGCAACAGAAATAGCTATGGACAAGAAGCTGACTAAGGGATCCACCTCTGCTATTCACAAGCGCGTCATGGACCGCAAAGCAAAACTTGAGGGAACAGCCTCAAAATATCAAGGCTTGGCAAGCGTGTTTGCAAACGAAAGCGATGGCGGTATATTTGTCCCTGAAAATAAGAATTCGCGCGAAAAAGAAGGAGAGCTCGCCGCCTTGCAAGAAATAGATCTGGAGACGAAAGAGCAGGTCAGTGTAATGTCTTTTCGTCTTTGATTGCACTATGGCCTCCAAGCATTTGATTTGCACAGACTTTCGAAGATATCAGGGACAATTCATATTTCTAGTTGACGCTCCGCTTGTATACTTAAGTTCCTTCCCCACGGTCTCACAATCTTTCTCGGGTGGTTTTCCTTTCGTGGTATAATTATCTTCAAACAGACACAAGTCTCACAGATTTCGAACCCAGCAGATAGTCTCGTCTCTACAACTCCAAAAGTGGCGTTCAGGTCCGTGGCAGTGCTGTACATATTTTTTCGTCTACAATTCTCACCTCTCATGCATGATCAAACGTATGCTTGCTTTGAAGTGGTGCTTTGAGGAGAGGTTCTTTCACTGAGAAGAGAACTCCAGTCGAAAGCTCAGACCACAATGGAGGTTTTCTTAAAGTCTCCCAAAATAGTGGCTCCGAAATTGATGATAAATCATCCTACGCCGGTGACGACATTGTTGGCGCAGAAGATTTTCGTAAAGAACTGGAAAGATTGCAGATTGCAACCATTTACAGTCTCGTTGAGCGCGTGCCTGTTAAAGGTGGTCGAGAAATCAACCTACTTTTTCTTACCAACGGGCAAGCATCAGAATTTAACTTCACAGATATGGATAAGGTACTACTTTTGATTGTTTTTTGTGAGCTCAGTGCAGGACTAATTCTTGTAGTGCGATTTCGACTTTTAGGTGATGAACGCAATGGACATCAAGCCGCGCCCTAAGCTCATCGTATCGATTTTGAAGTCCATGGCACATTGTGGGGCAACTTCTTACACCGATTCGTCCGTTGATCCGAAAGATTTATTCTCTTTTCACCTCTATGTTGCTGAAAAGGATTCGCAAGAATATGCTCAGACTGATCGGCGCATGGCTACATTCCTCAAGGTTCACATTAAACTGCCTCGTTTTTTGTACATTATTACTTTTCACCTGGCTTTTGGCCCTTCTGCTGAGAGTAGGAGCATTTGCTGCCTGTGTGCATCAAGACGAATGCACTTGTCCTCTTGCACGACAGCACATGCGCTATGTCCGAGGCTTTCGGTCAAATCTGCAGCGCTGAGCGCAAAAAACGCAACGGCGTCCTACCATTTACGGTACTGGCGATAATTGGTGCCCATAACGTTGCTTGTCGGGCCGAAAACGATGAGGAGTCGCGTGCACGCACCATCCGGCGCGGGAGTAGGCGCTGGCGTATGTAAGTAGCGAAGTCTTACTTGTTGTGTTGCGATCACTTCTTTAGGCATTTAATGTCAGCGTGAGATATTCTATACTCGGTATACGTCGGATTTTTGTGTTCCAATTCAAATTATATACTTTATGAATACTTATCTTGAACCTAGGTACAACAATCAAATGATGGACGTGTTTGGGCAGAAGTCTTCCAAAAATGAGTACCGTGCAGACTTTCCTGCTGGTATAACTCATGGTATTCTCATCAGTGCATTCGACGAAGATAAAATGAAAGAAAATAGCATGCCCCACAGGATATTTAAGACAACACTTGTTGATAGGCTATCGCGCGATTTGCCTAGCATTGCTCTTGTATCATTTTCTCGAGGTGGTGACCCAATCAGTTTTTATGCTGATTATGTTGGTAGGCAGTTGCCATTGATTCTCGTAGATAGCCGCCCACCACCTACATCCGAAGTGGTTGGAAGTGACACTGAAACGCTTATGCAAGCGTATTTCGAGAGAGCACAATCGCATTTGTCCACGATCGAATATGAATTGAAAGAGAAAAACACTTGGAACTTTTACGATATTTCAACGCTGGCCTTTCTCCATCAGCAGGTGATGTTTTCCGCAGTTCCAAGAGCCTCCATGATTGATTATTACCGGCAAACAGCACGTTGATGAGGGTAATTTCTTGTTCATTCTTTTAGGTGCAAGAATTTTCGGCAGCTCGTCTTGCTCTTGGAAACTTGGACTCGGCTGTGCCAGGTGATTCAAAAAAAAAAAAATGGCTGTACATGGCGATTAAGGACAAGCAAAAAGCTACTGAAATGGAGGGTTCTGAAGGACCTGAAGAAACGAATGAAACGAAACTTGCTCGCAAATTTGTAGACCTCATGATGAATTCCCAAATCCAGGCAGATCAAATTCGTCGCTCTTTTGCTATCAAAGTACTAGACTCCTTCCTTGAGGCAGCTCAAAAGTGCCAGACTATTGAATCACTTGACATTCTTCTGAAAGAAACCACCGCTGATTGGGCACAGTCGAACTTCTTTGTTGGGCCAGAAAATGATGACATGGGGGATCCTATAGGAGGTTATAATTATCACATGTTCTATCTCGAATACCCGTACATGTTCGAAAAGCTTCCATTTTTCAGGGATGGGCGCGTGTTCAGTAACATGGTTGGCGTCAGGCTTGAAGATGATGGAGTTACCTTAGAAGCAGCGCTCGAGGCATGTAAATCGCTTATTCTCGGTAAGCGGGAATTGATTGTGGACTTCAAGTCTGCACAGATGAGTACACCTGAGTATATGGCAAGCGGCGACATGTTTTCAAGTCCATTTGTATACAGTGGCAATCTTCAAGAGCCATCCCGGCTGGCATCGGCTTTAGCTAAAATTGCCAAGATCGATCGACTCCCTCCCGATAACTCACTCAGCGGCCTCAATGCTTTACGCTATGCATGGGATGCTGTCGATGTGTGCAATCAAGTTGCAGATAAAATGAAGCTTCTCACCAAGATATCATATACCGCCCTTCTTGTACTTGGTATTGCTATTGGCTCGCTTACTGTGATTCACCTAAACAAGCCCAATCTCATTAGTGAAAGTTTTCTCAACTATGCTACAGCAGTCCTTGCTCTGTTCAGCGGTTTAATCACTGGCGTAATTTCTACCATTAATCCCTCTCAGAAGTGGACGCGCCTTCGAGGTACGACGCACTAGGGAATGCATCACTTAATATTTTTTATCTTTTATTGTCAATCTGTAATCAATGGTGCGTACACTCAGGTGCTGCTCTTACAATCGAGAGTGAGACTTGGAAATTTCGGACACGCTCTGGTATTTACGTCGAAAATGGGGGTGATAAGGCCATTTCAGATGACAGTAATAATGATAATATTTTGAAAAACCGCTCCGAATCAATTAAGCTTCAAGTCCTGAAGTCTGCTGGGGTTCTCAACACCTACTTTATGTAAGTTTTGTTGTCATTTGTTGTGTTGCCTACAGACTACAGTAGTGTAAAGTTGAACTAAAAATCATTCAAAATAAAACCACACACCAGACGATCATCATAATTGCTATTTTGGGGTGGTTAGGTCATTATTTGAAATTTTTGAAGATCCAGCTCATGTCGCCACATTCAGACACGGCCAATACAAGGATTCGGGAGTTCAAGGCACATTTGGTAAGGATACGTATTGGGCGCATTCCAACAAAGCATCTGCGGACACTGCCAAGCGTAAGCTGAAATCTCTCTCTGGAGATGACTTTCATTCACCTTGCCGCCCAACGGAGTATCTTAATCTTCGTGTCAAGAAGTCCTTGGCATTCTATCAAAGTCGTTTGCCTACGTACTACCGAACCAAATCAAACATTCAAATGTTTCTCTTGATTGGGACTTTTTCTGGCGTAATTCTTGCCCTTCTGAATATTGCAAGTTGGGCGGCTATTTTTACTGGTGTTACTGGCGCCGTAACTGCTTGGAGTGAATTCCACGGAACAGAGGACAAAATTACTCGCTACTCGGACGTAATCACGCAAATCGATTCCACCGTGCTATGGTGGAAAATGCTCACTCCAGTGGACCAGTCAAGCATCAACATGATTTCAGAGTTGGTTGAACGCTGCGAATCTGTGTTTCGAGACGAACGCCAAGCATGGGTCAGTCTGAACATTGAACAAAAAGCTCAAACGACACCTACTAAAGCAGCTGAAGAGAGCCCAAAGATAGAATCCAACGAGGCCATAATCTAGCCGGTGCAGATGAATTTCAGAACTATGCAGAAAACAAGCGCTGTGCTGTTTTGCATTCGGTTTGGCTCTCGAGACACCGAAAATAGTAACAATGAGATGTTCTTACAGGGGGGATTATTTTCTATAATCGCATGCACCATATGAAATGTTGATGCATGTCTTGAAGCCATATAGAAACCGAGACAATAAATAAAAAAACCCAGACATTCATCTAAAAGGAGTACAAGGGGGGGGGGGCACTGCACATGGGCGATAAGCGGAAAATTCGCGCCTTTTTGGCCAATTTCCACCGAGCACCAAGGCACTCCGCTTGTATTAATTAAGGATGGGATCAAGGTTAAGTCTTATAAGTCGCATGAGGATTTTCAAATCAATGGCATAGTTTTCGAAGCAGACAGAGATTGCTTATGTGCCCCTTTTTCTGCATGGGAATTACACCAACTCGAACTCGAGCAATACAAACCCAAATGGCACAGAGAAGAGGCAGAATTCTATAAAGCGAAACATGGTGGTCTGATATAGGAAATATATCAGAAATCACCTACATGGCCACGTATAAAGAGCGCAGAGAACTCAACGAACTCGTTACGCGAAGAAGAACTGGGCTTAGGGTTACTAGGAAGCCTTTAAAAACTTAATGCTATCTAAGAACTTGGATGTGGGCATCGGCATCATATTCGGTGAACTATTCTCCATTTCAAAATTGTTTCTCAAAGCCCAGAACGGGCCTGAGGCCAAAGGCCTAGAATGGTGATTATGCCACAACCAAATTGCCAAAATTCCCAATCAGACTTCGGATTGGCCTTTCGCCTCTCGGCCCTAGTTGCCTCTTGTGGCTTGGTGGCCTCTCGTACTAAGGAGGAATCGCGAACGAAATTTATTTACGGCACATACGGACGTGCCTATGCGACATAAAACCAATGTTTTTCTTCAAACCTACGATCCACGATAGCAATCGCTGTATTTTCCAGTGCTAGTGGAGAATTATTTTGCCCTTTGATGAATGGTCAATGCGCTTCTATGACGCACAACTCTAACATAAGCAGTAAATGATTTCTACTAAATGAGCTTACTTAGTGTCGCCGTTAATCACGAGAAGTGCCAAACGAGAGCGAGCCTCTTCATTGTCTTGTTCAGCCGCCGAGGTGTACCATCGGACCGCCTCTAACACACTCTTCTCAACACCACGACCTTCTTCACACATGTTTCCAAGCTGATACTGTGCCTCCTCGAGACCTTGGTCAGCTGCCATTCTCCACCATCGCACCGCCTCGAACGCCGTGGCCCTTCGCTAACATGAGTCCCAGGTTATTTTGAGCCTCTGGAAGTCCTTTCTCAGCTGCTTTCTTATACCACTGTGCTGCTTCTGTCTCACTTTGAGCTACGCCACGACCTATTTCGAACATGTACCCCAAATTTACTTGCGCCCGTGCAAATCCTTGGTCAGCTGCCTTCTTAAACCACTGCTACGCCTCCACGTCACTCTGTGGGACGCCGCGCCCATCCCGAAACAAAATCCCATGGCTGTCCTGCGCCGAGGCATCTCCTTGATCAGTTGCCAGTCTTGACCATCGGACTGCCGCTTTGTCGTTCTGCCCTTTGAGTACCCTGCGCAGGTGCATAACCTTGATCAGCTGCCCTTTTGTGCCACTTTGCCGCCTCCAAATCGCTCTGCGCAACGCCGCGACCACTTGCAAACATGAGCTCCAAGCTATGTTGAGCCTGCGCATCTCCTTGCTCAGCAGCCTTCTTGAACCATTGTGCTGCTGCTTCGTTACTCTGCGCCACGCCTAGGCAAATCGCAGAGCTTAGGGATACTAGGAATACTCAAGAAGAGGCAGCCGACTCATTAGGAAAGCTTTTGGGCCCGCTGTTTTCTGGATATAACTAAGCGAAAGCGAAAGCGAAAGCTTGGCTTTGCTCATACATCAGCCCCAAATTGTACTGCGCTTCTGCGCTTCCTTGCTCGGCAGACTTTTTGTACCATCCCACCGCCTCTACGTCGCTCTGCTTTACGCCGCGACCTTCGGAATCAAGTGTCCTAAGCTATATTGCGCCTCCATAAATTTTTGAGCAGCTGCTAGCTTATACCAATGCGCTGCCTCCAAATTACTTTGTACTACACCGCGCCCTTCGTAAAACAAGATCCCCAGACCAAATTGCGCTCCCGAAAGACCTTGTTTAGCGGCCAGTGATAACCACTTTGCCGCTTCAGCATCGCTCTGCGCTACGCCGCGACCTTCCCAAAACAACATCCCCAAAAGACCTTGGGCCGTAGCGTGCCCTTTATTAGCTGCCAGAGTATACCAATACGCTGCTTCCATATTGCTTTGAGTAACGCCGAGGCCATTATCAAAATAGTATCCAAACTTGTACTGCGCATCCGCTTCCCTTTGATCGGCCGCTTTCCTAGACAATGCTAACGTCTCTGCATAGTTTTGCGCAACGCCATAACCTCCCTCAAACATGATATGACATCGAACCGCCAAGAGCCAAAACCGCCATAAGAATGAGAAATGAAAATTTGGGGAAGTGCGCTATACTTGCTGCTCCCTGTCCGAGTAGTGCTAGGAGTGCTTAAGGACCATGTAAGAGCTATGTCTATTACTTCCCCAAGGCACACACCACATATAAAGACATAACACTGTGGCGCCCCTCAAGCGCCTGTGCCAAGGCGCGTGGTTTATCTCAGACTTATATAGCCTCATGCGAAAGGGTTTCTGCTCCCACTGCGACTAGCCCCAGAGGCATGCGGAATGCTGCCTGGACCTTCACCTGGAGCTGCCGCTGACGTTCCAGCTGCCGCCGTCGGCTCCGTGCTCTTCGCAGCTTCCTTCTGCTGGCTCTTCTTGACATCCGCGTGGTATGCCGCCGTCACGGCTGGGTCGCTGTGCGCAAACAAGAACTCGTGCATGAACTGGTCGGCAAACTCGTCCCCGAAGTAAGTCTGGAACAGTGCGTGGGCGGGGTCGCGGTTCGCACTGTACTGATCGTATGCCTCTTGCTTGGCCTTGACTGAAGCTTCGACTGCGGCCATACTTCTTCTTCTTCTAGACACATCGTCTGCTCCATCGTCAGATGGGGGTGATGATGGCGACGACGACGATAATGGCGATGCCGCTGCTGCAGTAAGGTCAGAGTTCGCGTAGGCAACTCCGGCGACCAGGTCTAAGTACGCGCTGCAGTACTGCTGGAAAGCCGGAAAGAGTTCGGCCTGAATCGGGTGCTCGGCCAAGAGCGGGGCCCAATTCACCGCGGGTGACTCTCCTTCTTCTGCGGCCGTGGGCGCTGCTGCAGTTGCTGTTGCTGCAGTTGCTGTGGCTGCTCCTCCTTCTCCTCCTCCGTTGACTGCTCCTTCTACGGGTTTGCCCTTGGCGGAAGCAGCCGCTTGCGTCGCCAGTGCCGCGCCCGGGTGCTCGAACCGCCCAAAGAGCATGTGGTCCGAAAAGAACTGGTTGGCGTCGTAGTAGCGCCCGCTCATTTTCCCCTGTAACGTCGGGTACGCGGCACGCACAGCCTCGAAGGGATTGCTTTCGCCAAGGCTGCTGCTGCTGCTAGTGCTAGTGCTGCTGCCGCCGCTGCTACCTCTACTACTAGAGGTGGCGCTGCTGCTACTGCTAGCGGCGGTGGTACCGGCCAGGCCTCCATTTTTTGCTCCTCCTCCTTCTACTTCTCCTTCTTCGTCAGCGACGGCCGCATTGCTGCTGCTGCTGGTGCTGCGACCCCCCAAAGGTTGGCAATCCACCACTGCGAGCACGGCCCTGTTCCCGAAGCACATGAGGTCGACGCCCAGCACGGGGGCGTCCAAGTGGTAGCGCGGGTACCACAAGCAATTGAAGACTTGCACTTTAGACCCCGCGTCGAAGTAGGTCATGCGCACCTACGCCCACCAACGTCAACACAAAAGTTTAGAATGCCGGAAAATCAAAGAGAAGCATGAAAACACTGCGTGCAATGAATACGGTAACTCGTTGTGTTTTGACAAGCCTTGAGGCTTTGGATCAATGAGTACGGTGGGTTAAGAACACCCACCTTCCGGAAGTGGTCAGTGCTGTACTCAACGCTGCCGCAGCGCGCGCCCTTGGCTTCGTTCACAGCGAGTGCAAGCTCCGGAGCTAAGGGCTGCCGCTGAACGCCCGGCTGTTGCTCCAAGAGGGCCTGAGTCCACTCGAAAAAGTCCGAGTACCTGCGAGAGTAGAAGGGAGTTCGGCAGGAATGAGAGACTTCGACTGCCACGAAGTCGAACAACTTGAAATGGAATGCTAGCAACTGCGTTGGCATGCTTTCAGATGCTGTGCGTACATATACAGCATTCTTCGTGGAAGAACGACAAACCAGAAGTAGTAGCAGCAGCACTTACAGGAGAGGAGAAACAGAGCGTTCATCTGGGCTGAGCGTGTGTTGCCATGGTGGCAGCGACGACGATTCTTCTGCCGTCACCGATGCGTCATCGACCGCGAGGCTCGGCCGAGATGTTGGCGAGACACGTGGTTCCACCGCAGGAGTCGCTTCAGCGGTCGGAGCTACGGCAGACGCCAGGACATCTATCGCGATCGCTTGCGAGGACTTGCGGTGCAGAGGTCGATGGTGAGGTACTAGACCTTGGCCACCAGGCACCAAAAGTGCGGCCCACACCAGCGCTAAGGCGCGGGGTTTCATACACATCTTTTCTGAATGCATGTTTTGGTTGTTTGGTTTGGGAACAAAATCCAATAGATTCAACTAGCCGTAAAAATATGATTTATTGGTTATCACAGGGCGAAGCTCAAATTCTCCAATATCCAATATCCAACGACTACTTTTTGCGCAGGCCCCGAAGAACCGGAATTAGAGATTAAAATTCTTGTCAAGGACAACGCGAGGGGGCAGAAGAAGCAGACCAGGGCCAGTGGGAAGGGCAATAGATACAAGCGAAAATAGACGAAGCCCCGGCGAACTGGAATAATACCACCGAACCGGATTAGATTATATTATATTACATTCCCCAATTGCAAAGAAACAACAACAAATAGCATAAAGCTGCGTTTTGATGAATCCTCCAGAGCAATTCTGACTGGGCTGAGTGCCCTTTTGCGTAATTCAATGTTCGTCTTTACTCTCATGAACCCTGCAGGATCAATTCTCTGAAGGAGGCATAGGTTTCGAGTACGTCCGCGATCTCCACTCCGACCTATCCTCTGCTATGGCACGCCATTCCTTGAATTTGACCGGAAGCCCTTTGCACTGTGTCGACACACTGATTGAAATTGAAGAAGTAGAAGAAGTAAATGGCGGCGAACGATATTTTCCTGCGACGTGCTGGGGCTGGCTCAGAACGAGTGCAATTGGCGGGAAATCCGCGGTATAATCCTTTACATGCCCAATTCAATGCACTGGAGAAACTAATCAAGCGCAGATTCACGAACCGTCATAAGAAGTCGTCTAGGCATGCAATACTCGTGAAATTTCCTTCAAAAACTCTCGATAGATCTCAACTAATTTTCGCCTCCCTCGAGGGGGGACTGGTCTTAGTATTCGTTGCTCTATGGAGGGCAGAGCGCCATTTAGGCGAAATCATAGGAACCCCTCTCGGCCAAGCTCAGAAGCCAGGCCTGGGGTTTATGTATCTACCGCACAAAGCCTCGATATTCGCCAAGAGGTTCGCAGAGCAGGAGGTGTGCCTATAAGCGATAGGCTGCCAGAGTCGACCCCGAGGACCGGTATAGCTGGATGAATAAGTAGGAGCGCGCCATCTTCTTCTTTCATTACCCTTCCTTACAAACGCGCCCTTTCATTGAGCCTCGCCTTGAAGCCGCAATTTTCATCGCACCCGTATTGTTTGTCGCGGTCGCTGTGGTTCTCTATGGGCACTTCAAGTTTATGTTCTTCTTCTTCTAAGCGTTGAATGCTGCGTTGGACTCGCTGCTGGTCTCTTTGTTGGTTTAGTAGTTGTCGCACTGCTGAGATACGAAAAATATTATGGCAATACCGTGAACGAATGCACTCCGCAACGGGTGTAGGTGGCTTCAATTTTATTGAACTGAATTAGCCTTCATCGAGTCAAAAAGGCCACATAAACTATAGTATTCCATAATATTTTTAATTGGAATTATGGCCATAACAAGAATATGTCTGTGGCTACAGTTATTCGTTGCCTTATAAGAGACTGTGCAGAGAGTCATCGAGAACTGAACTATTTGACGAACGAGTATGCTTCCATTTTTACGCGTACTCCTCTTAACAGGTCCACTTCTGTCTAAACTATCTGTGCCTTCTTTTAAGTGACAATGGTTTACGCATTATTTCGAGACATGGTTGAAGATTGGGCCAGTTTAGCCTTCTCTTTGACTTGCATCCTCGGCGCTGGTCTATTTTCAGGCTTGACAGTTTCAACCGTATCCATAGACCCAGTCGACCTTCGCATAGTTATGAGGACGGGCACGAAAGAAGATAAGCATCGAGCAGAGGTGCTTTTACCTTTAGTCACACAAGCTTCTCATCACCGCCTGTTGGTGACGTTGCTCCTCGGAAATGCCTTGGTAAACGAAGCACTTCCTATATTCTTAAACGACCTCTTTCCAACCTGGGCAGCTGTGTTGATCTCGGTCACGATGGTCTTGATTGTCGGCGAAATTCTTCCTGCTGCAGTCTTCACAGGGCCACAAAAATTAGCAATTGCGGCATCCTTCGCTCCCAGCGTCTGGTGTATCATGTTCATTCTCGGTCCTGTCGCAATTCCGATTGCATGGGCTTTGGACCGAGCCATCCCAGTGAAAGCTGAAGCGATCTCTAGAAATCAAGTTCGCGCACTCGTTGAAATTCATAGGGAGTTGGCAAAGGAAGGCGGCATACCGGAGCCTTTCCTTGAAGATGAAGAAGACATGATCAAAGGTGCTTTATCACTTGGATCTATTACGGTGGACACTGCTGATGTTCTCACTCCAATAAATGACGTTTTCAGCTTACCATTTGATGCTCGTTTGAATTTATCAACACTAAAGCTGGTCCTCGAGAAAGGTTACTCCAGGGTACCAGTTGTGCATCGTGAGTCGTCTATACTTCTGGGCTATCTCTTGGTAAAAGACTTCATTGTTTTGAACCCTGATCTAGCAGAGCCGGTTTCAGACATGGAACTCTACGCCCCGGTCTGTTGTCGTCCAACCCGGCTGCTTAGTGATTTGCTCAACGACTTTCAAACTGGCGCTTCACACATGGCCTTCGTCGCACGTGATCCCGCCCTCTTGTCACGTGCATTGGCACAATTTCGTAGCCTGGAGATTGATTCTTCAACAAAGATACCCTGGGATATCCTATATTCAATCAAAGTGTCTGGTATTGTCGGCATCGTGACCCTAGAAGATGTCATTGAGGTGCTTCTCACTGAAGAAGTGTATGATGAATCTGACAGGAAGGAGGCCCTTGTCACACTCGGGAATTTTTTGAAAAGAACTGCCTTACCAAAGCTAAAAAGGAATATTTTAAGCCATCGGCGTGACGAAACTTCATCTGCAGCCGAAGATTTACTTGGTCCTCTTCCAAATTCAAGCACTACAAGTTACTGCTTTGTTCCTGAGCCACTAAGCCCCGAGAGTGGCGAACCAACATCCCTCCTAAAAAAAAACGCAGCCAGGAGTGATATTGAAGCGGCGGGCCGCGCAACTTTCGAGCCAAGATATCCTTCTGCTGACGACAGGGTACTCCTTGCCTCGCCACCGGTATCAAATGGCCGCGTCGTATCAAGTCTCCTCATGGGTGAACGTAAACAACAAAGACATCAGCGCATTTCTTCTTGCAATCTAACTGAACCACTCAGAGAAGAGCTCAATCGACAAAGCGATCAAGATCTTCAAAAGAAGATACAAAGTGCCAGTGACGTTTGACTACTATCCAATATGTATATCCACTCATTTGTTTAGATAGTATTCATAGTTTTAGATAGTATTTATATCAAATGAATACGAATGCATATATAATTCGAAACCAAATGATTACGATGCTAAGGCAAAAAAATAAGTCTACATCTTTGTGCGGTATCGATTAGCTCTTCCAATATCACTGTTTATACTAGTAGATCAGGACGTCTATGAGGCGACTACAGAGTAATATATACTTGTGTACCAGATATCGCAGATGATTGTAGCATGGGGTTGAATAACGTGAACGTGATAACTAGTGGAAGGTACTCCACGGGTGGCATCGAATGAAATTCAGCTTCTAATTTAAAAGTTCTTAAAGAGCTTTCCCCCTAAGTCGAACACTATAATTTCATTTTTTTTGCGCAGAGGGTAGCAACGTAATGCAGCAATATCTCTGGTCTCTTCGCGAGTGTATGATTGCGCAACAACAGCGACGCATGCTTTGATGACTTGAAAACTACAGTCCTCGGTTGGTTCTTGGTGTTTAATTATGGCCTGTCATGCTTGCAACTTTATTAATGATGATGCATTACGTACGTATGGGATGTCGAAAATTGCCACGTTAACGTCTATATCTGTCATTGTTGGCAAACGATTCAAAATGCGTCTCTTCAAATTGTTTGTTCAATTTGCAATTTCATACGTATCTGTTACGGCTACAACCTCCTATAGGCGCAGAAGCTTGGAAATTTCCTGTGAAGCAAAAAATCGCGTTTGCCATACATGCTTACTGGGCTGTGGTGGTAGCGCAAGAGCCTGCAGCGAACTCCCGGCATTAGCTATCGCACCTCGAATTGATGGAGTTGGGGCATTTACCTTGCATATCATTGGAGGACTCGCTTATGCTGCTCAGCTTGGATTACGATTCAGTGGTGCTCTTGCTGATAGACATGCTTCAATGAGACTCAGCAGCAGGGGAGGTTCTGGCTACACTGCACATCCACATGGTGTAAACCGAAGTTTCATCTTCAACGCTCTCTTTGGCGACTCAAATAGCGTTTACCGAGATGTAAATTCCAACTATGTTGATTTGTACAAGTTGGAGCTGAAAAGATACCCTGCTCTCACGGCAAAATTACTACGACCCAACAACCGGTGATATCTTTATTAAAATGATACGGTTCCTGATGTGCACAAAGCTAAATTTACTTCATTTATCATGACTTGTTGGGTTTGCTCACGCGTCAGGGATGATACAGCAGCAATGAATGCATCTATAGCTCAATTAAAATTTGACATAAAGGAATATCAGGTACACTCAACGGAATATTTAAAATGCTATATCATATGACTCCTCCATGAAAACGAAACCTTGCCTTTTTGTATTGACAAGGCAAGCCTTTACTATCTGCCGATCTCCGATTCTATGCCTCCACCACCTCTTTTCAATGATTTTATGAGCGAATACTTTCTTCATTTTTTGCGTCGAGATGCAGCATGTGGTCTACGGACTATTTTCCAAAAACATTCCTACTTTGCTTCCACTTCTTCACAACGGCGGGGCAATGACGTTTTTCAGTTGAATGGGATTGGAAATGGATACATCGTTACTGTAGCTTTGCACGTCCGTCGCGGAGACTTGTATGAAAGCAACAAATTAATTAGTGAGCGTTTTCTTCGCGATGAATACTATTTCGAGGTTTGCATATTCGATTGCAAATATGTATTTGAACCCCTTTGGGTACACCTCGGGTTGATTTCATGAACTCATATCGTGGTTGCTCATTGGTTCATAAAGGTTGTAGCAGCGTTGCGGCAAGTACTCGAGCCAAAGGGCATACAACTTCAAGTGCATGCCTGGTATGTTTTGTCTTACTGCTAACTCATTTGTGACGAAATCTTTCTTATACCTTTCTGCCCAGATTTGACCAATGTTGTCTGCCTTGCTTTACAGGACAAGCTGTATCGACGAAGCACAGTGCCAATATGCCCGCAATATCGTTACACGTGTCTACGGCCAACAAGGGATTAAATTACATGTCGACGCAGAGGATTCAGCTAGCGCCACGCTTGACACTCTCGTGGCATGGAGCCATTTCGTTCACGCCGACGTCTTCGTGATGAGCCCATCTTCATTCTCACAAGTGCCTGCATTACTGAACCCACGTTGTGTCGTTTTTGCTTCGCGATGGCGCCAACGGCATGGTCGCTACGAACAGCGGTAAATAAAGAGTGCGGAGTACTATCGAATACACATTTCCGTTCAGCTGTCTCAGTCTTATCACATGCAGGTACGCAGCACTCCCGATGTGGATCAACTTCAAGTCTACGATTGTGACCGAAAATCGCTCTGTGGCCATGCGTAGAGCATTAGCGCAGGCCCTGCCGATGTGCCTTCCAAATCGTTAATTGTAAATATATATTATCGTTTCATTAGCCCGCCATTCGGCCATTTACCATATAGACTTCTCAGTTCTCGCAGTAGCATTTGGCTTTTTGGTGCTCTTTTAAATCATAATACAGAGGTGTTTAAATTAAAAGAATACATACTTTCGTTCGATTTATGGCCCTTCAGGTCGGCCACCGGCCTGCATGAGTTTACTCACACCGAAAAAGTCTCCAGTTTTGGAAGACAGTGTGTTGGCTTCGCGCTTTGGCCCTTCTGCACTTCTCACAGGAGTGCTGGCACTCGATGCAACTCCTGCAGTCGAGCCCGTCGATGCTGCAACTGCGTTACCATCAGGCGCCCCCTCCGTATCGCAGTAGCTCTTGCACGTATCCGCGCAGTACTGCTCGGCGCCCTGTAGCCACAACCGGTGCGATGAAACAGAAAAGCGAGCATCTCAATCGCGTATCAAACTAGGATTCGATCAAGGGTTTATCTTCGTTGCCCTAGCTACTTGAAGGGACACCAACGCTGCTGGTCCTCATTCAATTTGGAACACATGGCAATACACTGCATCTTTTGTTTCGATCAGATGGTAACTCAAAATCGCTTCTCGTCTTATATAATATAAACTCAACTTACCTTGGCAAGCTTATTGCACTCAGAGGTGCAGTCTGCATAGCAGCCTTTAGTAGACGCCAAGGACTCTGCTGCAAGCGCAGGCTCTGAGCGGGCAGAAACCACAGCTCCGAAGCTAGTTAGTAAAGCCATTGCAGACGACGACATCATTGAGCGGCGAGCTAAAGCATGCTGTGGAGATTGAGGCAACGCTTGGTCAGCAGCACGGACAGCTGTAATTTCGGTATTAGTGGACCGTCGCCTAGCAGGAGGCCGAGCAACGTTGATAAGTCCTAAAGCTGCGGGTGCGAGCAATGCTAAAACCGTAATTCTAATCCAGGTGGCCATGCTTTGATGCCTAATGTAGTCTTGCTGTCGTACTGGTTCTTGATATGCACTCTGCTAGCCTGCCTGTACTGCTTCGACCGTATGGGCGGGCGTCGCGTCTAGCCTAGCCGACGAGCGTCGAGGTCGAATCTCGACCAAAATATTTTCAGGATCTATACAGGCCCAATATAATATTTCGGCCCGTTTCGAAAGGGAAAAAATGAAAAAATGCAGCTAACTGCGACCTGGCATCACGTCGCATTTGGGTGTTTCCTACTGACTATCTCAGCTCGTCTTGATTCTAGTGACGGTATTGTTGCGAGCAACGATGATATCAAAGAAGCACAGCGAGCACATGCTACCGATAGGTCTCCTGACTCTGGTTTCTTATTAAACGATAGCGCTCTCACAGCTCGATTTGATGGTACCGATAGCTACCATAGAAGGAACGACACGAACCATAGTCTAGCAACAAGGCATCTAGCCGAACTGGATTGGCGTGAGCGGAAACGTCTGCGTCTTGAGCGTGAAGCGCAGGAGGCGCGCGCAGCGAGTCGCAACAAAGGCAGTGACAGCAGCGGTAGCTTCGGCACGAGAGGTGGAGGCAAACACGCTAGCGAGCAGCGGCTACACCAAGAAGGCAGCGGGAGCAGCTTCTTAAGCCGCGCTCGCTGTGGTAACAGTCCATTGGGCCGCTCTGGCTGCACTAGTGATAGTGCTGCTGCTGCTACTGCTGCTGCTGCCTACGAGCAGAGCCATACAGGACGCGTCGTAAACGTAATACCTGGCGGCCCGCCCGTGCTCCTGGTGCCTGCGCCTCAAGATGGACCTAAAGACAGCTCGAATGGCCACGACAGGAGTATCAAAGGGATGGATTCTAGAGGCAGCCATCAAGGGGAACTCTGCGCGCGTTCTTACCCGGTGCGTCTAAGCACCTACTAATGAAGTTCCGTACTTCTTTGATATCATCGTTACAACGCACTTCTTTAACAGTTTACGCTATCTTTATTGTTTTGTTGACAATTCGAATTCAGTCTGCATTCTCGCTTCTTCAAACGCCCACATTTTCTTACTCATTTTTGCTTCTTTCATCTACATTAGGTGAGTGGCGAAGCGCTTGCTGCTCGGCTGGACCGAATCCGCCCTTGGGGGGCCCTCCCACCACCGGTGCAATCACACCAACCGCAGCAGCAGCAGCAGCAGCAGCCACGTCATCAGCTTGCGCAACGGCACCAATTGCAACACGAGATGTCTCAACGACAAGACGAGGTGCTGGCTTCTCAAGCTGCTGCCACAAGGACGGACTCATTGCAATCGACTGTAAGGTCGCCATCCTTGGCTCATCCTTCCTTGCTTTCGGCCAATTATGAAGAAGTACGCAGTAGCAGTGATGGCGGCTATAGCGATCACAGTAGCAGCGGTAGTAGCGGTAGCAGCGGTCGTAGTAGTAGCGACCGAAGTACTGCAAACACGTCCAGAAGAAGTCGAAGAGACAATCAGCGCAAATGGCGAGTTGCCATCGCCTACCACGGGCACTACGATCGTGGCCGGTAAAAGAATAGATTTTAATGCTGTAAAACTCCACCGTATCAACAATCTCATCTACACAAATTTGGTTTCGCCCTCCAGGTCTCGCCTCTCTGAAGGCGCTAGCTGTTCCGACTTCTTTCTCAACGCCCAAAACCACCGCACTGCCCTCTTTGTTCCCATGAAGCAGCACCTGAACGCAACGGTAACAAATGGGCGCTTATTCTGATTATTCACTTTGTCATTCAAGTTGCGATGATGACATTGACAATGTGCGTTGAGGTTGATTATTATGATGATGGTGGTGGTGGTGGTGATGTGGTGATATGCTGCATACAGCCAGTCGCGGGTGATAAGAAAGCAGGAAAACGGCCAACCCCCTCGTTTCTTAGGGAATTTCTTAGGTGTCCGCGTGAGCCCCCCTCAGTTTCTTAGGCGACCAGCAGACAGGCAGGGCAGAAAGGCCCTCGTTTCTAGAAACTGGAGCCAAAACCCCTCAGTTTCTTTAAAAATCGCTAAATTTTACCCCTCAATTTCTTAACGTGAGTATTTCTTTTCACCCGCAACTGGCTTTATGCACCCTACAGGTAGACGTCTTCTTTCACACTTATCGCGACAGCAATCACTGCAAAGCCAAAGATGATGCACTCTTGCAAGCTCTTCAACCTAAGGTGAAAAGGATTACTGCTTAGTGCTTGTATGTACTCCTGCTTCTTGACTTCCTTTGTTCCCCTCCACTCTCTCTCTCTCTCTCTTTTTCTTTCGCTCTCTCACTCTCTCTCTCTCTCGTATATACCCATTTCCCTTTATTTGATGTCATTTCTACACTCTGCCAGGCTTATCTGTTCAGCCCGCCGAATGCCGCCAACGCCGCTCGCGTGATCGATTCGTATGTTTACGCCCTCAACTTAGTGCTGAGTGCTTCTTCTTCGTCTGAAAGTACTGCATCAGGCAGTGCTTCATCTCATGGCACCGGCAGCAGCAGTAGCTCACATTCTCTTTATTACGACGCGGTATGCCTCATTGCTTCTCGATTCGTTTCGAGTCACAATTTTCTTGCTTCAGCTATTGGTGACGTGCTAATTTTGGTGCACGATGTTCCGCGTTATTTTGCTTTATCTCTTTCATGTGATTCAACTTCACCTTTTCTTCGGTACATCATGCACCGTGGAAACGCATCAATCGTCTTTATTTTAATGCGTGAATACTATATTAGATGCTGCTCGCTCGTTTCGACGTGCGGTACGCTAAGCCAATCACATCTTGGGGCATTCAATGGGGAAGCAACAGTGGCAGTGGCAGTGGCAGTGGCAGTAGTAGCAGTAGCAGTAGCAGTGGAGGCAGTAGGAGCAGTGGTAGGGACAGTGATATTTCCAGCGGCGGCAATGCCTTCCTCGCTAATGAGGTCCCCACTTTTTCTTCTCAATCGCACCACCGCCATTATCACCACCACCACTACCATGAAGAAGGTGAAGAACCATCGCCGTTGTTGGACTCGACTTACTTGGCCTGGCGCGATGAACGAGCGTGGTGGGAGTCGCATCGAAAGGTAAGAAATGCATCGTTATTAACATACAAGAATAACACCTGGCTCATTTCTTTCCTTTTCTTCTTCATTTTCTTGTTGACCTGATGTACATTTGGGTTGTTGTTTTTAAGGCAAACCGGATCATGTTGAAAGTCTGTTGTCCTAGATAGCTGATTCAAAATTCCTGATGCGAATTGGTGTCTTCTTTTTGAATTTGGTGTCTTCTTTTTGAATTCATCTATTCCCCACAACCAAACTACGAACATGATTGCTCTTCAATTCTTTGCCTCTCAAATTCCCTGATTTTTATCACAGGTGAGCGATTTGGTTTTTATGTTGCCAGGCGCACATGTAGCCGTGCTCCGAGATGCTCTGTTGCGCGCTCCCGGCGGCAAGACTTCTGCGCACTTCTTTTACCCCAAGTTTGTCGAGGGTCTAGCCAATGACACGACGGCAACGCCAGCAGCAGCGGCGTCAACTCGTCGAAGCAAGAATGCGGATGGCATCACTGCGAATAAAGTGCCGTCGCCGTCGCCGCTAACTCACCGCGTGAAGTTCATCGAACCGAAGCGATTTGGGACTTCAAACGTTGAAGTACGCGTTTCGGACGACACTGAAGATAGCGGCCACATCAGAGGAGGGCACGAAAAAGAAGGAGGAGACCAGCTAGGAGAAGGCCAAGAAGGAAAAACAAGGCGAAGTGGCCACGATGAAACTCTCATGGCGCTCCCTAACAATTTGTTCGTAGCCATCAATCGTTCGTGCAAGGTGATAGTTTGGTCCCCTTTCTCTTTGCTTGGTTGTAGCTTCCAAATTCTCAGTGATTGCTCTTTCTTTCAAAGCCCGATTTCTCAACACACGCCCCGGACAATGGACCTTCCGTACACGACTCCTTTCTTTAATTCATTTTCCCTCTCTCTCTCCCTCTTTCACATTCTTTCTTTCATCGTGTGTGTGTGCATTTCTGTCTTTCTTGCTTCATCCATGCAGGGCCGCCACGCAGACGCTCAGCGAGTGTCTGAAGGTTCGTCCTCATCGTCTTCAGATGCCTGTTGGCGGGGCTTTCGTGGCTCACCACTGCACTGAAATACCGGCGCTACGGGCAGCACTCTCCCGTTCAGTTCGCTCTACTGCACATATCTTAGTAGCTTACACCGGCCACAGTTTCCCGTACATGAACGAAGGGGCACTTCTCGTGTGGTTTGTGTCTTGGCGTGGTGTCTAGTGTAAACATCCACCTTTTTTGGTGAAGGGTAGCTTAATACTCAACGGCCGATGTATATCATAAGCAATAATTCTTATATATACATATTC
>Ga0307930_1001206_pt1 | contig 20768 bp, 18 predicted proteins | sample OrgLakmetageno46_FD_203161 | JGI IMG/M metagenome (GOLD analysis project Ga0307930, IMG submission 203161) | Saline water microbial communities from Organic Lake, Antarctica - #46 | ecosystem: Environmental > Aquatic > Non-marine Saline and Alkaline > Saline | place: Antarctica: Organic Lake...
AATGTAAAGAATAATCGACTCATAATTGAATCCAAAAATGATTCAAAGCGTTAGTCGCTGTTACTATGACATCGATGATGACACATGTACAATCTATACGCTGTTACTATCACATCGATGATGCCACGTGTGCACATGTGCAATCAATCAAGAACAATCCGCGCATCGCGCGGGCACCTGAACTTGTTTAATGTAAAGGATGTATGATGCCAATTCTTATAATTGATTTTATAATAATTTACTCATGAACCATTCACATCAAGATGACATCTACGTAAGTAGGCTGCGTCTCGTGCTGACGATGATAATTACGTATGTAGTCGGTTGGTCGGTTCATCTGTTGTATCCTCAACTGATTTGGTGCAATAAACAAACGAGCATACATACACTGGACATGTACTGTGCCTCGTAGCAGCCATGAAATTATCCCTTCGGATTTATCACTTCATTGTAACCACCAATTGAGCGCAAGCCAGCCAGCTGCGGCCGCGGGACCAAAAGGTCCTATTTGCCCCACAAGTCCAAGCATTACTGCAGGAGGTGTAAAAACCACCAGCGATTGCCACAATTGCAACCAGTCAGGCGGGCGACGTGGTGCTAACTCTGGTATCTTGACAATAGCTGTTACTTCTCCAGGAGGCACTTCGACCACAGCGTCTGCATATTCACGCATATTGCTGTAGACCACGTTACTCTGACGAAGGAATATAAATGAGCAAATGAGCCATATTGTTGGAAGTGAATGTTAGGTTTGAGTAAATATAAGTAGGTTAGTGTTTTTCATACCATCCAGTGGAGGGGGTGCACATATGCTGGCGCAAGGAACCGATGGTTTGGCCAGGCCTTTTGAGCGTGTTTAACCTCTGAGTACACAACAACTTTGATATTTTCGCTACGACCCCGCCGCATTTCACTTTCAAGAAGCAAAATAAGTATGGACTTGGGAAAGGAGCGGCTTGATGGCAGTAAGCCTGCAAAGGTCAGTCCTTCAGACGTCCACTGTGCGCAGTTGCCCGTTTGAACCATATGTGTTGCCTCTCGCCAGACAACCTTTCGAGCGTCCTCGGCAGCGTCAGCAGCACCTGTCGCTGCACGATGTGCAGCCTCAGTTGCCTTGTTTGACATCTTAGCAGATGCCTCAGCCGCTCGACTAGCAGCATCTGAAGCTGCGTTTGTCAACCATCCTGGATCGTTATTCGAAGTATCATTTTGTGTACGAGCCTTGTGCTTTGTCGCCTCCGTTCGAACTGGCCTGGAAACAGATCTATGAAGCCATGATTTTACCTGCTTCTGAGCGTCAACAATAAGAGATTGTACTAACTCAGCCGATTCAGGCACCCCTAACTGCACTAAGAAGCTACGCAGCCGCCCCGATGTCAATTCAAAGCGTGCTGCACCGCGTCCACGCCCTCCAGGACCCATCTTTGAAGCTGCGTTCTGCTCTTCTTTTGATGCTTTATCTGACACTCTAGATCCAATAGACGTTGCTTCTGAGGGTTTCGATTCAATAGCGCTTCGAACTTGTAAAGCCGTGTAGTACGAGTGCAGTGCCTCAATCGCACCTTCACTTACTCGTTCGATCCGTACACCAACAAAGTCTCGATTATAAACGCCACCTTCAATTCATTGAAACATTTCAAGGTATTTTTATATCGTGCGTTAAACTGACAAAGCTTTGAAGAAATATTGTGGTGTACCTTGTTGAGCGAATGTATCAAATCCAGAAGTGCCATATAGGTACTCTGAAGGCTTAACAAAATTGACCATCGAAGCTCCAGGTAAAGCCAAGGCGTCGCCACCAAGAATATTCATAATTTGTTCTGTACCATCCTATGATTGCGCAGCAGAGTCATTGCATTCAAGATGTATTTTGTGCAACAATTCATATGGATCTCGGGACGCGAAAGAAAGATGAATGATAAAAGTTCACCTTGGTCGTGTACCGTACAGCGACATGCCCGTAACGAAGTAGAGTAAGGTGAGCCGCTTTCATGAAGGAATTGCCTGTGTAGCACAGATGGTCAGCGAGAAGAACCTCGATATCGGGAGGACGACCATGGGATACTGCTTTGTCCACGTCTCGCAAGACGGTTTCTTTGTTTGAAATTTCAGGGCCATCTGGTGCCCCAAAGTTGAACGGTATCGACCTTACGGCGTCTGCGTCGTCAGTATTGGTATTCTGAAAACGATTCAGTATCTCAGTCTCTTCACTTGTACTTTCGAAGCGCTGAGTGTGATCTACACTTGTAGAGTATGTAGATTCACCAGTATCACAAATATCTGCTTCGGAAAAGGCGTCACTTTGACTTGCCGAAACTGCCCGTACAACAGCAGACTGCTTCCTCGCAGTGCTGCTCAAGAATGAACCTCGTAATAGGAAATTACGAGCTGTCGGAAGAGCCATACACGATACACCAAATAAACTAAATGAAGGAACGCAACGCATATTTCATGGAGTTGTTCTGTCGGTTATCATATGCATTAGTCGTGATCATTCAGTTTCACTTTTGATAGGTTGAGACTGCAAGCACACATTCGCTGAAAATGTGTCCACATCATCAGTCCCTATGACACAGTACTGCTATACAAAGTTTTGAATGAAAAAAATCATCACCACATTGCAATGTTCATTGATTGCTCAAGTATGCAAAAAGGTGGGAGAGACTCCTACCTGACTAATTGGCGTTATCATATCATTTAAATTACTCTATTCAAATATTGGCGGAAACTGCGGACTTGATGAGAAATCTACTTGGCTGTACTGTAGGACTGTAGGAAGGAAAGGATCGGTTTGAACAATTCTGCAACTACTAGTATATGTAAATTGGGCTAAAATGAATGTGGCCTGCCAAAAAGAGAATAGGATTAGATATAGCTGCAGTTAGGGCACTCTCATCAACTCAACCATCTATTCAAATATGAAGTTGGGTCAGTTCTTGTTTACTTATTGGTGTTGTGCTCTCTCATGTGCATACAGTTCTGCCCACTGCACCGCGTTGAGTTTGTCACCCTCCTCAAGTACAAGTCAATTTTGCCAAATTTCGTCCCATATACCTCCTTCAGTCCATCCACTTTCATTCTTACGGATTGGTTTGATCGAATTGCGGTAATCACTCTACAGATTTTGCTCGTTGCCTTTGATGAACCGAAGGATTTTAGAGTTCAACCCTGGTTCAACCTTGGTTACAAACTTTTGACAAAACGACATAACCACCCCGTGGAGAGCGTTAGGATGTATATTTACCCCGTGAAGGGCGTTTTAGGATGGAAGTTTTAGGCGAATTGGCGAGAATCATCATCATCCTCTACTTTAAACGATTAACAGACCTGTACAGTAACCATGATGCTCGGCTCTGAAGCAGCTTAGCTGACTAGGAAATAGTGATTGTGGTAATGTGAATGACATCTACTGCAAGAGGCTCAGAGCGCTTTAAACTATCGAGAAGGGCCTAGTCAGCTGCCCGTAACTTTCGCGTGCTTATTATCAATAATTGCCATGGCCGAACCTGCCTCGAAGCGCTCGAAATACAAAAACGTAGGCGCGAGCCTTGCTCCGAAGCAACCTAGGTCAGCACCAGCTGTCAATGAATCTAAAGAGAATCGCCTCTTGCCAGTGCGGCGGCTCGCTGACGAATTTCTCACAATGTTTCAACTTAAAAGCACTGTAGTGTTAGTCGCTGAAACAGGCTCTGGGAAGTCCACACAATTGCCGCAACTACTGCTTGAAGCAGGACTGGTGGGAGCTCAAGATGGTCAGCGGCTAGTATGCACGCAGCCTCGGCGTATGGCTGCTATAACTCTTGCTGAGCGTGTCGCATCCGAGCGCAATGAGGGTGTGGGGCAGGTGGGCAGATGATTCCTCTTCTTTCTTGTTAACATCTAGCCTAGCTATTCGTGTAAATAGGCAGAGTTTCGGTAGTTACTTAATGATCTATGATGCTATTTCATATTCATTCACGAAAACCTCTCTTTTTAAAATTCAGAGTGTGGGTTATGCCGTGCGTTTTGAAGAGCGTAGCAGCCGAAACACTGCTTTACGCTTTGCGACCGATGGCGTACTACTGCGCGAGGCTATGAGCGATCCTGACTTAAAACGGTGAGCTTGAGATAAATTTATTTGATTTGCTTCTGCATGATGCTACGCAAGTAAACAGACGTAAGCGCATCCACGCAAACAGTGCAAGTGTCGTAGTGGCACTATTAACCCATATCAAGATTTAAACCAATTATCATACCATCAATATTTCCAGCGAAACCCCAAGAAATCATACAGATTCAGATGTTGTATCATCAGTAGATAGAATTGCCGTAACACTGGCTTGAGTGCAGCAAGGCAAACCATGACTTTTTTTGTTGAACAGTGACTTTTGTTATCAGCTCAGTTATTCTGTCGCTACTTTTCTTGCTCCTTGCAGCTACAACACCATCGTGCTGGACGAAGCCCACGAGCGGTCTCTGCAAACCGACATTTTGTTTGGGCTGGTGCGGCAGCTGCAGCGCCGGCGGCCGCACGACCTCAAAGTAGTGGTCATGTCGGCCACCCTTGACGTGGGGCCGTTCTGCCGTTTCTTTGCCGACGCGGCGCCCCTGAAGCTGCCCGGGCGGCAGCACCCAGTGCAAGTGTACTACACGCAGGCCGCCCACGCTGACTTCGTTGACGCAGCTCTCTTGACCTGCCTGGAGATTCATGGCACCGAGCCTCAAGGCGACGTGTTGGTGTTTTTACCGGGGCAAGACGAAATTGAAGCGTTAGCAAGACTGCTTCAGAAAGAATTGGGCGCGATGCAGCAAGAGCACCAAGCTGCGTCGGCTGCTCAGGATAAGCAAAGCAGCAAGAACAGCAGCCAAGACAACGGTGACAGAAGCAGTACGAAGGGTTTAGCGTGCCCGCTTTTCGTAGTGCGACCTTTCTTTGCCGCCGCGTCCGCCGAGCAACAGCAAGCAGCGTTTACCAAACCACCCACCCCGCAGCACCGCAAGTTTGTGCTAGCGACCAACATTGCTGAAACCTCCGTCACCATCAGGTACCAACAACTGCTCCCGTAGAGTATAATTTGAGCAAAGCTTGCACTACTCATGTCAAAAAAATCAACAAGAAAGTTGATCGAATGCGTTCGTTTCTTGGAGCGTGACCAACACTTCGTTCTCATCTTCCCACATCTTGATCTCTTTCTCTCTACCTCTTTATCTGGCTTTTTTTTTTTCAGTGGTGTGCGCTATGTCGTGGATGCGGGACTCTCCAAGCGGCGCTCGTTTGCAGCAGCCACGGGGATGGACACCCTTCGAGCCGAGTCCTGCAGCCGGTCGGAAGCCAAACAGCGCGCGGGCCGGGCGGGACGGGAAGCTCCGGGCAAATGCTGGCGGCTTTATACAGAACTGGCTTTCGAAGAGAGGGTGCTGGCGGCCGAGCCGGAGATTCGACGCGTGGACTTGGCTGAAGTGGTGTTGCAGCTTCTGGTAAGAGAGGGATTTACTTGCGTGTTTTTGTACATTTATAGAAGGACGCACTCTTTGAGTGCGTGCTTTCGAAGTGGCGAAAGAATGAAGTACTTTTGTTGTATTATATCCGTGTGAACGTTGTTCATTTTCCTCATTTCGTACTTCCGTGTGTGTATGTGCCTCGCGCCCTTCTGCTGCTTGGTGCATGGGCACAGGTGGTGGGGGTCCAAGACATTGGCAGTTTTGACTTCGTGAGCCCGCCCCAGACTCAGGCGCTCGCTGCGGCTTTGGCGCGCCTTTCTGCGCTGGGCGCGGTTGACCTGCGCTCCTCTTCTTCCTCCTCTTCAGCTTCTGCTGCTGCACCTATTATGCGAGTTGGAGCCAGGCAAATAAACAGGAGAAAAGATGGCAACAGCGCACCTGGAAACAGCGGAGACGGCGACACTGGCGCTGCTGCTTCTTCGTTGGCGACCTTAACCCCGCACGGGCGTCGCATGGCTCTTTTACCTCTGAGCCCGGTGTGGGCGCACACCCTGCTGCTGTCGCCTCAATTCGGGTGCGTGGCCGAAGCTTTGACTTGCGCCGCGCTCCTGTCCGTGGAACCCGTGCTCCTGCTGCCGTCGACGTCGCCGCCTATTAGTAGTTCTACTGCGCCCAACAACGACAGCAGCGGTAGCAACAGCCAGGAGGTTGCTGGGTCTGAGAAGGACGCAGCGCGGGCAGCTGCAGCCGCTGCGCACCGTACGTTTACGAGCCCCGACGGAGATTTGCCCACTTTGCTCAACGTGTACAACGCGTTTTGGGCCGTTGAAGCGAAAGTCAAACATGCTGCTGCTGGCAATGCTCCGGCCACCAAAGCTACTGTAGTGTTTAAAGGCGATGGCGAAGAAGACGATGATGGTGAAAATGATGAAGGCAAATATGATGCGAAAGCAGCTTTCAACGAGAACAGCAAAACGCCTCAACAGAACAGGGGCAGCAGCAGTCAGTCACAAGGCTCCACCAGCGCTGACGTTGCCGCGAGAAGGCGATGGGCGATTGCTCATCATGTCTCGTGGCGAGCTCTGTTGCGAGCTGGGCAGGTATGCGCTGTATCTAATAGAAGCATTGAATTTGAGGCGACTAAATTGACTTGAAAAATAATTCGTCGCTCATATCTTTTATTCAATTGATCTTTACATTTTGACTTCCTCGTGCCTCGTGTGCACAATTTCTCTTTCTACAGGTGCGTGCTCAGCTCGTTGACCTCGTTGCGAAGCCGCCATTGAACCTTGATCCAGCCCTCTCAGCTACTGAATCCGAGAAAAGTACGAGCTCAAGTACTGCCACCACTGCTGCTGCTGCTGCTAGTTCCGACGCCGCGGCTGCGGTTGCGGGTGTGAAATCCAAGCGCGCGCCAGAACCTCTGCTCAAGTGCTTAGCAGCAGGCTTGTTCTTGAACGCCGCCATGTTAATCGACGACGACAGTCACTCGAGTGCAGCGAGTCGTAATGCTTTCAACCGCCAGTTGCCTGGAGGAGGTGGTGGGGGCTTGGGCAACAAACTGGCTACTCCGCCGCGGCCCCTGCGGGTTATTCCCGTGCCTATGCCGGTGTCAAGTGCTGCGGCCCTCTCCGCTGCTGGCGGCGGCAACAGCAGCAGTACTAGTGGCGGTGGTGGCAGTTGGGCGTCGGGCGCGGCCAAACTCGAAGCGTCTCTGAGAGCCTTCGTAGCCCAGACGCAGCAACAGCGCGCCGCTGCCACCTTAGCTCTGTCCTCGGGTGGTCTCGCCAGTGGTGGTAGCAATGGGAGCAGCACAGCAGCTGGTACTACAGCGGCCTACGCCACGAGCGCGAGTGGGCAGCCCGTGGATTTGCATCCCGGTTCCACGTTGTTTGGCAAGCGCAAGCCGCCGCGCTGCGTGGTCTTTGCCGAACTGGTAATCACCACGAGGCCTTACATGCGCACGTGCACGGCCGTCGACCCCCATTGGCTGGTCGAGTTCGCGCCCTCACATTTCAAGCTGGAAGTACCCCTCACTGTGCAAGAAAAAGGCGCGCTCGGTGTCGGCGGCCGGGTGCTTGACAAACCAAGCGCTGCTATGACGAAAAGGCCTGCGAAGCGGAACTTCATGGTGAATTAATCCGTGTTTAAAGCACAAGCTACAATGACCAACTGGCAGCTAATGGGGGGTCACTTCTGAAATATCACCTTTTTGGCCATAGCACACGCAAATCGAGGCAAGATTCCCCCTAACCGAGCTCATACGGTCTTGCCACTATGGCAACATCGAGGGGGAATCCCGATACCAAGAAGCAAGGCATTCTATTGAATTCGGGGCCTAGAATGGGCCAAAATCGCTCGAAATCCGCAGTGCAGCCGAGCTGCACTGGCTGTGCTAGATGAGCACCAAAAAATAAAAAGTGGTACCCAGCGAGCAAATTTTCCGTGGTTTTACGCCGCAGCCCAACCGGGTATACCAAATACGGCTTATCTGTGCTTTGGATGATAAATAAATCGCGTCTATGATGCGAAATCGCCAATAATGCGCAAAATTTCCGCTTTTGCGGAAAGTGACCCCCCTTTAGCTGCCAGTTAGGCCAATGATTATGCGCTGGCATGCATCAACAGCACGTAGCACGCCATTTCCACCCCATCTCCTTTTTTGATCTCTACGTCCGGGTCGGGTTCGTCTCCTATCTCCTATGCTATTCTTTCTATGTTCTATGTCAAATGCTGAATGGCCAAGTGTCAAGATTTACTTACGGCGCTTACAGACCTAAACAGGACATAGGGACTTGCAGCATGAGGGGCATGAGTGCATGAGGATGAGGGCAGAGAGTCCTACTGTACTTAATTTCTACCTTTTTGTCTTGGGTGGCAGATGTCAACCGTCAACCGTCAACATCATCATCGTCAGAATCTTTAGCACGAGACCACACTGCGCTACAGTCAGTGGCTAGCCTGCTAAGTAAGTAAGTAAGTAGCTATAGCAGCTACAATAGTTTTAGCCTTTACCACGTGACCACAAGAGCCTGCTAGACTAGACACTAGCTAGGCGCCACTTCAGCGAAGAAGTCACGTAGGAATTCAATCGGATTTTAATTCATTTGCATCGTCGGCCATGGCGCTATTTTAACATGTTTGATGTCGCAACTATTCAGATAGACGGATAGAGTATCTAGTGAGATCCGTGATCATTTGGGATCTGCAGCACTATGTCAAGTCACGGCATTGCAGCAAATTCAGCACGTCTTCTGCCACCTCTTCTTCGCCATGGGTTTACCAAAATTCGAGTCGGCCCTGATGCGATAGCAACTTTGAGGGATGCTCTTGTCACTTGGAGCGGAAGCAAGGCCTTCCGTCATCCACCAGTGCCGCCAGATGTTGGAGATGGTGCAATCTTTCCATCAGCATTCAATTCGCTCTTCGATGTTTGCCGAAGCTCACTTCAGCAGCTTGACACCGAGTGGCGAGAGCTTTATGGTCAGCCACTTGGTGCACCCCTTCATGCAATGCCAGTTGGTGATGTGCATTTGAGAGGTCAACCTAAGGCTTTTCTCGGCGGAGTTGCAAAGTCTCCGTTTGATGCTTCGTTTTTCAATCTCTTTAACTACGACTACGGATCATTGAATGCGCACAAGGACCGTGGCTTAATAACTGTAGTCTACGGGTTTAGTGGAACTCAATTGAACGAACACGTTGCGAGTAGTAGCGGAGAAACGGAGTCAATTGATGCCAAACCGCGTTCACGATTATGGCTCAGGGACGCTGCGGTTGAAGATACAAGAGCACCTGAAGCATGGATCGACGCTGAGGTTGAGTGCGGCACGGATCACTTGATGTTGTTCGCAGGCGAACAGTTAGAGTTGCTGACGAACAAACGCGTGCCCGCTATCGAACATTGCGTCAGGGTAAGTACATTGTCCTTGTGCCAGTGTGAACTCATATTCACACGTATTGTAGCTTGCTGACTTACGTTTCCCATTCAAATTGTTTCACACCCATTCATAGGTCGACCCCTTAGGGCCTTATTTAAGCCATTCCCACTACAACCGAGATCCGAATGCGGAAAAGTCGGAGAACCGCCTTAGTGCAGCCATGATATTCTCATACAATGACCAACAAAAATAGCCAGTCATAAAACTTTGGGAACACCGGGGACTAGGCTTTTGATACATCAGTACTACAGAGGGGCATTTAGGGGATGGGTTGAGTTAATCGTTAGATTGGGTTAGGTCAGGTGGGGGCTGATGCTGATGCTGATAAATGATTATGATAAATAATAAGGCATGAGGTGCAAGTGGGAATCCAGTAGTTACATAGCAAGGGCGTGTGGACAAGCAAGCCACTTCAGGATACCGCTATCGCTTCAATGGAATGTTTAATCGGTCCATCGGGCTCGATCCTCGTCTCTAGTCTCAAAGAATCCTCAACCAGGACAACCTACAAAACTTACAACTTGGACAACAGACAACAGGGAAATTTGGTTTTTAGAATTTTCCTAAGGAAAACCTAGATCCGCGAAGGGCTCTAAGTATTATACCTCCAGGTTTACAGTACTGTAGAACTGTAGAAGTTGTGAGCATGAAGTATACCGTATTCTGCATACGGCGTATACCACTCGGGGGTTGGATTTTGGGTGTCATCATCAGCAGTTTGTGAATCTGTCATCATCTCCTCGTCACTCGTCACATTCGCAACATTCGCGCCAAATGCGGGAAGTACGTGCCGTTGCTGGCGCCTGAGAGGACCCTTTAGCACGGCGACTACTCCCTGAAATCATTCTTTCAACTTGAACTAGTTCACCTTATCGACGAGACGTGAATCATCTGACCGTCGCCATTCGAAAGTGGCGATTTCCTAACTGGCGATGATGACTATTCCTAGCCTCGAAAACCTTTGCGTATCCGAACTCATCGCGAACCTCGCAAAAAGCCGAGCTCCCTTTGAATTTGGCGCTCTAGCTCCTCTTCCTGAAGCGTTGGTTCACTTAGTCCTAAACGAGGCTTGGTCCCGTCGCAGCCTTTGTGATGGTGTCCTGAGCGGTGCTCTGGGACCAGCCCTAACTGTACTGGACCTTTCGGAAACGCGGTCTCTGGAGTCACTCTCTGGCCGACTCTTTGAGCAAGTATCTGAGAAATCATTTGCGAATCTTCGTCATTTCGCCCTAGACTGCACCCCAGCGTATGCTGCAGCTCCTAGTCTTCTCCCACCCAGTGCTAGTGGGTCAACCGTTCACAGCGACAATGGCGGTAGCGCCAGCAGCACCACTAATGGTGTATGCTTAGCAGACCCCACAGAGCTCCTAGCGTTTGCTAATAAAGTACTAGCTGGTGCTGCCTCTTCACTTGAACGTTTTGAGGTGAAACATGAGATTTTATCATCCTTTTTTCACTTCTTCTGGGTTCCTAGCTGGGCTACTGAAGCTTCGCTACCCCAACTTTTGATGCCTTCTGACAATAATCCTTCCTTGGCATATCAATCATTTTTAATTTGGTCGCTATTCATGTTGTCATTGTCATTACCATTATGGTGCTTTTCTGCTCAGTTGACGGGTTGCTCTTGTTTGGACGGCGCCTTATTCCGAGGGCTCGAAGCCTGCGGCCACGGCCGAGTCCTGGGCGCGGCCGCCCTCACCGTAGTGTGCTTGCCCCACTGCAAGCCCAGCGGCAACGACGTCGTGAGCGCCGACCTCCTGCTGGGCCAAGCGCTGCGGGCCCTGGAAGGGCTCGAGTGCCTGAGCTTGCGCGGCTGGCAGTGCATCGACGACCAGCGCCTGGCGAAACTCGTGAGCTTACTGCTCGACGCAGCGCCCCGGCTCGAAGCCCTCGACTTGAGCGACTGTTGCGCGGGGCTGCATACGCTTCGCGTGCTCGCAGGCCCAACTGCTAGTGCGGTGAGCCCGGGTGGTGGCAGCACCAAGAGCAGCCTTCGGTCTGCGCTGGGGATGCCGCTGCTGCCTGGCCCTTGCCTTGCGCACCTCTCCCTGGAAGGCTGTCCACTTGGACAGTTGGCACCTGTTTCCGGCGGCGGCAGCAGCAGCAGCAGCAGCAGCGTTGGCAGCAGCAGTGACACCTCTAGTCGAGCTGCCGTAGCAGAGGTAGTCCAATTAGTGGGCACGCTAGTCGCTGCCCGCGGGCCTGAAGCACTTTCCCTGCGCAAATGTTGGGCGCTCGGCCAGAAGAACTCATTCGCACTGCAGCGCCAAAGCAGTGGAAGTGCTCCGCCTTCGTTGTCTTCGCTTCTCGACCTTCTACAGCAGGCTTCGGGTACCGCAGCCGATGATGCTAGCGAAGCAGCTGTGGCTGCTGTGGCTGCTGCTGCTGCTGCTGCCACGGCCAACACGCTTAGTGATGATGGCCGAGGCGAATCAGCCGCACCACTGTTTGCAGCAGCGCCTGACGATTTCACAACTCCGCGTTCAGATCCCCCGCTTGTTGCTTCGCTGGGATGGGCAGCGCTTCAGTCGTTTGAAGTAGTAGTGCCAATGGAGACCACTGCTGGAGACTCTCCGATGACAACTTGTGCCTCGGAAGAGAGCACCCGTGGCACTCCTGCCATGGCACCCTTTGAGGACGCAGGCCTCTTTGGCAATTTTAGCCTGAGTGAGAACAGTAGCAACAACACTGTGTCCTCGGTAGCATCGCCCGATCGTTTGTCATACAGCGACCTTTTAGCCGTTGGCATGTCGCCGCCCGAAGCTCAGGCCGCTCTGGTCGCAGCACAGCACGACGACAACACCGCCGGCTTCGGCGACGATTTCCTCGGCGGTCCCGGTGGAGGTGGTTCACTGACATTTCCTGGAGGGCGGGCACGCGGGGATTCTGACGTGGGTGACGCAGGCGCGCAAAGTGGAGCGGACCTGGCGCGGTTGCACCCTGGCTTAGCGCTCAGTTTAGAAGCGGAGCTAACGGATTTCTTGGAGGTGGGATTAACGTTCTCGACCGTTTGGATCCTATTCATGTACTCCTTCCGTCTTGGATGTTGTTGGTTCATAGTACCCTCATCCAAGTGTTTTTTCACTCTGAAAAGAAGCCTCGATCTTCGCTTTTGAATCTTTAACTTCACTCTCAGGACGTCGACGGCCCACTAACACACGACTTTTCGTCGGCTATGGTGGGCATTGAGCGGCGGCTCGTGCATTGGATGGCGTCCACGCTAGGCCTGCAGCCGGAATCCATCGGCCATGGCGTAAAACGACGCGTTCGTGTCACCAAACCGGCAGCTGCCGCCCGCCGGCAACTTTGGCCACATGCCAGCGTTGACGGTAGTAGTAGCAGTAGCAGCAGTGGCAGTAGTCACAGCAGCATCACTAGTGCTAAGAAATCACCAGTGACTGCTCCTCGAGAAGGGCACGGGTCTCAGCGAAAGCCGAGTAAAAAAGAGCGAAAAAAAGACCGAATGCAGAAGCTGCGTTCGCAGCGGCGCAGTGGGGCAGCAGAGAACGATGACGACGATGAGGACGACGACGAAGGTGGAGTTGGCGGTGGCGATAACGACGATGATATCGACGCTGCGTTCTTTGCGAGTGCTACCTCGATTCAACAAGGCTTCTCATCCAGCGATCACGACTTGGCGGCAGCTATGGAAGAAGAGGAAGAAGACGATCTGGCGGTCGTGATGGCAAGCATTGCAGCCCACGAAGCTGCGCAAGCTGCCGCCCAAGTCGCCGGCATCGACGTAGAAGAAGACGCGGTGCTTTGGCAACTGTCCACTCGACTCCTCGATCAAGACGAAGACGAAGATGACCATAAAGTTGACCATAGTGGCCACAATAGCAAAAAGACGTCTGCCCAAGGAAGTGCGTCGCCTACGAGCAGTGAGCCACGGTCGCCACCGCCAGCTGTCCAGTGGACGTGCCCTCGCTGCACTCTGTTGAACAATTCGCCCGCCACTGATCGCTGCATGGCATGCGATAGCCCTGGAGTTGGCAGTGGTGCTGGTATAGATGATAGTGTGGGTGATGATAGCGCTGGCGGCGGCGTCGGCAGTGGTGATGGTGATATATGCGTTATTGATAGCAAAAACGGCGAAGGTAATGGTAGTGATGGTGGCAGTGGAGAAGATGGTGCTCGAGCAGATGAAGATGTCGTAATCTTGAGTGAAGGAATCACAGGCATTCAGGTTGGCAGCGAAAAGATGAGCCGAAGTCAGCTGAAAGAGCTCAAGCAGCTCAAGAGCAAGAAAAACAATCATCCTCTGTATGGAAAGGAAAAGCAACGCTACCGGGACCTGAAGGCTCTTTACATGTCAGCCAAAGCAGCGGCCTCTGAAGCTGCTGGAAGCCAAGCTGATGACTTCCCCAAACACGACAACACAAACGACGACGATGGAATAACTGCAGGAAGTGCCAAAATTGGCAATGCCGAACGGAATCCTGTTCGCAAAATGATATCATCAACAATAACTCAACTTGAAGGAGCTCAGGCTTCAGGGAAAGATGCAGCCTCCACTCCACCGCCAACGCTATGGGCTTGGGGTTCGACGCACTTGCGCGAATTAGACCTCGCTCTCGTGGGGCCTACCAGAAACGCTTACTCCAGTAGCCATGACGAGGCAATCTTGGCGCTGCAGCCCCTCTTGGCTGGCTTGTGGCCTTTGCGAGCGCTCGAAGATCTGTCCTTGACGCTTCGGGCATCTTCCAGTGACAACTCCGTCGATTCGAGCAGTGGACAGGTGCAACAGCCTGCGTGGAGACCAGGTCCACCGAGCTCCGTTACTGTAGTGGCCAACGAACTCCATGAAGATGAAATCCCAGCGGCGGCGCGTCTCGCATCTACCATCCGTGCCTTGCCTTGCCTGCAAACTTTGACTGCTCTGCGGTTGCCCAACAGTGACGCGCGCAGCAACAAGTGCAACCCTGCCCACTCGGGTGGCCTCGTGAGCCGACTCCATCCTCGGGTACTATCCACAGGCTTACTGTGGCCTCTGAACCATGCACCTAACCTGGCCACGTTGCATGTGCATGGCTTGCCTACCTCTCATGCCGCGTTCAGTTTTCAGGCTTTGATTGCGGTGCTGTCCGCCCTGCCTGCTCTAATTGACCTCGAGCTCGTTGGCGACGCAGCCATGTTTGCAGACGCTTGCCGGCTGCATGGAGTGTGGCCACCGCGGCCGGGAGCTGGCAATGGTGGTGGTGGTGGCCGGCGCGCTGGCAACGGTGGTAATGGTGGTGGCGGGGGGAATAGGCGTGCTCAAGGCCGTGCAGATGGCGGCGGGGATGACGTTGACGATGAGCATGGCGCTGCTGGAGAAGGAACTCAACCTGCAGTGCAGCGCGTGCGATTGCTAGGCCCTAAACTGGAGCGGCTCGTCATGCAAGACTTGTTTCTCGGCCTGCCGCCGCCGGCTTCTTCGCCTACCAGCCACAGTAGTAGCGATAGTGACGTAAGCGCTACAGCACTGACTCTGGCCTGCCCTGCACTCACATCGCTGCGGTGCTGCCGCGTAGTAGGCGTGGAGAGCTTGAGGCACGATGTCAGCGAACCGCGCAACAAGTGGAGTATGCCCGAGAGGTCGTTGTCATTTGAAGGAGACAGCAGCAGTGCTTCTCCGTCTTCTACCCTCGCTTTGGACGTAGATAATTGTCCAAACATGGGTGATGCTGCTGCTTCGAACTTCTTGCTGCCTGTGCCGTCGCCAGGGCTGTCGTCATCGTCACCGTCTGCAACAACCATCGCGTGGGGCTCGGCTCTGAGTGACCCATCAGGAGACTTTACTCCGCTCAAAACCGTAAGGCTGTCGCTGGCGAGGGTCAGTGACGCCGGTGTTGGAGCCCTGCTGCAGCGTTGCTCGTCCACAGTGGCCACCCTCGAGTTGAAAGGGTCCAAACACGTCACCGGTGCATGCCTGGCGCCGCACCGCTTGAGCTCTTGGCCTCGCGACGGCGGTGTTGTCAGCAGCAGCGGCGGTGACGTGTCGTATCGCGATGACAACTTCTTCGACGTGGGAAGAGAGAGCAGCTCACCCAACTTGACCACTGCTATGAACAGCCGGCCGCTGCACTTGTTAGTCGACTTGACGCTCTGCAAACTCCGGCGGCTTCTGATTGGCCCGTTGGCGGCCGCTCTAGCGCTGCTGCCTCAACTGCGAAGCTTGGTGCTCAAAAACTGCCCAGCTTTGAATGGAGTTCTCGAGCACGGGGATGCGGTGGAAGCGGCCAAGCGAGAAGCCAAGGCCCAAGAAGCAGCTAAGCGCAGGGCGCAAGCTCGTGATCGGGCCAATGCTGCCAAGTGGGCTCGTGCTGAGGCGGCGGCTGCTGCTGCTGCTGCTGCGACTGCGGAGAATGGTGCTACCGTTGCAGCTGATACTGTCGCTGCTTCTACTACTCCACTATCCGCTGGAGGTGCCACTGATGTTGTTGGTTCTAGCGCTACCGCTGCTGCTGATAATGAGATGGGCCTACCGCCACTTCAACCGCCGCCTTTGGTGCGCCGGCCTTCAGTCGCGTTTTCAGATCAAGTGGATTCACCTTGCACCAATGTGCCCGCAGCTGACAAAAAGGTTCACAGCCCACGGTCGCCAAATCTATCAGCAGAGGCTAATAACGATACTGCTGCTGCTGCTGAGAATGATGACAACGACGATGGTGACGCATTAGCATCGAAAGGTTCTGGTAAAGGTGCAGGCGGTGGCGTTGAGAGAAGCAGCCGTAAGGACAGTATTGATGACAATTTAAGCAACGATAAACCACAAAGCGCCACAAAATCAAAAGCGAAAGACCGCAAGAGCAAAAAAGCAACTCGTGGGCGGAACAGTGCTTTCAATCCGGAGCTGCTGGCTGACCAAGAGGCCGAACGAGAGCGCAGCCGGCGGCGAGGCTCGTCTGCCGGTCTCAGCGATGGCAGCGGCGGCGGCGGTGGCGGCAGTGGCAGTGGTGGTGGGCGGAGTGTGCGGAGGCGAGGGTCTTCCGCGGGTGGCAACGGCAGTGACAATGACAACGCATCAAATGGAAGTGGCGGCGGTGGTGGACCAACTGCTGCTGAATCTGCCACCAGCAGTGGTGGCACAAGCAGCGACGGTTGCGACGACGACGACGATGACGACGACGACGGCCGCAAGAGTGGCGGCAAAGGAGGCAGCAGCAAGCGGCGCGGTGGAGGCAGTGCTCTGCGGCGATGCTTGACGATGCCGTCGCTGGTGCGGATCTCCATTGAAGGGTGCGATGCTCTGGTTGCAGTGCGGATTGCTGCACCAAAACTTTTGCACTTCGAGGTGCGTGAGTGGTGGTCATGCACAATAATGACGCGCACAAGCATACAGAACTGCATTCGCGATGACAAAACGAGTTTTTATCGTCTCACTATATGTATTTGAGTAAAGCGCGCTGTACTCTTATGCGCAAGCTCTTGATGCTTACTACATCTTGCTATTGCACTACTTAATTTCGCTTCGTTTTTCTCCCTACACCAGGCGTTGCAGTGCCCGCGGCTGGAAGAAATAGTGCTGCCACACGCCCAAGTGCTGCACACTCTAGCGGCCAACCACTGCGCGAGGCTCCGCAACGTGCTGCCTCTGGGGCTCGGCCGCGGGGGCGGCGGTGGTGGCGCCGCTGGCCGAGGCTTAGAGCGTCTTCGGGTGGCTGAATTCATCCACGCCAAGGTTAGATTCACTTTTGTTTCTCACCTTTTCATTTTTTTTTCATTTTTAGGAGTTGTTGATGCAGTCTGTATTATCTTCTTTTTATACGCATAAGATATTCCCCTGTGGTCAATACCTTCCTACCGAGTTCTTTGTATGTTTCAATGGGCTCATCGCTCACACATTTGCTCCCTAAATTTCCGCGCGCACAAAATTCAGGCTTTGCCCGAAGCGCTGTTGCGTAGCCTTGTGGAACACTGCCGGGACCTGCGCCGCCTTGTGGTGGTGGGCGCTGGTGGCAACAGCAGCGGTGGCGTCACCGGGGATGACGTTGACAGCGGCAGCGCCTTAGCCAATCAGCAGGATGGCAGTAACGGGGATTATGGCGCCGACAACAACAACAACAACAACGTCTCCACAACGCCCAACGCGCGGCGGCGTGGCGCAGGTGGCTCCTCGGGCAAAAAGAAGCAGCAGAAGCCTCACAATTTTGGCGGAGGCGATTTCCACGTCGATGAACGGTTGACGGCCCGAGTAGGTAAAGCTGGGGCTGTTTCTGGCGGATTGCGCACCCTTGGCGATCGTAGGCCTTTGTTGGTGGTGGTTCGAGCGAAGAAAGAACTCACTCGTGACGAATAATTTGATAGGAATGGGGGCCTTCTATGTACTGGCTTTATACTGCACGATCATCATCCCGTTTGAATTCTGGCCGTGTCTATAGATATAGACGCACCATGTTCCTCATTAAAGTTTCCGGTGTGGTTAGGCAAGGGTGATGTGTGATGTGTGATGTGTAAATCAACAGGAATTCATGAAAAATATATGTCATGCCTGAATCACACGGGATTACTCAAGCCAGGAACGTGCTAAAGGCCTTCTGCCAGCGGTAGTGGCTGTATTCATGTTTTGGTTCACCAACGAAATTTAAGGACCATCACCAGTGTCACTTAAGCCATAAGCATATCGATAACGTGTGATGGCGGCCTTGCGGGATCGAACATGGGATACGGGATGTCGTCGATTAGTTGTCGAAATAATACAAACTGCCCTACTTAATATCAGAAATGGTAGAAGACATTTCATTGCGGCGCTAATAGGCAGTCGGTGGGAGCGGAAACGAGCCCCTTGCTTGATAGGCAGCTTTGCTCCTGACTGGACAAGATGCCCATGTCCGTCCGCATTCCTACCAAGGCATTGCAGAGGGGAAGAAATGGTGAATTCTTCGACCGTGACCTTGAGAAAGAGATGCCCTTGAAATTGTGTTTATAAAAAGAAAGGTTGCGCTTCTTGTAAAAATATATTATTCGCACACGCACCTTGTGGATGAGTTGCTCTACGTGTGAATCTGGGTCTGGTTCAGGCACCCCACAGCCCGGCCCTAAGTCCGCATAAAGCCCGGCTTTCCAAGCTCGAGCTTCTGCTGCCTGGCGTGCTGACGGAGCTGCTGCTGCTAGGTGAGTCGGTGCGGTGGTTGCACGCCGGCGATGAGCTTCTTGCTGAATACTGTCAAATTCTGGGCTACTGGTGGACTTGGAAGTTTCAAAGTCGTCGATTCCAGCATTCCCACTGTTACCAGTACCAAGGCTGCTATGGTTACTTAGGCTATTGGAACTGTGCGCGAGGCGGCGATTCGAACCTTGAAGAGTGGCAGCGAGAAGAGAGAGGTCGTCCAGGGACGGGGGGCACTGTGCGTGCGCCGGAGGTGGAGGCGCTGGCGATTTGGATGGGTTTAACAACACCCCGTAGCGTTGGCGTTCTGCCGCGTACGTGTCGCACACTGAAGTGGCAGCGTCTACGTCGCGCAAAGTAGTGAGAATGCCCGCTGCGTCGACATCTTTGCCGGACTACATTTCAACCAGATCACAGGAAACAGGAGAATACAAAAAGGTTGAAGGTAGCATTTATTAAAAGAAGGCAGTGTGAGTAGGGAAATAGAGGCACATTTTGAGTACTTTTTCTGACTACTTTATCAAATACCTTTCCCGCTGCAGGAAGCGCGCGGCAGGCTTTCACGCGTAGCGCAAAGTCGCGGCTCCGGTACATGTAGTGGTTCAACCGCAGCATGGCGCTGCCGGGCCTGGGCCAATCCATGTTGTGCGGTGGAGTGCGGCCCGTAGCATGCGGCTGCTTCTTGCTGCTGCTCGTGGTACTGCTCGTAGCGCCGGGTGATCCAGTGGCGCCATGAGTTGTTGAAGTTGCACTGCTGCTGCTACTTTCTCGGCTGGCCGACGAGGCAGCTGCACAGGGTTGGGACACGACGCCGGGAACTCCGCTCGCGAACGGTTTCGCCGCAGTGGTTGGCGGTGAAGCATCACTGTCGATCGGCACGCCGTCAGCGCTGCGAAAAAGAAGAAAGATAAAGATGAACAAATGCCCACTAAAATCAGGGTTTCCAGGCAGTACACACATGTTCGTTTATAGATGCGAGAATTTAAAGTAATGAAAAGGGCGAGAAGGGTAAAAGGTAATACTAGAATGGAATACGGCAACAATTCCTGAGCGGTTTAGGTTCAGTATGACTGCCATCATTGAGTACCCCATTACCACCCGACCTGAGAGACAGCCAGCGAGGGCAAAGGGCTTCTTTCTCAGTGCGGTGCACGCTCAGTTTGGTGTGGCCACTTCGGATCGCGTCCGGGCGCACGATTGACTTGACGAGCTGGGCCTTGCCATGGTGCAGCGACCACGGGAGCCGCCAGGTGAAGCTAGCCACTTGGCACTGAGGCTGGCGAAGGTGGCCCGACGACCCAAAGACTTCCCACGGCACGCTGACCTACGGTAGCGATACATATATATCGGTTATAGCCAATGGAGTGAAATGCTGCAGTAGTCAGTGGTAGCAATATTGCGTGTAAGGAATATAAACAGAGGCTAAGCTTCCAAATATTTCGAAAGTGTTACCTATACCTGGCCAGCGAGCGGATGTTTGGCTACGAGCGCCTTCAAAGTAGTCGCTACATTGGCAGAAGGGCTTGCAGCGTACATGAACTCGTCGCTGTCGATGAGCAAGAGCCAAGTAGCTTGGTTCTTGGCCGCGGCGACGATTCGATGATAAGAATCTAGCATGGCTGGCATGTTGGCCACCTTCGAGAGATAGGAAAGAATGGAGTATGAATCGGCAAAAGAGAGATCGAGGGCAGTCACTATTCGCCCGAATGTTCATGAGAAGCTATGAAGCAAGAAAAGCCAATAGGAGGATGCGATTCATCAAAATCACTCCTAGATAGAGACATGTCTGTCTTGTAACAGCGCCCGGCTCGAAATGCTGCTTGCAAACATCAAAGAGCCAACACACCAACTCACCGAAAGGTGAGTTCGCTTGAGCGAAGCTTCTTTCGCGACGGCCGCTTTGCTGCGCTCTTTGTCGAGCGCTGTGAAAGTAGGTGGCAACAAATGGGTGGTCATTCCAGGTAACGCTTTCTCCAGGGCAGTTGCGGTTGCACCCAAGAGCAGTGTTCCCGAATCGTCAGACTTGATCGCTGAGCTCGGCGGGTGGTACCACATGCGCTGTCCGACTGCTACAGGAGCCAATACTGAACTGCTGTCGTCGCTTTCTCTGCTACTCTCGGTGCGCCTCCTGCTTCTACTAATGGCGCCAATGTCGCTAACGCTACTGCTACTACTATTACCATGATGGTTAACATCGGCATACCTGCTATTCCTAGTGCTCTCGCTGAGGAAGCGATGTTTGCTCGACAACGAGGCGGTAGTTTCCTGATCAATGACGTAAAAGTGATCGACGCCTTCTGCCAAGTGAAAGCGCGCCC
>Ga0307930_1001208_pt1 | contig 20748 bp, 16 predicted proteins | sample OrgLakmetageno46_FD_203161 | JGI IMG/M metagenome (GOLD analysis project Ga0307930, IMG submission 203161) | Saline water microbial communities from Organic Lake, Antarctica - #46 | ecosystem: Environmental > Aquatic > Non-marine Saline and Alkaline > Saline | place: Antarctica: Organic Lake...
GACTCACTGGCCAGCAACGCGGACATGTCTCTTAAATAGTGCCAGGGGCCCAGCGGGTCGAAGCCTTTGGCGGCGCGATCCACCTCGCTGCACAGGTGAATAGCGTTATTCAGTTGTGGACGGTTGAGACGCCTTGCCGCTTGCTCCAGGGCTTTTGCCCGCTGTGGCTGGAACACGCCGCGTTTTTTGAAAAAAGCCGCAGGCGCGGTGTTTTGCCCGGGGGCCTTCAGTTCCAGCAGCAGGTGAATGTCCCGCGTTAGCACGGTGAGTAGGCCCAGCGGGTTCTCGCCTTCCTGCTGCAATACGCCAATCATTTTGCAGGCGTGCGACGCATTTCCCATCAGCAGTTCGCTGACCAGTTCAAAACCGTTAAAACGCGAGCTGTCCTGGACAACCTGCTCCACCAGGCCTTCGTCAATAGTGGCGCCCTTGCTGAACAGCGCCAGGCGCTCCAGTTCCTGGCTGGCGGCCAGCAGATTGCCCTCCAGCCGCTCCGCCAGTATTGCCAGAGCGTCGCGGGTTAGAGTCAGGCCGCGACTGGCGGCGCGCTGTTGTAGCCAGCTGGAAAACTTGTCAGCGTCTACCGGCCAGACTGGCACGTGCAGGCCTTTGCCTTGCAGGTCTTTGTACCATTTACGGCGGGTTTCCGCCGCATCCAGGCGGGCGCTGATCAGCAGCAACACAATGTCGTCGGCAGGTTGCGCCAGTATCCGTTCCATCACGGCGCGGCCGTCACCTAGCTTACCCGTTGGCAAGTGGACTTCGATGCGGCGCTTTTCGGCGAACAGCGACATGGCGCTGAACTCACCGGCCACGATGTTCCAGTCAAAATGGTTGTCGGCGTGAAAGGTTAGCCGATCGGCAAAGCCTTGGTCGCGGGCGACTTTACGGATCTGATCGCAGCATTCTTGCACCAGAAGTGGCTCGTCACCGGAGACCAGATACACCGGCGCCAGGGCTTTCTTAAGGCTTTGGGGCAGTTGCGCCGGTGTGGTTTTCATAAGGCTGGAGTGGGCGCCTTGGCCGCCGATTTTGTTCCCGCTTCGGGGCTTTCCACAGAGTTGCCGGTAGCCTCCTGATATTGTTCGCGCAGGGCATCAAGACGCGCTTGGGTCAGGGGCATCAGACGGAAAATAATTTGCTGGGCCAGTCTCTCTTGCAGCCGTTTTTGCAAGGTCTGCTCTTCGCGCTGCTTGGCCAGCACGTTGGTTTCATCATAGCGATAGCTTTCGCTGGCGTTCAGGCGGGTGTCTGCAATCAAGGGCACCTTATCGCGACTGATCAGGTTAATGCTGACCGACTGACGCAGAGTGTATTCGGCCGCACCTGCGTTAATCGTAATGGCACTGGCGCGGCGGTCTTCGGTGTACCGGCCGATTGCAAGTATATAATCGGCGGCGTTGGCTTCACGAACGTCCACGTCGCCCAGAGCCAGCTGTTGACGAACCGACTGACACAGGTCTATCGGTACATCACTGGCGCACTGCAAAGCCAGTGGTTGTAGCGCAGCAGAAACCGGCGCCGCACCGCGAAGCTGAAAACAACAGCCGCTGGCTGTTGCCAACAGACCAATGATCAGAAGAACGCTTCGCGTTAAAGCCGGTGTCCGTTGTGATGCAGGTTGCCGTGGGGTCATATCAGTTGGCCACCACGTTAACCAGTTTGCCGGGCACAACAATGACCTTGCGCACGGTATTGCCGTCGGTAAAGCGCACCACGTTGTCGTTTTGCAGGGCCAGCGTCTCCAGGTCGGCTTTGCTGATGTCTGCCGGCACGGCTACCTTGGAACGCACTTTGCCGTTCACCTGCAGTACAATCTGGATTTCACTGCGCACCATGGCACTTTCGTCGGCCACCGGCCAGCGTGCGTCGACCACCGGCTCGTTGTGGCCCAGCGACTGCCACAGGCTGTGACAAACGTGGGGCACAATCGGCGATAGCAGCATCACGGCGGTTTCAAGAGCTTCCTGGCGTACAGCGCGGGTTTGGGGCTCGCTGTTGGTGAGCTTGCTGACGTCGTTCAGCAGCGCCATTACCGCGGCAATGGCGGTGTTGAACGTCAGCCGGCGGCTGATGTCGTCGCTGACCTTGGCAATGGTTTCGTGAGTTTTGCGGCGCAGGTTCTTTTGGCCATCGTTCAGCGCAGGGGCGTCTATAGCCGGCGCCGTGTCGGCGCTGGTAACTTGCTCATTCACCAGGCGCCACAGGCGCTTAAGAAAGCGGTGAGCGCCGTCAACACCGCTGTCTGACCACTCCAGAGACTGCTCGGGAGGTGCCGCAAACATCATAAACAGGCGCACGGTATCGGCGCCGTGGGCGTCGATGATTGATTGCGGGTCAATGCCGTTGTTTTTCGACTTGGACATCTTGGTGACGCCACCGGCCTGCACCGGCTGGCCATCGTCTTTATGCACGTAGCCGGTCACTTGGCCTTTATCGTCGCGTTCGGCGATCACGTCGGTAGGTGGAATCCAAACGGTGCCGCCTTTGGCGTTTTCGCGGGAATAGGTTTCGGCCAGCACCATGCCCTGGGTCAGCAGTTGCTTGAACGGCTCGGAGCTGGTGACCAGGCCCACGTCGCGCAGCAGTTTGTGGAAGAAGCGGGCGTACAGAAGGTGCAGTATGGCGTGTTCAATGCCGCCAATGTATTGGTCTACTGGCAGCCAGTAGTTGGCCGCGGCCGGGTCTAGCATGCCTTTGTCGTAGTTGGGGCTGCAAAAGCGAGCGTAGTACCAGGACGACTCCATGAACGTGTCAAAGGTGTCAGTCTCGCGGGTGGCAGGTTGGCCCTCAAACGTGGTTTTGGCCCACTCTGGGTCTGCTTTAATCGGAGACTGTACGCCGGTCATTTCCACGTCTTCGGGCAACAATACCGGAAGCTGGTGGTCTGGAACCGGGCGTTGGCTGCCGTCTTCCAGAGTCATCATCGGAATCGGCGCGCCCCAATAGCGCTGGCGCGATACGCCCCAGTCACGCAGGCGATAGTTTATGGTTCGTTTGCCAATCCCCGTGTGTTCCAGATGGTCGGCGATGGCCTCGAAGGCTTCATCGCTGGTCATGCCACTGTATTTGCCAGACGACACCAGAACGCCCTTTTCAGTGAAGGCTTTTTCTTGCACGTCCATGTCAGGTTTGTCACTGGCGGAGATCACCTGTTTGATCGGCAGGCGGTACTTCAAAGCAAATTCGTGGTCGCGCTCATCGTGGCCGGGAACGGCCATCAGAGCGCCGGTGCCGTAGTCGGTCAGTACAAAGTTGGCGATCCATACCGGGATGTCTTCTTGGGTCAGCGGGTGCACGGCCTTGACACCGGTATCAACGCCTTTTTTCTCCATGGTCGCCATGTCGGCTTCCGCGGTTTTGCTGTTGCGGCACTCATCGACAAAACGGGCAACGTCTGAACGGTGCTCAGCAGACGCTTTGGCCAATGGATGTTCTGCCGCGATCGCCATGTAGGTGACGCCCATCAGGGTGTCCGGGCGGGTGGTATAGACCGTCAGGCCGTCTTCGCTGTTTTTCAGCGGGAAGGTGAGCTCGGTACCCACGGATTTGCCAATCCAGTTACGCTGCATGGTCTTGACCTGTTCCGGCCAGCCGTCCATGTCGTCCATGTCGTTCAGCAGTTGTTCGGCGTAATCGGTAATGCGGATGAACCACTGGGGTATGGCTTTCTTTTCCACCAGCGCGCCGGAGCGCCAGCCGCGGCCATCAACCACTTGTTCGTTAGCCAAAACGGTCTGGTCGACCGGATCCCAGTTCACGGTGGCCATTTTTTTGTACACCAGGCCTTTTTCATACAGGCGGGCAAAGAACCACTGTTCCCAGCGGTAGTAATCCGGCTTGCAGGTGGCCAGTTCGCGGCTCCAGTCGTAGCCGAAGCCCAGCTGCTTGAGCTGGTTCTTCATGTATTCAATATTGGAATAAGTCCATTTGGCGGGCGCGGTTTTGTTGGCAATGGCGGCGTTTTCCGCAGGCAGGCCGAAGGCGTCCCAGCCCATAGGCTGCATCACGTTTTTGCCCAGCATGCGCTGGTAGCGGGAGATGACGTCGCCGATGGTGTAGTTGCGAACGTGGCCCATGTGCAGCTTGCCGCTGGGGTAGGGGAACATAGACAGGCAGTAGTATTTGGGTTTGCCTGGCTCTTCCTTCACCGTAAACGTGTTGTTATCGGCCCAGAAATCGCGGGCGGCTTGTTCTACGTCACGGGGATTGTATTGCTCGTCCATACCTGCCATTACCAAAGTTACCCTGTGTCAATATGATGTTCGCAGCGGGACGCTATTCTAACGCACACGGGCAGTAACAAGTAGTCTGCCCATCGTTCTGGTGGTGGTGCGCGCGGCCGAAACGCTTTCCGGGACACGCCACAAGTACGTCCCTGTAGGCTCTGCTTCGCCATCCATGGCTACGCAAGGTCCCGGAAAGCGTTTCGGCCACGCGCTTATCAGCTTCAGAGGCAGCCGCTGCCAATCTTGAAATAGTGTGCCATGATGATGAGATAGAGAAGCGCTGGCGGGCTTGGCATCGGGGACTGTCTGCAGCATGGATGCTGCAGCCAAGCTTACATGGACGTACTTGCAGCGTGTCCCTGGTGCCAAGCCCGCCAGCGCTCTGCCACCCAAAGCTGGCGGCAGTATTGTATTTTCAGTGTGTCGTGAAATGCCAAATTCCTAAAATTTATCAGCAAACTACAAGGAAACGCCCATGACCGACCCCGAACGTAATCAGCTATCTGGAAAAGCCCTTGAGGCCTACGACCGTATGCTTGAGCAGGTGCAGAGCCGCTTGCGTACGGTGCAGGAAACCTCGATGGAAACCCTCGAAGAGGAAATCGACAAAGCGATCGAAGCCGAACAGGAACTGCAGGAGATGACCCGCGATGAGCTCAGCTTGTTGGGGGCTTACCTGCAGCGGGACTTGGAGCACCTGCTGAACTTTGTGGGAGAGACCGGGGAAGGCCTGGCGGCCTGGCTGCAACTGGATTTGTCGCTGTTGGAACAACGGCTGACTGAACGCCTATTGTCGATTGCTGACCAAACGATGGTCGATACGCTGGCACTGCGCCAGAAGCTGGAAAGCCACGAGGCCGGGCAGTACATATCCGGTGAAGTGGCCACCGCGGGCATGTTCCGCTGCCTGAACTGCGAGCACATGTTATGCCTTACCTCTACCAGCCATCTGCCGCCTTGCGGAGCTTGCGGGTCGCACTATTACGAACGGGTGACCAGTCGTTGGCCAATTAAGGAAAGCTGATTTGTTGCCCTAGAGCTTTGGTATAATTCGCTCACGGACGAACACGATCAGGATGAGCGCAAACGTCAGTACTGGCCAGGATGACGTCACCATGTAAGGCGTGCTGCCGCTGGCGCGGTAGATTTCGCCGGTCATAACGGCGCGTTCAAACTGCGGAATGCGTTCGGTTATCTGGCCTTTATTGTCGATAATCGCGGTGACGCCGTTATTGGTGCCGCGCAGCATGTAGCGTCCGGTTTCCAAGGCGCGCATTCGAGCCAGTTGCAGGTGCTGCAACGGTCCGATGGAATGACCAAACCAGCCGTCGTTGCTGATGGTCAGTAACAGATCGGTGTTCACCGCGTTACGCGCCAGAAAATCCGGATAGGCCACTTCGTAGCAAATAAACGGCATTATCCGCAGTCCGTTCGCAGTCAGAGCGGATTGGTTTTTCGGGCCTGGCGTGAAGTTGGACATGGGCAAGTCAAAAAAACCGATCAGTCCGCGCAGATATTTCTCCAGCGGCACGTATTCGCCAAATGGCACCAGTTTCTGCTTGTGATAAATGCCTTCACCGGCGCCCAGCGCGGTAATGCTGTTGTGGTAGGTGAAGTCCTCTGAGCGCTCACTGAAGCCGTACCAGGGTATGCCGGTAATCAGCGTGCTGTTTTCGCCCAGGCGCTCGTTAATGCGGTCAATGATTTTGCCGGCTTTATCTTGGGGGATAGGAATGGCGGTTTCTGGCCATAAAATGATATCGGTGTCCCAATGGTCTTCGGTCATGCCTAAGTACGCCACAATCTGGTCTTTCAGAAACTCTGGGTTCCACTTGATCTGCTGGGGAATATTGCCCTGCATGGCGGCCACCGATATGGGTTCCTGTGCCAGGGTCGTCCAGTTCGTGCGATTCAGGGCAGGGGCGATCAGCCAGGGCAATAGCCCTGCGATTACCACGGTGGCAGCAACCGTATGTCGCGCCTGCAGTATTAGCCAGAGCGCGCTGTAGGCGGCAACGGCGGTGGTTATTATAGCGAGAGTAACCAGATGCACCCCGCCTAAGGGCGCCAACCCGGCCAGCGGCCCGTCGGTGTGCGCGGTGCCCAAATACAGCCAGGGAAAACCTGTGAGCATCCAGCCCCGTAGCCAGTCGCCCAAAAGCCAGATAGCGGGGAATAACAACAGCCGGCGTACCGCGCTGGAACGCGCAAGCTTGCCCCAAAACCAGAACGCCAGGCCATGGAACAGGGCCAAACCAGCCACAAACAGCGCGGTCAGCACGAGGGCGATCCACTGATGGGTATTGCCGTATTGGCTGATGCTGACGTACACCCAGCTGGCTCCGCTGACGAACAACCCCAAGCCGGTAAGCCAACCGGCGCGGAACAGCTGGTTGGACGCCAGAGGCACGCACACCAATAAAATCAGCATTATAGAAACAGGACCCAGCCACCATAAATAGTAGGGCGCAAAGGTCAGGGTTTGCAGCCCGCCGGCAATCAACAGCAGCACGCCTCCTAGCCAGCGGTTGGCTGACAGGGAGCGGGTGACGGCAGAAGGGATGCTGGCGGGGCGTTGGTGGGAAGCGTTATTCACTTACAATTCACTGCGGGTAACCTGTAATAAGCGAATAACACGGTTGTCGGCGTTGGCAATGGTAAAGCGCAAGCCACCAAATGCAACCGTTTCACCGCGTCTTGGCAGGTGTCCGAATTCCTTGAGAACCAGGCCGCCAATGGTATCGAATTCTTCTTCGTTAAAACTGGCGCTGAAGGCTTCATTAAAGTCATCAATGGGGGTTACGGCTTTCACCGCCCAGCTATCATCGCCGTGGGCTTTGATGTGGGTTTCTTCGTCGAAATCGTGCTCGTCTTCGATCTCGCCAACAATCTGCTCCAACACGTCCTCGATGGTGACCAGCCCGGCGGTACCGCCGTACTCGTCAACCACCATTGCCATATGGTTACGATTTTCTTTAAATTCCTTAAGCAGTTGGTTCAAGCGCTTGCTCTCGGGCACAAAATTGGGGGGTCGCAGAATTTCGCGGATATGATTCCAGTCCAGCTCGCCATCCATCGCCAGTGGCAACAGGTCTTTGGCCAGCAGCACGCCAATGACGTCATCCGGGTTGTCGCCAATTACCGGAAAACGGCTGTGGGCGGAAGAGATGATTTCACTCAGGAATCCACGGGGGTCCTGATTCGCTTTCACCGTAATCATCTGCGAGCGAGGAATCATGATTTCTTCAACGCGCATGTCCAGAACCTGCATCGCACCTTCGATGATGCTCATGGCGTCGGTGTCGATGATTTCCTGGGCTTCGGCGTCGCGCAGAATCTCCAGCACGTCCTCTACTGACTCTGGCCCGCTGGAAAAGGCTTGTGATATACGCTCCAGCCAAGATTTGTTATTGCTACTCTGGCTGTGACTCGAGTGATCATCGCTCATGAGTCTTTTTCGGTTACCTCTGCGTGGTCGTAAGGATTTGCAATGCCGATCTGCGCCAACAGACGTATCTCGAGGCCTTCCATTTCCTCTGCCTCGTTATCGTCGATGTGGTCGTAATTCTGCAAATGCAGCATGCCATGAATAACCATGTGTGCCCAATGGGTGTGAATGTCTTTGTACTGTTCCCAGGCTTCTTGCGCCACTACGGGAGCACAAATAACCAGATCACCCGCTAATGGAATGTGTATGCCGGCGGGTGCCTCAAATGGAAAGGACAAGACGTTCGTCAACTTGTCTTTTCCGCGGTACCGCAAATTCAAGACCTTCATTTCAGATCCGTCAACGATACGAATGGTCACTTCGGTTGGCTCATCACCCTGCCAGGCCAGCTGCGACCATCGCCGGAGTTGGTCTTCCGGCGGGAGGTTCGCCGCGTTGCTGGCTAGCTGTAAGTCCAGCGTGACGATGTTCACCGCTCGTTGCCGTCGTTACGATCGTTGCCATCGTTAATAGCGCCGTAAGCTTCAACGATACGCTGAACCAGCGGGTGGCGAACCACGTCTTTGGATTCGAAACGAATAAAACTTATCCCGGCGACGTTATCCAACACCTTGGCGGCGTGAATTAACCCTGAATTCTGGCCGCGGGGTAGATCAATCTGAGTCGTGTCTCCGGTAATTACCGCGGTAGAGCCAAAGCCGATGCGGGTCAGAAACATCTTCATCTGCTCGCGGGTGGTGTTTTGGCTTTCGTCCAGAATGATGAACGAGTTGTTCAGTGTACGCCCGCGCATAAACGCCAGCGGCGCAATCTCGATCACGCTTTTTTCAATCAAACGCGTGACGTGTTCAAAGCCCAGCATCTCGTAAAGAGCGTCGTACAGCGGGCGCAGGTATGGGTCGACCTTCTGTGCCAGGTCGCCAGGTAGAAAGCCCAGTTTCTCACCGGCTTCCACCGCCGGGCGCACCAATAAAATGCGTTTAACGTGCTCGTCTTTCAATGCTTCCACCGCACAGGCCACCGCTAGCCAGGTTTTACCCGTTCCTGCTGGTCCAATACCAAAGTTTATGTCGTGGGTGCGGATATTGTGCACATATCGCTGCTGGTTGGCTCCACGTGGTTTGGCGGTGAGCTTCGGGGTCTTGATAATGGTTACGGCACCGTCAAACGGTACCTCTTCCGGCAACCGTTCAAACCCAGTTTCGCGAATATACAGATGCACGGTGTCCGGTGTCAGATCTTCAGTGGCGTCTGTTTCGCGATACAGGTGCCGCACAACCTCAGTGGCGGCTGCCACATTTTCGGTCGCACCCTGAACGCGGAAGTGATGCCCGCGGCGGCTGATAGAAACCTGCAGGCGACGCTCAACCTGTTTCAGATTTTCATCAAATTGGCCGCAGAGAGTCGTTAAACGGCGCTGATCAATCGGGTATAAATCAAATTGTCTGGAATCGTTGGCGTCCAAGTTTTCTCCGTTTTACCCCCGTGGTTCTTCTAGGGAGCGTTTTTTGATTTTGCTGCTACCGGTGATGGGTGAATTCTCTCAATACAATTCAGAACCCACCGACAAACCACGCAAGGAATTCGAATAAGCCTCTACAATCTCAACATCTACAAAATGCCCGATCGCCGCTGAATTTTCATGGCGGAAATTGACGATGCGGTTGTTCTCCGTGCGGCCTGAAAGCTCGCCCGGATCCCTTTTGGACAGACCGGTCACCAAAATGCGCTGCGTGGTGCCCACCATTTTACGGCCGATGTCCATAACCGTCTGGTTGATACGATCCTGCAGAATCTTTAGACGCTGCTTCTTCACCGCCATCTCCGTATCATCCAACAAATCTGACGCCGGAGTGCCGGGACGTGCGCTATAAATGAAGCTGAACGACATATCGAAACCAATGTCGTTGATCAGCTTCATCGTGTCTTCAAAATCTTTTTCGGTCTCACCGGGGAAGCCAATAATGAAGTCCGATGAAAAACTGATGTCCGGTCGAATCTTGCGCAGGCGGCGAAGTTTGGATTTGTACTCCAAAGCCGTGTGGCCGCGTTTCATGGCTGAAAGTATGCGATCAGAGCCGCTTTGCACCGGCAGGTGCAGGTGATTAACCAGTTCTGGTACCTGCTCGTACACATCAATCAGCGCATCGGTGAACTCCACCGGGTGTGAGGTGGTGTAGCGAATGCGGTCGATGCCATCAATGGTGGCAATCAGCGTGATCAGCTCCGCCAGGTCCATCACATCGCCGTCGTGAGTGTCGCCACGGTAGGCGTTCACGTTCTGGCCCAGAAGGTTGATTTCGCGCACGTTCTGTGACGCCAGGTGAGCCACTTCCGCAATTACATCGTCCGCCGGCCGGCTGACTTCTTCTCCGCGGGTGTAGGGCACCACGCAGAATGTGCAGTATTTGCTGCAGCCTTCCATGATCGACACAAATGCAGACGGGCCATCGGCGCCGGGCTCCGGCAGATTGTCGAATTTTTCAATTTCCGGGAAGCTGACATCGACCACGCCGACGCCGTTACCCTTCATTCGTACCTCGGCGATCATAGCCGGCAAACGGTGCAGGGTTTGCGGGCCGAAGACCATATCCACATAGGGCGCACGGTCAATAATCGCTTGGCCCTCCTGACTGGCCACGCAACCACCAACGCCGATGATCAGCCCCGGTTTGTTCTTTTTCAGATTTTTCCAGCGGCCCAATTGGTGAAACACTTTTTCCTGGGCTTTTTCACGAATGGAGCAGGTATTCAGCAGTAGAATATCGGCGTCTTCCGGGCTGTCGGTCATTTCAACCGCTTCACCGACTTTTAACAGGTCAGCCATGCGGGATGAATCGTACTCGTTCATCTGGCAGCCGTGGGTTTTGATGAATAACTTTTTGGCCATGAGTCTCAACGCAACTGGATGTATTGGGTGCCCGCAGTGAGAATTTTCGGGCAAGAATCTTTTAGCAATATTTTGAAAAAATCAACTTTACATTGTAGCGGGACGATCATTCCGCAACCAGCGTTGTCTCGGTAATCTTCCAGATTTGCAACGGTGTGGCTGCGGCGTTCTCAGACAGACTTCTCATGCCTTGTGTTGATACTGAGCGCCATAGCTTCGGCGACTTTAATGCCGTCTATGGCCGCCGACAAAATGCCACCGGCATAGCCTGCGCCTTCACCGGCGGGGTACAAGCCTTGAGTGTTGACGCTCTGAAAATCTTTACCGCGCTTTATACAGATAGGCGCAGACGTTCGGGTTTCCACACCGGTCAACAGCGCGTCTTCCAAAGCAAAGCCTTTAATTTTTCTGTTGAAAACCGGAATGGCTTCGCGGATAGCCTCGATGCAAAAATCAGGCAGAGCTTTCGACAAATCAGTCAGTTTGACGCCGGGCTGAAAAGAGGGCACCACACCGCCAACCGTCTCGGAGGACGTTCCTTTTAAAAAATTACCCACTTTCTGCGCCGGCGCATCGTAGTTGGAGCCACCTAAGACGTAGGCATTACGTTCGAGCGCGCGCTGGAAATCGATTCCTGCCAATGGATTGCCAGGGTAATCTGACGGATCAATACCCACCACAATCGCACTGTTGGCATTACGTTCGGCACGGGAATACTGGCTCATACCATTGGTCACTACGCCATGCTCCTCCGAGGCGGCAGCCACCACGGTGCCGCCCGGGCACATACAAAAACTGTACACAGAGCGCCCACTTTTACAGTGATGAACCAGCTTATAGTCGGCGGCACCCAGAATCGGGTTGCCCACATTTTTGCCAAAACGCGCTTTATCGATGACGGATTGTGGATGTTCGATGCGGAAACCAACAGAAAATGGCTTGGCCTCGATATACACCTTGCTATCGTAGAGCATCTGGAAAGTATCGCGGGCGCTGTGACCAATTGCCAACGCGATGTGTCTGGACTGGATCACTTCGCCATCGGCCAATACCACACCGGTAATCTGGCCGCTGTCGATGTGCACTCCGTCAACGCGAGCGCTAAAACGTATCTCGCCTCCCAGCTTGATGATTTTCGCACGTATCTGCTCAACCATAGTGACCAGTCGAAAAGTACCGACGTGCGGCTTGCTGACAAACATGATTTCGTCTGGCGCTCCGGACGCCACAAATTCGGTCAATACCTTACGACCGTAGTGGTTTGGGTCTTTCACCTGGCTGTAAAGCTTACCGTCAGAGAACGTTCCGGCACCGCCTTCCCCAAACTGCACGTTGGATTCGGTGTTCAGGATTTTCTTGCGCCAAAAACCAAAGGTGTCTTTTGTACGCTCACGCACCTCTTTGCCGCGATCCAGAATAATGGGTTTATAACCCATTTGTGCCAGCACTAATCCGGCCAACAGACCGCAGGGCCCAAAACCGATGACAACCGGGCGTTCCTGACAATCTGCCGGGGCGCTGGCTACGAACTGGTAGCTCATATCCGGAGTTGCCTTGACGAGCTGATGTTCAGCAAATTTTTCGATCAGGGATTCGTTATGGGTGGTTTCTACATCGAGCGTGTAAATGAGCGTGATATTGGTTTTTTTTCGGGCATCGTATCCGCGCTTATGCGTATGAATGCTGACCAGATCTTCGGCCGTGATCGATAAACGGTCCAATACAGCGCTGGTCATCGCCTGATCATCGTGGTCGAGTGCCAGTTGAATATTCGTCAATCGTATCATCTTGAAACACCCTCAATTTCAATCACCGTTCTAACGTCAGATCGCTCAATAATCTTCACCAGGGTCGATTGGATCGCTTCGTCTTTCCGGGCGTCAGTATCGCTCGAAAACGCCTGCTTTTGAGGCTCTGCGCTTTCCTGTGCCACAAATGAAATAATCACCTTCGTAGCGGAATCCGACGTTTCCCCAAAGTATTCCAACGAAATTAACGGATAGCCATCAAAGCCCTTCTTGACCAGCTTTGCGATCCGCTTTTTTGCCTTATCGATATTCATAATAAAAGCCCGCTCATAAACAGCTCAAAAAAAGTAAAACAAGTATAAATGAAACAGGCCTGCTTTCTAAAAAAGAAAAAAGCGAACAGACTCGTTCTGGAAAATTATAGAGCCGCAACCACAAATTTATGTCGGTTACGGGGTGGGGGAAGTCTTTTCTGGCAGGAAAAAGGTGTCTGAGCGCAGCGCGTTCTTTTTCCATAAGAGAAGACTCCCGGCGCCGCGGGGCTAGCCACCAACGCTCAGTCTCGAGATTCAGCCACCCAACTCAAACCAATTTACTCCTCACGAGTATCAAGGTAACGCTGCAACTGCTCCCGCAAAACCTTAGGCAAACGAGTAATCGTCAAAGAATCCTTGTCACGGTCGTAATAGATCGCCTGATTCATCAAATCCGACGAAAACGACACGCTCATACCACCACCCGATCCCCCAATCCGTACCAGCTTCTTCACCTTACGATGATCTGGATGCAGCACGCCGCTTTCGGGCAACTCCGTTGCTTTACCGGCGAACTCGCGAAAACGCTCAGGTTGGTCTTGATCGAGATAGCCCGATAACGCCTCGATGGCCACCGGCTCCCCCAGAGCGTGCTGCTCTTTACAGAACTCATAGGCGCGGCCGCGCACCTCACCGGCTTTATCCGGCGGCTCGTTTTTTGCGAAAGCTTCCACCGCGTCCAGAAACGTCAGGGTCTCTTTTTCTACGTCTACCTGATTGGTAAAACCACACAGACGAATAAACAGCTCACCTGGCTCAGCGCTGCCGCGGGCGTGTACCAGCGTCAGATAGTGGCTGTCGCCGTTGGTTCCGTCATCACGCTGCCAGTCGGTAAGCTCGATTCGCAGCGCCAGGTTCAACCGTGAAAGGCTGAGAACGTCGGTGGCGTCTAACGCCTGGTCGCCATCAAACCGCATGGCGCTGTCTGCTTCTATAACCAGCAGGTACACAACCTCGGTGTCCGCTAGGGCCTCATGCACCAGCATCAAGTGGCCATGGTGCTCTTCTTGGCAGCCGCTGAGCAGTTCCTGCCATTGATCGAACACTCTGCTGCTCATGGCCGCGAAACCCTGTTTGCCTTCCAGGTAATCTTTCAACCAGCTACTGAAAGGACTTTCGCCGATATCGTCAGAAAAGCGGCCGAATTTCTTTCCGGGTTTGGCGTTGAACAGACGCTTCATCTGTTTGTGCAGGGCTTCGTAATCGCCACCGGGCTCTTCCAGAGTTTCGCCGCTGCGCAAGCGTGCAGGTTGCCCCGGCTGATATTGGCTGGCGAAAGCGGTGCGAAGATAGTTGATGGCCATGGAATAGCGGATCCTTGATTAGTGAACGAATAATGCCGGGTCTGATGGCAGCTCAGGCGGTCAGGTATTGTAATGGTTTTGGCGGGGAGTTCGGGGCTTTCAGACAGATTTGCTGCGTTCATTGAGAAGACTGCGTAAACACCGGTTAACGCAAGCGCACCAAACGCCCTCAAACTCCTCAAATTGAACGCTAACGTGAAACCGATCTTGGGCAATTCGTCGAAAATGCACACGACTGCCTGCGGCGATGATGGCCTGCTGTACCGGTTGCACGGGCACTAAAAAACGGGCTTTCACCGACATGGGGTTTTCTGGTGCCCGGTTGCCTTGGGCCAGCAGGTTTGCCGTTGTGCAACTGCATTGACAACCATCTGGCCTCTCAAGAGCGACATCGGCCGTAACGTCAACCCGTTGTTGATCGAGTCGATTTGGCTGCGCAGATGCGTTTTTCATAGGCCGTAGTCGAGTTTACTCAGTTTAATGATTGTACGGTCGGAAGTCGATTGTGCCATGGCATCAGCTGGTCAGCGGGTAACTACGCTCAGGGCGGCCCAGCACAGCGGCCCAGGTCTTGATCGCTAAAGTAGGGTCATGAGTGCCTGTTTGTCCGGTCGTCTTCATTGACCAATGCGAGGGACTTGGCCTGTCGATGGTTGCCAGTCTGGAGGCTTGAATAGTGTGAAGGGCTTCAAAAAAAGACCCGGTCAAGGACCGGGTCGAAGGATTTCTGAGTTAGCTCACCGAAAGAGGGGATTTGCCCTCTTGAGACATTAGAAATCGACGCTCATACCCACGAAGGCCGTCCGGGGCAGGTTGGGGCGTGCGCCGGCTGGTGAGCGGGCGACGATTTTCTGATCGTCAAACACGTTGTCCACTCGGGCGAAAACTCGTGCGCCTTCTGCAACACGATAGCTGCCAGAGAGGTCAGCCACGGTGTACTGCTCGGTTTTGCGGAAAGTATTGTCACCGCCGCGCTCGCACTTATTGTCGATGCACATGTCCTCAACGTAGGCCACGTTCAGATAGACGTCCCACAGGTTGCCGTTTTTCACACCGGCGCGAACGTTGAATACATGTTCTGGCAGGTACGCCAGGTTGTCACCGCTGAGTACCGAGCCGTCATCACTGTCTTCAGTGATTTCCGCATCGGTGTAAGTCCAGGTGGCGGACACCGGCAGGGTGAGGCCTCCTGTCAACGGCATTTCATAGCCCACCAGGGTTTCAAGGCCAGCGATCCGTGACTCGCCTTTGCTTACCGATCCTGTAGTCTTACGGCCGCAAGAATTGGCGATGGAGCAGTTTTGTACGGTGTTGCTGTAGTCGCTATAAAAGCCGATCGCTTCCCCGTAGAAAGCGCCGCGTTGCAGGCGGGCACCAAGCTCGTAATTTACGCTGATCTCTGGGTCAACGTCAGTGTCGCCTGCGCCAGCGGGGTTTAGGCCGCGGTGAACACCACCGAGAAGGGTAACTCCGTCACCGAGATCGTAGGTCGCGCCAATGCCAGGTAGCAATTCTTTGGTGCTGTTGTTGGCAGCTTTGCTTGTCTGTTCGGCGGAGCGGTCCACCTCAGTATAGCGAGTGGCCTTAGTGTCAAAATCTTCGTAACGCAACAAACCTGTAATTTCCAGGCGGTCGGTCACTGCGACACGGTCCGCCACAAAAGCGCTCCAAGCTGCTGCCTCTTCTATCCGGTTGTTGCCGCCAGTGGGCTGCTCGTTGCTGACGTATTCAAGGGTCGGGCGACCACCGCTGCCGATCGATTGGTTAAACGTATCAACGGGTTGGAAACGGTCAACTTCATCTTCGTGGTAACGCAGCCCAAAGGTCATGTCGTGGGCCTTGCCGGCAAGGCTGGTGGACCAGTCTGTCTTGAACTCAATACCCCTCGAGAAGTATTCGCGGTTGTTGTTTTTCAGCGTCAGAGTCGCAGCTTCTTCACCGCGAAGCTGCGCAATAGCGGTGGGGTTGCCGCTGTTGGCGTCTGCAACCAGGCTTGAGATGCCCTTACCGCCAAAATCGGCTGCTTTGTACCAGTTGCGCTTGAAGGTGTTGTAGTAAGCAGTGGTCGTCAGTGTCAGGTCCGGGTTCAGCTCAACCAGGTGCCGCGCCATAAAGCCGGTACGCTGGGTATCCATGTTATCTCGCTCTGAAGCGAAGTAACGCTGATTGGGATCGTTTGCGAAATCTTCGTCGGTCAAGCCGAGGTAGGTCTCGTTACTCAACTCTTCGCTGTAATCGACTTTAAGGTCCAACTGGTGGTAAACGTCTGCGCCGAGCGGGCTGTTGAAGCGGAGTTTGGCAACGAAATCCTGCTTGTCTACGCCACTTTCACGATTCGAGTGCTGAATGTCTTTAAAGCCGTCGTTTTCCATTTGGTGGGTTTCGATCAACCATCCGGTTTGTTCGCTGCTGGCACCGTACCAGGCATGGATGCGTTTGCTGCTGTCTTCGCCGATTTCAGCGGTCACTTGGCCACTGGCTTTGGCCGGAATCGGCGTTGAGCGAAGATTCAAAGCACCACCCACGGTTGCTGGGCCGTAGCGAAGCAGATCTGGACCTTTTAGCACTTCAATACCGTGCATCCGGCCAAAGGACGGGAAGTAGTACGCTGCGGGGCCGGCGTAGGGAGCCGGTGCCATCAGCACGCTGTCCTCCATAAGCGTAATTTTGTCACTGCGACCGGCTCCGGAACCACGAATACCAATATTCGGGCGCAGGCCGTAACCTTCTTCTTCTTGTATATAGATACCCGGCACCTGTCGCAGCGCACGCTGGACGTCGGTGTATTTCATTTCTTCCAGCTTTTCGTTGGAAACCACGTGGGCCGAACCGGGCAGTTCGGAAGCAGAAGCTTCGTCGCCGATGATGACCAGTTCGTTGAGCCTCTGCTCTTGGGCCATGGCCGGCACAGAGGCGGAAATGACCGCCAGTGCCAGTAGGTTTCGGGCAAATCGGGTAGGCATGTTGCTCTCCAGTTACAACGGGTTTATTTCAGGGGGGCAACTATACAAATGATAATCATAAACAACAAGTAATAATTATCATTATTGGTTTGGGGGAGTGCAGTTTTTTTACAATGTGTTTAGCGGAGCTGGAACGCGACCGGCAGTTGAAAACGAAAAGTCCCGCTGGTCATATCATTCGGCACTGGCGGAAACGGCGACGCTTGTTTCAGCATGTTCAGCGCTGCGTCATCCAATATGCGGTGAGGTGAGCCTTCTAACAGGCGATAGCTCAGCAGTTGACCCGCCCGATCAAACTCGAACATCACCACGGGCGTTCCCTGCAGGCCCAGTCGTCGGGCACGGCGCGGATAGTCCCGGTAGGCGCTCAGGTGGCGCACCAGTTTTGAGAGGTAATTGTCCGTCTTCTGCGAGGCCCCCGCGCGGAGCTGTTTCTTTGTAGATTTGGCTGACGTTGCCGATTTTCTGGGTTGGAAAGTAACCGCTTCTTCATCTGTCTTGGCGCTGGTTTGTACCATTGGTTTACGGGCATTATCCGCCGCAGTCGCCACGCTCTCTGGCTCTGGCTCTGGCTCTGGCTCTGGCTCTGGCTCTGGCTCTGGCTTTGGTTCTGGCTTTGGCTCTGGCTCTGGCTCTGGCTCTGGCTCTGGCTCTGGCTCTGGCTTTGGCTTTGGCTTTGGCTCTGGCTCTGGCTCTGGCTTTGGCTTTGGCATCGGGTCAGTTTTAGCGTCTGGTGCAGGCGCCGGTTTTATGGGTGAAGGTTCGGGCTGTTGTTTCGGTTCTGGCCTTGGAGCCGGTTCGGGTGCCTGGTCGGCCAGTGAAATGCGAATTGAGCGCGTCTGGTTGGCTGGGTCTTTGCCTTCGGGAAGCATGATCAGCGGTTGTACTGTGGATAGTGCTGTGGATAGTGCCGTGGATAGCGCAATAAGCAGTATCGGTGCCGTCAGGCTGATCGCCGCCAGCAGAATAAATAGGTGCGCCCGTGTACTCATAAGCCGGGCTGGACCAGTAAGACAATGTCCTTGTAACCACCGCTTTCCAGCCGCTGAAACAGTTTTTCCATAGCGGCCATGGTCACCGAACGGTTCGCCCCAACACGCAGAGGCGTCTCGTCATTGGGTGCGGGCAGAAAATCCAGTAATTGTGCCTCGGCGATTGACTGGCCATCAACAAACCAGTTACCGGAACTTTTGACCACCAGATCCGCCCGGGGCTGTTTGGGCGCTTGCTGAGCCTTGGAGCCTGGCAGGTCAGGCAGGGGCGTGGGGCTCATCTGCCCCACCGCGATAAAAAACATCAGCAACAAGAACACCAAATTAATCAGCGGCAGCAGGTTGCTCTCCACCCGGGACAGCAATGTTTTTCCAGGACCGGCAATCGGGACGGTCAACGTCGGTGGCTGTGTGCTGCTTGATAATCTCACGGCTTACCGATCCTGACTGTTTGTTGAAGGCGCGGATGTGCGCTTCCACTGAGCGACGATGCCGGCGCTTTTCAAGGTGCTCAGGCTGGACGTGAAATTCGCCAGCGAGGCTTCTCCCAATGCCATCAGGTTCACTTTTTTAATCCCGTTTGCAGTGAGCCTGCCTACCATTGCGGGGATTGGCAGGCGCTGCCCACGCCAGCCAAGCAGGCCATCACCGTCGAGTGTCATTTCCGGAATTGACTCTCCGGTGGCCGACTCCGTGGGCGTGGTGGCGTTGTTCAGCAGCAGGTGCTCCACCGGCAGCAGTCGGGTGGTCAGCATGAAGAACACCAGCAGAATAAACACCACATCAATCAGCGGCGTCAGGCGAATCGGCAGCGGTCGCGCCGGGCGGGGTTCAACCAGCTGCATAGGCGGCATTGAGCTCAGTGGCCCGGGGTTCGTGAGCCTCAATGGGCGTGGTAATCACCCGCACCAGGGTGTCATTCATCATCAAGTTCAGCCGGCGCAGGCGGAATTCCGCCCAGGCGGCAATGGCCGCAAAAGGAATCGCGACAACCAGTCCCGCCGCAGTGGTGGTCAGTGCTTCGTAGATACCGCCGCTGAGCTGCGAGGCATTGGCTTGGCCTTCTGCCACCGACATGGCGCTAAAGGCAGACATCATCCCCATTACTGTGCCCAGCAGGCCCAGCAGCGGCGCCAGTGCGGCTATCACTTCGATGATTTTCAGGGGTGCCTCGAATGGCTGCAGTGCCTGCTGAGACCGGCGCGCCAGTTCTTCACGCACCTCGGTCCCATCGCGTTGCTCAAGACTGGAGGTCATCGCCGCGCGAATCATCTGTGGCAACGGGTTGCATCGGGTAAACCAGCCCGAGGCGCCGTTCAACAATTCCGCACATTGGTGTGACGGTCGCTGTTGCCACTGATTGAGGGTTTTTCGCAAGCGCAAAGTTAGCCGAGGCGCAAAGAGCGCGCCGGTGATGACCAGATAGAAGAACGCCACCAGGCCAAGAACCGCAAGTCCCAGTAGTACCCACATGACGGGGCCGCCCATTTCGGTCAGTTGCTGCAGGGGGGTTATGGCTACTAAACTGGAGTCCGTGGTTAGGGGGTTTATGATAATGTTTCTCCGCACAAATATTACTGCGAATTATAACGATTATCATTATATTAGTCTAGCTGTGATCGACTCAGAATTTCCCGCTCTGCTGAGCAAACGGAGCCGGCACTTTCGCCAGCGCCTTGTCATAAAAAGCTGAGTGTCCGCTAGTATGGCCGGCCCGCCGGGAGCGGGAGGGATGAACGCCCGCTTGTGAAAAGCGGGCGTGGGTTGCATCCATGCGCCGCCGGGGGTTCTGTTTGAAGACAACCCCTCACAGGCGGGCAACGTGCCGGTACGCCTGCCCGGCTTCGCTGAAGTGATGCATTGGTTGTCTGGATTCAGAATTTTACGCCGGTCAAACGATGTCGATCAGCAGTTCACCCGGGGTTACCCGGTCGCCTTTGGTGACGTAAACTGCCGCGATTTTGCCGTCAACATCAGCGTGTACTTCGGTTTCCATCTTCATCGCTTCGGTGATCAGTACGGCTTGACCGGCACTCACTGTGTCGCCTTCTTTTATCAGAACCTCGACTACGTTGCCGGGCATGGCGGTGCTGACGTGGCCAGGCGTGGACGCTTTTTTGCGGCCGCTGCGACTTTGTGCCACATAGTCGTTGAGGGATTCAAACACCACTTCTTCCGGCATGCCGTCGAGCGAAAGGTACAGCTTGCGTTTGCCCACGCCGGATTCACCGGAGCCGGTGACCGCCACTTCGTAGCTCTCACCGTGCACTTCAATGCGAAATTCGGTGGCAACACCGGTAACCAGGCGGTCAGCGGATCGTGTTTCCGGTGGCAGCAGGGCCTCTGGCACCAGCGTGCCGTCTTTGCGTTGTTGCAGGAATTCGCGGCCAAGGTCAGGGAACATGGCGAAGGTGAGTACGTCTTCCTCGTTGAGGGCCAGTTCGCCAATGTCTTTGCGCAGCTTGTCCATTTCGGGGCTGAGATGGTCGGCTGGGCGACCTTCTTCAACGGTTTTATTACCGATGGCTTTTTTGCGCAGGTCGGCGTCCACCGTTGCCGGGGGCCGACCATAGCCACCCTGCAGGTAGCGTTTTACTTCGTTGGTGATGGTTTTATAGCGCTGACCGGCCAATACGTTGTAAACCGCCTGGGTACCGACAATTTGTGAGGTGGGCGTAACCAGCGGTGGAAAACCGAGGTCTTCCCGTACCCGCGGAATTTCATCGAACACTTCGCGGATGCGGTCCAGCGCGTTCTGTTCTTTGAGCTGGTTGGCCAGGTTGGACATCATGCCGCCGGGCACCTGATTAATCTGAACAGACACGTCTTCGCGGGTGAATTCGCTTTCGAACTGCCGGTA
>Ga0307930_1001210_pt1 | contig 20723 bp, 26 predicted proteins | sample OrgLakmetageno46_FD_203161 | JGI IMG/M metagenome (GOLD analysis project Ga0307930, IMG submission 203161) | Saline water microbial communities from Organic Lake, Antarctica - #46 | ecosystem: Environmental > Aquatic > Non-marine Saline and Alkaline > Saline | place: Antarctica: Organic Lake...
AAAACATGCGACGCAAAATTACCGAAGGTGGGAGTTTTGTGGGCTCCGGCAATAGATCTTCCGTTGGGGAAACATCGGGAGCCTACAATAAATTAGAAAAGGAGAGAGGATAGATAAATCAGCACAGAGAGAAAGAAAACCACACACGAGACGCGCCCCAATCACCTCGTTAGAGCACCCGTGCAGGCACGATGTGCTGAAGCTATACGACATGGAGCCTCCAACTGAACTAAACACCGACGAGTTGCTTTCAGACAACTTGCTGTAAACAGCACCCACAGTTTCGACCAGGGAGGTCGTCGGTCTTGAGACGAAGCTGCCATATGACTCGCTGCGAGTCTCCTGTGACGACGGGTGGCTGCCCAATGACCCACACTTTACCGAGGTACACGACGCCGACAGCATGACATCGACCTCGGCATTTGAAGACGCCCCTAAAGCAGTGTATGTCTTCGCTACTGCCGCTTGGCAAGCGCCATTTCCGCAGCAATACCCTTGAGATCCGAGGAAGTCAAACGTGGTCGGCGCAAAAAGTGCACCCGTGTTACACTTGCAGTGCGCGTCCACCACGCCTGCTCCGAAGCAATCGTCCAGACAAGACAGCGAAAACTCGTCCATCGCACAGAGTGCATCTTGGTCACCAATCGTCATCACAACCTCGTCAGAGCACTCGCTTAGGCAAGACTTGCTGAAGCTGTATGTCGTGGAACCCCCGGCCCAATAAGAAGCCGCAGAATTGCCGCGAGGCGGGTGGTAAACATCGCCCACGGAACCGCCATGCGAGGAAGCTGTTACCGAGACCAAACTAATGCACGAAAAAGTCCAAATTACTGCGAAATGTAAGAATGAAGCAGTGGGCTTTACTGCAGAGCCCTCCAAGGACATCATTGTCATCGGAAAATGTTGGGAGATGTCGCTCTGCCGAACCGAGCTCGCGTCGTTAAATACCGAAGGTAATTGGAAAATAGGTCAGTTGATTGTGCTCCTCGAATCTATTCAAGCCAAAAATAATGTCGAAAAGCGTGCTTCTGATGGGTTTCTAGGACAACACGCCTACGTCGGAGGCCCAACCCCCCGAAGAGAACTTTGGGTGGCACAAACGGCTTCCGTAAGTTCAAGCGTGAATTTTCAACGGCGCTTGGTGCGAGGACTATACAGTTATTCCTCCCGGCTAATTCAAGCTCTATCAAGTTGACTGATACAGCGTTATTTGATATTGCTAGCGCGCGGACGAGAGTGAGCTTTCGTTAAGGAACTACCTCCGCCGGGCCACTTCATCCAAACTTGTTAGGAAGAGCCGGTCATGCCGAAAAAGCAGTTCAGAAGTTGTTCAGAAATTATCCGAAAGACGAATTTCAGGAAGATGTTGTTCCAAGATGTCACGGAATTCGGTAAATCGGTAAACTGGTTCTTTTCTTTGTTCTTCTCTTCCTTCCGAAACTGCAACCATGAAAATCCACTGCACTCTTCCGGTAACTAACTTTCTTTGAGAGACGTTATTGGGGACTGCAGACTATGTGATTTAGCCATTCGTTCGTAGTAGTTACAACATTCTCCTTTTGTTTCCTGCTTCAGTGGAGGAAGTTGAAAGGGATCAAGAGTATCTGCTGCAACAGCAGCCCTTCATTTCTCTCTTGGTCAGATAGCTTTGCATCAGCTTTGAAGATATTCTAGAGTGTCGAAGTAACCGCAACCACGTTATTGTTGCAATCAAACATACGTCTCGACAGTCTCATAATTTCAGAAGCTGCTTTAGCCGCCGGTCAATATGAATGGTCGGGTCAATCTCCGTGGGGCGGTAGACGAGGATATCCTGGGTTTTGGACAACTTGGTTTGCATGATCGCCCAGGAAGTCGCGCCTCTGGCCATAAATCGTGCCATGACGGCGAGCGTGGGCTCGTGAAGAAAGACTTTGAAGTGCCTGGTCCGCACGGCGTGGCGAATGCAATGAATGCACCGATTGCTCAGACTTCGAACCGGGGGAGGGGCAACTTTGTGCGTGATATCCTTGCCCCAGCGAAGGTAAATTGTAGTACAACTTCAGGGGATAGACTCAAAGAAAGAGAGAGAGGGTGGCTCTAGGTGCTGATTAGCGCATCATCCATCATGTCTATAGTATGCCTTTGATCTAATCAATATGAAGTAACTCGATTCTTATGGGACATTACCCTTCAATTTGTGCGTTTGCCAATTTGGTCGTATCAAAACAAAAAAAATACCGCAGTGTGCTCCGTGGCGCAATTCGCCTGTGCAGTTGGACTTCTTGCGTGGGGCTCGGGCTCAAGACCGCACTTTCTACCGTGAGTTGAGCCAGGCGATCTACACCGTAGCGGGGGCGCACGGCCCTGACATTGCCTCGAGCTTGCGTGGCCTCGACCGGCACCGGTGTGGGTTTGCGAAACGGCAAGATTTTCTGCGAGTGCTGCGAGGCTTGCGCGACGACCTGCCAGTCGACTCCCTCGAAGCGTTGGCCGTGAAACTCGACACCCGGCGGGACCGGTGAGACCGGATGTGAAGCGAAAGCTCGAAACTTTTCGATACAACCATGCTTTATTCTGTTCCGTTAAATAAGAAAAAAACTATGTTTACATGAAACAAGCGAGTCAGCTGATACCAATTTCTTGGGGTTCTCCTGCGCCTTGTTTATAATAATCGATAGGTCCGTGGACGTGGAGCTCTTTTTGGACATCTTTTGGAAAGATCAGCAACGCACGCCTGCTGGCGAAGCAGCGCCAGCACCACGTGATCACCGTGATGATGATGACAGGGTGGGTGACAACCACCGAAAGCCGCATCGCGCTTCTGCTGCTGCCTACGACCCCGATTATGATGCCCGGTAACTTCATTTAATCTTGGGGGAGGATATGGAAGATGCGTTGAGTATACGGGGCTGCATCACCTGAAGTCACGCACGTGTATACCACACAATACGAAGTTGACTCTATTCACCAATTTCCACCAATGATTTCGCGCTTTTTCCCGTTCTCCTTCAATATTTCTAGACAGTAGTAAATTCATAATATTCATGCTCTTTCTGCATCTCTCTCTTTCTCGCATGAATGCCTCACGAAACTCGAAGGTATGTAGAGCCTTCTGCGCTCAAAGCGCGGCCTCAAGCAACGCTTCCCGAGACCACTCCGCGCACGCTGAACCGCGCCACCTGGCTTCGGGCCATGCTGCGCCAGAACGGCGGGGTGCGGGGGCAGTACCGCACGGTGGCCAAGCTGCTCCGGCTGTTCCAGGAAGCGTCGTGGAAAGGGCAAGACCAGCTGCTGCACTGCTTGCGTGCGGGAGACCGCCGGCAAACGGGAGCCATGCGGCACCAGCAGTTCGTGCGCGCGATGCGGACCCTGGGCATCTACATGAGCGAGCACGACTACGCAGAGCTCTTCAAGCTCTTCGACCAGGACAAGTGAGTGTGCTTGGCGGCTGCTGCAATTATGATGACTGTTTTGTTGTTTTTCAATCACATTCAATGCGTGTGGGAAGAAATTGAGGTTGAGGCGATGAGATGCACTCTTACATAAAATTGACATTATAAAAGAGTAAAGAATTCGAAAGCGTAAGATGAAAAATCGTTTTCCTCCTATCGAACGACAGCTCCATTGATGGTTTCTCTCTCTTTCTTTCTCTCTCATGGTGTGTGATATGTGTGCGTGTGCTGCATGTTCACAGTTCAGGCGACATTACATTGGACGAACTGACAGAATTGTTAGACGAAACGCACACAGGCCACCGCTCTGACCATGACCATCGTGCTGAGTAAGAGAGTAAATTAGTTTAAGACAAATGAATCACGTTTACCAATGACATGCGCTGCGAGCACTGTGCCACTCTCTTCAGACTGACTTCTTTCCTACGTCAAAAATAGGCGCGGGTATGCTGCTTCGGGGGAGAAACAACCTGACCACAGAGACAGTAGGTCAGGCGTTGAAGAATACGATGTGCATCGCGACGGAAGGCGTGGCCATCCTCGTGGAGAGTCCCGAGGAGACAGCCGGCATGAAGAGGCTTTTAATGAAGACCGAGACCGAGATCGACGACAAGATCGAGATCGTGATCAAGATCAACGACAAGAGCGAGGTCAAGACCAAGATCGAGATCGACGACAGGACGCTCGCCCGCGGCAGGAAGCACGCCCGCGTGAGCCTGAACCTCCCCGCGATTATGATTACAAGGGAGGGTACAACAGTAACAGTGCCCGGGGCTACGACGACTTCCCACGCCAGAGTCGCCACCGTCATGGTGGTGGTGGTGATGGTGGTGGTGGTGACAGATCGACGGCCAAATACTATTTGGAGAATGAGGCGCGTCCACTGAGGCGGAGCAGCAACCATTGCCACCCAGAGAGCGGAGCAAGCAGCAGCAAAACGGTAAACGCACGGCACGCGCTGGAGCAGCGGCGGCGGCAAATGCTGAAAGGCCAGCCTGAGGTGACGTGGCGCGCCTTCAAGCGGGTCACCTCGCGGCTGAACGAACTGATGCCACCTCTCACTGAGCGCCGGCTTATGGATGCGGTGGATCTCGACCGCTCGGCGAGGTAATGACGAGAGTGAAAGCATTTAGAACCAGCTTTTTGCCTTGTGCGCAAATTCTCTACTGTACCACCTTTTAACTTTGAGTATTTGCCCAGTTTGCCTTGTCAATTTGTGTTAGCTCATAAGCTTCATGTGTCCTTCTTTACATCCTATTCAGCGTGGATCGGCGTGAGCTTGGGCGTGGCCTGCGGCAGTTGGGCCTTTACGTGGCAGAGGACGACATCGACGCCCTCTTCAAATGCTTGGACGCTGACGGCAACGGCACGATTGACGCTGGCGAGATGTGTATTCTTCTCGACTTGTAACTGGCCCCAGTCTTCAGTGCCTGCTGATTACCAGAGTAGATGAACGTGTAATTGGCTTGATTTTATCTCAAATGGCACTATACGTCGAGAAGCGCATTACACGTGCGTGCTTACGTAAGCATTAAGACGAACGCGATCTACACCGATTTACGCGGTAGTAGTAGTTTTAGATTCTTTTACGACGCTATCTGCTTCAATCGCAGCGCAGAGACCCCGGCATTCAACATTCCGCCCCACACCCATCTCAGGCCCTACTGACGTGTAGTAACAGTAGCTACAGTAGGCGTAGGCGGCAGTGGTAGGCGGTAGGCGAGGCGGTGAGCGGTGTGTTCTGTGTGTTCACTCGTTCACTGTTCACAGTCACAGTGTCCCTGTACTTTGGCAAGCGGATCCATCAACCGTTCACCTATCAAGCTCACCGCCTCTAGCCTCCCTAGCCTACTGCCTCCTGCCTCCTGCCGCTGGCTTCGAGGGGCAGTGCAGTCTTCTTGTTCTCTCTCTAGAGCTAGGTAAATGGCTCGCTTTCAGTGCTGATTGATGCATTTCATTTGACCGAGCATTCCTAGCGAAGCCTTAGTTCAAGTCTAGCACATATGTGATCTTGAAATATTTTCTTCTTGTGGCGTTACAACCTCATGACCTTTCATTTCCTCGTCTTCGGCAGAATTGACAGCATTCTTTCAAGCAGGCTAGCATGACAGACGAACGGACAATTCGCGGCGAGCTTGAGAGTTATCTCAAGGAAAGAGATCTCAATGAGTACTTCACAAGCATAATTGAAAGCTGCCTCTTGGCGCAACCGGAAAATCCGAGCATGCATATTACGAAGCTCTTGTTCGAGAAGTTCCCCGGCCAGTTCCCCTTTCAGGTGTGCATTGCTTTCTTTCCGGTCCCCGCTTTATTTCCAATTGTTTTCTCTTGTGTGATCCGCGCATACCTAAATTCATCGTCTCCTTCATCCTTTCAAACAGATTGGCCAAGCCCTGAGCGCTGTCGAAAAGGCCGAAGCCGCAGCCCACCAAGCTCGGATGGCGAGCGCCGCCAAGGAAGAAGTCGACGACGCCAGCGAATTCTCAAGGCCGTCGTCTAGCAGCAGCAGCATTGGCTCAAGCATCAGGAGTGGAGGAGACCGAGGCGGAGTGGGGCTGGGCCCAGATGAGGTCGACGAAGACTCGGCATGGGAAGCAGAGGCTGAGCATCCGGTAAGTGCTCAATGCAATTCCGTGCATCAATGGCACCTTCCTTTCTTTCTGAATAGCGCAAGTAGACTCTATCGGTGAAGACCAGCTTAGCACGCGTCGGTTACATGGTTGTGTGCACACCTCGCGTGCATCCTCGACTACAGGTGGACGCACTTGCCCTGAAATTGCTCGACGTTGCCAAGCAAGGGGGTGCTCATGTGCACTTCGGTGGTTGGCCGCATTGGCCGTTTCGAATGCACTTGGGAGCCACGAATACTTCTTCGCCACAAGACGCGAACGATGACAACGCAGCAGCAGCAGCTAAAGCAGCGGACGAAGAAATCTTTGGCGGCAGCGCCCAGTCTCGAGCCGCAGTCGCCGTCGCAAAGCTCCAGGCATTGGCCGAAAGCCGCGAGGTGCGCAGCGTCGTGCTGCAGCGGCACTTTTCCTTGGGGTGGAGCGACGGACGGCGTGACGCAATTTCCAGCCCGAGCCCACTGCCCTTGCCGCCAACCCCACCGGACCCGGGACCCTTCTTGACCCACGTCAAGAAGGACGTGAACCAGCTGGAAGTGCTGCTCCCAGCGTTGCAGCGGCTCACCCTGTGCCGGGATTTGACGGACTGGCAGCTCCTCTTGCTAGGGCACGCTTGCACGGTGTGCTCGAGCCCCGCTGGCGCCGTGGTGGTCCCTGCCACTTCTCCTTGGGGTGGTGGGGCAGCTGCTGCTGTTGCTGGTAGTGAAGGCAGCATCAGTAATGATTTGCACGACTCGCTGATTGTGGTGTGCACTGGCAGTTTGGCCGTCCGCGAAGTGACGAGTTCGCCTCCGCCGCCGCCGCGCTTCGATGATGGGGCCGTGTGGGCCGACACAGCCACAGGTGGCGGTGGTGGAGGAGATGGCGATGGAGACGGCGACGGTGATGTGGTTGTGCGGCAGGTGGCGAGGCTCAAAGCTGGCGAGGTGCTTAAATTAATAGCTACTACAATGCAGTATGCTTGCGTGCTGTAGAGAATATATTTCAAGGATAAACGCCCTATTCATTGAACTTCACTTTGAGCTTACACATCTTTCTTGCCTTTCTAATTCATAGGTATACGGCGAAGCTGCACTCTTTGCCCCCCATGAACATTTTACGCATCGCCGCCGCCGTCGCCTCCCCAACCTTGCTGCCGATCTTGCCAGCGCTTCGAGTCTGGACTCTTCTGGAGGCGGCAGTGGAGCTAGCGCTGAAGCTGCAGCAGCTGTGGCTGCTGCTGATTCGGCTGCTTTGGAGAGTAATGTGTCGGCGCCGCGGCTGCAAGTGGTTGTGCCGTTGACAGAGGGCGGCGGTTGCCGCTACTGGCGTTTGCCAAGAAGCACGCTCCATGCGATGCGCGCCGATTGGGCGCAGAGTCGCGTCGCGGATCGGGTGGCGCTCCTGAAGAGGGTCCCCATGCTGGATGATTGCCTCAACGACACGGAACTCCACCAGGTCTTTTGATTTTTTGGTGATGCATGCACACTGAAGACATAGCAATAGTCGCCTTTTAACCCATGCACACTGTCATCACCACTCAAACAAATCACATTCGCCGTTTGTTCTGTGCTCTTCTGGTGTATTGCGTATTTACATTTTTCTGCCTTCTAATGCATATACAGATGGCAGCTTTGGCGGAAGAAGTAGGATATTCTTCACGGGCCTGCGTAGCAACCGAGGGCAACCTCCTGAAAGACCTGTGCATCATCATGCAGGGGCATGCTACTTTCAAGCGCGGTGGCGAATGCTTGATGGAGAAAGTGGGGCCGGGTGCTTTCTGGGGCGACCTGGCTTTAATACAGGGCCCGCGCCTATGCCAGGTAACGAGGCAAAGTTGCGGATTGGTTGATTGTCCTTGCCACGAAAATTGTTCGTGAAAAAAATACACAAATAACAACAAAAGTCTCGAAAAGTACATGAGTGCCGGCGGTGTTTCATACAGTTAGATCTCAGTCAGCGGAATGCGCTGGTGCATGCCATAGCTGTCTTGTTGCCTGCTCTCATCTACTGTACTTGTGTTGTGCATGCGCAGGCCTCCGTGTTCGCAGCAGACGGAAAAATCATCGGGAAGCACGGCCCCGTTCCTTCGATTGCCCGCGATCCCTTGCCCACGCCACCGCCGCCCAATAGTGGACCTTCCATGGCGCGCCCTCGCTTGGCGAGTGTGCCGCCGCCTGCTGGGCCATCCTCGTCATCAACAACATCCGCTGCGGGAGCTGCTTCTTCAAGTCCTTCTCCTTCGGGTGCTTCTCCAACAGCACAAGGCAGCGAGGAAGACTTATCAGGGCCTCCAGCGTTTGCGCTTGTGACGCTCGTAGTGCGTGCAGACGTGGTCAAACGAATTATGGGGCCGCTAGTCGCGTACGTGAATCGAAGCAAAAACGAGAAGCAGGCCGCTGTGTTTTCAAGAGTCGTCTGTTAATCTCCTAATGGAAATAGCTGGATCCTTTAGGACGGGTACATTTCCGGAAATTTGAACTTCGATAAATCGTACATAAGCGAGTTTTATTTTTCAAGAAACTTGACGCCGGTTTATGTCCGCTCGTATAACAGTTCATAACAAAAAAACAAAAATTATACGGTATAAAACCCAAATCCCCCCAAAAAATGCCCCCCTTGGCCCCATCCATCTTCAGACCGTCTTCGTGTAAAGTATCAAGTGACAAGAGGCTGTAAGTATTATCAGCAATACTTTCACAGTTGCAGCATGTTTCAAAATTCTTCAGACCGCCTTCGTGTAAACCGTGTAAGGCATAACGCAGAATGGCGAAATGTACAACGCATGTGCGTTTCGAAATGCGTATATGATGCAAAAACATTATTTTTTTTGCACACACAGAGTGTGACGTGTGATTTCCATAAAAAATGGTGGACATTTGTGCAACGACTAGCGACCTTTAGACGTTGGGCCAGTTATTCGCCGCGTAGCAATTAAAGCTCTGTTGCAGCAAGAACAGCTGACGCTAGCTAGAGATGGCGCTAGTTGGTTGGATCATGATTGCTATGGTTTCTTTGATACACACAACGCATAGTTTTAAGTTAGGATTGCACGCATCGTCACGTTTAGGCCGACTGAACCTAGTCGATCGACGCACTCGAGCAGCCTCCACCATTAGTGAAGGTGGCCCATTAGAAATACACCACGTCGAAGTTGATCTCAACACTGGCGGCGTGGGGCCTCGGCCTGGTATTGACAAACCCCCTGTGTTATTGTTACACGGCCTACTTGGGCAGTCACGCAATTTTGCGACCTGGGCGAACGAATTGAAAGTAAGACTGAGCTTGGTCCCAATATGCATTATTTCATCTGGTTTGAATTATTTCAGCTTCACCCGGTCCATATAATGCTTATCTAGGGCTTACATATGGAGCCTGGGCAGCGGCTCATTCTCGCTGACTTACGCAATCACGGTGCCTCACCGCACGCTGCCTCTATGGCATATGGCGATCAGGTGCCACTTGTTCCCTTTTCCTATAATAGTTCTCGCGCAGTTGTGCCTGTGCGCTTATTCTCTCGCAATTGAAAACAACCTCAGGCTGCAGATGTGGTTGGCCTCTTGGACCGTCTCGATATTCCACAAGCGGTGCTGGTAGGCCACTCGATGGGTGGGAAAGTGGCGATGGCCACTGCCCTGCTGCACCCTAGCCGGGTCTCCGCGCTCTGCGTCATTGACATTGCCCCCGTGCGGTACACTGTGGCGGACGGTACCGACTGGCGGCTTGCCGAATCGATGGTGCGCGAGCTCGCGAAGCTGCCTCTCGACCACCTCACCTCCAAGCGGGAAGCAGACAACAAGCTGAGTTCGTCGATCGTGGACCCAGCGATGCGCGCGTTTGCCTTAACGAATTTGGCGGAGGACTCGGATCCAACGTCGGGGCAGAAAGTGCTTTCGTGGAAAGTGAACATGAAAGCACTTGAGCAGCAGTTGCACGTACTAGCAGGTGCAGATCTCGAGGGAGAGGTGCAGCCTTTTGAAGGCCCAGTGCTCTTCGTGAAAGGTGGTGCTTCAAGGTAAGCATGCAGTCCTATCCTTGCACGACAATTTCCGTTTCTCTGAGACTGCACACGGACGCATATTTATTTCTTCTTCTTCTTTTATAAAATGCCGAGTGGGAAACGGCTACTCAATTGTCTTTCGAGCTACGTGTATTTCGCTATTTTTGGAAACTCTCACTGAGCTTTTTGCGCTACTTACGCAGGTTTATTGATGAAGGGCGCCACCTAGGGCCTAAGGTCAGGTCTGGATTCTTCCCCGATTTGTCTGTAGTGACAATCTCAGGCGCTGGACACTGGGTTCATGTGACGAACCCAACCGAACTCCACACTACAGTGGCTTCTCTTTTAAGAAGGGACGCTCGGAGACTTTTGCGTTAGCTATGAACTATATGCCCTTAAATTCATATGCGCACTTATCAACATCATCCAGGAATCAATTTCAAGGCTTAAGCACTACGCACTGAGGTCTTGGCTATTTCCTTCAATTAACTCTTACTCTTAACTCCCAACTCCCCAGAGGCGCACCCTATGTAACTGTAACTGTAACCATAGAATTATGAATTATGTCTCTGCAGAAAGTAACATTACCTGGCAAATTTACCTAGCCTTCATGAATTTAGATTTGCACCCCTAGTACTGGGACTTAACTCGGGATTTCCAGATGCCTTTGCTGGGCTATTTACAGCGAAGTCCCGTTGTTGCCTGGGCTGTGTGCCACCTTACAATAGACCTACTGTCTAAATGCTAAATGAACTATATTCGGTTATTCGTTTGGTATAAACTAGCAATCATTTCTCACATACATATATAGAACCCGCCAATTATTACTTAACACACTTGGCGATAAGGCAGCCCTGGCCAGTCAACTCTACTGACACTTCGGTGAAGCCAGCGTCTTTCAATAAGCCCTCAAGCTCGTCACGCTCGAAGAATCGAAACGAGGGCCCCCCTTTGTCGTTCACTTGGCTTGGCACCCCATACGCGCCCTTTTGAAAGGTGGTGGCGAAGAATTTACCGCCCGGTGTCAAACTGCGGCACACTTCGCGGAGGCCGTCCTCGAGCGCGGGCCAGCAGTGCAACGCCGCGCCCGCGTGCACGCCGTCGAGCGCGTCGGTGGCGAAGGGCAAGCGGGCCACGTCGCACCGCACCAGCTCGGGCATTGCCAGGCTCGACTCGTCGCTGAAGCGCCGGCGCGTCTCGAGCAGCATGACTTCGCTGTAGTCCGCCGCAAACAAGCGCGCCGCAGAGCCGTATTCGGCGAGTTTCCGCGACATCAAACCACTCCCACACGACATGTCCAGCAGGGTTCCCTTGAGAACGTCTTCACCCCAAAAGTCCTGTAATAACTGGAATTCTTTGTCGATCCCTGGGAACCCAGCATTAGCAAAGCCTTGACGCCAGCCTCGCTCGTACACAAAGGCAATCAGAGGATTGCGAAAGAAGTCAGTCTGAACGAATTCTTGCAGACTGCGCTCCCAAATTGGCGTGCTTGCTGCTTCTTTCGGAACCAAGTCGAGATAGACAGGGCCTGGACGGTAAATAGTACCGAAGCGGCTGCAGGTGTACTGCGGATCAGCTCCTCCAATGAAGCGTGTTGTCTTCACTAGAGGCTCGAGTGAAACAGGGCATACAAGCGCATTGTCAGGGGCTCCAGCAAGCAAGGATTGCAGCTGCTCCTTCACTGTCGGCCCGTCCGTTGAAACTGAGTGGGCCTTAACATGACGAGTAGGCAAGAAATTGTGACCCTGAATATTCAAGAACGCCGTGGTTGATTGGGTGAAAGCTAAAAGCACCGCGAATGTGAGATGAGGCACCATTCGTGCCTGTGCTGATCCAAAGATAGCAAGATTGCTGCAGTTAGGCGGATAATGGTTGAGTCATCACTTCGTTGGAAACAATGTGATGCGATGACGTGTCATGATGAAGATACACCATTTTGGACAAAAAGCGAACACGGCAGTCTCAACACTCACTGCATCCAGTTCGCGCCTAATTAGCTTTTCCCTTCTCTTCTGCATATCTTAATTCAGGGCGCATTGTTCATTGCGCTGTTCTTTCTCTGTTGCCTCTCTCATTTCCGTCCTTCATGGCCTGTGTTAAGAATGGATAATGATCGTTGTCGTGTTATGCGTTATGATAACACGAGACCACGAGCACACTACAGGGATCATCGCTAGACATCGCGATAGCAATGGGATTTGAGACAAGAGGAATCCTTATTCCCAAATTCTATTGCCCCAATCCCTGGGTTATCTAAGCACACTACGCGTCCAGGTCTAGTAGGTTCAATTGCTTAACACTATTTAACGACAAAGAAATATAATCACTTAGAACGCAGTCAACTTGAACTAGTTCGAATACAAGCACAATGAAGAAAGAATCGTTCTTGGGGAAATTTCTAGTCGCTAGTCGTGTAGTCGTGGCAGCAAGGGGCCACATAGTTCGTTCAGTTCCATCTTCAGTTGCAGTTGCAGACGCGGAATGAGTGCTTCTCTAGTGCGCTTTCTTTTGTACTCGGCGCTGAAGTAGTGATATGGCTCGATAATTCCCTGTTACGCCAATACCAATTGATGGTTACTGCTTGACCGTGAATCCACTGCCTTCAAAGGCGGCTGGGTTGTTGTCGAGCAAGCGCTGCTGTATCGCTGCGTTCGTGCCAACGGCTGCTGCTTTGTCGGCAGCAGCTTTTCGGGCCATCTTGGCTTCGAGCCCTTTCTTTTCGGGTGCAGTGCCTGCTTCCACGGCTTCCGCTGCACGCAAGGCAGCCAAGTCGACTTCCTTTTCTGCCGCCGCCGTGATGGCGTCAGCCACCCGGTCGAGGTCGCTTAAAATGCGCGCGCGAAGCTCCGGCTTCACGGGGGCACCAACGCCCGAGTTGGTATCTTTGTACAATGAAGAAAGACCATGCAAGAAAGGAGGAAAAAGTCGGTCAGGAATTAAAAGGTCCATGCGCAAGAAGAGTTTAGTCCCGTACAATGCTGGGCAAGAAGGCTGATGTCTGAGCGGAGGTCGTTAATGCGGGGCCCGCTTTTCGTGTACACGGATGAAAAGTCTATCATTTCGCGCTTCATATTCTACCAAAATAAAAAGAAGTGCAATCGGATAGAGGTGACTTGCCGTGCTCGCGAATAGCTTTCAGTGCTCATTCAAACATGCGGTTTTGCAGAAATTGGAAAAGTATCAAAAGGCTATGTTGCAGGTAACGCGAATACATTAGGATAAGAGCCAACCCACTTTGTTGAACTGTTCGATGTTCGGTGCGCCTGCTTCTTGGCTTACGCAAAATCGCATGTGTCGAATGATTCGACTTCCATCATCGGCGTATCCTTTGCCTGAGAGCCCCCAATCCTTGGGAGCATCGGCCATTTCTGCAATGACTAAGGAAGGGCCACAAACAACGGCAGAAGCTCCCACCAATGATCCAACAAAAGGGCGCCTCGCAATTCCCGCTTGATTCGCATGGAGACTTGAAGCAAATTTTGCAACCAGTGCAAACGTCAGCGAGATAATTGTGGTTGGCTTCATTGCCTTCGCGCAGCTTAAACTTCAGCTTCAGACACTACTTCTTCATGACACGCACTTGACACTTGACATCCAAAATCCAAACTGTCCCTAATGTAGCATGAAAAATCCCATTTCGAATCTTTTGCTTCTGCATCATCTATCTCTTCATCATGAAATGGGGTGTTCGCCGTGCTCCCCGAGAAGCCTGGCAATAGTATCTCTTGTTGGCTTTGTTTTCGTTCTAATCAGTAGTAGTGTCATCTTTGGACGAAGTCGTCCACTAGACAGTCATTCCGAAGTAATCGTCCCGAGCGGTAGGCCTTCAGCAGCCGACACCGCCGATGGAAGCGAAAGGCGTCAACTCTCTCTGTTCGGCAATAGCTTCAAGGCACTGCAGTCTCTCTTTGGCAAAAATGACGTGGAAAAAGTTATCCCAACAGCACCAACGGCAGACATATTCAGCAATCCAGGCGTCGATGATAATGTGGCGTCATCCCAAACCTCAAAGCCCAACAATGGCTTAAGTTTTTTCGGTAGCAACGCCTACAGCAAAAAAACAAACGCTGAGCAACTGCCTGGACAGCCGGAACCGGTGCGTCAGTATGCGTCACAGAAGAGCAAAGCTGTAGAGGCACAACAGAAACCCATGCCCTCGCTAACGCCACCTAAGGTGCCTAAGGCGCCGAAGAGGCGGGCAGGATCACCGCCACCTGATCGCTCTATTCCAGTGCCGCAGGAAATGGGCATGTATAAGGCCGACCTAGAAGTGAATGGGCGATCCAGTGGCCGAGCCCTGTCGAGGCGCTTGCAGGGGGTGCCTGACCTCTTCTCCACAGACCTCGCTCATGCATGGGCGTTGCGCTCTTTTGACCGCAAAGGTGATGATGGTATGAAGAACGAGGACGGCTCTCAGAGGCCAGGTTTAAAGCATCGGAGCAATGAGCATCCGAGCTCTCAACGGCAAACGAGTGGCCAGGGAAGCCACAGGCGGACGCTACTGCAAGTGGGATCAGGCCGTGGGCAAAACCAGCATGCTTCTGGCAATTTGGACCACAGCAGCCACGAACCCAAGAGCCACAGCAGCACTACCACCAGCACCAGCGACGGCAACGACGAATTTACAAAGCTGGCCTCCAGGTTACCAGTGGTCCCACGGAGCCCACATGTAGCAGTGGTTTGGGCGGGGCCAGAGGGCCATCTCCACACTGCCCCTTGGAAGTTCGGCCACGCCGAAGGTGGGAGCGCCGAGAAGCTGCGCCCTTGCCGCGGCTGGTTCGCCACAGAAGGCGCGTGTTTCGCGGGCATGGACTGCTTTTGGCGCGACGTTGTGCACCCCGGCTTGGCCCGGCGCACCACAGTCTCGCTGGAGTCGACGTGGGAGCGCGGCTACTGCGACGCTGCCATACGTGAGAGCATGAGTGATAGCAGCAGTAGCAGCAGTGGGAGCAGCAGCAGACGAGGAAGCGCAGTTGCGTCAACGTCCTCTTACTACACTTCGGACGGCGATGACGAAGCGTTTTGCTTTCTGTTGCCGCGTTCAGGCAATGGGCACACTTTCACTGTTCCTTACCCTTCGGCGTTTGCTGCCTCGTCCGCGGAAGAGTTAACGAACCACCTGCAGCTCTTAGCGTGGAGTGGGCGACGAGTGAGCCTCGCTACGCATGTGTTTCCCATGGGACCTGACGTCCCGACGCGGTTGCAGCGGCATGCCGCGAAACAGCGCACGAAAGCTACAGCGGCAGCTTCAAGCCCTTCAGTAGCAACAGCAACAGCAACAGCTGCAGCAGTAGCTCCGTACCGGTCCACGCCCGTGCAGCAGGCATCGCGCTTGAGACGAGCGCTGCGCAGTGCGTGCCGGCTGCACCCGTCGTGCCGAAGTTTGGACTCTTTCTACGAAGACGAGGACACGGCCAGCAGCTTGAAGCGGGAAGCAGTGGCAGCGCAGAAGGATTTGGAAGCGTCAGCTGAGAAAGGAAGCGTGCTGTTCAAGCAAACCGCATCGCGAGCTAGGATTGCGAACCAAATGAAGCCTTCACCGCTGGAAGAGTCCCTGAAACCAACGACCAGACGAGCGGTACAGCACACGAACCACAATCGTGCATTTTCTTTGCTTGTGTAACCGCTTATGCTAGCCCTTGTACACATGTACTTTTAAAGCTGTGGTCTCAAAAATTTGTATTGACAAGTGAACGAATCCTGCTTGTTTTGCTTCGATGAAAACTTTCGTTTTTGACTCCGAATTCGCTCTATTCCTCTCGTCTCTTCGGTGACTCTCCATTGACTTTGTTCACTGTGCTGTACAACAAGGTGGCCCAAGCCTTTCTGGCCAGTGACTTTTGCTTGCTGCCTCCTCTGGCACCACCTGCGTTTGGGGGACCGATGCGGCCAGCGCTGATCGATGCTTTGCTTGCTGGTTGCATTCCGGTGTTCTTTGCGTCCTGTTTGGACGATCGGCTGGCCTATGAAACTATGTAAGTCATGGGTCACGTTTTCTCTCTGATTCTATGTATATCTCTTGAATGCCTCTCAATATACGGGTTTTCTTCTGAAATTCTTTTTTATAAATATGTTGCTTGGGGTCGCACTACTCTGCATCTTATCAGTCAAATTCACTTTGACTGTGCGCCTTTTGATTTTTTTTTGTTTTTCTGGGTTTTGGCTCCTTCTCTTCCATCCAGGCTCGCCCCCCATTTCTTGCCGTCTCACACGCGAGGCAACCGCACGGCTGCTCTTCTCGCAAACGCAGCGCAAGAGCTTGCTTCTGCTTCGCCAGAGAGTGAAACCACCACCACCATCGTTGCTGACAGAAGGGGCGGTGGAAGCAGTAGCAATAGTTGGGGTGGCAGTAGTGGTGGTAGTAGCCACAACAGAAGAGACAACAAGCCGAATACAAGGCGGCCCTCATACAGGGCCCTACAAGATCTTGACCATAGGGAAGATGCGCTGCAAGAAGAAAACCAAAAAGAAGATGAGGATAAAAGGCGCACACTCCTGGCGCCCAATCAACGCCATTCTGACCGCAGTGGTGGCGCCAACAATGAAAACCGCAAGAATTCACGTAGCAACAACAACGGTAAATCAGGCGGGCGAGGAGATAAGTCCGGCCGTGGCGGATCAGCCAATCAACAAGAGGCTTCCTTTAAACCAAGAAGCTTTCCCTGGCCTGTACGTGGTGGCGCTACTAATGACGGGTTTGGAGTAGGGCTATGGGCAGTGCTGATCGATGCAAGAGCCTTGGGATTGAGAGACGGCGACAATTGGCAGTACGGAGTTTCTGCTCCTTCGCCTACAGAAAATGACGATAATGATAATGAAGATGATGGCACTCTGGATGAGCCAGCAGCGAACCGACGGCGAGAAGCAGCGATTGCGCGAGTGCTGGAGTACCTGGCGACCATACCCACCGAAGAGAAGACGCGCATGCGGAGCGAGATCATTGCTGCGGTAGGTGCATTGCACGCTTAGTTACTTACTGTTTGCTCTTCTCTTCGAAGAGCTTACTTTATCTAATCGTCACATGATGCATCGTACTGCCATTTTTATTCCTTTTTTACTTTCTGGCGTTCAACGGTGCACTTAAGTATTCACACTTCGAGTTATTGCGTATATTCACAGGTGCCTCGCTTGCAGTATTCCTACCAAGCGTCGCGCTTTGGAGGGGCAGCTGCAGCTCGCCGCCAGCAGCGGGGAGAAGACGAAGATTCCCAACGTAAAGGCAGCAGCAGCAGTAGTGCCTTGCCAGAGTCTGCCGAGCGGGTTACAGCTGCTGTGTTGGCGCTTCGCTATCAAGCTCACACCTGCAGCCAGGTATACCATGTATTTTGTATATGCTCATGGGTCCGACTGAGATCAATCATTATTCAATTTCATGAGGGCCTATCATTTAAGTCTTATTATTGTTATTTATTCCACCTTTAGATTTCATGCTCGAGCACCAAGTTTCAGCTCGGTGATTTCGGCGAAGAAGGTGGTGGCCAGGACGACGATAGCACCAGCCATTTTCAGCAAGGATTATCCTTTCAGGAGGAGGCAGATGAAGAAACACCGCAAGAATTGCCACTGGTAGAGGAAGGTGGCGTAGGAGCAGAAAGAGATAGAGCAATAGGAGACGAAGCAGAAGCTGGAGGAGCTAGTGGCAGCGGCAATGATCAAGGCCACGGGGGTCGCGGCAGTGGCGGCGGGTGGGTTGGGCAAGGGAATCAAGGGTTGGCGTATACTACGACGAGAGAAGGCGACAGCTACCAGGTGAACTATGGAGTGCAAGCAGACAGTGCCCGCACAGCAGCTAGTGCTGTCAACAACGACAACACGCAAGACCCTCAGCGCGGGCGCGTTCTCCGTGAAAAAGGCATGCACTACGGCCAGAGTGCTTCGTTGTCATCTCCAGTTTCCTCGTTTCCGCCTGATTTCTACCAGAGCAGCAGCAGCAACATGTGGAAGGCCGCGGACCAAGACTCATGGGGAGAATTTCCAAACCGCGGCTTCGGGGACAGTTCTGATCAGAAAGCAGGAACAGCAACAGCAGCAGCGGCAACCACAACAAGCGGCAATAAAGGTAGTAAGCTTGGCAAGGGTCCTAACTCAACGACTGCCTGGCAAGCAGCGAGTGTGCCTTTGGATGCAACAGAAGAAGCAGAGGAGCCAGACAAAGCTGCTGATGCTTCCAAGGAGTTCCCTCTGGTAGACATCCCATCGCCTGACGAAGGAAAGAGTCCAGCAATCAAAGCCACTACCCCTCACACGTGTGCTTCCAAGACGGCCCAGCCGCTGTCTGGCCGCTGCGACCATCAGGTCCGCGACGGCTCCTGGTTGGCCGCGCGGGACTACTGCGAAGCTGTCGGGGCAAGGCTGTGCTCGGCCCACGAGCTGGAGCGAGGACTAGGCTGGAACACCGGCTGCACGTCCACCGCGGGTCGCCCGGCGTGGACTTTGACGCCTTGCGGCGACGGCGGCGGCCTCGAGCGCGCAAGTGGAAGTGGTGGTGGCGGTGGTGGCGACAACAATAAGGGAAGAATTGGCGGGTTTTCGGGTCCTGGCGCTGCGATTGGCGATGGTGCCGGCGCGTTTGTTCTGGTGAATCAGGGCCGCTTGCGTGCTCAAAAAGCTGCTTTCGATGCTTCGCGACGGTCGCAACAAAGTGGAGCATATGAGACTTCAGGTTTCAGTAACAATGGTGGCAATGGCGGTGGTGCTAAACTTCGATGGTACGAAAAAATGGGGTCGCTGCACATGTCAATGAAGCCACCTCTGTCGCCGTCATATCTCTATACGGCTACTGCAAACCTCGATGACAAGGCACATGCGTCGCCAGGAGGGCACAGAGGAGGTGCAGCGACAACGGGAGCAGGACTGCGTAGAGAATGGTCTCGAAGACTTGGGCTTGCGAACAACTCTAGTATCGCGGCGCAGTGGTACGAATTAGGATCCGGGCACAATGAGCATACTTGGAATGAGAATGGTGTGTTCTTCAACAACAACTACAAAACGAAATTTCAAAACCATCGCTCTCTAGAAAGCATCAGCAACAATGGTGATGACAGCATTGACCGGCTTGGCGACACTTTGCTCTACAGCGACGCTCCTCGCTCGTTTGGCAGTCCTATTGGTGGCGGCCTTCAGAGTGGCAGTGCGTTAGCTTTGGGCACGCTAGCCCGCGACGCAGGTGGCAGTAGCAGCAGTAGCGCAAGCAGTAAGCACACTATTAGCAGTGGAGCTAGCTACGGAGAACACGCCACAGTGGCTGCCGCTGCGCGTGCCGTCGAAGCAGCTACCCTGGCACAAGCAAGGGCAAAAGCGAAAGCGTCCGCTCAAGCAGCCATGATCGCACGCCAAAGACAGGGCAGGCGCTCACACTACTATCCCTCGGCTTCTGGTGCTGGTGCTGGTGCTAGCTCGAACAGTGCTGCTTCGAGTCTCGCCTCGGTCGACCCTGGTTTAGGTCAATTGGCCACTTGGGAAGCTGGGAATGTCTTCAGCGAGGGCCCGTTTGGAGCTGACGAAAGCCCAACCACGAGCAAACCAAGAGCAGGCTCAGCCGCGGCCTTGGCAGCAGCGCACAGTGCGGTAAGCGAAACATTTTAATCCATTCAGTACACCTGTACATTGCTGCAATTTCCATCGATTTGATACTGGATTCTAAATGAAGATTATGCAGCCTGCTCTTGCTTCACTTGGCAACTTCTTCCTCTCAGTTTTACACTTGTGCATTTGTCTATAACCTTGTAATCCTTTCTTTCTATTTTCCCTGTGTGCGCAAATCGCTCACATTCGTCATTGCTACATTAATGTCTCCATGCAACAGGCGCTGGCAGCAAAACGGCTGCACCATGCTCCACGCGGCAAAGAAGCCGCTGCTCTCGCCAAAGCGTCTTCGCACTCGTCTTTTGCCACTCCCCTCCGGCCTGACGCTGAAGCGGCCTCCATTGCCACGCACCTCTGCTTGCCGGCCTATGACCTGGGCTACGGTGCCAGTGAATCCAAACCACCTGCGCCCATTTGTTGCGCCGACTTTGGAAGTGATGGCAGCAGCAGTGGTGGCCATTGCGCTGCCAATCTCGAAGCAAACGAAGCGTCATCAGGAAGAGGAAGAGGAGAAAAAGGAGCCAGCAATGGTCGCAGTAGTGCCAATAGCGGTGCCTCTATGGAGCAGAAAGCGCGCGAAGCTCATGATGCGGCGAAGAGACGCGACCACGTGCACATTCCCGGCGACAAACACGACGGCGGGTTTGGCATGGCATACCGAAGTAGCAGCAGCAGCAGCAGCAGTGGCAGTGGCAGCAGCAGCAGTAGCACTGCACAAGCATCACGTGAGAGTGGCGGCTCTGTAAGCGGATCCGCGGCGGCTGCAGGGGTACCGTCAATGGCAGTTGGTCGCGTCGGTGGGAAGCCACGATTGGCAGTGGTGCTCTTTGGCCCGACCGGACGAAGTCTCGGCAACAGCTCATCCAAGGTTGCTTCATTTATTCGTCGAACACGCCGTTGTTATTATCTCACCAATCATCTTTGCATGCTTGACCAAATCATGCTTTCTTGTGTGTTTCTCCTGCCAAACCCACTCGATTTTATCCCTGCTTTGTCCTCTTGTTTCCTCCAGGTCCTCGAGTGCACGCCACGAGGCAAAGCTTTACAGCTCATGGCGGCTGCGTCCCAGAAAGAGCATTTTTTTGACCCCCTATCGAG
>Ga0307930_1001213_pt1 | contig 20707 bp, 21 predicted proteins | sample OrgLakmetageno46_FD_203161 | JGI IMG/M metagenome (GOLD analysis project Ga0307930, IMG submission 203161) | Saline water microbial communities from Organic Lake, Antarctica - #46 | ecosystem: Environmental > Aquatic > Non-marine Saline and Alkaline > Saline | place: Antarctica: Organic Lake...
GAGTGTATCATCGCGTAAAAGATGGGCCATCATGGAGCATATAACATGAAACCTTAAGGTTGGTTCATCGTAGCTTCCGACAAGAAATACCAGCGGAGTCATCGAGAGCTACTTAGGATTTCTCTTCCTTTGATTTTTGAAATCGTCTTCTTTCCGCTCTCTCAATTCGAAAATTTTATGAAGACTCCTACCTCTGCAGACCAAGAAATACTGCAGAAACTAAGATCACAGAGGTAGGAGTCCGCAGTTCTGTACGTACTAGGGTTTGTTTAGCCTTTCGTACAAACCCTGAGAAGCTTTACTTCTTTGAGGTAAGCTTCAGCACTCCTTCGCTCTTCTGAAACCACGAGTCTACCTGCTTGACTAACTGAAATGATATATTCCCAAGACTTCGTCCGTTGCATGCATGCGTTCTCTTGTGCCCCGTTTCTATCTGTTCTCCGCGCACTCTTCTTCCCTGAGTTCCGCGAGTCCCGCCAACCCTAAAAGCCTGGGAAAACCGCAGACAATGTATACCTCTTGACCATCACTCTGAACTCAGGACATCTAAACTTTGCTTTGTGTTTCGACAGATTACATTCATGATACGCACACGCTTCCGGGGCCGCGGCCGGGCAGGGGCACACCCTTGCTTCATGACTGCCATCATAATAACAATGTCGAACCTCACGGTATTTGCCTGCACTGTGCACCCAGACGATGAATGAGTTGAGAAGTTCCTCTGGCGAATGTGTTGAAAAGTCTTACAGATGCGAAAAGCATTCCCTATGCAGCCATTACTTCCGGATTCCTTGCCTCCGTATGCGCGTTTAGCCCGACTGCTTGATGCAGCAGTGTCCACAGGAACGTTGAGCCTTTGATTCTTTTCAACCATGCGGAATACCAACCCATGAAGACAAATTCTGAAAGTGCCAACACCCAAAATGGCAGCGGTGCTCTCAGCAAAATTGACGGTGGCAAAGAAGACGAAGCGAACAAAGAAGAAGAGGACGATTCAAAAAATCCGGTCACAGAGAGTGAAATGGCAAACAAGTCCAAACGCCCGCGGATGCGATTGAAATGGTTATTCGTGCTACACTTCCTTTGCAGTGCGCAAATGAAATGAATTTCGTTAAAGGTGCTAATTTTCACCTAATTCCATTTAGGTTTACCTAATTCCATTTAGGTTCACCTAATTAGGTCCTAATTAGGTCTTAATTAGGTCTTAATTAGGTCTTGATTAGGTACTTAATTAGGTGCCTCCCGGGGGGCCCACTTTCCCGGCTTCTGTTACAGGGGGGGGTCAGATGGACCTAATTCCATTTAGGTTCACCTAATTAGGTACTTAATTAGGTGCCCCCCGGGGGCCCTCTTTCCCGGCTTCTGTTACAGGGGGGAGTCAGATGGACCTAATTCCATTTAGGTTCACCTAATTAGGTCTTAATTAGGTCTTGATTAGGTACTTAATTAGGTGCCCCCCGGGGGCCCTCTTTCCCAGCTTCTATTACTGGGGGGATTCAGATGGACTTAACTTTTATTAGGCGAATTAGGTTCACCTAATTAGGTCTTAATTAGGTCTTAATTAGGTTAACCTACTAGTAATTAGAGCCAAAATAGAATTGGTCTTAATTTCACCTAAGTCGAATTAAGGCCCACTGTGGTGTGTTATGAATTAATATAGCGGCCTCCGTGATATGAATGCATGGCTTTTAAAGGATTCCTCTTTCCTTGCACTGGCCTTTCTGTCTTCGACCCCCTAAATTCCGCCCTGCCTCTAATTCCGGAAAACTTTAAACTGAGCCTTTTTGAGATGGGCCTGGATTCATGTAGTTCGCAAGAGGTCTTATGTATGCATTTATCCTGTTGCATGCATTTACTAGGGCTAAATAGTGGTTGTCGCGTCTTTCACGAAACGTGCCACGAAGAAACCATCCGCGTTCGCGAAAGGCCCCTCCAGGCAACCGGGAAGAATCCGCAGCCAACCTTCCGGCGTGATGGCGCCTTCCAGGCCTGGCACTTCCCACGCTTGAAACGGCAATGTTTGCAGAAACGGCTGTGGACGTTGTTCTGAACCTTCATCATCACCTTCATCTGCGTGGTGCCCAGTGCAAGCAGGAGGAGAAGTGAGGCGGAGGAGGCGCTCAGCCTGGTCTTCGCCTTCTTCTCGGAGCAGCGAGCACGTGGAGTACACCAGCACGCCACCGGGTTCTAAGAGCTCTTGCGCGCAGTGTGCTGCCAACTTCCTCTGCGCTCGCAGCAGGCCATACCAATCGTCCGCTTCGGCCGAGGCCGCTGCTTCGGCTGCTTTGTCTTCCTTGCTGAGGGCCTTTTGGCGCGCTTTGCTCGCTCTTCGTTGCGCGGCTCGAGTAGGAGCACCATCGCCTGCCCTGTTGCTCTTGGTGGACTCAGACACCAACTGGAACGGTGACGGCGGTGGCGGGAGGCGCTTGCGGAGGACATCTGGGCGGCGGCGGCCGGTGCCTGTCGCGGAACAGGGAGCGTCAAGGAGGATTCCGTCGAACCCGTGAGGTGACCTGGTGGTTGTTGCCACTGAAGACTCGCTTTCTGCACCGCTGCTTGTGTCACTACTACTGCTGCCACTATCATCGACCTGGTACGTGCAGCCATCGCCTACCCAGAGCTTAAAGTCTGATTTGTGGCCGTGTGCTGGAGTGCCGAGGCGGAGACGATCGAGGTTGGCTTGCAGCATTGTGGCTCGGCGAGGATCCGCTTCGATCTGCACGGAATCCAGGGCAAAAGCGTAGATGGAAGAAAATACAAATGCTTCTTAGTCAAGCAGTAATACAAATATCTCTAGGTTTGATGATGTACGCTTCTCATTTATCTCTTCGATTCCCAGAGCGAAATCATTTTGCTGCTGTCACCTGTCAATCTCGTTGGCTCTGTCATTCTCTCTCTTAAAACAAACTCGCTTACCGCAGTCACGTGGCCAAAACCAGACGACAAGAGCTGCGCGGTCTTTCCGCCGGGCGCAGCGCACACGTCCGCCACTCGCATGTGACTCAACGGATTCTGCATCCTTGTTGAAGCCTCTTCCAGGAAAGCGGGGTGGTCGGAGTTTGAACTGCTAGAGCTACCACTGTTGCTGCTGCTGCTGCTGCTGCTGGAAATAACGCTGTTCGGTTTGCTGCTGCTCTCAGTATTCGTGTTTGTTGTGCTACAATGAGCTGTGAGACGATCGATCAGCTCTTGCTTGCGACCTCCAACCCCTAACCCTAAAGAACGGCAGCGGTCTTTCAATTCCACTACGGTGCTGCTCGCACTGAAATCTGTAGCGCTCTCTTCGTCACCGACCCCTGCTGCTGCCGTATTGGACCCACCTGCTTCTTCAACTCTTGTCACACTTTCAGCTCCATTACGAGATGATACTGTGAACGCACCATTTCCACCATTTCCAGAAGCCTGCTGCTGGAGAGCTGACACGAGTGCCAAAGCTGGCACAGCCGCCGCTGCATCTTGCACCCACCATGCACCTTCCATGAAACCCGGCAAAGAAGTGACTGCCCCCGTGCCTGCTGATTTGCTCCTACCCTTTTGATCGTCGTCAGGAGCCGTATTCACTTCTGAACTTGGCTTAATCCTCAAGCTGCCTGTAGGGAGCGCCTCAGCTCCTAACGCACGGCACCATGACGCACGCCACGATAAGCCAGCCTCCGATTCGCCTCCTAGAAAGGCATCTTCTTCTGGCATTGTTCCTGTTGCTGCCGTCGTCCCTGTCGCTGCATTCTTATTACCCAATCCTTCTCTGGCCTGTAAGAGTGCGCGTCGCACCCGGCGGGGTGGGGGCAGAGGCGGCGCACGGAGGGTAATGTCAAGCGGCGGCTCGAAGAGCATCGCAGCCGCCATCTTGGCAGTAGCTTTCACCCCCCATTGTTGCTCCCAGGCTGCATGCAGGACTGGGCTCAAATTGTCCGTTGGAGAGGTTCGCGACAGCGCACGAGGGCCATCGTCTGCCACCTAATGGAGTGGCAGCGTTGAAATAATAAGACGAGCTTGTGCACGCGCTTCATGAGTATTATTTTGCCATTGGCTAGCTGCACCCCTATTGTTCGTGAGTTGCATACTGTTTTCCCCGCCTTTGCTAAGACCACATTGAAAACTCTTAAGGTTTAAAAAATCTCTGATATAAGAAGTCTCACGTCTTCCTCACCTTTCGGAGCACAGCGTTCACAAGCTTCCCAAACTGGCCAGGCACGTTGAGATTTGGATCTTTGAGCAAATTGACCGTTGCATCTACTGCTGCAAAAGGTGGAGTGTCGAGGAAGAGAAGCTGACAAGCACCTAAGCGCAGTGCGACCATTACCACGAGACCATGGCTGCCAGTAGGTGGGTAGCCTTGAGGCATGTATTGCGAAAGCACAGTATCGAGTTGGCCCTGGTGCCGCTCGGTGGTTGCTACCAACGCTTTCACGAAAGACCGGTCGCGCTGCTCGAGGAAAACCTACCATGCAGGTGCATACAAAGACTTAACCGACGAAGCAACTATCAAATAGAAGCTCTTTGGGTAAAGCCATCTCGAAGCTTTGTCATAAACAATGACTGTGTCCTAATGTTCCTTGCTAGAGCACTCCTCAATTACCAGGCCAGGATGGTTCGCTAAAGCGCCTTCTACGCCTCGACTGTTCTGTGTGGCCGATCGCAGCACATCTAGCGCCACGCGTCGAGGTTCCACAAAATTCAAATTTCTGCGATCTCGACTTTGAAACTCCCTGTCGGCGTCTATCGATCTCCTAGGAATTGCGCTCGAGGCAGTGCGGAAGATCGTAGGCTTCGCAGATGAGTGTGCGGCAAAATAGCCAGATATCCTTGGTAGCCCTAAGACTAGGAGCACGGCACGGAGGAACATCATCCGAATTGTTGACATTTCTAACATTTGGGCTGACTTCCGTTCAAATTAGGCCTTATTATCTTGTAGACTGGTTGCAGTTCATTGTTTCCTTTTTGTTTGACACCTCGTCTCGCTCGATCTTCTTCCAGGCAGTTGCAGCCTGAATGCCCGTAGGGGCGTTTATTATAAAAAAATTGAGTAATTTTTGTTCTCATTTCTCATTCTCATGTTCATGTTTCGTGTTTGTTTGGACTCCATTCATCCACACTTCATTATAGCAAACGGACGCCCAAGAGCTCATCCTGGAATCGAGCCGATTTATTTATGGAGCTAGGATCAGTCCAAGGGTGTGGGGGGGGGGAGCTGCGGAGTGGTTCAGGGAGCGGGTAGGTCGGCTGTGGTGCTATCAGGGTATCAGCTATCGGGCTATCAGTAGCTTCAGTTCCATAACGCCTATTGCCATTTCCGCGTGCTCGCCTCTATATAGTTCCAGGAATTCTATTTCTTGTCAAACCGCACGCCAAGATTCAAGCACTTCGAAGACTAGCCATTGTCATTAAGGATGTCAAGTCAAGCCCGGGAAACTCTATGGATCTTACGGTGTTCCAAATTCAAACTCGCACACCGTAGCACTCAGGGGAAGCAAAGTCATTGCGCCATGAAAGGCAAACAAGCTGCCATCGGTGTTTCCTGCTTCGCCAGCTTTCCTCGCACTGCCGCTAGGGTCAAGGTGAGAGGAAGACGATCCAACCGATGCACTCGTGGACGCTGCCCGGGGCGGCTCTACAGGCTCACCACGCCGCCGCTTCTGCCGCCGTGCTCGTTTGCGCGCCCGCCTCTCCGCCGCGCTCTCTTCTGCTCCTCCTGAAGCCTCCTGTGCCCCTAAGCTTGCAGAGCGTTGAAGTGGGTGGTGAGGAGGAACTTGTTGAGGTGACGTGTCTTTGCGGTGAATGCGGTCGGCCTTGGTCCACTCGGGAGGTAGGGCCGAAATCACGACTGCCATGGACGGCTGAGAAGAGGACGGTGCGTTGGATGTTGCGGTACCGCTCGTGTCAGCAATCGTAGTAGCGGAAGTAGCAGCAGCATAAGCAGCATTGTCAGCAGTAGTAGATGACGACGATATAGCAGCTGACGCGGAGGCAGGTTGGTTGAGGGCAGTGTGGTCCGGGCAGCTGGGGCTGGTGGTGGCGTCCTGTGATTGGTCCAAAAGGCAAGCGTCGTGCACCGCCCAGCACTGGGCCACCACCCCGCTTGCTCTTGCGTGCTGAGCCCACCAATTGGCGTCTTCGGCTTCCGCGGCTGCGTCGGCAGTGGCGTTGGAGTAACGCTGGGAAGGACTCCGTGCTCGGTTCAAGCGCTCACGAAGACGCTGGCGATGGTCAGCTGCGGCCTGAAGAATAAAAGAGAGGTCAATGTTTCAAAAAATAACGCACGTTCTGGTAAAGGCCATTTTCAAATGAAAAGCAGAGAAGCAACACGCGCACAGATACATGGACTTATAGCACACAGGCCCCAGCATTTTCCTCTCTCTCTATTTCACCTGGAGAAGCGCTTCTGCCATATCGTCTTGAAAGTTGACCGTTACCGCAGCGGAATCATGCAGATTCACTAGGGCTACTACCACACGAGGCCCAAAGTGAGGCTGACGATGACGGTGAAGATGTGGAGGCAGCGCGCTGGAAGCTTGGCCCGGTAGAACAACGAGACCATGGTCGAGGTACCCGCTCGCTGCGATGCCATCGATGAGCCGGCTGGGGTCGCCCGCTGCGTAGCCCCATGGGACACCTTCCACCTAGGGTATCGTTGTACAGGAGAGAGAAATGCAATTACACCATCGAAATGCACGAAAACAATGCGCACGAAAAAAATAATAAGGAGAATGAAATGTTTGAGAGCACAAAAATGAGCTTCCATAGCTCCGTTTGCCATTGGAATGACCACGAGAACACGAAAGCATGCGATCGAGTGATTTGTCCTAGTCTCACCTCGAGGCCAATGCGTCGAAGCTTGGGGCCATGTGCGTTGGCACTCGTTGCGCTGCGCACTGCCAAGGCAGATGGTCCGAGGGGTCCTGCTTCTTCCTTCTTCTTCTCCTTGTTTGCTTCCGCAGTAGCACCTGACCTCATCCCATCGTACTCTTCACCATCTGGAGCCTTACTGTTGAATTGGACACTGCTGCTACTACTACTAGCGATTGTTTCAAGGAGAGCAGCTGAAGGGTTTGATTCATCAGCAGCAAGAGCAGCAGCAGCAGCTGGAGCACTCTCATCGTTTTGCACCGAAGAAGTGCCAAGGAGGCGCCCAAATCGAGACGAGTACAGCGCAAGCACCTATTACCAGCATCATGTTTGTGGCACAAGGAGATAAGCTATATTCACGCACAACGGCAACAACGAACCAAGGAAGTAATCAAAAAGGTGCTCTAATTTATACTAGAAACCAATCTACACTCACTCCCTGGATAACGTATTTATTCGCACACACAATCACCCACCCATGCACACACCCGCTTGCTACCTGCCCAATTGGGTCCATCACGGCGCCAAGCTTGGAGGTCTTCACTGCTCCGAACACGTTCACGGCTTGACTGTAAGTCGCCATGGTGTAGACATCGCCTGGTGAAAGGGGTTCGAGAGATGGCAAGAAAGAGAAAAAGAGTACGGAGAGAAAAGAAAAGCTTCAAAGGAGGAAAGAGGTGTACGCGGGGATGGAGATTGAATTCGCTACTGTAGAGTACAATTGCAGCGACAAAAATACCACTCAACGATTACTTTTGAATAACTACTCAGCCTAATTAAATCACTCGCTCAAATAATCACTCTTGCCGTTGCGCATGAGAGCATGGTAAGCGACCGCAATGCCGAGTGCATCTTTCAGGGAGCTGCGCATCCCCAACTGACCGAATTCCCAGGGGCCGTACCAGTACCTAAAGAAGGGCGTTTCGGAACTTATGGATTTATGTAAAAGGGAGTTATCAAGATTTATACACGTCATCAACTTCTACATAGCTACTGCATATGCGAAATCTACATTGATGAGCTCCACGCAAAGAGATGAAGGCAAGGTAAGACGAATAATAAGCTCTCTAATGTAATACCCGAATTCGTCCAAGCATATGCCGGGCGGTGGCGAAGAGTGACGAGGCCCTACAGGCTGAAGGTGAAGGTCCCCCATTTTCTTGGCTTCCTCTACAGAGAAGAATTTGGCGAGCTCCTTGTGCAGACCCCGGTAGGCCTGGGCGAAGCGCGTAACGCGCCATGAGGCCTAGAACAGAAAATGGTGACCGTGATTATGCAAAGGAAGCAGGGAGCGGGAACGAAGAAGCAAGAAAAGTTTCTTCCTGTTTGCATGACAAGTGAAGAAAGAATAGAAGATGATGACGAAGATGAAAGTGTGTGAAGCACCACCACAATCATCTAACCAGAATTAAGCCTGATTTGAGAACACGTAAATCATAAATCCGCAAAACACTAGCTACCTGTTTGGCGTGCATCGCAGCCGTTGACTTTTCTGTATCGATGTAAAAGTGTTCCGAAATAGCTTGCAGTGGTGACAGGCGATGATTATATTGTTGCCTATTGGGAGACTGCTGTGACGTTGTCGTAAGAGACGCCATCATTTGGCCCGTCCTGTTCATTGTATTAAGGGAAGAAAAGAAGGCACATCACGACATGCATTTGTAAATTAGAGCCTTAAAAAAAGAAGAAATAGGATCTCACAAAGGGCACTACAACAACATTAACTCAAGACAGGTACATTCCACGTTTCCCATGAGCGTATTGCATTCTCCGCCCATTTATCTTCTTCTTCTTCTTCTTCTTCTTCTTCCATACTTACCAACTTTATCCCACAATAAAAAACTCACCACGACTTCGCGAAACCAAAATCGCCGCCTTCTATCGACACGCCCGCGGGTGATGACGTCTTTCGAACTACTGATGAAGCTCCTTTGCTGCTGCCTTTTGTCGCTGGAGCTGCCTCTTTGCGCTCATGAGCAGACAAGTGCATGGCCCCAACCCCGACCAAACGAACCTGTGCACATGTATAGGTGGGTGTATGATTCGAAGAAATCAAGGAGACACGCCACGGGGAATTGATTTGTATGAGAAATGAAACGATCACCGCCAAAAGAAATTTATAGATGGAAGGGCCGAAAATATCAAGAACAATATAGACAACAAATTATTGATACTACATTCATTATACTAGGAGAGCAGATGATTGGTACCTCGGGCGAGACTCGTCGCATGGCAGTGGAAAAACGAGCATGCCGCTGATAATTATGGTGGGGATTGGCACAACATTCCAAAAAAGACACCGAGAAAAACAGTGGAAGCAAAAAAAATATTGAAGAAAGAACTACAGCTACCCATAAATGTGCGCATTCCTTTTTCTACTTTTAAAAAAACATCAAAAAAGGATGAGATGCACCGCTAACTTTCTGGGAGGGTCAATAAAAGCAATGTACAAGGAAGTGAGTTTATTGGCACCTTGGATTCGTCAACCACACCCTACACACCAGTAGTACCTGCACGAAAGCATCAAAAGGAGCAACCCCGAGCTGCCAAGGTCCATACATTTCATTCCCAATCCCCCACCACTGGCAGTGCCACGGCAGCTGCTCTCCGTTCCGCCACCGTCGCCGAGGCTCCTCCATCATCGCTCGCTCGAGTTTGGCATGCCACATGGATGATGAACTCGTGCTACTGATGCTACTACTACCGCTGTTGCTGCCCTCTGTCGCCTTCGTATGGAGAGAGGAGGCAGCTTGATGATCTTTGCCATCACCGTCATACGCATGGAGGCCCACAGGGAGGTTCACGTAAGCGACTAGCGCTGCTGCATCGAGAGCGCTCCCCAGGCCGGCGTTGACCACTATTAATGGTTCGGCTCCCTGTGTGGTGAGAAGAAAGAAAGAAACCATGAAAGCAGTAGCACAAGAAGGTACAGCGGTGACTGAGCATGTGCAAAATGTGCGTAAATTCCCTTCAACTTCATAAAGGTAGGAACATGGAGAGTCCTTCAAACAAATTCAACTTAATCGTTATCTTTCATTCCTCTTCATCTCACCACGAGGGCGCAGAGGTGCATGAACTCGTGAACCCCAAAATCGTTGCTCACGACCCCCGCCCATGCGGGGTTTTTGCGGGGCGGGCGACTGTCCCGGGGCCCCACCCCGTCCCGCCACATGTACCCACTCACGAAGTTGCCTCCCGGCCACCGCAACAGGGTTGGGCGCAGGACTTGCAATGCATGAATCGTTTCGCTCCGAAACATGCCCCCAATCGCGTCGGCTGGCAGTAAAGACACAGCCCCCACGAACGCGGCAGGCACTTCGTCTTCACTTGCATCTCCTCTTCTTCTTTGTCCACCGAATGATGATGCACCTGTGCCTCCACCTTGGGTATTCCGACCAGCACTTCTAATGATAGCATCATCTGGACCGCTACATGTAGGCTTCCACTTCCCATCGGCGCGCGTCAAGTCAATGCGCTTGGCGACGATGGCGAGGGCAGCTCCACATGCACCGCAGTGCCCCCCCGCGTCTTCGCCTAGGCCACCTCGCGCGCCGTTCAAATTGTTGGCGTTGAATCCCCCCTGTGAAATGATTCGATTGTAAAGTAAAACGATATTGTATTCGTGGTGCAGCCTAGCCCGATGATTTTGCTATATTTTATTAAAAGCGCACACGTGTGACAAACACACTCGAATAGACGGAGTGTAACGTGCATAACAATCCACTAATCCCATTTCCTCCTTACGTGTTCTACAAACATCCTCTCTCAGAGCTGTTATTCGACCTACGCAATACCTGCCCATCGCCGCTGCGGCAATCGCCAGCGCAGTCAGCACGGTTGGTGACACCACAAGCACAGTCTAATTCGACGCTGTGAGGAGCCACAAACCTGTAGTCACATGCCCATAAGAACACGACGGAGATAAGAACATACTTAAACAAGAAAAAACTTCAATAATAGAAGAAACGCATTAAAAAGTCGCCGAAACAATTGTTTTGGAATATGAATGTAATTCCAGAGAAAAGCATTTGAGCTCTCAAAGAGGGGTGCATACGTGCGTGTGCATAGATTCCTAACCCGAAATCAAACCGCCGCCAATCTCCTCCTTTCGCCATCACTCGCGCCCCCCTGTATCCTTCGCCGTACACGTTCGCAGGGCCCTCACTGCTGCTTCCCTCTTGTTCTCCTCCTTGCTCTTCTCCTCTTTTATTAGAGGCACCCGCATAGCTAGCAGTGGAAGCGCTAGTGGTAGAAGAGCGGTGCACTCCCGCGAGAATGGCGCTGTCGGTGACGCGAGCGAGGAGAAGGTCTTTCCGCGATGAAAGGGTCGGGTGTCGCAGCCACACCTGTTGATTGGAGGAGATTGAAGACAGAAATGACGCAGCATTAACTCAAGTATTCTGTACTCTCCATGCTGTTCTAGCCAGCAACTTCCAAATGCTTACCTCCAGCACTAATGCCACTCCATCATTGTTGTTCTCAGAATTTGACGACGACGACAATGACGAGAAGGAAGTGCCATTTTGGACCACAGTATCAGCGCCACTCAGCATGCCGGAGGTCGCCCACACGTAGCCCCGGTATGCGCGCCCTTTCTCGAGTGGCAAACCCGACTGCTCGATTTCACCTACCCACCTACACGTGTGGTAAAGAAAAGGAAAAAAGAGAAGGGGGTTCATGCATCAGAGTCCATATAAGAGGGGTTCAATCTTAGTGAGTCCGTGTATTGAAGCACAAGCTCTCCTTGCTGAAATCAATTGAAGTTGTCTACCCGTAGCCGTGGCGAGAACCACTACGACTTATTGACCGATGGCGGCTGCTGCTGCTGCTGCTGCCGTCTATTCCGTCGTCTTCTTCAGCAACTGCGAGTTTCTCTTTCAAAGACGCGCTGCTTTTGGCTTTAGGTGCTTTAGGGTCTGATCGAGGCTCTTGCCATTGTTCTGGCAGTACTCTTCCACCTCCGCCTAATGTTGTTGGCTCCGCAACGCTGCTATTAGTAGGGCACGGAAATCGAAAGGCTACCACCCGCCCCCCTCGCACCAGAGCTTTCGACGGCAGGCGAGGTGACGTCACGTCAGCGTCCTCCGCGGAAGAAGCACGCCACGGGGACTTGGTCAGTGGCGATGACGAAGGAGCGCCGTGTTTTTCTTCGATGGGGTGGAAAAACTTGCGATCTGCTAGGAGCTCCGCCCAAATGCCACCATCGTTGCCTAGAATAAAGGTGCCAAGATAACCATTATTTAAGCTAGAGAATGCCAAGCTATTCTTGGATGGATGTTTTGCTCTTGGAAAGCCTAGGAAAGTTGCAAATTTCTGACACGTCATTTGACCTCGGTAGCAAGCTTTACCTACGTATCATCCAATAGCTTACCGTGATTGCCGTCAATCACACGTCCCATGTGCTCAATGAACCCACCGAAGAGCAGCGGCGACACTTCAGCCCCACGGCGCTTTGCATCTACACGCGCGCTCTTACTGACTCGCAGCGTGGAGGGTGCATGTGCCACTTTCAGAAGCCTTTTCAGCGTCGCGTTGGAGACCCCACCTTGGCCGTAAGTCAGCACGTCGGGCGGCGTTGGCCGGTGCTGCCATGATGGTGGCGTCCGTAGCACAGTTGCGAGCTCATCTGCATCTGCTTTGAGATTCCAGCGAGGTAGTGTCGTAGCCTCTTCGTTGGTTGTATGCCGAGGAGCTGCATGGTAGCGTACGTTGAGCAACACAATGGCAGCGGCGACACCTACGCCCACACCTCTGAGAGTTCTCTTCGATACCATGCCAAGCTAGTCTCCGAATAGCCGCTTGATTACCAATCTTCAATAGAAGTGGGCCGATGAATAGCGCAAAGCCTTCAAGAGTATCGATAGTCATGTATCATTGTAAGCAGGCATCATCACAAGACTGCCTCCGTTTCCATTTTTTGAAAAATCAGTAGATGTATCCAGGGTGATCAGGTGTGTACACCTGATCACCCTTGGATGTACAGTACATCCCATTATTCCTCTAATATACTAGTGGAGGAATATTTCATGATTTCATGCTTCGTTTCTCCGTTTCTTCGTTTGTTGCTCCAGCAAAAATGAGGATGAGGCCAACGGAGACCGCCACACTTTCACCCTCTAGCTAGCTAGACCCTCGAGTTTCTGAACATAAATCAATCAATGGTCAATAGAGTCGTGCAATAATCAAGTCAATTGTACATTATCCGTCCAATATTTCATTGCATAAACGTCAAGCACTGCAACAAGAGAGGTAGCATTGTTGGTAGCCAAAGGTTGAGCATTATAAGTAACTGTTTAGCCTAACTCTGAGCTATACCTGAAAGCCCTCATTACAGCACAGCCGTTTAAAGACAATTTCCATTTGCGCGAGTATCTTTATAGGGTCATCTCCTTCTTTATGGCCATTAAGCGCCCTGCTGCTTGCGCCACGAGCAACGCAAGTTCAAGACTTGTCGATATCATTACTACGGCTGCTTCTACACTCTCTAGAAACGACTTGATGCGCCTAGCGTGCGCCTCTCCTGCAATGGCACGAGCAGTACAAATAGCCATACAGAAACTACCAGTACGCCTCTCAGTTGTGCTCCCGATTTACAACGCGCATGGTGTGGGCCTCTCAATAGCCGTTCGGGACGTCCTTAAGCAAACGGGTCAGTGCTGTCCACCTTTTGAGGTGCTCGCGGTTGACGACGGGTCCTCAGACGGTGGGCGAGTGTGGCTGGCAGCGCTAGCAGCTGCGCTCGGTTCCCGAGGCCAAGTGCTGTGGTCCGACCATGGCCTCAATCCTCTTCCTCCGAACCAAAGCTTTTCAGAGCACTCCGCGCCCTCGATGGCTAGGGAGGCAGAGCACATTGAACCAGCGGCAGCTGGAGACGCAAGTTCGGGAAAGAAGAGAGCATCCGTCGTGGCTACCGTTGACGACGAGCATTCTTTAGGAGGGCGTGTGGGGGCTGACCACTTACCGCATGCTTCGATGCGAGGCATCAGCACGAACGTAGACGCTGCTGAGAGCACAAATGATGATGGAGCTCCAACTGTGCTGCTCCCAGAGATGGTCGCAGCTGAAGCCTCAGAATGTTTAGTGCACCTAAGAGTGTTGTCAACGGTGCCTGGCGCGAGAGGCCAGGGAGCTGCCATGGATGTTGCCCTTCAAAACGCTCGCGGAGAGGTGCTCTCATACAGCTTCTAGGATTCCCGAACGATGATCGAAAGTCCTTCTGATTATCAAATTCGAGAAAGATATGTAGTTCATTTTGACTACTTAAAAGCCTGACTGCTCAATATTTTCTACTTCTTATCCGTCTTTCTATTATCTTCCATTCTCATTATTATTTCATTCATGCTTTCGTTTTTGAAGTATGTAGCCTTGATGGAGAGCGATGATACTCGCCCGACACATGCTTTTGCCACTCTATTCGCGGCCTTGACACCACAAAACAAGGACACTACGAGCAATGCCGCTGCTGCTGTTGCTACGACCGGTTCTACTGCTCAAGCACCAGCTCAGAACAACCCATCTCGGCGGACATCAAAAGTAGCGGAGTGGCGCGGTTATGTCGACGCAGTTTGCAGTGAAATTGAACTCGTCGACGATTCGATTGAGCTCAGAGACGATGTCGACTCGCTTCTCAATCACAATAGCCCTGCATGCTCAGCAGCTCGGCATTCGAATGAGAAAGATGCATTACGTCAGATGCAGCGTGCTCGAGCAGTGGGAGAAAAATGGGTGGGGATGCATCGCTACCTCGCATGGCAAAACGCCCTAACCTCTCCGGCAGCCCTCGCACAGAATCGTTTCGTCGAAATTCCTGCCCTTCACCAGACTTGCCTCTACCTCAGGTAATACACCAAAAGCAACGTAATTTGGTGGTGTTACTCCTTTTGAGCGAACACTTGATTTGCAAAGTTACTGTAGAGCTTCAATATTCGCACATCTACCCTAGAGCTTCAACATTTGCGCGTCTTCCCAGCCAATGAAGAGCTGCGCTGTCTCCTGCACCTTTCAACCCCTTCGGTAACACCTTGGTTTCTCTTTATTCAATACTTGCCAGGGCACTGGCCATAGAGCTTGGAGGCTACAACGCTCACCCAAAATGGCCCGTGGATATGGACTTCTGGATGCGTTTCTTCGCCAAGGTACGTGAGGGCAATATTGTGGCATTCATCAATATAAGATGCGAATAAACTCTGTCATGTAGATGTAGAGCAAATCACTGTAGAGCTTGCTTTTGATTAAAGATTAAAGTATGCCCACGAGAATGCATTTGCGTACTATCGTAATTGGAGGGGTGCTAATCTATCTCTTCAATTATATAACTGCGTCACTCTTTTTTTTAGCCACGGTAAACCTCTTGCCTTTTTGCACACCTACAGGGGCACACCGCCGGCAAAGTGGGTGCTCAAGACCCAATCCCCTCTGTAGCACCAGAAATAGCCGCCACCATCGCCACCACCACCACGACTACGGGTGCGCTGTACGGGTGGCGGATGCACGCCGGGCAGGGGACCCGCAACAGTGGGCGGTGCAGCACCGAAAACCTACGGTTGTGCAAAGCCTTTTACCTGGCCCAAGATCCCGCCGGCCCGGCGCACGGCCGCCACGTGCAGGTGAGAAAGTATCCCGATTAATTGAGGCTTCAGCACGGCCCGTACATTTTTTTGGTAGAAGAAGGAGCAAAGCCTGGTTGGAAGGAGTGTTCATTTTACAGCGAATGACGCAAATCGAAAGAATGAAAGATATTCACAGTATTTGCGAGTGTGTTGGGGGTAAGGTTGCGTGTGCTAATTCATTGTCAATATCAAACAATTCTAGGTCATCAGCTGTGGAGAAACGCTCGATGCTTGGGTGTCAGCATTACAGGCCACGAATTCCTGTGCTTCTGTGACAGCAGTGCACTGGGACACGAAACAATCACCAGAACTTCGATTAGAAAACGACCACACGGACGATGGTGGTGACGCAGCAGTAGTAGTAAACGGAGCGATGGCAGCCGAGAAAGTAGAAGTCAAAGAAGCCAAGGGAGGCAAGAAGAGTGCGTCGTCTTCATCTTCTTGGCCATTGCCGTTGCACGAGGCTTCAAGTGGCCTGCGCTTCCTCCGAGTGTTTGTGTATGGCATGGAAAAAGTGCGTCGCCGCGCGCGGGCTACTGTAGGGAAACAATGGAATCCTGAGCATGATTGGTTCGCGGCGTAGCATTGATTTTTCGTACTTCGAGGAATTCCTAGTCTCAAGTGTTTCTACGAATCGTCTTCTCGGGCTTCTGCGGTGCCTGTAGCTCTTATTTATCGAATTTAGGTCACACGTCACACGGGGAAGTCTAAGAATACTCCATTCTAGAAACAGGAGAGTAAGTAATTAGATGCAAGCCAATTATGAGATCAATTCCATGGTTCATGGAGTGGCGCTTTTAAGTTTTATCGCATGCCACTATATAACTCTTGTTTCTGCTTGGCGTTGGCGTTATATATCAAGGGGGCTAAGTTTTATATTTTAAGGAGAGTTATGATGGCGAATTGCAATGCGCGCTTAATTCATAGTTGCAGTATACGCTTTATCTACTAAATCGTACTTCTCCGTCTGATATTTAAATCGTGAGTAATGAGGTATGATTTATGAATATAACCGCGGTATATGCAGTCGAGGCCGTCTTTACAAGCCCCAGCAGATCACTCGAGGTACTCAAAGCGCGGTCTCTTTGCTCTCTCATCACTTGCATTACCATTCATTACTCCGCCTCGTTCTACCTCTATCGGCTCAGCTGATGAACTAGATGCCACTACTGTTTCAGCCGCTGCTACCATGCCAATCGCTGATGACGTTGTTGTTGTAGTTGATACTGTGGTAGGAGCCCCCGATTGAACCACTCCAATTGAGGCTGCGCCGCCGCCGGCTGCTGCTTTATCAACTGCTGGCTCTTTCCCACTTCTGGTTCCGTTGCTGCGCCCAATGGTAGCTTCGTCCAAGAGAATGCTGCGCATCGCAACAGGGTCTACAGGCTGAGCCATTTCCCGCAAGAAACTTCGCACCATGTCTACCGTAGACCCCGTGCTGGCGTTCAAGTTCGCGGGCGGCAAAAACTGCTGGATCCACTTGGGCAATTTACTGCGCTTGTCGTGGCGGTTGTAGCGGCTGTCGGCAAAGATCATAACGCCGTAGTCGTTTTTGCTGCGAATCACGCGCCCCACGCACTGCGCTGCCTGACGCAACGCGTCAAAGGTCAAGAAATCTTCCGGGCGAATCTGAAACTTGGCCCTCAAGTACTCGAGCCGTTCTCGCAGCACATACGAGAGAGTGTACTGGTAGGGGACCCCCATGAGCACCACGCAGCGACCGTAGTGCCGGTCGAAATCAATCCCCTCGGCAACTTTACCCCGCGCGACGGACAAAAACACGGCCCCACGGCCGCAGTCGCAGGCCCGCTTGAAGTTGTTGAGGGCTAAGGTCGTTTCAACCACGTCTTTGGTTTCGATGAACACCAACTTGCGGCGCAAGAGCTGTTGCAGCGCTCCACTGGCGTGCCACCGCTCTACCACTTTTTCCATGTACATGTAACTGGTGAAGAAGCACACGATGCCGTCGGGTACGGTGGCCGCCAGCTCTACGAGCAACTCGCCGTAGTTGCGGGTCACCGAGTCATCGTCGCGAAGCTCGTAGCGCGTGGAGAGCTGACCCTGGTCGCTGCCCTTGGTTACTACAATGGGCAAAATACAGGGCCGAAACGTGGACATGTCCAGAGCAATTCTCACTACAGGGTTGAAGTCCAAAAGCTTGGGGTACAAGTCCAACGGGCTCAAGGTGCCCGAGGTGATGATCACCGACCCAAAGCGCTTGAAGACCGGCGCAATGGCCAGGGACGCGTCGTTGCAAGCCAATTGCATCACGGGCTCGTAGACCCCCGGAATGACCGACCCGTTGCGCTCCAGAACGATGCTGAAACCCTCTGTGTAAGTGGCCACCAAGGTCACAAAATCAGCCACGTCTTGCAGCGCATTGTATTCGTCCAAGTTGGTGACTTCCAGGGTACGCAGCAACGAGTTGAGCCGGGTGTACGTAAACTTCAAGGTCCGCGAATCCAGCGAGCACTTGTCTTCTAAGCGAATCATGAACAAGCTCGGCGTTTCCGTGTCGGCGTCGCCTCTTAACGCCGCAAGCTTGGCCCGCAAGTACTGCACGACGTTGTTCAATGCAGCAACGAAATGCTTGGCTTTGCGAATGGTGCCAGGCATTTGCTCTTCGAGCACGTCCGAAGGCAAGGTTGGATTCGCCAAAATAGTGTCAGTAGCGTTGCGGTCTCCGTTTGAATCACCGTTACCTCCACCGCCGAGGGAATTGCACAAGCGTCGGTATTCATCGTTTAAGCGGGTGTTGTTTTGTTGCTCCATTTCGCGCACTTTCTGGCTCAGCTCGCCCACTGAGGCTGCTGATTGGTCGAGCGAGTTGCTGTCCAAGCTCACGCTCAGCGCTTCAATGCACACGTTATCAATGTTGTGGGCCTCATCAAACACCACCACGCTGTCGGCCTCGAGTTCTGAACTGACCATTTTAGACACTTTCGGGTCCAGCATGTACTGGTAGTTGTACACCAGGACTTTGGCTTGGTTGATCACATGGCGCGCCAGGAAGTAAGGGCACCACCCCCGCTGCTGCCCCAATTCTTTGAGGTCGTCCAAGCCATAAATCCCAGAGGGCACCACGCTGTCACTCCCGTGGGTTGCGTACTCTTCGTAAAACGAGCAGGTGTCAACGCTGCCCGGCGACGCTGCTGCTTTGGCCCGCACCCACGAGGCCGTGCGGTCGCGGCACAGGGCGTCCACAGCTTCGCGGTCGCTGTCAGCCGCCATCACTTCTGGGTGAATGCACATGTTGCGCCGGCTCGACAAGCAAAGCGCCAGGAACGTTGACCCGACTTCTGCCGTGGCTCGGTTCGCTGTGGTGACACCCGCCGCAGTGGCGTCCGCCGCCTCGGCCGCAGCCTGAAGTTGGTCGCTTGGCTCCTGGTCCAGGCACGCGTTGCGCGCATCGGCGCGGCCTAGCTCCCGGTCGCGGTACCCGATGACTTGCTTCAGCTCCGCCATGCACTTGGTCATTTCCGGCACGGTGCGCGTGCAGTAGATGAGCTTGCCGGTCTCAGGGTGGGCGTGCTGGTACGACGTCACTAGGCTCAGAACGCATACCGTTTTGCCCGTGCCCGTGGGCATTTCAAGCAGACCGTGGCCCTGTTCCGAATAGGCAAAAGTTTCAAATAATCATTAAAAAGCGCGTGGCCGAATGCACTTAGACCCTTATTTTGTCACGTCTGTCCGTATTGAAACAAAGCTAGTAGGGTAATCTGGAGCCAGAACACATAGATTACCTTCGCGTCGAGGCAACGCTTCAACTCCAGCATGTAGCTATGCTGCTCTGGGTATAAGTAATCGTACGGGAAAAAAACTTCTAGGCCATCTAGCATGAACCGCATGGTGCTTCCTGATGTATGCGTAAGCTACACTACAAGTAGAACAAGATAATGAGCCTGGAAGAAGCCCACGAGGAATCGCTTAAAAGATGCGACCACTTCAAGCGGTAGATGCAGACTCGAGGGAGCGCAGTGAATAGACCTATGTTAATGCTCGCTCGACTTGGCAAATTGATGGAACCTAGCCTGCTGGAACAGTAAAAATATTTCTATTCTCTCTTCACGCTTTCTTAAGTTGTTGCCGTGGTGGCGTCCGTAAAGGAACATCGTCGAATACTGTATGATGAATGACAAGAAGTCGAATGATCCTGTGATCTAATATAATACAATTCGTAAAAATGAGTGAATCTTCGTGCTTTTTGTTCGTGCGTGTCGCGCGTGGTCAAATTGATTTCCCGCTATGGCATTGCACCGGGTTCAGTCTTGTAACATGCTGTTTACAATTTTGAGATTGTATGGGGCGTCCACACTTCTATTGACTATTCTCAGACCATCGGCTGCGCTTAGTCCGCAGGCATGGGTGCCAACGCAGGTATATTCATGCTCTAGCTGTAACCGACCGACTGTTTCTGGATGATCCCCTGCAATGCTCTTTCTTCGCAGATTAGCACACGCCGGGTTCTAATGGGAGTCAGTAAGAAGAAACCGAAGCGCAACTATGAGGTCCGTTGCTATTGCAGAGAATATCGGCACATACGTGTTGCTCTATCATTGTGCTAGGTAGATTACAGAATCATCGGGGGAGCTATTTTCATGTTGCAATCTTTGCCCTTTTCGACTTCACAATCCTTTCTATGGGCGTGTTTTGGGTGCAATCTTCAGGATAGCGAGGACTGGTACGCTCCTCCTTCGGAGGCTGAGCAACTCTTCGCGCAGGTTCGAGTTTCTAGCTAGGGATGCCCTCATTGGCAAACGAAGACATACTTTTACTAGAGTTTTTGAGGAAGTTGTGGGATATGTGGCTAAAGCTCCGTCTTGTCAATCACATTTTCAATTGTAATACCAGATTCTAAATTCATGTGAAACTGCTACGCGAGCTTTCACATACAGCTTACATTTGGCGGGCTCTCGTGTGCTCCCGTAACCCCCCCTTCCCCCTTCTTTAACAGGTGGAGCGGGCCTCCGCAGCTGCGTCACGATCGGCGCAGAGCCAAGCCGCCAAGCGGTGGGGGCAGCCAGCCAATGAACGTGAGCGCGAAGCTTTGAGAGGATGGAGCCGCAACGGCGGCGGGGGCGGTGAGATGCTTTATGACGACGACGACGGAGAGCCAGCGCCTCTTAAGGATGACGACGAAGACGATGAAGATTTCGACGATGGACTCGAGACTGCGTTTGACGAGTATGATTTTGACGCGGATCTTTCTGCCGTGGACAGTTCCCTTGACTCGGAAAGCACCAAGGCGATTG
>Ga0307930_1001215_pt1 | contig 20688 bp, 22 predicted proteins | sample OrgLakmetageno46_FD_203161 | JGI IMG/M metagenome (GOLD analysis project Ga0307930, IMG submission 203161) | Saline water microbial communities from Organic Lake, Antarctica - #46 | ecosystem: Environmental > Aquatic > Non-marine Saline and Alkaline > Saline | place: Antarctica: Organic Lake...
GTTCTTTCATTAGGTGTCGGGGGACATGGAGAAGTTGGACAACGCCATGAAGGCCGTGAAGAAGGGGGCCTTAGCAGAGGTGCGGAACGTCAAGACCACTACCCCCGCGGGGGGACTCCGCAAGCTGTTCATGGTCCTGGAGGCGGCTCTGCTGAAGGACGACACCCCCGCGGCTTTTGACGTGCTCTGGGCTATTGAAGCCAACAAGGTCAGAGAAATTGGAATAATTGGGATGTTGGGTGATTGTGCCCACAAAAGCGCACACATGTGCACATGTGCGCGCGAGGTTTGTGTTTGTGTCTTTCAAATCCGAAGCAGTTTATCGGAATCTCACGTGTGAGCCTCTCAATGCAGGTTTTTGTGTCGGCCGAGGCGGAATACTTGGAGAGCAAGGAAGACGACAAGGGCGACGAGAAGAAGAAAGACTCGAAGAAAGACTCGAAGAAAGACAGCAAGAAAGGGGCTGACGACGACAAGAAGAAAAAGAAAGTTTCGTTGTCTATTGAGGCTGATCTTTACAAGGATTTCCGCAAGGAGGTGTGCCAAATGATTTTCTGTGTTAAGGTTTTTTGTTTGTGACTGTTCTGGTAGCTATTCTTGACGGTTTTGGCGTTTTACTCATGCGTGGGCTCCGTCGTGATATCATCGTGCTGTCTTTGTGCATGAGCAGGTGAAAAAAGCCAGGGATCTGCGCAAGAAGACGGACCTGGTGGCGTTTCAGCTCACCAAGATGCACGACCGCTTGCCTCCACTGAGCGTGTACAACCGCAAGTTCAAGCTCGACGAGTGGCAGGTAGGGTGTTTGTCTTCGGTGCTTTCGTCATTGGCTTCCTCCTTCTTTATTTTGCTCTTCTTGAAGTAGGTCTTGTTTCTGGCCGTCGTTGTAACCCACAACAAACATAAGTACCATAGAATTATACTAGAAGTGTATCTCCCATCACGTCTCCCCGCACGCCCTCATATTTTCCCCTTCTCCCTAATATTTTGCGCCATATGAAAATACCCCCCCCCCCACATGCAGTGCCGGGTGTTGAACCTGGTGGACCAAGACCGGAGCGCGATTGTGTGCGCGCCTACTTCCTCGGGCAAGACGGTAATCAGCACCTACGTGGCGGTGAAGATCGCCATCGAAGCCAGGCAGTACGTAGTCTCCGAAGGGGGGGTGCTCTTTGTGGTGCCGTCGGAGCCCCTCGTGTGGCAGGTGGGTGCACGGAGACTGGGTGGGTAAGGAGTGGAAAGCGCCACTTAAACACTGCGTTGTGGTAGTAGTTGTAGAATGACAAGAAGTCATGCATGGAGTGTAGTTTTATCAGTTCCTTTTTTCTCGTTTGGTTCTGCCTCTTTACTCATGCTTTTCTTCGTCTGCACGCAGGTCGCGGCGATGTTCGAAAAGATGATGCCCGGTCAAGTGGCTCTGTGCACGGACCTTTTGGCATACCGCCCCGAAGCATCCTTCAAACAGTCCAACATCGTGGTGGGGACGCCCAATGCGCTCGAGTCCGCACTCTCGAAGGTAATGAGGAACTACAACTTTTAAAAATGAAGAACGCTTGTTGTAAACAAAAAGTGGCGTAATGTTCTGTCTGTTCCTTGGATGGATTCTGTATTTTGTTCATTTTTTCCTTTAGGATGAGGCGTGCTTAGCTTCGAAAATTACAATTTACGCCTCCTGTGTCTGTCTGTTTTTTTGACGCGTTTTCCTCTCTTTTGATTATAATAGGTGCGCGGCAAAGTGGGGACAGAGCGCAAGGCTCGCGGCCAAGATTACGCGCAAATGGCCGGTGGGTTTGGCTTCCGGTACGCGGTGTTTGACGAAGTGCACTCTTTGGATGGTGACGAAGGGGCAGCTCTGCAGCGGATCATGCGCCTCGTGGAGTGCCCTTTCTTGGCTTTGTCGGCCACCATTGGCAACGGCGAAGCGCTCAGGGCGTTCTGGTCCACGGTACATACATTATTATATATTAGGGCATGAAGTTCCTTACTCGTTCTTTTTCTTGAATTGCCACACCAAAACATTCAAAAGGTGAAATCTTTTCTCTTGACGGTCTCACTACCTTCTATCCTCTTCTTCTTCCTCCTCTCTCCGATTGCCATCTCATCTTCTCAACCAACCGCCACTTGTCCTCATTTTCAAGGTGCGAGCGTCGCACAAGGACTGCATTCCAGCGCTGGTCAAGGCGGAGCACGGCAAGGATGCCGAAGCGCGGGTCTCGGAGTGCAGCATCGAAGTGCACCAAGGCCGCTTCATCAACTTGCAGCGCTTGGTCATGCGCCCTTCGCCCCTGGGGAAACGCATAGCAACCGAAGCCGCTGCCCTGGGACCCGACCAAGAGAAGCCCCTGATTAAAGTGGGCGACACCGCCTCGACGGTGGAGTTGGAGCCGTTGCACCCGTGCGCGGCAGTGACTCTGGAGCTGCTGCAGACCCAGTCCTTCGACTCGCTTTCGATTAGCTTCACTCCGCGGGACGTGCACGCGCTCTACGCCTCCCTCGCCAAGCACACCTCCGACAAGGTATAGTGCAAATGTACCCAGAATGTGTCAAAGAAAGAGAAGTAAAGAAAGAGTTTTTAGGGTGTGCTTCCCATGCGCGTCAAAGTTTTTGTTTGTACTCTTGCAGTTGACGATAGTCTTCCGTCTCATCTGCACCTGCTCTTACCTTTTTCTCTGCTTCATGTCACCCTTCTTCATCTTCCTCGTCTCCCACTTTCTTCTTTTGTACTATTACGTCAGTCCCTGATCGCCCCCCTCGAGCCGAACACATTCTTCGCGCAATTCGGCGACCCCAAGTCCCACCAAATTACTTTGGCGCAGGCCAAGGAGTACGAGCAAGCGATGAAGGCCAAACTTGAGGCCATGGCCAAGGATGAGAAGCTCGCCGACACGGTACGGGATGAGAATTACGTCAAAGAATGATGTCAAAGACTCGTGATAGAGGGAAGGACAAGTGAATGTGGGTTGGACTAGGTGGTAGACTTCTTCTCTCGCTCATGTCATTACATACATCCTGCCCTCCCTTGTTTGCGTGTTTTTCCTAACTTTACCCTATCACCATATGATAAAATCAAGGTGCGTTTGGTGCTAGCCGACTTCGCCGTAGACGACGCTAGCCTCGAAGTGAACCACACGCGTCTCTTCGAGTTTGCCATCAAGTGCCGGGAAGAAGCGCTCTTTCCGTGCCTGTGCTTTCAGCTCGACTCGTTTCGGTGCCTGGTGATGTTCAAAGACCTGCTCGGCCAACTCGAGTCGCGCCAATTGCTCGAGTGCGTTTTTACACACGCTTGCATGTGCATGCTTGCGGTCTTCTTTTTTTTTTTGCTCGTGTGCCCGTGGTGCCTTCTCTTTGCATTTGATGTATTTCCCTGAATTTGCTTTATTCGTGGTCTCCTTCTCTCAACTCGTTTCCCATGACCATGCGCACATGTTTACTCACTTCCCTCCTTCCCTTCCGTCAGGTACCCCAACTATTATGACGACCTCCAGGCTCAGGCCGATGCTGCTCGCAAGAAAGCGGTCGATCAGGCCAAAGCAGCGGAGTCGGGCAAGAAGGCCAAGAAGAGCAAGGACGACGAGGACGGCGGCGGCGATGGCGGGGAAGGAGAAGTCGAACAAGAGACTTTTGTGGACACGGCTGCTCCACACCCAAGCTACGTCCTGAGCCCGCCCACTGCCCGCATTTCCTCGGTACGTACTATATTAGGGAGCACAAGGGTAGTGCGCTGTGCGGGTGTGAGCGTTGACGTTCTTTTGAGATTCTATTTTTGTGGATTGCTGTTCTATCGCCTGTGACAATGGCATATTTTTCACTAGGTGGAGATTGACGACATTTTGGCGGAGATGGAGAAGGACAAGGAGCCTCTGCCCCCGAACCACCCTCTGGCTCGAGGCCTGCGCCGCGGCATGGGCATGTGAGTGGGAGCAATCATACTACATTAGGGATACGTTTACTTACCATGCTTTTTCGTCTTCCTTGGCATGGGATTCTTCTTCCTTGTACTTTTATCGTCTTCTTTCTTCTTCACCACGCAGGTACATTGACGATGTGGGGCTTTCGGTGTACCGCCGGGTAGTGCAACGCCTGGCACAACAGGGGAAACTGGCGATTGTCTTTTCTGACCACTCCCTCGCTTACGGTAATATATTAGAACATAATTACCACTTCTTTCCTTGTTTTTTTTCTCTTTTTTTTTCCCTTCTTAGAGTTCATTTTCATGATATGTTGAACTGAAGAGTTCTTTGCCCAATGATATTCGTGATGTTATAAATTCTCTGTCAGCCTTTCATTCGTCCTTCTCATCCTTTTCCTTCGTCTCTCTCCCAACACAGGTGTCAACATGCCTTTCCGCACTTGTGCGTTCTGCGGCGACATGGGAGGCCTCTTGACGCCTCTGATGGCGCAGCAGATGAGCGGGCGCACCGGCCGCCGTGGCTTAGACACCCAGGGGAACATCGTGTACTTGGGCATGCAGTGGCCTTCGATCAAGAACTTGATTCTTGGCAAAATTCCCGACATCGAGGGTGCCATGCAGCACTACCCCACCATGGCCCTGCAACCGGTGCTCAGCGAGTTCGTGGACCAGCGCGTGGCCAGGTGAGAGCGCGAAGTTGAAGTGGGAAGTGAAGATTAGGATTCAGGGCTAGTGCTTGACTTTTATGAGCGTTAGGCTCATTCTCGCAAGCTCATCTTCTGCATCAGCTTCTTCTGTTTTTCTCCTGCATCGATGCATGCACCTTGGCGTGTTTGTTGAGTTCCTTTTCCATTGCCTTGTTTTTTCTTTTTCTTTGTTATCATTTATCAGGAGTACCGCTCGGCCTTCCTTCAAGCACTTCCAGACTCCAGATGGAAACAGCGACCAGGCCTCAGTTGACTACTTCGACATGTCGAGCCGCCTTCTGCAAGAATTGGGCCTCATCACCGAGGACAACGCCATTGCCACCGCCTTCACGGGTCTGACCACTTGCTTCGAGCTGCGCACTTACGGCGTGGCCGAGTCCCTAGCGGTGCTCGATTCCCTGCCCCTTTTCATGCAAGACTTCGTGAACCATAAGCCTCCGGACTACGGCGAAAAGGTAACTTTTTTACTAATATTCATACATGTGCTTGAGAGCGTCTATTTTCCGTCCTTCTGAAATCCCGTCTGATTTTTTAATGTGCATTTGTTAGCTGATTCCTGATATCCATTCACTTGACTCATTCTTGAGCCCTTGCTAATTTTTTCTATGTTTGTTGTTGTGCTTTTTATATTAGGTCAACGTGCAAGTGGAATTCTTCGCTCGCTTGTTGCACTTCATCGATCGCCAGCCTCCGTACAAGGGCGTCCCCGGTGCCAAGTTCAACCATGTAGCAGGCCTCCCCGAAGACACGATCCTCGGCGCCATGTCGTTCATCACCAAGTACCCCGAGCGGCAGGCGTCCTGGGATGAGTGGGAGGCTTTCTTCGTGCGGTCTCAGCAGCGGTTCGATAATCTCCCCGCTGATCTCAAGGCAGACCTGGAGAAAACCGGCGCGATGGACTCGTTGAAGTTGCCGATTGCTCCGGGAGAGCCGATTGATGGCACAGTGTTTATGTGCATCATGAATAACAAGCTGCCGCTGGATTTGCCTTCGACCATCAAACACGACCTCAAGAAGCGCCTGTTTAATGTCGGGAGCGTGGTGATGAAGATGCACAACTGCCTACTGCAGCCCGGCATTTATCAAGGCCTGGCGCTGCTCCTTCGCAAGTGTTTCGCCCGCCTGAGGTGAGTGCGTGTCTTTGAAGAAATCATCCTTCATTGTAGAATTACATGCGCCCTTCAAATCTTTTCACCATTTCCGCTGCGCCCTTTTTGCTTCGAATTCTCACCTTGCTTCTTGCGTCGTGCACTTACACCCCCTCTAGGTACGTGCTCACGGACGCCATTCGCAACGAGACCGCACTCAGCGACTCTTCCGGCAACACGGCCCTCGAAGCCGCCGCCGCAGAGGCAGAGGCCGCAGCTGTCACCAAGGCAGCTGCGGAAGCTGCGGAAGATGAAGCGGCTCTCAACGCGCTCCAACTCGACCCTGCCACTGGCGGTGCAGTGGAGGAAGTGACCGACGCTGCTGCGGCCCTGAGCGTATCGGAATAAGGGGGAGTATTATTCCGCAAAGGAGTGCGATCTGGCTGATCGGCGGTGGTGATGTTTGAGAAATATTTGAGAATAGTGCCAACGGCAGTGGAGTTCTTCCTTTTTCTGTCGTTGCCATCTCAAATTTGTAGAGATAAATTCAGAGTGGTTCGTAAAGTTTTTTAACGGATATTGAAGCACAGAACACTGGGCTCATTAAGATTGAGAATTTTACCTTTCGATTTGCCAATTGAAATCGTAGTGCGGTAAGCGGTTAGCTCCATGCGGTTGGGTGTTGCTGTGGATGTGGACTGTGACTGTGGACTTGATGGTTGAAGCTGCTGAGAAGCTTTAAGAAGAAAAGTTAAAAGTTTGGGTTTTGGAAGTTTTGGGTATATAAATTTATAAAACATTTAACTTAAAACGGGAATCGAATCGGGGTCTCGGTCTCGGAGCGCGGAGCTCTTTTGGTTATCTGTGTGTATTGCCGTGCTTAGAGTGTAAGGCTTGTATCTTATATCTAGCATCCTCAATTTTACTACGGCATCTTTCATCAATGCGATTTAGAATATTTTCATTTTTCATATTATATTCCCACTTCCCCACATGGTTCCAGCTTCCGATCGCAGCTCTGAATTATACTATTCAACAATTACGCATGCTTCAAGAACTACGAAAAGACTACAGCACTACAGCTATAGTCCTCATAGAAGGCCCAGCAATCGATACGTCAGATGTCGGTTATTCCACCTTAATTCGCTTCTTCTGAATGCCAGCGCCAGAGCCCTTTGACCGAAACTTCAGATAGCCAGCAACTAGCATTTGAATCCTGTGGAGAAAGAAAGGTACCACAAAAATCAATGGAATGATTTCAAGCCAAAATAATGCGAAAACAAGGCAATCAACGAAAAAATAAAAAGAGTTTGCCAAAAGCATTTATGATCTTACCACGCCAGAGATCCGAGGAACCCAAAGACACAATGCACCCACACCCACGCCAACACCGGCGTTGGTTTGCGTATCAATGCGACATCAATCAGGCTCAGCGGCATCACAACACCGCGCGTGAGTGTGTAAGCGAGGGTCACGGGCAAGGAGAGCCGTTCGAAGGTGCTCTGATGGCGCAAACGTTCGCTTTCTAGATGTTGACCGACATCAGAAGAAAAAGAAGAAGAAGAAGTACTGGAGGCTGCGTTGCTTTTCAAGTTTTCTTTCGCCCATGTCCAAACACTTTAAGACAGGTGCCGAGGAAAATGGCAAGGGAAGAAAACAACTATGAGCACACGCGTGAACAGCGAGCGAATTTTAATACACCCGCGCACACTACAGTGCATGCACACACAAAAGAGCAAAACAAAGAGCAAAACAAAATAGACGATACTTTCATTACCCGAGCAGGGGATTGGCAATTTCAGCGATGGCAATGCCTAAGACGGCCACTACATAGCCTCGGTCCACCCAAAAGAGGGGCGCAAAGCACGACATGATTGCCACGTGATGCTGAGGAGAAAGTCAAATAGAAAGCAAGTGAGCCAAACAAAAGCACGAAATGAAATGAGAAAAGCCGTGATGTAAGCACAGAGACATTGATGATCATCAAGTGTCAACTATTCAATTAAACAACCAAGTCTACGATAAGCCAAAGTTGAAATTACAACTTTTTTTTCTTTCTCAGATTACCAGCATGAAAGCTGCTCCAGGCTCAAGAAGAGCCATGTAAGCGAGGTCGTAGACACTGTAAGCGAGCGTAAACTCGAGCACGCCACCTGTCCACCAATGATATCGGTTCCGGGGAGTATCGTAGGACACACCAGATGGCAACAGCCACGCAGCACTACCCTCTGCACCACATGCCCTTTCTTCTCTTGTTGAAAGTGCTCTTTCATTGCTGCACGCTGCCATTGCATCCATTGATAACGCTCGGAGCACCATTATAGCCCACACTGAGGAGACGATGCCGTGCAGACCTGCCACAATGCGATTGGCCCATTTTGCTCGCCACGAAGCACGGGCCCAAATACCACCGCTATCTTTGTCGTCTTGGGACGTCGTGCTTGTGCTCTGATTATCATGGAGTGTTTTGGAGTCAAATGCCGCAGTTGTTTGCTGAGCCAACGGCCAGATAACTCCATGAAGTCCGTAGAGAACTGCGAATAATATGACGAAGCCTACAACTTCAGCTGCACACTGAATAGCGAACGAGTATGAAAGTACAAGAGCGTCAAATCATAATCCCGCAAAAATCGAACGTAAAGGCTACTGTATGGCAGTACCGAGGATTGACGGTACCTACCCAGCTAGCTAGCAAAGCAAGCATGACTCACCCGTTGTGCCATAGCGGCGTCAAAATCAGACGTATCATCCAATTCGCCTCCGCGCACATATACGAAATAGCTTAAACCACCGGCTAGTCCCCACACTATAACTAAGGAAACGCCGAGGACTTTGAGAAGAGCCATTATGGAATCGAGCAACTAAGTGAGTCGGCTCTTTCAAAAGGAATCCCAGAGGATATCCAAAATAAATACGAACGTAGATTGCGAAACGGAAGTGACACTTTCAATGCATTCTCAACTGGATAACCAGTAAGCTGGTAACAACACCCGTTCTAATCAAAATGATGCTAAGTTAAAGGATATCTTTCGCAACAGCCATTGTGAAGACAAACCGAAGATGAAGTCAAGCAAAAAGTAGATTCAAAAAATATAATACTGCATTTTTTAGAGCAACGAATTCCTTTGCTTCCCAGCAGCTTCTTCAAAGAAAAAATGAATCATCGATCAATGAGGTACTAATTAGTAGATAGACCGGGACCGAACGGAACTACTGAACACCTGACACATCTTCCGATTAGAGCTGGGCAAAATGCATGCAGCGTGGGCTGAGTTGCCCACTCGGTGGCAAGGTATGCGGGACGGAAGGCTCGATGAGTTCACGACGAGGCTAGCGGATAGCCCTGTGCCTTCTTATGGAACCGCTGGCTTGGACTCTGCCCCACCTCCACTTCTGCGCTCAGCGAACTCAGATCCTCAACTTACATCACCGGTATGGTACGCTGAAGTGACCTTGCAGCACGTGAAAGAAAGCAACCCTGAATTGCTCGAAGCTGTGAGCATTGGGTTCGTTCGTCTGCCAGCCGGTGGCTTCACGTTCGCTCTCGACGAGTTACGAGCCAAGCTCGCTGACACAGGCGCAGTGAGTGGCATCGGCGCCCTACCCGGGTTGGTACCAGAGTCTACGGCATATTTGTCAACTGGAGAGGTACTCTGCGAGGGGCAGCCAGTATCGCTCGCCAACGCGACGTCGTCGTCAGAATTGCTTTTAGATCCTACGCCTGCGCCTGAAGGCGATGAAGCAGACTTCGACACACCACTCAACCCATCTGGTACGGGCAGACAACACTTTATGCTAATGTTGCAAATTTTCTTACGTCTACTAGTGTGGCTATTTCCTAGTATCTCAGACCATCTGCTCTGCTTTGCCTGTTGAAGACTCGTATTCGTATGAATGAATGCGACTTGCTCACATCACACCACCTTCCCGCATTCACAGACGCCATATTGGAGGCCTCAGCTGTGGTTCCCTTCGGGCACTTGGACACAGTGGGCGTTGGCGTGGAATTGGCCAATGGCGGCAGCCTAGGCGGGAACCGGGTCTTCTTTGTGTGCAACGGCACGGTCGTGAGCATCTGTCATTTGGGCCCTTCCTCGGAAGCAGCAAGCGGTGAAGCAACTGAATCGAGGCTGTGGCCGGTGCTGGGGTCCTCGGCACAGTGGCTCACGGTAAGCTCCAACTTTGGCGACAAACCTTTTCAGTGGCCCGGCTGCGTGGGGTTTCGAGAAGCCGTCACGATAGTGAACTCATGCGAGCGCACAGTTGGCCGAGCAGAGGTTCTTGAGCCTGGTACATTAGTAGCTGAAGCGCCAGTGGAAGCCGCGAGCACCGCCGCGGTACGGTCACGTTTCAATCTCGGAGGCTGGCTTTTCTCGCGGGAGAGCAGTAGCACTAGTGCAGGGCCAGCGCCTGAGACGTTGCCACCTTTGCCGCCACCGTCTCCTGAGCGAGGACGAAGGTCCGTGAGCGCCGAGCATCGGTCACCTTTTTTCAACGCTGCAGCGGGGGTGGTGGATGCAGAAGACGAGCAACTTCAGCTCGCAGTGGCTTTGTCGGCCTCAGTTGAAGCGACTTCCTTGGCGGAGCAAGAAAACGAGCGAGCCTCGCTCCTGATCTCGCAATCGGGTAGTTCTATCGACCGTGGCCGTGACATATCTGCTCGGAGCATTGGGAGAAACAGCAGGAGCAGAAGTCGGAACAGAAGCCGCAGCAGCAGCCGCCGCTACATGAGCCACGACCGAACTGAAGAAGATCAAGACGATATCGCAGCTGTCACTGCAGGAGTCACCGACGGTCGCGCTTCTTCCCAGCCGCAGTCTGAGAGGGTTTCTTTCCGTGCTGCCACCGATGCTTCGACCGACGACTTTGATGACTTGGTTCAGGTGCGAGAGCGAGCAGCCGCAGCTGCAGTGCGCGCTCGCGATGTGGCGGCGCTCTTGACAGAGCTTACTTCAGCGGGCAGAGCACCAAAGGCAAGCCCTCATCGCATGAGTCGATCAGAATCCACCATGGGAAAAGGCCAAGGCGGCGGCAAGACAGATGCTCCAGTGGCATCGCCCGCTACGGAAGGAGAGGGAAGTAAGAGCAGTGAAGGAGCTAATGTAGCTCGGGCTCATCCAATGCTTTCCAATGAAGAGGAGACTCTGCCGCTCGCCCACGTAGCTTCTCTTAGTGCCAAGGACGCTGAACAATCTCTGGAAGAAGGCAAGGTTGACTCTTCCTCTGTCGAGGCGTTTGCAGATCTTAACGAGAAGCCATTGTCTCACAGCACATCGTTGAGGGATTCCCAGGGCTCAACCGATTCATCAGAAGCGTCATTTGGCGATGATAAGAGTGCAGCAGCGTCAGACCCACAGTCAGAAGCTGTCGATCAGGATGATTTGAGGCGACAGCGGCGACGTTTAGGCACTTCAGAAGCTGAGATTCTCGAAGAAGTGGTGATTCAAGGAAAGGGTGCGGAGAAGTCTCTGGCAACAGCACTTGCATCTCTCTTGCAATGGCATGCAATCATGGACGATGCAAATCCATCTTCCTCCGCCAATAATCAAGTAACTGACGCCGCTGTGCCGACCACTAATGCCTCAGTTTTAGATACCGCGCCCACTCGACTGGCGCCTTCGGCGCCGCGAGATGGTTGGGGTGCTATACACCCCCTGCACCCTGGCCACCGCCTCACGAAATCCGACTTCGTGAGCGACTGGATCTGCGATGCTCCCCAAGGCACTTGCGTGGGACCTGATCAATGCGGCGCTGGCCACGTGCGCTGGCGGTGCACTAATGATGCCTGCGACTTTGACCTTTGCCAACCCTGTTTCTCCGCCCCCGGCCTCACTGTGCAGCCACCACCGCCGCCACCATCCTCCATCACTAGTCTTCGCCGAGATGTAGTGAGTAGTGGTGCTGCTCGTGTAGACCAAGTTGGAAATGACCGCTTAGGAAGTCTGGTTGGTGACGACGGTGTTGGACCGTGGGCATCAGAGGATCAACTGTCACCTGCAGCAAGCCAAGACTCGGTGCTCAATGAGGCTGCATCTGCGCTTGCCCTCTTGAAAACATCCCTGCGGCGAGCACAGAAGAAACTGGTGCCTCAACCTGCACTCGGTCAGTCCAGCCGTGGCACTGAAGGCTCAAACCTAACCATTACTGCAGCCGCCGCTGAGGATAACAGTTCCATGATGAGTTCACGAAGTGACGGGGCTGTACTGATGGTGTTTCCAGAAACACCATGGTCTGCTTCTGCTTCTACTTCTACTTCTCCAATTTCTCGCGACAACCCATCACCGTTGCTGAGCCCTTCCAGTTTTGCTCATGCAGCATCAGCAGCTGCGACCGCCATGGGCCTTTCCGCGAATGTGATATCCGATACGATGCCGAAATCGTCTCTATCTTCTTTGCAATCGCCACCTCGGCCACGAGTGCTGCAAGCTGCTGGTGACGAAAGCTCTTCCGCCATAAGTGAATCTCAGGTTTTGAAGCCCGAGGAAGCACGACGACGGCATCTGAAGAAAGTGGTGGAAAGTGTGAAGCTCGGGACCTCTGTTGCATCACGTCTAGCAGCAGTGGAGGAGTTGTCAATTCTCGCAGGAGATGGTCCCAGCCCTGCATGTGCAGAAGCCGCTAACAGCAGCGGCGGCGATGGCCTTCGTACTGTCGCAAAAGTACTCGAATCACCGCTTTTCCGCCGTCGAAACAGCTTCAGCGCTGCTGGTGGAGGTGGATCAAGCTCTGACGATGACCTTAGAAGCGACCTCGAAGCGGCGGCGTCATTATGCTTAGCAAAGTTAGCGTGTGGGGCTGAAAACGCTCGTGTGCTCATTGCTCTGGCCCCCACTCTTTTTGGAGCGCTGCGGCGGCTCTTGCAACCAATGAAGTCGTCATCGCCACCTCAGAGCCCCAAAGTATTGCCGCGGCCAGTAACTTCCATGCGCTCATTTTCACCCAAAAAGGAAAGCTGTGAACCTACTTGCAGTAGCAGTGGCGGTGATGCTTACACTGGCCGCCGGACCAGCAGTAGCAGCGGTGCCGATTTCATGGCAGCTGCTACCTCAGCAGAGGAGGGGCGGCGTGCAGCAGCACTAGCATTAGCGCATTTCGCGAGTTTGCTTCAGCAGGAGCGCGCCTCCGAGGAGCCTGGGGATCACCCAGATCGCGGCCCCTTGTTTGCATCCCTCGTCCAATTAGCGGTGCTTGCAGCGAAATCAAAACAGCCACCGAAGCATCATGCACGCCATGCCTCTTCAAGTACCGATAGCACAGGCGATAGCGCAGGCGATGACAATAGCAACAATCATGAGAGTGCGCTCGAAGGTGCCACTGTGGTGAATGCAGCCTTTGTGGTGTCTACGGTGGTGAATTTAGCAGGGACCTGCCCTGTACTGAGCTCGCATGACGCAGTTCCTTGCCTTGTGAGGTGGCTTCGCAGCGACAATCGACAGGTGGTAGCTCTAGCTGCTGGCGCAGTTGCATCTCTTCTTGCGCCTGACACACCGGCCTGTGCTGAACCCATCAGCAAGCTGTCTAAAAGTGGGAGTAGTGGGGCAGCCCAGACAGTGTATTCTTCTGGGTATTTGGATGCACGCCTAGTAAATGAAGGGGTGGCTGCAGCGTTGGTGGCACTCATTCACTGCTCGGAAGAAGAGCCTCAGCAAGCGACCACGGACTCAGGTATACCAAGCTCTCCACCTGTGCCAATGAGGAGCCAAAGCAGCAGTGCTTCAGAGGAAGACGCAGCAACAAATGCAACAGGAGGGCGCTCATCGACGCGTGGGCTGGTGTGGCCTGAGGTGACTTTGCTTGCGGTGCGCGGCCTCGCTCACTTGTGTAGGAAGAGTGCGGCTACGCAGGAAGAGGTTCTGCGCGCACCTTCTTACAACAACGAAACTGACGGAGGGCTCGAGGCATTGGTACAGCTCTTACGCGCAGCCTCTCTCAAGGGCACAAGTCCTCATGTTCGGCTTGCGACAGATGCTTGCCTTGCTCTCGATGCACTGACAGAAGGAGCAGAAACACCTGTAGATAAGCCAAACTTGCCTACCTCACTGGCTGTCGATGGAGTCGCCTCGGCTGAGAGCACCTTGCTAGCGGAAGTAGCAATTGAAAGGTTGGAGGAAGCTGTGTTGCATGGCATGCTGCCTGCCTTGGCATATTTAGCAGAAAACTTCTCTAAATGGAATGCAGCGAATACAGGGAGCAGGGCTTCTCAGGGACGACTGAGGTCCGATTCTGATGGCACACCTAGAGATGGAGGAGGAAAGTTCAGGGCTATGCGATGGCGAAGCAATGAATCACATGAGGACTCTGCGCCTTCATGTCCGAGTGGACCTCCGAAAAGAAGTTCAAGCGATGAGCTCTGCACGCTAGCCCTCAACCTCTTGCTTCGAGTTGCTCGTGTGCGACGCTTGCGGCCTTATTTCTTTGCCAAGGACAGTGCTCTTACAAGCAGTAGCTATGAGCCAGCTTCAATTAGTGCTGCTCTCACCTATCCATTGGCTGTATTTGAGGCACTTCTTGTAACTGCCCACAACGCAGCAACGATGACAGCGACTACTCCATTTAACTCTGACACGAACAGCAGTGCTCTGATCATTGCAATGGCTCTCACTGCTACTGCCGCACTTCAGTTATTAACAGCTACTGCAAGTGTTTCTCAGGCCGAGGCAATGGTAGCAGCTGGCGCCGCGCCCGCCCTCCTAAACGTGAGTGCCCTCGCAGAAAAGGTCAAGTCCAAATCTCTTCTCTTACAAGCGCTGGCAGCGCTCTCTCGACTTGCACCTCAGCTGTTGCCTCAGCCCGCAGATAGCAGCGGAAGCAGTGGCAGTGGCGCAACTGCAAGTGCTGACTTCTTCAACGTCTCATTGAGTGCTATGGAGCACCAAAGGTCATCTTCGTCATTGTCAGAGGCTGCGCCACCCATTCCCGAGATTCTGTATTCTAGTAGTGGATGGGTGAACGATTCAAGGGAACATGATCGTTTGCGAGTACTGTATAAGCTCCTTCGAGTACTCAAAATGCCACATCCTAGAGCCAGCGACTATACAGCTAAAAAAGAAAGTGCCCCGTCATCAACCGCAGCCGACTCGGAGGACAACTCAAGAGGTGTCGGTGTCAACAAAGAAAAAGGGGGAGGTGGAGGCAGTGGTAAAGGTGATGAAGGCTTTGTTAAGGCAGTACCGTCAGCCATGCCACCAGCGGTGCCGCTGGCGGTGGCCGAGGCCGAGCACGTGTCCTTGCAGCGAGCAGCCGTGCGCGGATTAGCCTTTCTTGCCGTGCACCCCACCGTGCGCACGCTCGTAGTCGACCACTGCTTACCTGAACTGGTCGCGCTTGCGGTGGGGATTCAGCCGTTGGGAGGTGCTGCGGTGGCCGCAGTGAACGGAAGTGGTGGTGGTGGTGGTGGGAGCAGCAACTCTAGTGATGTTGAGAAGCAAGCGCCAGCATCGGGGCCGCTGTTAGTGCGCTCATCTTCCCTAGCGTATATGCCTCCAGCTACTCCAGCTGCAGCACAAATGCATCTCTTGGTAGGAGAACCAGAACTCCGAGCTGAGGCTCTGAGTTGCTTAGTGCGCTTAGGCTTTGAAGGCGGAGCTCGGGATCTTGAGCTGTGCTTCAACGATGCAAAAGTGGGTGCTATGAGATGAGTAGCTGTCAGATGCGCATCTTACGGCAAAGAGTTGGCTTTTATTTCATACGTTAAGTTTTATACGTCGCGTTTGTGTGCTCCCTGGAAACTTTTATTGATTTATTAAAATCCCCTTATTTCCTGTTTCTCGTCTTCTTTCCTTTCTTCCAACAGCTCCTCGCGGTGTGGTTTCATCACCGTCGCAGCTTGCAGCATCAGGCGGTTTCTCGGTGGTTACTGGCGGAAGCTGCAGCATTGAAGTGGGGCTTTGAAAGAGGTTCAACGCACAACACTGGCAGCGGTGCTGATGGGCAGAGAAACGTAAGCGGTGAACACGACAACGCACATGTGAAGACAGTAGCACGACTCTTTGCGTCTCCTGTGGACATCCCCTTTGCAAGTGCTCTCGCTGCTCATTGCGCTCAGAAGAAGTCGGCTTCACGTTCTCGTGGCGGACCTTATCGTAATGACTCGCCCCTCACACCCGGCATCAACAGTGACGGTACAGATAAGGGCAGTGCAGCTGAGAAAAGCTCACTGCAACAGCGCAACCAGGCGCAGGGAACAGGAGGAGGAGAGCCGAGCGTATTTTCGAGTGCAGGCCAATGGCTGAGATCTGCTTCTGTGAATGCAGTGGCATCGTCTCAGACCGAGTTCATCAAACCAATGCCGCCGCCAAAGAAACAGCTTAGCGAGGGCGAGCGTGTGCGCAGCTCAACGAATGAACGGTAGGATGGATCACGAGGCTCAATAAATATATCCCTTTCTTGTCAATTTATATGCGAAGTGTGATGATAGTCTGCCTGTTTTTGGATGTGTTCTTGATTTATGATTTTTGCAATTTCTTATTGATTATTGGCTTTCCTTCTTTCAAATGCCACATGTACAAACCATACTACAACACAAGCAGCGGCGCATCAGACATTGTTCCGTTGAGCGCTTCATTTCTATCCTCGTCGCAAAATGTACAACTGACAGCAGCTACCATTGAACCGCTCTCATCGCCGTCATCAAGGCCTTCACTTCATTCACCTCCTCCTTCTCCGCCTCCTAATGTTACCACTCATCCGACGACACCTTCGTCTGCTCCGCAATCTTCGACGATAGCCGAGGCCATATCGAGCGAGCGGTATGGAACCACTTCTACGCCCACAACTTCCTCGAGTCTACGAGTGACCTCTCCGGTGTCTGCCCGATCTCCCACGGATTACCGCACCAGTCGTAGCCTTGACCCCTCTCCACTCTCTTCGGGTGCGCCTCGAGAGCGCTTTTCACCGTTCAGCGGGTTTGATTGGAAGGCAGGTGTGACCGCAGGCTTGGGGAAACTGTTGAATTGTGCTCCTGCACTTGCGCCAGCTGGAGTAGGAGATGACTCATCATATCCTCGCTCGCATTTTAGTGGTGGCCCAGCAGTTCGCCCTATGTCATTCTTTGGCAGTGGTGATAATGACAGTAGTATTGGCAGCACTCCTGGTGGTTTTACAGTTGCGAATCGAACCACTAGCCCTAGCTCTGCGTTTGAAAATAATCAAGATGCTGCGTTAGAATCTGAGTTCGTGCGGCGGCACGCACGTTCTTGGCAATGGAATGATAATCAAGGGCGCATGCATGCACCATTAGAGCAGCAGCAGTGGCCAACGAGAGGATTAGGGGCAGAGTGGTGGGCAGGGGTGATGGCAGAGGGAATGGCCGCATACGAGTCACACGTGCCTTTAGACGGCACCTCGAGCCGCCCCCGGGATGCCGCTGCTGCTGCTGCGCGAGGTGTCTCTGCAGCCGTTGCTGCAGCAGGCAATGGTGGTGGTGGCGGCAGTAGTGCGAGCCCAGTGCAGGCACCAGGCCGCGCGCCTGGCCATTTCGAGTGGTTTGAGACCCATGGTGACTTTCTGAACACCTTCTGGCCGTCCCCATTGGAGCAGCAATTGTGCATAGCTCCATCACGTGCTCGCACTGCTTGGAATCGAAGTTTTAGTGCAAGCGAAGGTGTGTGCTTTCCCGCGGCGCCACCTGCGCTCCCGCGTGTCAATAGCCGAGGTGGTGTTGCGATGCCTCAACGGACCTATTGGTCGTTCAGTCGAGAAGCGCGCGTGCTTAAGAAACTCTTAGGAGGACCACCTACAGGATTGCCCGACTCTGCCGCGACCAATATTGAGGACATCAGCCCCTTGGAGAGGGGGTCTTCTGGGAACAGCAATAATGGTGGCATGAAATGGGCGCTCTGCTTTGAAGACTCAACTTACCACGGAGATTTCACTTCCACTCTGCACGACGCTTTGCACCGTTTACCCGACGTGGACAGTCTTTCTTTTCGCGCTGGCTTCCAGCCTTCAGCACATGTAGGCAGTGGAGGCCAAGGAGGATCTGGGGGTACTAACAGTGGCCGGTCCTTTGACAATGGTGGTAGTGGTGGTGTGGGAAACAGAAGAGTAGGTGCAGCAGCCGACTCGAACACAACCTGCTTAGCGTATCTGGCTCAGGATTTGCCTCTTTCCGTGCGACACGTCACTTATGATGGGGTTCTCTCCAGAGATGCCGTGCAAATTCTTGGTGTGGCTCTCATGTCTCGCACCGTCCATCAGGTCGTTACTACTACTTCTACATTGGGCGTATCTTTGACTCAAGAGGAAAAACATGAACATCTTTTTCCTTATTTGACCTTTTTCCTCGCTTTATCTTCTTATTTCCTCTCCTTGTTTTCCAACCTGGGCATCTTTTCAATTCGTCTGTGCACTTCAATTTATGATTTGAATGGAACGTGCAGCGGCGGAATTCGTGTGACACGAGCAGCCTGGCAGCAGCAGCGGCATACGGGAGTAGTGGCACTACGCGCGATAGACTTGGTAGCAGCAGTCATAATGCTGCAGGGAGCGGCATGCATCTTCGAGGACTTGCGGTAATAAGACTTTTATCATAAAGATTCACGAATATCGCGTACTATTGCAAGAGAACTGGGTAGCATGAGTTACTTCCACTCGACACTTACTGATATTTTAGGTGCGGAATCATGGACATGTGCGGCTGGAGGACTTTGAAAGTTTGTTTGAAGCGTTGCAAATGGGAGATGGCCCCGAGGACAACAGTGAAGACGAAAACGACGACGATGGCGAATATGGCGATGCTGTCAAGCATGGTGACAAAGCAGGCGTGAGTGGTGGTAGCAAGAAGAGTGTTTTGTGCGATAGCCAAGAGGAAGAGGTCGGCAAAGAAGTAGAAGAGGAAGATTCGTGGGCAGACATTCCAGAACGTGTAGATTTGGCGACTTGCAAGGCTCTTTTGGCGAAGCATTACCCTGGAGAAGAGGTGGGATACATGTACAAAGCAAATAGTAGGGGTATGATAGGGTTAGGGTCGTGTTTAGGGTTAGAATTATGGTTGGGGTTTGAATTAGGGTTCTGGGCGTATAGTGGCCTCTCGATTTGGTGCCCTTCGGTGCTATTTTTAGCTTGTGTATCTGACGTCTCACCTACCGCCAGATGGACATGGAGGCATTCGAAGCATTTCAGGACAAGGATGGTTTTGTGAGCCGCGATAAACTTCAGGTCGCATCCCATTTCATGCACAAACAGTGGGTCAAAGAACATCCTAGTACTGTTGGCGGTAGCACAACACCTCAGAACAAGGCTAATTCACCGCCGCCATTGTCAAGCAAGGCTAGTAAAGAAGGCCATTATGCAACCACGGATAAGCAAGTAGAAAGTGCAACGAAGCAAGGACCGCAACCACAGGCAGGCTTACGATTGCCACCCGTAGAAGGCTTACAGTGGCTTGATTTATCGGGCCATCGCTACTTGGGGGATGCAGGAGCAGCTCAGATTGCAACTGCCGTGACGTTAGGATGCCGAGCTCTGCGTGGTTTGGATTTGAGCCGATTGGGGTCCCTTGGCCACGCTCCTTTGCTCATGACGGCCTTATGTGGGCCATTAGGGTCAAACGGTCGACCAGGCCTCTTTTTCCAAACTCGCCATTTAGAAGTGCTTCATTTAAGAGGCAATGCTCTTACGACGCGTGCAGTGTGCCGCCTTTTCGCAGCTCTCACAAACCATCCACCATCCATTACGACCACCAGCCTTTCTAACAGTAGCAGCAGAAGCAGCAACAATTCTAGAGGAAGCGCAGGTAGCACCCTAGCGCCGACTTCGTCTTCTCTTACGCATGCAATGTCATCACCTCTCAAAGATTCTGATTCTGATTGTCCAACTTCTCCGCCCACTGCGAGCAGCAGTGACAGTGGCAGTAATCAGCGATGGAATTTGCCGAGGCCAAAATGGCCAGGTAGTGGCGATGTGTCTTCTTCTCCTGGGAGTAGTCATCCCTTGTTGCCTTCCTCTTCGTCGGACGCTCTGGTTTGGGGTGGGATCAACACGGGCAGCCGTGGGCACTTAAAACGAGGATGGCGCCAAGGATGGCGTGGATTAGAAGAATTGAGTTTGGACGAAAATAACCTAACCACAGGCCTCGGCCTCGGTCCTGCGAGCAGCAACAGCAATAACCCTCTTTTGAGCCATTTGAGGGGTCTTTTAACGCGCAACCCAGCCAATGGCCTTCGCGTGCTTGGGCTCTCGAACCCGATAGCTAGCTTGCCGTCACGTGCAGGGCTTGGAGAAAGCGGAGGGCGGGAAATTGTCATGGGTCTTATGGCCAATTATGCGACGAGCACCTTGCACTCGATCCGTCTTGAAGGCTGTGGCGTTGACCTCGAAAGCCTCAACGTGATTCATACGATGCTTGCCAAAAACCGCGCCCATTTTGCTTCCATTGCGCAAGCTGCGATGCATAGGCCTTCTCGTGCATCGGCAGCAGCGACGAAGACGTCGACTACAACAGGTGCAGCTGCAGAAGTAGCGATGCAGTCACCAGCGCAAAAAAGTGGTACCGCTGCAGCAACCACAGCAATCACGACTTCAGGTCGCCGCTTGTCCGATTCTACCATGCAGGTTCCGCGGGGCCAAAGCAGTGGCGAGAACACGTCGATTTCTGCGTCACATTCACCAGGCCGAGCGTGGAGTTCTCTCACAGACTTACCGCAGTCTTCCCACGAAGTACCGTCTTCTTCTATGCTTCCTCGTGACGATGCCAATGCTGTCACACCGTCTTCGCCGCACCGCCGTTACCAGGACACCAATTTCCCAGGTGAGCTTGCGCCTGCGTCTGCAGGCAACGCTTACGGCAGCAGGAGGGACGACGGACAAGAACAACTGACCCGCACCAACAGCGGCCGCTGGCTCTCCCTGGATGGGCAGCGGTCTCGACGAGCGAACTCAGACCCACCGCTTCCTTCCATGCTGAACGCGCCGAGTAATTGGCAGCAGAACGGTGTAGAGCAAGGGCTTAAGCCAGAAGCCCTCGAAGGAATGGAAGATTCAATGA
>Ga0307930_1001216_pt1 | contig 20685 bp, 18 predicted proteins | sample OrgLakmetageno46_FD_203161 | JGI IMG/M metagenome (GOLD analysis project Ga0307930, IMG submission 203161) | Saline water microbial communities from Organic Lake, Antarctica - #46 | ecosystem: Environmental > Aquatic > Non-marine Saline and Alkaline > Saline | place: Antarctica: Organic Lake...
TGCTTTGCTCCATGCGGTAACGCCAGAGCCTCTGACGGAATAATCGACTGGCATACTGACTGCCTTGGTCGGAGTGAAACAGAACCCCAGTTGGCTTTCCTCGTTGCTCGTAAGCACGATCCAGCGCCTTTACCACCAACTCAGCATCAGGCCGGTCTGATAGTGCCCAGCCAACAATGCGGCGGGCGTAAAGGTCCAGAACGACTGCCAGATAGCTCCATTTCTGGCCAGCCCAGATGTATGTGATATCGCCGCACCAGGCCTGGCCTGGGCGACTGACGCTGAACTCACGATTCAGTCGATTGGGAATGTCCGGCCTCTCCACTGTTGCCTGTTTGTATGCGTGCGGCCCTGGCTGTTTGCAGATCAGCCCCAGTTCACTCATCAGTCGACGAACCTTGAAGCGTCCAATCAAAACGCCTTCGTCATTGAGCATGGTGGTGATCATCCGGCTTCCTGCCGAGCTTCGACTCTTGCGAAATATCCGGTTTACATCAGCTCGCAGAACCACTCGTTCGGCATCTATTACGGACCGCCTGCGGCGATGTTCGTAATAGCTGGACCGAGATACATCAAACGCTTTACAGACCATCTCAACCGGCTCCTGCTCACTCAACTGGTCTATCAGCGCGTACGATTCATCTCGTCCGACATCAAGAGAGCGGTAGCCTTTTTTAGTATCGACTTCTCCCGTTCCAGCCGCTCACAACGAGCTTCCAATTCCTGAATTCGCTGCTGTTCCAAGGTCAGAGCTTTGGATTTGGGGGTAATGCCGCCACGCTCCTCAGAGAGCTGCATTACCCATCGCCTTAAGGCGTTTTCGCCGACATCTAAAGAGCGGCTGGCTTCGGCAATAGAGTACCTTTGGTCAAGCACCAGACAGGCGGCTTCCTGCTTGAACTCCGGCGTAAAAGATCGTCGTTTCCTGGTCATCAGACACCTCGCTTATGGCGGCAATATTACCACCTACGTTGGTGTCCGGAATCATTGAACCACTACACTTCGCCCTCATCGTAGACACAAGTTTCCATCCAAGCGCGAAGCAGCCCTTTGACTCCAGCACCAGGCAAGTAGGGGGTACCCAAAACCGGGTGCCAGCTAAAACCATTTTCAGCAGGATGGCTGCTGCCCATGCCCGTAACGAAGTGCCAATCGGTAGCAAACACCGCAAACTCTCCGCCCAAAGCCGAAACCATCTGTATGATGTTGGAGGGGATTAAAGCATACCCTCAGGTAATCGCTTTATTTCTGCCTTTATCTCTACAATAAGAATTGGAAAAGTTGGGAAGCAAAAATAGGCTTGCTTGATGCGAAATATTAATCCTCATTGACTGGTTCACAAAGAAATCTATAGCAGTTTTACATGCTCCTATGGAGTTTACACCGCTCACAATTACATCATAGCCAGAAGTATCGACAGATATCCTGACATGTGTATCTAAGTACAAAATACGAATCCCCACTTCCTTAAGCTTCAGCAGCTGACCCTCCGTAGTAACTAGTATGTGCGAATGCTTCATCCCTTTCATCGTGACTCTATTGTCTAACCACTGACGATGACTGGCCAATTTTTCCGGCCATAGAAAATAATTTTTGTAATGCTTAAACAACAAATCTTCAGCCATATTTTTAATATGGTAATTTTCAGACCAGATCGTAAAGCAATTATCCAACATATTTTTTCCCAATCAAGTCTTTACGTGGATAAAATTGAATTTATTGAACCAAATATAAATTTCTACCTATATTCAAATATCAGAACCACTTTGGCGAAGCATTAAATTCAATAGCAGTATCATCAGTTGAATCTGGCGTCCATTGAGATTGCGCTCGAATAAAATCACTTTTAGCGCCACCATCTTTGCGAATCAGCACGGAGATTTCGACTTCATAGAATCCATCAACAGCTTCAGCATTTTTAATCAGCGCACCAATCAGTTCATTTATTTGGTTCATACCTACGACTCCACAATGATATAAATATTTTGAGTTATTCCGTAACAACAGTAGCGTACTTTTACAGAGCAGCAAGCAAATAGTTTTGTGGACGCTCTTTTGACGGCTTCGGCTTCGGGCTCAAGATGGCTTTACCGGACGCCTACCTTGTCTTGCTGATCCATCAAAAACTCCTCGGGGCTTATTTTCTGCAGTAAATCCTTTTTAGCCGAATGACTCATGGCAAGGTATCTGTTGATACCGTCACCGCACTTCGACCACTGCACCGTAAAACCCTGCTCGGTCAATTCAACTTCGCTATGCAGGCCAAAACTCTGGATGTAGTAGTTTATGTTCTTGAGCGCATCATAAAGGGTTGCTTTTGCGGTTTTAACAGGCCTTTTCTCTTTCTGCTTTTTCGTTAACGAACCTTGCCTGAAATATAGACACAAAGTTTCATCAAGAGGCTGCAAGGGATCGCAAATTTCAACCTGAAGTATCCCCAGCTCTACATCCTCATTAAACGAACGAATTGCAAGTGCTGTGTTGAAATCACTTGCGTTCGGCCGCTCCAGCTCAGAGTATTTGAAAGGAGTGCAGACGGGCCACATAGCAAAGTTCTGTATTTGTTGGTTCTCAATGAAAAAGTTGACCAGAGGCTCCAACGAATTGTGGGTGATGTGTTTAGACACCAACACCTTCATGCCAATCAGCATTGTCGCTATATCAGTACCGTCGCTGCCAGTTTGCCGCTGACGGAGTTCCGGAATCGTGTGGCTGATAAAATTATTTATTCCGCTGCCATTAAACCTGCCTGCGTTGATGTTACAGCGCACCTGTTCCCTGATGGCATAGGACATGAAAATTCCATTTTTGTGCGCCCATAGCGCCTTTGTTCCTTTTTCCTTCAAATATCTTTCAGGGTTCTCCTGACCAAGCTTGTTTAAAAAATATGCCTTACAGCTGCAAAAATAGGGGTTATTAAGATAGGATTCATCAAGGATGAGATCTGAATTAAGCGTATAGTCGGCATTAAATATTAGAAACTGACTTCTTATCTCTTTATCAACCGCTCGCTCTGTCGCACCTCTTAACCTTTCGGATTTGGCAAACGTATAAGCACACCTTGCGGCAAACAACATGGTGTGTACTTGATCCCTTACAAGTCCTGCCTTGGCTCGGCCCTCTATGACCAGAATATTCTGATACAGGGCTTCAACATGCCCAGTGATGGATGCGGGCGATAGAAACGATCGCTCATCAAGCCTTGAGAGCACTGTTCTGAACTCCCGTGTTGAATCTGTATCTGAGAAGCTGAGCTGCTTTAATATCTCAGGTTTTAAGAGCGTGATGACCCGCTTTGCATCATTGAATGCGGCTCCCTCGAACAGGAGTTTTTCAAAGATACAAAAGAAAGAACTTGCGACCGACTCCGAAGCTGTCTTGCAAAACTGCCTAAGTAATGGCAACGCAAACTGGACATAAAAAATTCTTTCGCCCTCGCCTTGTGAAATATCTGTGTACAACGGCGTGTTTTTGAGGTTCGACAGAATGTTCTCTATCTTGAGCAGGGCGGTTTTCACGAAATCTGCTTCCGGCGCCGACAGCCCAAGAGACCGTTCTACCTGCTCAAAAAATTCGGCAAAATAGGTCTGTTTCGCTGAAAAAGTTTTCAGCTCTGAAAATACCCGCTTCCGCTTTTTCCCTTTTAGAACATCTGCGGCAACAGCCAAAAAGTCAATAAGTGAAGTGAATTCGGGGGATTTATACATTGCTACCCACTCGTTTAGTTCAGGAGGTTCAGGTAAGACCGATGTCAGATCAGATTTTCGGTGGTTGTTGCCCAGCCTTAGCAATACAGTTTGAAAGGCTTATTCAGCCCCTGCGGCAGTGCTGAATTTAGCTTCTCGTGATAGCTTTTCAACTGCCAGAAACTTCACCCAGAACGAACAGAGGCGATATCATGTTCCCATTCGGCATACAGAAAGAGATTAACAGCGCTTTTTTTGATCAGCTTCCCATGCGTGATCAAAACGAATTCTTGCAGCAAATTTACGACAAACACTACAGTGTTTCAGAAATAGCTAGGCATATGGGATTAAAAAAAGACACCATTTATTCTCGCATCCACGCCCATCGCGGCCGGGGGCCCAAAGCGATTCCGGCCGACTGATCTAAACGCCCCTCAGATGTTTGGGGGGCAAGAGTGCTATGATCTGATCCAGGGCTCGGATACATCACTCAGAGGGCAGCGACAGATCGGCCTCAATGCCCTGGCCTTCTTATTGTAATCGTCAATCACATTGAATACGCGGTAGCTGCAGCTATCCTCTAACTGACCGTGCACTTCACGTTGTGCAGGTACAGAAAGCACAGGCCAAAGCACCTTTGTGCACTGATCATGAGTTAACCGTACCTGAAGATCAGCGATCCCCGCGTTTTCACTACTGAACCTAGCACGGTAGCGGGACTCACTGATACTAAAGACCAAACAAGCCATGCGAATGCTAAAACAACCAGCGATAACTTCTTTTTACGCCATCTCCCGGCGCAGAGATTGCTTTATAACTTTCCCTCAGGAGCCTCCTTTGCGCAACTCAGCTTTGAGCCGTACTTCGCGGCACACATCCTCCTTAACCGCCGGTTCCCATTTTCCAGCTCAATCATGAGTTTGGTCATAGAGGGGTGTGCATGCCGCTGAATTTGGCTCGCCACTTATACAAACTGGCACTGCTCACGCCCTGCCCACAAAAGCGTTCAGACACCGGCATGCCGTTCTCCGCTTGCTTGATGATCGCCATAATCTGGTTTTCGGAAAACGTAGTTTTTCACGCGGAATTTCCCTGCTTTTAGCTTACGAAAAATTCTACGTTTGAAAACTATGGTTTCTAGAAGTGAGAAACGAGCAAACTCGCTATTCTTCGGACCAAAAACTATCTCATCCAGAATCTTAGCACCGGCCATAGTGGCATCAGGGCTGCGCCGATAATCACGGCCGTGGGTTTTGGATTTTGGGAGTAGTCTGCAATCTCGAAGGTCATCATCAGCACAGCGGCTCCCAACCAGATATTCATCGGCAGCCCGTAAGCACTCAGCCAAGACCAGAAAGCTGTTCCTAAAAACATCAGCAATAGCGCGTTGATCATACGATTGAGCAATATGGGATCAAAAAGATTTTTAAACATCGCTAGCTTCCTTTGTCGCATATCAGAAACTAGTAGATTACGACACTTTACTACTGCTGCAAGCAAATCTATTTGCTTGCAGCGCGGAACAATTGTTGTAGGTTAGTGTTCGTTGAAGACAATCTGGAGATTAAGAATTAATTTAATTTTCCTCTTATTGGCAAGTGGAATGATTGCACCAGTATTCGGTGGGTTAGGTTCAAGCTTTTTATTCGCAATTGTAGGGTTACTAATCAGTCTACCGCTACTGACCATTTTACTGATCGAGTTTGAAGACATGGATAACGAAGAAGACTTCGAAAAATCTTCGCATTCTCCTTGCGTAACGATGGATAGAGAAATATCAAACAACGATTTTGAGGACTTCTCTGTTAACCCTGCTACAGGCTTACTTATGATGAATGGTTCTATCGGACTAGATGTCGACGGAAATCCATTCGGCGTGGACTTATCCTATGGTGATTCCGACTCTATTTTTTCGTGTGATTCAGTCTAAATTAAAATAATTAGCGGGCCAGCTGGCGGTGCCCTGTAACACCAGCAGGCATGCCATGAGACACCTCCTCTTAGGGGCATGCCAAATTTTAATTTTAAAAGGGAACGAATGATGATAAGTGTCCAAGAACTAACCGATCAGATAGTTACGGCAGCAGAACACATTGACGACTTTTATGAGGTGGAAATTTCAGTGTTGATCCGGACTGATGGTGGTCGACGATCAAAATTCTTTAGATTAAATTCTGAAATTCCGAAAATAGAAACCAATTCCATGAAGATCAAAGCTCAGCATCAATGTGGTTTAAATGGTTTATGAACGGAAGCTTGTTTTGAAAAAGACCAGACTCTTAATTAAAATTCATACCATTTATAAACAACGTGATTCTTTCCCCTTAAGAAACCTGACGGGGGCTGTAGTAATCGTTTATCTCTCGATATTTTCAGTACCCGTCAGTAACACATCTAACTAACTACGCAGCCCTCCCCCCTGAGTTACCGTCAGCGTACGGTAACTCAGGGGGGAAATCGCTACAGCCCAATTTTCTTTCGAAATGCCATCCGCTGCTCTTCTGTGAACTCAGAACTGTCAGAAAGAACAAGAGGAACTTCTGGAAGATCCAGCCTGTTTTTGATTGTCTTTTCCAAGGATTTATCGGTATACCGCTCCCTTGTCATGTCAAACAGAGCTTGATGAGATTTTGCGATTGTCGAGAGTTTTTCATTAATACGACGAATTGTAGAGAAGTGATTTTCAGTCACCAGAATAGTCCTCTTTTCGTTAGCGGAGCAGCCTTTAAATCGCGACATCGGAATCTTATAGTCCGAAAGGTCGGAAGTAGACAACGGTTCTGAATACAACCGCTTGCCTTGAAATTTACGCCAACGCACGATTACCGTGTTCTCTCCCCGTTCGATTGCGCAAATGTGCTGCCAGTATTTGAAATCCTTATCATTTTTCTTATGGTAATCTCGCATGAGTTTGTGTTGTTCAACAACCCACTCTGCGTGGAGAATCAATATTGATAAGACATCGTGCAGTTGATCTCTGCTGACAAATCGTGACTCTTTGATGGACTGATTGAGGTGCCACCATGCGTTCCGCTTATTCATTAAATAATTACCTCGGTTATTTATATATCAAGGTAATAGTAAACGATAAAATTAACTTTTAGGGCCGTCTAATTGACCAAAAAATCTAATAACTCACAGTTCAGAAAAAAATTTGAATTTAAACAGGTTATCTTTACTCTACAACCGCTTTCAGCAAGGCGTCCCGCGCGTCTTGATAGAACTGAATATCAATTTTCGTCGCCATTTCATCAGATAAGTCATAAAGCTGGCGACGGGCGGAAACAGGCATCAACAACACCTTAGCCCCCTTCTCAACCGCCAACTCAGCTATATTGACTGGGCTGTTAATCGTCTCAATAGATCCACCCAGATTGATCTCACCAACCACAATAAGACCGCCTCTGACCGATTTTTTCAGGAGGCTCCCGCACATGGCCACCAAAGCGGCCACACCAATTTTCGCCCCCTTCTTGGCAGCGTCGAATGCTCTCAACTGAACAGTAAATTCGTGAGCTCGTGGGTCTCTGTCACCAATGAGTTGTGCTGCTCTTGCATAAAGATTTTGCTCGGCGTAACGCATCGATTCTTTGAACGCTGGAGGAGCCGGATTGTTCAGAATCTTAACGCCTGAACCAGGCCCTTCGTTCACTTCAATTCGGTAGAGGCCGGCATTGTCGTCAATATCCTGACCACCTTCACTGATCGTCCATATCTGGCCAGGCTCAAGCGGGTCGTCGCCAACCTCGTTATCAGAGCGCAGCTCAGGGGTAGCAACAAACTTCTCTACCCCATCCTCACCAATGAAGTAACTGAAATGGGTGCTGCGATATTCCGCGGCACCAATGCGTTTCTGCTGCTCTTTCACTCTTCGCCGCACCTCCAGTGCCAGCCGAGTAGCCCACTCCAAATCTTCATCAGATACCGGCATTTCCGGATCTGGATACAAGAGTTTCAACAAGCCAGAAACTGTTTTGTTTACCGCATTGGTATCGCGCCCACTGAGAGCACCACCAAGATGAACGCGGTTTTGCATTGCAGAAACCCGACTCTCAAAGCGCAGGCGGCTCATACACTCAGAAAAGAAATCACTCACTAAGCCAAAATGGTCTGTCATAAGACTCATGCTCATCTTGGGCACGTCCCACCCAGGCAAATAAGCATGAATGCGGTCCATCCAAGCTGTGTCGTCCCGCATTTCTGCTGGCAGCGGCCCAAACAAGTGGCCAATTCGCTGTTGGTGCTCTACGTCGACATCAAAGTTACCGACAAACACCATGGAACCGTCAGCGCGGATGCTCTCCTTGCCGCGACTAAACTCACCGGACTCCATGTAACCCTTCATGATATTGATACCCTCCTTGGTATCAAAAGAGATGCCTCCGATTTCATCAAAACACACAACGTCGTACTGGCAGACCAGCCCTCGTTGTCCATTCGCATTATTCACGAACATTTTAGCGATCGTCGCTTTGCCACCAGAGATCAGGTGCGAATATGGTGAAATCTGCTGGAACAAGTGGCTTTTACCAGTCCCCCTTGGCCCGAGCTCCACTAAGTTATAGTTTCTCTCAACAAACGGAACCATACGCAGAAGAACAGAGTTTTTTGCCCGATCTGATAACGCCCGGGGCTCCAAGCCAATGGATCGAATGAGCATGTCTCGCCATTCGTCGCTTGAAAAAGCTGGACGTGCCTCTGCCATGACACTCAGCACATTTCGTTTGGAGAGCTGGATGGGACGAATTTCAGAAATACCAAAAGCGTAGCCTTTCTCTTCAGCAATGATGGAGTCATAAACCAAAGTGACCTCAGCGTAAAACCCGCCCGTTAAAAGACGTTCGTTATCATCCACCAACCGGTCCGGTATACGCACACGATTCAAGTTGATGCTGGGCAGCGCAGCAAGGTAGCCTCCTTCCTTTTCAACAAAACGCACATTCACTAGGTCAATCAGCTTAACCGAGCCCTCCTTATAAGCTCTGGCCTTGAAAAGCTCCTCCTCACCTGCTCGAACAGTTCGAGACGCTAATTGTCGCTGGACAATTTCCAGCCCCTCTTCAATCTCATCTTGATCTGTGCTGGCGCAATAGCGCCCCAACATAAACTCGACAACATAAGTCGGCACCGGGAACTGGCGAGCGAAGGTTCGGACTAGGTCTTTCCGAACGATGTATCCCTCGAACGCTTCGGCAATTTTTTTATCCAGCTCGTCAAGGCCCACTATTTATCTCCTACCAATGTCGGTTTTTTAGCCAGCACGTTCCCTTTCTCATCCAGCAACACCAGAACGGCAGAAGCTTGTTCATGTTGATCATCCAACATCAAGCTGCACCGTCCGTCCTTCAGCGGTTTACGCCTACTGATTTCTGACGCTGGGTCAGCAGGGTGAGTCCTCAGCACCGCCACTACAGAGCCAGCGTCTGTCTCACCCTTAATCTTGCACACCAGCCCCAGCCACCTGATATCCGTGATAGTTGCAGTTACAGAACCGGCAGCCGATGCGGTTTGTGTATTAATCACCTCGATTACTGGGGTTAGGCACTCTTGAAGGCTCAAACCACCATGATCATAATGTTGGCCCGCTTTGAAGCTACGGGCTCCCGGGGCCATGGCAATACTGACATCGCGATTCCAGTACCATCCGACTTGTAAGAACCCGCTCTTCGCAGACTCCTTCAAAAGCGCACAACGACTCCAACGTGTCTCCGTTAGATATTTGGGCAAATCCACCTTCGCCATGGTGTCGGGTGTTAACATCCAGCCGTGATCCGTCACGATTCGAATTTTTCGCCAACCTGCCGCCAGCAACTCTTCTACCCGCTCAATAATTTCACCCAGTAGCGGATTGATACGGGCAGCCAGCTTCAAGCCCCTTATATGCCCCTCCTTATCAATGTCACCACTTTGCACCCACGCGTTACCGGAGGGATTGCCCGTCTCGCCGTCGGAGAGATATTCCCAGCCTTTATCCCCTAAATATTTTTTTAGATAATAAGACGAAAATGGCTTGTCATCGTCGAGCAATCCGGGCTGAAAATCCTTGTCACTGACCCGGCCAATAATTCGGTCATGAACAGGTGAGATTGCCGCTTTTGCTGTTGCCGTAACCGAGGGTAATGCCGCCCAGTCGTGCCCCATAGACACCTCGCCAAGCGATTGCAGACGTTCTTTAAGCCGTTGAGCGATATCGAAGCGCAAGCCATCCACAAAAAAGACCAACTCACCGCCCAACTGGTAATTGGCAGTCGACTCCTTAGCCACCAACTCGCCAGCATAACCTTTGTGCTTAACTAGCTCTTGGAACGATCGAGTAACCTCGTCCAGCCAGGGCGTATAAATAAGCGCTAGAAGCTTTTGAACCAATTCCTGATGACTCGGCGACAACTTATAGGCTAATGCGTGAAGTACTTGATTATCGACCTGCCAGTAGGTCTCACGGTACTGTTCGCCCATCTCTTCGATGCTGATACCCGAGTATGTTTTCACCGTCAGCGCAGAGACGTGACTCAACGGCTTCAATACGCCGGCGAGTGGCGCCAGTCCAAGGCCATACCAAATCCATCTACGGCGATCACCGTGTTGTTTTTCAAGTTGCAGTATACGACTCCTGACATCACCCGACCCGAGTGATAGAAGATCCCTCAGCCCTTTCTCTAACCGCTGTTCCTCTGAGCCGTTAATAACCGGATAGCTGCTTCCGTCTGCGGCCAGATCTGGTTCAACCTTCAGTAGCAGCTGAGCCAAGTCCGGATAGTGATGGCAAGTTTCCTCGTACCTTTGCCATACTCCATCCCAAATACTCTGGCGCTTGCACAGCAATTCAGCCGCTGTTAACACGCCATCTCGTTCGGGGCTGAAGTGATACTCGGTTTCCCATATCCCGGCCAGGGTTCCCCATCGTTTATCGTCCCAGCGCTCTCGGGCTTTGCTTGGATCATTCATCCAGCTGAGCAAATCCCTTACTGGGTCACTAGAAACCAATTTATTGAAATCCGGCGCTTCTAAACGACGATTGGTCAGGTCCTTTCGCTCGCTTTCAAGAATTTCAGGCAGGACTTTCAGCACGGCTCTTTGCGTATTGTCATCGCGGGCAACATCCAACCCTACGCCACCATTTGCAGACATCAAAAAGGCGTTTACCGTCCAATCCCGACCAGAGTTACTGTAAATCCACCAACACCCCCGGTATTGCAGCTCAGCAAGCGGCTTAAGGTGCTCTGGACAACTGGCAATCGCTCGCAAGTCCCGGCGCTCCACTCCCGGCAGATAAATAATCGGAGGCCGATCCTGGGGAATTACTACCTCCGGCAAGGCATTTTCAATAACACACTTTAGCCAAATAGCCGGGCCCTGCCGTTTCTCTGGCGCGTATTCACCAAACACCACAAGCTCTGGCATTGCTGCCTGCAAAAGCGGGAGCGCGCTCTCCCATTGGCGTAGCTTGTCAGTCCACAAAATAACGCTGGGTGCTGCCTGCATATTTGAGTTGTAGGCAGAGCTTGCTCTTACCTCCTCGGCGAGTGTATCGATTAGCTTCATATCGATGTTCTGGTCTCACTATCGGCTGAAAGGTGGTATTTCGTAATAACTTTATCAACCAAGGCGTGTGTTCTGGCCTTTATCTTCTCTATCGTCCAGTTATTTTCCTGAGCCAACTGTTCGTTCAAGCACAACCCGTTGTTGTACCCTACCTTTCGGCCCTTACCGTCAGTTCGAGTTTGTTTGTCCTCAAAGCTCTTGTTGCCCAGTGCACTGTTGTACCCAGAGATGGTCAGATTGCCCAAACAATGGGCGTAGGTATCGCGATGTTCCCTCGCCTTACCTTTGTCACCATCCGCGATCATGTCGACCCAAGACTTAGGAATATTCTCTCCCTGTGGGAAAATATGCTCAATGGTCCATACATATTGCTTACCCTTTAAAGCCCACAGATCCACCTCTGTCTCTCTCGTCATCTGCTCTTCTTCCAAAGCGCATAGCACGAATCGGCAAACAGCTTTGTTCTCTTCATAAATAGGGCCTTCCAGGCTCTGCCTGAAGGCATCATCGGATACACTGTGGCCGACTAATTCCATGCGAATGAAATCCACCACCGCAATAGATCTCAAAGCCCTCACCTTTTCAGCGACGTCCATGAAAATCTTAGTGAGGTCTCGGGTAGGCGGAAGGTCGGTGGTATTCCTGCGGACAAAGAACGTGACCAAGAATTCGACAATCTCTTCCAAGTGCGAGGATGTCAGCTCTAGCTCGCCTTGCTTATCGAAAAGCACCATCAAAAGCAGGTACGCACCAGCCCCCTGAATTCGATCCAAAGATAGCAGCAGGCGCGATAGTCTCGGCTGCTGCGACACCTCCTCATAACTGACAATACGTGCGTAGTGTTCCGAGAGGCGGATCATATCGGTAAGGAACTGCCCAGCATCATGACTGATCAGTTTTTCGTAAATCTGCATCAGATTGGATTTGGTGGCGACTGGGCGCGAAACAACCTGCCGAAGATCGGGCTTGAAGGCATTGTAATACTGGCGAAAGAACCGTTCCTGAACCGCGTAATCATCGCCCAGGGCGTCCATCACACGCTTCCAGCGATTGTATTGCTTGTCGATACTGCCCTTTTCCTTAGCCTCAAGAGCCGCCAGCAGCTTATTCTTAATTAAATCAATCGCCGTTAGTGGTATGCCGCGGTTATTCAGGGATTCAAACAAAGTGTATGCGTCGGAGTGCCCACCCACTTCAATCTTAACCAACGTTGCCGTGCTGACCTTCTCTAATAATTTCAGCAGCCCGCTTTCAGCGGATTCTGCCTCTTCTAGATACTGGTCTATCCGATACAGAAAGTGCCGAAACGCTTTAACCACTCTGCGATTCCCGGCATTCGCTACAGACTCCGCTTCCTCAAGAACCCCCGCTTGGTGCAACACGGAGAAGAAATCCTGCTGGTTACTGTTCTGTATCTGAGGTACTAACCGAGGTCGATCGATTTGTTTTTTGAGCACCAGCTTGTGCTTCAGATTGTAAATCTCGATCTGCAGCTCCATATTGGATGGGTCCGCATGTTCAGACAGCTTTTGATAAATGGCCGCCAGCAACAAAGAAACCGTAGTCATCCGCTGCTGACCGTCAACCAATTCTAGCTCTTGAATCGCCAGAGCATCTTGAGCCTGGTTAATACAGATAATTGAACCAAGAAAGTAATTAGGATCGTTCTCAAGCAGGTCATCGAAAAGTGCATCCCACTGGCCTCGTCCCCAGGTATATTCGCGCTGATAACGGGGAATTATATAGACAACACCACTTTCAATATCCAGCAGCGTCGACATCGGGTAGTTATAAACGGACTTAATCATAAAACGGCACCGTACCTGGCTTTGACTTTAGAGCTCTGCAATCATCTCTGCTGATTCGACGAACTCTCCTAAATAATCCTCGAAACTAAACTCCCGGCGTTCAATCTGTTGCACGAAATCGTTAATCCAATCTCCAGCTTTGTGCTGCATGGCGTCCATAACTGCTTCCGGCGCGATCACGCCCGTGGGGCGACTAGCATAATCCGTCAGCGTGTTGAGAGCCGCGTAGCCATGCTCGCCCATCTCGTCAAAATACTGTGTTGTCAGGCTGGATATATGTTTACGAAAAACCAAAAGGCCCTCAGCCCGCTTTGGCTTGATCTCCTGCCCTTTTAGGACGCATACGTCGAATACCTTGCATGCAAGCGGCAACATGTATTTTGATGGAACATGGTAACGCTGGAGATTCCGAAGCTGGGAAACAAATTGAGACTCTAGCGCCTGAATCTCCTCAAGATTCTCTTCCCAGCGCTTGAGGCTGTCGTCAAGTGAGCGCGTGTGTGCAAAACTTATTTCGACACTTTTGCTGCCAAAGATCAGACCGTTCAGACAAACCCAGCGGCAGAAACCCAATTCATATTTCAGCCTTCGAGTGCGGTTGTAGCTATTCGTGATCCGCACAAACGGCGTCCAACGGTCTTTTCCCCAGGGTTCAAAGTCACTTTCGGAGTGGACCAGATCTATGTGGCAGAAAGATCGGGTTCGCGGCATCGTTACATTTAGACACTGCATGTTCTCCAGATCCGTCATCTTGAAAACTGCTTTCATGGCGTCGGCCGCCAAATCATACGCCGCTTTGTTAGTGATCAGCTTATAGTCTTCGGTAACGACCGCAAACGCACTACCCCTGTCTATGTCAACAACAGCCTGGTGCCGAGGAAGCGGCTGAAAACCAGCACTAAAGAGATCATTCCCTGCTGCACGCGGGTCCAAAGCCTCGATGTAGACAGGGCGCAACTCCACCGGGAAAAACGCCTTTGACGGGTCAACAGGCTTCCATGATTTTCCTTCACTCATCACAATCCCTCTAACCGAGTTCCATCAGGAGCGCGCTTGCTTCTTTTCATCCAAAGAAAGGTGATGGTCATTAATTCTGGCGCCTTCTTTTTCACCGTAATCCAATCCGAGCGCATACCACGGGGCACTCGGTACGTCTTGGCCTCGGTCTTTCTTCCAGTGGATATTTGGCTTAGCTCGAAGAATGCCCGCCCCTTTCTTTCCAAGATTTTTGGCGCTCATGAAGGGGCGGATGTTGAGCCGAACGCCATCGTTCAGGTCTGGATTCCAGCCCATAGGTTGCTCTTCCGTATGTTTCCAACGGACGAAAATGTCGTAGGGAGCCTCCCCTTCCAGTATGGATTCGAGTTCTTCTTTGAGTATCTGCGCGGCGGCCAAACGCACATCGGCACCATCTTCGCTGTCCGCCATAGCGGTTTTTTGGGTGCGGATCCAATCGCCCAGGTAGGTATAAATCAACCGTTCCAAGCCAGCCTTGTCCAGCTTGTGATGATTCACCAAAACGCTGAAACCGTCTTTTAGACCATCCCAGATATGCCAGATAAATGGGCGATGCTGGAAAATCTTGCAGTGCTGCTCGAAGAACTTATCGCGCAGCCAGAAATTCAGGGATTTACTGCCGACAGTTCCCAGGAGACGGTTTTTGAGTGGAATCGTCCATTCTTGGCCATAAGCATCTTGTAACAGCGCTTCTAAACGCTGGTCAGCGGATTTTTCTCCACGTACAGCGGGCACACAGACAATGCCGTCATCGTCCACGTGACTGCCTAAATCCTTGCAGCGCTGAACCCAGGCAAGTTGCTCTTCTGCCAGCTCCATGCCGGAGTCCAGTTCGGCGGGCCATCGGTAGCCAAGCAAACGAGCCAAAGCCACCTGGAGGACGGTGTCATCCACGCGCGTGTCGCCTTGTCTAGTCCATTTGGTGTAATGATCCCAAATTACAGACCCACAGGGATGACCGTGGAAAATCCATTGAATTGGATAATTGGTGTAGGGTTGTGGGAGGCCATTAGGATAGTCCTGACTGGCCTTCTCAGCCCAGTATTCAAAATCAAAAGGAATTTTTAAGAGATTTGCACTGGTGACTTTTAAGGTTTGATCAAAATTTCTTACTGCATCGTTGAAATACTTGCCCTCACAAAAACACCAGATCGCTCTTCGGTCCGATTTATTTTTAGGAACGATTACTGCGCAGTTACTATCAAAATGCTCGCCGTTACTGAGACTTGCGGGCAGATCTCCCATTTGGGACACCCTTATTGCTTTGACTCCCCATGCGGGCTGCCCCCTTTGCCATCCATCTTTTGCGGCGCCATACTCAGATAATTGATTCTGAAAGTCCCTGAGACTTCCTCTTCCATCTTCCCATAAAATCCTAAGGTAACTTCCAGAGTACATCGTAATGTCATCAGGAGAAGTACTATGATTAACCCACCCCGACTGATCCAGAATTTCCCAATGGCAACGGATAAATCTATTGCTATCGCCAGTGCCCTGTCCACGGTATGCATTAGCAAAATTTAGAAAAAATGAAACATCCCCAGTTTCGTCAATGATAATAGATGAATCGGGGTTCTTGAGCTGAAGTTCTTGAGTAGTACTATTGACTTTAGCAAGAGATAAGGCTTCGGATTTGCCGATTATGCTCTTTATATTAGATACATCAACACCACGAATAAGGTTATTACTCGATCCTTTAGCTAATAAATCCAACGACGGGCCTGTGCGGGCATCATGACTGATGCTTAGCAAAATAGCCTTCACGACTTCACCGCTGATAGTCTCGAACGCACCTGACCCCAACCGAGCAATCAAGTGCCAACAATCGTTCTGTAGAAGTTTTTCGCGGAATTTCTTGTAACTCGTCAGGAACAACCAGTTTTGCGGTAGAACAACACTGGAAGTGCCGCCTTTTACACAGAACTCCAGGCAGCGATTTAAAAACACCGTCGCCAGGTCATTTTTAGCAGCCGGATAATATTCCTCGCAGTAATTTCGTAGTGTTTCGCTCTGCTTGCCTCGGGCCAGGTAAGGGACATTAGTAATAACCCATTGGTATTTACCAGCCAAAAGCTCTGCCGCTTTTGTGATGCCCTTGGCAACAATGCCAGCCTCCACTCGTTCTGTTTGATCCTGATCATTTGGTTGGCGAGAGTCTTCTTGCTGCAGGGCTTCACCCAATAGTTGTTTCAGTTCATCCCACTTCGCAACTTTGGCTGCATTAGATCGACGCGGATTGATCAGGCTCCCCAACACCGGTGCATCGCGGAAAGTGTCATACATCAGATCCAAACCGATGGTCAGGTTCTGTTTACCCGCTTTTTTGCTAAGTTCTTTCCACTCTCCCCTTGCAGCCGTGATGGACAAGCCACTGCAAGCCAGGTGCATTTCAGGTAGCCCTCGATAACCACCAGTACCCGGAAAGCGCCAAGCTTCGAGCGCAAGAGCAAAGGCAGCTAGTTCGACACATCGTTGGTCCAACTCCAGGCCATGGAGGTTTTCCGTCAGTACTAGATCAATGGCCGCCTTCGCATCCAGAGCCTCCATTTCCATTCGCATGGGGACAAGCATCAGGAACGCGGCTACTAGGAAATGGCCTGAGCCACAGCAGGGGTCCAGCGTTTTCAGCTCGCTCAGTTGTTTGGGCCAGGCTGCAAAGGTTCCGGATGCTGGTGTCCACTTGCCGTCGTCATCTTTTACGAACCGCAGAAAGGTCAGGGGCGCACCGGGAATCGCCGCTTTGTCTCGAAGCTCCTGTTCCGACTCTGCATTCTCCCAGTCACCCGAAGTGAGCCGCTGACCTGCCCACCAGGCACCCAAGGCGTTATCCAACAGAAAAGACACCATGTAGTGTTCGGTGAACAACTGCGTAACCGGTGAGAGCTCATCAGCGCCGATTTTAACTTCAGAGGCGTTAACCTCCGCTTTGCGCTGGGTCTGCCAGAATTGGTATACCCACCCAAGGCTGTCCTGTGCCTTGAAAGTTTCCGGAGCCAACCCGGTAACCAGTTGCTCCAGCGCGCGTTGATGCTCCGGGGCAAACTGCAGCTCGAACACCGACGAATCAATGCGGAAAATTTGGGGCAACATCTTTGATGCCAATACAGCCGCCAGCTCCCAGCCATTGCTACATTGGGCCTCCATGTCATCCTGAAAAACGCCGTCCCGCACCAATTCATTACAGTCCGCGAGCGTAACTGCTGTATGGGCGTCGTACATCAACAACTGATTCTGCTCTAGAAAACGGGCAAACAGCATCCGGTGCCAGTGCTCGTAGGCCACTTCCGTAACCAGTTTCTTTACGCCTTGCTCGCCACTGTCTCGACGAATGTCACCCAGTTGGCGACCGTGAGCTCGTAATCGATTTCTCAGTTTGCGCTGACTCTCGCTCAAATACTCAGCAGCCTTTGAGTCTCCAACGTTCAAGCGATTAAGAGCTTGAGCACCGGCTTTCTCGGCCACCTCCCGGGCTTCGATGATGGTTTTTTCCAGCTTGCGTCGCAGGGCCTTATCTAAGGGTTTACGGGTATGGGTGGCTATATTCATCAGAACGTCACCGGGCCTTCTTTGAGTTTACTGAGAATCTGTTGTTTCACTTGTTTCAACCAGGCATCCACATCTATTTCACTTTCAAAAGTGGTACGCGGCAAGCTAATTCGCTGGGTTTTAGGTTGCAGCAGTTGCACCGCTTCCACCCGGGCGCTGTCAAATTTACTAGCCAAGGATTCCTTTCGGTCACTCCACTGTTCAAGACTGACGTCATTGAGCGCTTCAATAATCGCGTCCGCATCGCTAAGGGCGGGTTTTGGTAGTGTGAGCAGTTTTCGCTTATGAAGAAGCTCTTGACGCTGGTCGTCGCTCAGTTTCTGCCAGTGGCTATCTGCCTCCAATTGTTTCAGGCAGCGAGCGTGTTCATCCGTGTAAGCATGCAGACGATAGCTGACGGCATCTCTCAGCTTAGTGACCAGAGTCTGAATCAAGCCCCTGGTCGGGTTCGGGTCATCTAGCAGGCCGCGATGGGCGATGATGGCATCGATTTCTTTCTTTACTTCATCTCGGAAAGATAGGCCTTTGCTCAGATCGAGAAGGTCACTGAGCTGCGCCCAGTCGGTCTGTCGAGATTCGATTTTCTCGGCGGTTTCGGCCCAGATTTTTATGGCGCTTTTGAATTCGTCCTGGTTATCCACTACTAACTTGAGCTGTCCATTGCCTGATTGCCGAGCCAGCGCGTCGAATAACTGTGTGCTCGGTCGCTCAGGGAAAGGCGCAGCGCCCCCAGCCTTTGCTGCAAGGGCGCGGCCACGCTCAGCGAGAATTTGAAGTTTGCTTTCTTCTTCGCCTGATTGGCAGTCAATGTCAGCCACATTCAGCACACCACGGATCTTAATAAGATCCACGGATCGGATAGTGATGGTTTCTGGATAGAAGCCGGTTTGCGGTATCTGTTTGCGCTCCAGGTCCGCTAGTTTAATGGGATTACCGCTGCTATCTTTAGCAACGAGTATGCCGGCGGCTACTAGCGCGTACAGAGCACCATCCACCGCATCCTGCGACCAGCCATAGGGAGCATCGAGGAAGTAATCACGGATCTCTTTGCCCTTTTTCGAAACACTGATAAAACGTTTAATTTCCGCACACACTGGTTGCTTTTCGGGGTCACCAGAATAGTTCACCGCCTCCAACGCGTTTTGACCGCCATCTTTACGTGCACGGTCGTACACTTTCCCCCAGCCAGGATGGTCGGCCGCATCAAACTCACCGAACAGACGGATAATGGAAGCCTTGGCAGCCGTCTCCACCCGATTCGCAATGGTGTTTCCGTCCACTTCATTACCACCAGCTTGAAGGACCATTACACCGTCGAAAATTTCTTTCAGAAGGGCTTCCACCTGCTTCTGAGCATCCCGGTAACGGGTTTCCATCGCAGTGCGAGCGTCTTTTCCTGCGTCAGTGTTGGGAATACCACGTTTTTGCAATGTGGCATCGGCCGCGTGTTCCGCAATGATAGCGCTGGTTAGCTCTGAACGATTACGCGCCGGAACAAATAGGAAAATTGCGGGTTCACTGGCATTACGGCTTCGAGCCTCAGTCAGGAAGCTCTTTTCATCAATGCTCCAACCGTCTTGAGCCCATACATAAATCTTTTTGTCAGCGTCTTTCGGCAGTTCCCCCTCAAAGCATGGCTGCACTGGCCTCGGCTCGTTGGTCTTCCCTTGGGTTAGCCGCACTTGGCCAATCTGTTGCCGAAGGGTTTTGTGAAGCAAGTCAACGCGGATGTTTTCAATGCGCTGCGGGTTACCACGCAGATCGGCTTCCTCCTGCCGGAATGTGTCATACCAATGGGCACTTTCCTGGGTTTGTAAACGGTACTCGGTTCCCATCCGGGTATCCATGGACATTACAAGGCCGCCATCGGCCAGCTCCTGAAGTAGTTGTGGCACCCGGCTGCGGACTCGTTCCTTGCCGTTGTTCAGGTCATCAATCAGCAAATCTGACAGCATCTCAGCCGTTGCGCGTACACCAGAGTCGGCCGTCGGATCTGTAGGCAGCTTGCCAATTAACAGGATTAGTGAAAGTAGACGAGCCTTAAGTTTGTCGCTCTCGTCACCCGCAGCAAAACGGCCAATGACCTCAGAAATTTCTTTGGAGATAACACCGGTCTGCGTTAGGTTGACCGAAATCTGGCTGTAGATGAAGTCGGCCGGCACTACGTGGCCAAGAGGTTGGTCGGCCGTCGCCTGGGCTGCTTCATGGATAACTTTAAGCTGGTTTCGCAACTGCGAGACAGTGCCAGTGGTATCTACAATGCGCAGCACACGCTCCCAAAAACGGCGGCGCACGGGGAGCAATGGGTAATCAGCAACCATGACTTTTTCATCGTCACGGTGGTACTCAATTTTGGTGCCGCGTAACTGACGTGAAATCTCGCCTAAATGTTGCTTAAGTACCTTATCAATTTCCATTTTGGCAGAGTCTTTTTTCTGCAGAATCACTTTACGGATGACTGATTCCACGTCGGTATCAGACAATTGAATAGGGATCTGAAATCTACCCATCAGGCGCTGCAGGTTCGGCATACCGGAGAGCGCACTTTGACCGGTTGCCACGAAGAGTAGTTTGTTCTCGAACACCGAATGCTTACAGCAAGTTTCAACAACTTCCTGTACGTGATGCGATTTTTCGGAATCACTACCAACGTACTGCTGCACCTCATCGAGAACAATCAAAGTTAACGGGAAACGGCCATTGTTGCTCAGCGCCTCAGCTATGGCGTCAACCATTTGCTTGTTGGTGACGTCTTTGACATGCGGATACTGCTCTTTAAGGAGCTGGCGCATCTGTTTAATATCGTTTGCAAGAGTGTTGTCTACTTGCAGCAAAGCTGCGGCAATGCTGCGGGACATATAAAGGTCGTCAAGTTCCTCCAGCCAGTCATCGCTTTCTGCTTCCACCAGACCTTTGACTTTTTCCAGCAGCCCCTCTTTTTGCAGCCACATCACAAACCGAGCTTGATGGTATCGGTGATTTGCAACCCAGTTGTCCAAATAGCTGCACTTAGGCAGCCTGTTTATTGCGCTCAATTTCCTGCAATTTTCCAGGGTTGAGCGAGACGGCTCCGGTGACTTTCCAGT
>Ga0307930_1001219_pt1 | contig 20666 bp, 21 predicted proteins | sample OrgLakmetageno46_FD_203161 | JGI IMG/M metagenome (GOLD analysis project Ga0307930, IMG submission 203161) | Saline water microbial communities from Organic Lake, Antarctica - #46 | ecosystem: Environmental > Aquatic > Non-marine Saline and Alkaline > Saline | place: Antarctica: Organic Lake...
CATTTTTTATTACGCACTGTGTTTACAGGATCAACCCCTCCTGATTGGCCAGAGAAAGATACACACCGAATCGCGAGTGAAAAAATGAGTGATGGCCATGTGAAGATTGAGTGGGAGGATAAGCTCGGAAATACCATCAAATGTCATTGTCTTGACAATGTGACCTGTTTAATTTTTCATAAAACGCACTTTACGCAGGAAAACACCTTTTCCAGCGATTGGTCTCAAGTCTCCTGCAGGCAACATCTTGGCCTACAACCAACTACTTGATATAAGTGATATGAGTTCTTTTGCTCTCGAGCTTTGTTTAGCCACAAATCTTAGAAGGCTATTCGGGGTGTATGAAATTATCAACAAAATCGAATAGGCGGCGCGAACAACAGGCATGTGCAAGGTCGAGTCATAATGCGGGAAGTTCTCTTTACTCAAACGGATGGGCGCATGGGAATGCATATACTGTATTGAATTAATCATCAGGTAAAAGCCCAGCCTTCGATACTGGAGAACCTGTAGATCATCTGCAGTTTCATATACTAAGACGCAAGGCAAACGAAAGCTTATACCAGGTCCTGATTTAAATTCTTTTGTCTATCTTAGTTGGATTTCTCAGATGATCGATTTCAGTGCCTCTTACAAAAGCAAGATCTAACCAAGCGTGCATCGACTCTCCGCTTTCCGAAGCCGCATGTCGCATACTCGAGCACCGTAGTAGGGCGCTCAATAAGTGAGCCAGGTGACATCAAACGTGTCAGAGACCTTCGCACTTAAGGCCTGATCGCACCTTGTTGCGAAATCTTCACGGCTTTGCTAGAAATACTTGCACTGTTATTGCACTACTTGTAGACATGAGACATGAGAATATCAGAGATCACCTTGATTTTCTGAAAAGGGGCGATACTGTTGTGCCGTTGTGCGTACCCGTTCGAGCCATTTCTGTAGAATCCGGGTGCCTCTGATATTGGTTTGTGATTGGCTGAGGGGCCTTATGAAGTACATGAACTTTTCTTTTTAATCCAGGTATCTATAAGTACTGACATGGTAGTAGTGCGTAGATATCTAAACAACCAAACCTTCAGCTTCGTGATTGCCAGAAAAGAAATTCAACAATAACATCCCAATGTGTTCGACGTCAATCCGAAGGGCCAATGCCATCTTGTTACGATGCTTGAGACTTCCCGCCCTTGCATTTGTCTTTGCGATCGCACGATGGTTGTGGTCAAAACGTATCCAAGGACGCGTTGAGGATGATAAGAACAAATCACCGATCATCTCCGGGGACAGTCCTGAGGAAATGCCGTCGTTTCATGCCGGCTTATCAGGCTCGCTGCCTTTATTTGATGAGCGGCGTGCTCTCGAAAATGACAAGCGCAAAAGTGTCGACTACAAGTAAGTAGACTATCTGGTATACGCTACTCAGGTGCGGGAATTGTTTAATCTTTTCAGGTAATCGAATGATAACTACCGGTTCCTTATAAAGATCAAATTGCGGAAACACTGTCTCTTAGATATGATTGCTTTCTGAGCCACAAGCACAGCGACTGCCATGATATTTGCTTACGCATTAGCGATAACCTCAAGTTTAAGGGTGTGCTCCCGTTCATCGACCGCGAGGTGATTTTCACGTTTTGTCATTTGCTTTCTCTGCGACACCGCTCAATCGCAACTTGCAGGCTCGCCATATCATCTGTTATCGCTGCATTTCATCAATGACTCTGCATGATAGATAAGGCAGCAGCACACCCTCATTGGCATTATACTTAGCACTGTGTCTTTTTATTGCCTTTAGACCAACTTTTCGCTGTCTTTTCAGTGCTTAAAGGGTATGGACTCGCTTACCGAGCAAGTGCGCTGTAGTCGCGTCTTCTTTTTCTTTCTCACCAAGAATGTCTTCCAGTTGGCATGGTGTATGTTGGAACTGGTTGAAGCCGATATTGCTGGAGTAATCCTTGTACCTGTGTTGATGGAGGGCGCGGAATGGGGCCCACACGGCGTGCGTAAGGTTTGAACTGAAACACCTCCGTAGTACACCAGCACATGATTTCACAAAATTTCGCTATTGTATGAGAAGTTCTAAAACTCAGTTATGCGATAGCTGTTTCTTATTTTAACTCGTTGACGGTTTCTTCACATTTGAACCCTGACCAAAGAATTTCGCCTTCTGATACATCTGAGCGTGCTCTTGACTTCTTCAGTTCCCAGATGTAGAATTGGACTGCTGCGAAGAATACGAGCCCATGCCGGGTATAAAAATCCACCCCCAAGAAGCACTGCGCCGTCTGTTCTCGATCGTGGCTTTGGACCTTAGCCGAACGTACTTTGATCCTTTTTTGGACAAACTTGCGGCGCGAGTTAAGTCGGCTAGGGGTGGTACAAGTGCAGCTGGTCAACAACAACGGCGCATGGACAGCAAAATTTCAGCATCCAACAAAGAATTCATTGCTGGCAATACAGCGGAGGTGTTTTGGCGGTCAACTCTAGGCAGCGTGGAGAAATGCAGTTGGGCATCGTTCGAATTAGCTCTATCCGCATTCCTAGCTGGTGATGATGATAAAACCAAACTTGATTTGATCGTTGAACGACTTAAAGGCGCCATCTATGACCACCGCCAGGGGGGCTGCGTACAAGGCGAAAGTGTCAACTACAGCGTATTTACGGCAATGTTTGCAGGGGGCAACTTCAAGGACACTCTCCGTGCTATGGCCTCTGAATCATCTACGGCAGATGTTGTCTTCAATATCATAATTCGTGTGCCCAATGCCAAGGCTCAAGACAACGGCAGCATCATCATGGACTACTTGGTGGACGACGAGCGTTCAACGAGCTTCGTGATGTTGAAGTCCAGCGACACGCTCGCACGCGTGCGGCAGACCATTATGGATGCTTTCTCGGCTGACGATGTCAATGATGACACGGACAATGATTCAGGGCTCGACTTTCTGGGCGAGGGGAACTTCAGCTTCGTGTTCCAGGTTGGTGCAGGCATGTCAGGTAAGTCCTCAGGTGCAATTCGCTGGATGCGAGCACGGCGGCAGCAAGAGCGGCGAGTGACTGCAGTGGGGTTGACGAACTTATGTATGGTGAAAGATAAGAAGGCAGCTGCTGCTCATCTCCGTTGGGATCGATTGAAGGGGAAAGTGAAAGCCCGAGCCAAAGGAGGGTCATTCCAATTGCGGCACACCGCGAGCACATCCGGCTACGATAAAAGGGGTATTCTCACTTCCTTAAAAAAGGATACGTAAGTCGGCAACAAAAAGTCATTCTAAAACGATATGCTTTTCCGAATCGAGTCTTCAACGGAGGGCTTCTCAATCTTGGCCAATAATAGTTACATCTATCTTTACTTATTTCGTCATATAATCCTCTTCAATTATGCATCATAGATAAATCACAGGGGCTTTAGTGCATAGCGCGCTATTATACACAGAGAAAATACAAATACAAATAACCCCGATTGACCCCGAATATTCTCTAATGCGAATATTCTCTAATGCGATTATTCTCTAATGCGAACTTCAATGGCAAATAGGCAAATACTGCGGACAGTAGTGGGAATGCGCGTCAGTGCAGCACAATCAGACGAGAGAAGGATATTCAACAGAGAGCGGAGTCCCATCTAGCCGTTTTTGTTAGGAGATCTCAACAGGGAGAAACACAAAGCAGATTTAAAGCAAAGCTCTTATGATTACTACGAGAGAGATTTTGAGGCACGCATGCCTCTTTGGCACAGGCCCCCGTAGGGTCGGAATAAGAGGAGTTACAGGCATAAATACAAAGCAATGCAGCTTATAGTACTACTGCTGTAGCTAGATGAGGGGCCATTCAGACTTCTAAGTTTTGTTTTGACGCAGGCCCCGAATAAGTTGAATAAGAGGGCTAACATGCAGAAGCATTATACTAGCTAATAGAGGATCTGTTCAGGAACGTGTTCTCTAGGCGTTTTCTGTTTCGCGGCTCCCCGAGGGGAGAAATTGTGTCGGGATCCCCTGGCCGGATTTTAATGAGGCACTGGTTTTCGATACTCTTGGCTGTAACAGCGCACGGCGCCACTTTATGAGTCTCCGGGGGAGGGGGAAGGGGGATTAGTTATCAACAGACAGGGCATCATCTCCCTAGTCGGCGTCGGCTTAGTCTCCTGAGCCTGAAGCTTGACCATTGGAAGCCAGATCATTCAAGAATTCCGAAGATTCGTCTCGTCACACATCCAAGCGAAGAAGAATCGTGTGCGTTCTTGGTGCGTTCTGTAAAAATGTACTGTGTAAGGTTAGGTGTAATAACCGGGTAACTGGTAACTGGTTAATACCTGCAGTTATCTGGGCTGTTATACTCACTTTCGTACCGCTCACACCTCCGTCCTCCTCCTCCCTGAACACTGCTCTTCAGAATATCTGTTGATCGGTCTTGACTATATCGCCCTCCGTGTCTAGCTAGCTGTACCCTCCAAGCTTAAAGGTTGTCGAGATGAGGTCTACACTTCTAGCCTCGAGACGGACGGTTGAATTTGTGGGAGTGAATCTCAAGCGATGCCATGGACAACGATCACAATCTGAATATATGACGCGGGAGTTTGCGTCTAAATCGGGGGCCAGCTCACAAGGCAGTGGTTTGCTGAGGCTTGGAGGTTGGGTAGTCAGCGCTGCGGGTGCAGCTACCGCAGCCGCCGTGGGCTTAGCAGCGGTGGGGTATGATCTCCGGGCGACTCAATTCTACAGCACTTTGGCTGACCGCGTGGGTACGCCACTCCTGTGCGTGCTCGACGCAGAAGACGCCCATAACTTAGCTCTTCAATTGCTTGCGATGGGATTGGCGCCCGTGGATGACACCGAGCGGCCACGCTTGCATACCACGGTCTTGGGCCTTCCCTTCCGCTCACCGCTTGGGCTGGCAGCTGGCTTCGACAAGCAAGCTCGCGTGCTGCTCCCTTTCTTTGGCTTAGGCTTCGGGTACGTGGAAGTAGGCGGCATCACGCCGTTGCCACAGCCGGGAAACCCGAAGCCCCGAGTGTTCCGCCTGCCCGAAGACCAGGCCATCATCAACCGGTTTGGCCTCAATAGCGAAGGTGCGGCTGCTGTGGCAGAACGGCTCCAAGCAGCGGGCTCAAAGGTTCCTCCCGGTTGCGTAGTTGGCGCCAATCTAGCGTCGAATACCGTGAACGTCAGCAACCCCGCTGCGTTTGCCGCTGATTGCGTCAGTTTAGTGGCGCAGATAGGTCCTTGGGTGGACGTACTCGTGCTCAACGTGAGCTGTCCGAATGTAGGGCGCGCCAGTCCTGCACACGGCAACGATGCGGAGCGCCAAGCTCGCGAGCAAGAGATGGACTCGCTGGTGGAAGCTGTAGTGTGTGCGCGGAACGCGTTGCCTGCGCAAGACCATAAAGAGGGGGCTTCAGGAGCTACTCCGTCGCGACGGCCGGCGCTGTTGCTGAAAGTGTCCCCCGATTTGGACGCCGCCGGCCGGGCACATGTGGCAAGCCTCTGGTATAGAGAATTAATATGCTACTTTTGTTCAGAGCTGTTCCTATACACCTCTAGAGGCACGTTCATTTCTCCCACTCATTCATTTCGCCCCCCTAATTCAAATACCTTTTGCTTTAGCCGAAAGAACGGTGCTGTTGGCAGCGTTGACGGTCTTGTGGTCGCCAACACCACTGCGCTGCGGCCGGAGTCGCTGCAAAGCGCTGGCGAAGTAGTCGGCGAAAAAGGAGGCCTGTCGGGTGCACCTCTGAAAGATACTTCCACTGCTCTACTGCGCGACCTTTACCGGTACAGCTGAGCATCTACATTTTCTGTACCTCAAAGTGGAATCTACGAAATTTGAGTGAAATGATTCAAGTAAGGGCGCATCGATAGATTCCAAAGGGAGTCTTCCTTCATCGCACTGATGAACCCAATCTGCGCACTGAACATTCGCACGCACAGGTTGACGGACGGTCAGGTTCCCCTGGTCGGCGTCGGTGGGATCAGCAGCGGTGCGGACGCGTACGCTCGCATCCGGGCTGGCGCTTCGCTGGTGCAGGTAATGTGAGCGCTGGGTCTCTAGAGGCATGCGTTTAAACTTGAGGGATTTCTTTGGTTCCTGGCAGTTCACCGCCATTTTTCTTGTACTACATCCATCCAACTCCTTGCATATTTTCTTTTCACTTACGTCCTGATCGTGCGCCATTGTATGGTGCTGATTCAAAATTCGTTTTGCTCTGCGACTGGTTGAATTGCTGCGGTGATTCAGGTCTACACTGCTTTGACTATTCAAGGTCCAGGCTTGGTGAAGCGCATCAACGACGAATTAGATGCGCTCCTTGCTGCCGACGGCTTCAAATCGGTGGCGGACGCGGTGGGCGCTGACCACCGTGCCCAACCCCAAGACGCTGCGATTGTCAAGGCTGCTCTAAAGAAATAAGCCTGTTTAATGTGCAAATATCTTCCTGGTCCCTGAGGCTCGAAGGAGGCTGAGGCACTATTGCTGATGCACCTCTCAATTTCAGCTGACAGCTGATTACTGGAGTACTTGACTTGGGTGTGATGCGAAAGTTGTATATTTCAGCTCAGCTCTGGGATTCAACAACACGAAGAACAAGAAGACTCGAGCTGGGCTTGTGCGATCTGTGTATATAATCGTAGATCTAGAACTAGAAATGAAATCGAATTCTATCTCTGGATCTCCTTATCTCCTAATGCCCTGTGCCCGATGGTCGGAGGTCACCTCGAGAGTGAGGCTTGTTATGTTTCTGTTCCATTGCGCTACGTTATGGGAGTTGCAGAGTTGTGAGTTGTAGGGGTGTTTATGTATCTATCTGCGCTTTTGGAGGTGGGCTTTGTGTAGTGGTAAATTTTACAACTCGCAGCTCACAGGTCACAGCAGCCACAGCAACACAGCTAAGACCTAAGTGTAACCTAGCTAAATGGGGAATGGGGGTGTAATATTCAACTCGTGTGCATAAACGTGAATTTTCTTAGCTCCCTTCAATCCAAAGGCTCAGTGTTGCCTCATGAACTTTTCTTAGGGGCCGTTCACTAGGATCCAGTGAGGTCTTCGCTTTAGCTCCTGCCGCTGCTGCTGCTGCTGCTGTGTTTATGCACCTCGGTGTCTCAGCTGTTGGAGCTGCAATGACAGCGACGCGTAAAGCTCCAATTCTCAGGAGGTTGTAATATGGTATACCCTGAAGGCTTCCTTCTTCACCGTTACAAGGAGGAGAAAAGAAGCTGGACAGCTGCGCTAGGGAAGCGCGCTGGAGGCCGCTGACAGTGCAGAGGCCAACGCCGCAGCCTTTGCCGAGATGCTTGGCGTACGCGCCGGAAGTGACACGCCCAATCGCCACACCCACTGCAGCCGCACCGTTCAAAGGTGTTTGATTACTCACAAATGGGCCGAGACCCTTGTTGTTGCTCACCGTTGGAGCAACCTCTTCTTCGTCATCGCTCGACATGACAGTATCTCCTGCAGTGCCCGCGGCAGAACTGACAGCTTGTGGCGTTGAAGCTATGAGGTGAATGGTAGCGCCCGCGTGAGGCACACCACTGGTTATCATCATGAGCGTTACAGTAAGGAGAGTGGGCCGCGGCACCGCAGGTAGCGGTGCTTTAAAGAGAGGCATCACATAACGGCATTCCCGAGCTACCAACAGCTTTGCTGCTGCTGACGTTGCTGCCCCCAATGCTCCACCTCCTACGGCAGCTGTAGCTCCAGCAGGCGCCGCCTTAGACTCGGCGGCAGATGCCCCGAGGGCACGAGGAGTAGCACTCGACGAAGGAGCTGAGAACAGCGCAAGCCAGTTGATAGCGCTGTTGCAAGCGTGAGGCGGCAAGGCTCGACCTTTTGCTTTCGACTTCGGTTGCCACGCTGGCGCCACAAAAGCACTTGTGTTCGCGGCGCGATTAACGCCACCATCTTTGCTGTCCATGCTGCCACAAAACGCCGAAGGCGGTTGCCAGTACTCAGCGCCCGCGAACGAGTCTGGAAAGTCGGTAGGGAAGTGTGGCTGGCCGCTGGCACTGAGCACCTGTTTCATAGGTGTGCGAATTCAATGAGTGGAGTTGAGAGTGATTTGCAGACTGAAGAAATAGACTAGAACTGTTACCATTTTTTTTTTTACAAAGGCTACAACGGACTTATTCAATTGCTTCCTAAGCCCATTAAAAATCAAAAACTAACCGCGTGCCGCTCGTCCTCGCCCCCCGCGTGCGCTCCCGCCATGGTCAGGGCCACCCAAAAAGCGCGCCCCCACCCTGCGGGCACCACCAAGTCCCACCCACGATGCACAAGGGCAGCTGCTTTCTTGGCCACTGATGTCGCTGCGTCTTTGCTGTGATGGTGGTGGTGTTTGTGATTGCTCCATTGGTCGAGGGTTAGCCTTGCAACAGCCACGACCGGCACCAAGACCTCCGATGTAATCGCCGAAGCCTCACCGTCGTGGCTAGCACTGCTCTTGCTATTGGAGCTGTGCCCCTTGATGGAGGCAGCAGCGGCTTGACGCCTTTGTTCGTTGAGCACGTGGTCTGGGAGTGCTGTAGCTGCTCTCGTGGCAGCTGATCGATCGCTCCAAAATTGCATCAAGGCACCTACTCCATCTCCATCTCGACCATCACCTGCTTCTGATTCGCTTTCTGCTTTTCTTGCCTTGCCTTTCCTCTTCACATTCTTGGTAGTACCAACTTTGTGAGCGGCAGCAGCATTGTCTCCTGGAGCAAATCGAAGCCCGCGAGGATCAGCCACATTTGAGGCCCACAAATCACCATCCGATACCGGTCCCGAGGAGCCTGATTCACCAATACTGCGAGGCACTGCTACACCAATACGCGCCAAGGTAGCTGCTGAACTGGGCCCTCTCAACTCGAAGCGAACCACACCACCGCCACGTGGGGCGCCCACGGACATTGCCACCTCTTCTACTTTACTGCTAGTCTCACGGTTGTCAAGCTCACGAAGGACAGTGTTCAAAGCAGTGGCCACGTCAGCGCGTGTAGCAGGGTGGCACCAAAGCCACAGCCGTCGAGGAGCTGGAGACTGCATGAGCGCTGCACACTGCGCAGCAGCTCCTGGTTCTGGAACAGCTTCAGCAGTGGTAGCGCTAGGACTTGACACTTCGTCTTGGTCGTGGCTGCCTCCTGCTGGGTCCAAGAGTAAGCGCGCAGGCCCTAGCAGGCCGCGAGGAAAGGCGTCAGGCGCATGGATCCACGTGTTGCCCTCGCGCTGCCCGCGCAGGATGGCAAGCAACGGGCCGAATGAGTCAGCATTCGCTTTGCCGTTCTTTTTCTCGGCTTCACCCGTTCCAGATGAAGCATTGCTGTTCAAGTCGCTCCCCAAGCCGCCAGCGAGAGCAAGCAAGCTCGAGGGGTCGCCGAGTCGCGCAAGCAAGCTGGCGACCTGCCCCAAGCTGCAGCCGCACACTTCGAGGGGCTGCGTTGCCGTGGCATCGAAAGCAACGCAGCCGTGGCGGCTCGCGTCCACTGCGGCGCTGCAGCCGCGGTCGCTGCGGTGCTCGGGCAGAGCCCACCCATCGCGCTGCACCATGCGGCACCGTTTCGCAAACCAAATGTGCGTCTCCAGCCATCGCACCTGGCTAACGTTGCAGTGACTGGTAGCCTTATTTTTGACACTAGTGGCGCTGCTGCTTGTGATCTGTATCATCGCCGCTTCCCCTAGCGAGGCCTCCTCAGCAGCATGTGGGTTGTGCAATGCGTACAACGCTGCCGGCCGCCGCCGCTGCTTGCGCGAGAGGTGCCCTGCTTGGCCCTGTGGAGCAGCTGCTAGTGGTGAGGGATTCAATGGCTCTGCATTATCGACGATAGGCGGCTTGTTGAGTTTCGGGCGTCCTCGATGGCGGCGGTCATGCGCAGTCGCACGGCGACGCAAGTGGCGAACCTAGGGTGCAATTCATGAGGTGAATATCAGAAGTAGCAACAACGATCCGTAAGCTTCAACGCAAACACGTACTATAAAGTGCATCTGGGTCAATCATAAACTCTCACCGGCAGACCATCCGACGAGTCATCCAAGAGCCTCTTAAGCTCCGGCAACCGAGCCGCGGCGAGACCGACCACGTCGACTACAGTGCTGGCCATGCTCCGCAGTGTTTTCAAATGCGTACACAGTCGCTGCTACTGAAATTAGCGCACAAGTTGATAGATGATGAAACGTTATCTAGGATAAGAACTATGATGCTACGATGATGTATCAAAGAAACTTAGAATCGGTGCCATTGTTCGGCGACAAGATTTTGTGACAAAGGTTTTTGGCTGGGTGCTGCGGGATGTTCTCTACAGGGAGACAGGGAGCTCGTTCATCAACCACTCCATCACTTGGCTTGTTGTTGCCGTGCCATCAGCCATCAATCACAATCACTCCCTTCTTCGTTTGCCAACAATGCCGTAACCGTACAGCACAACAGAACTGTGCCAGCTGCAGGCGTCTACTTAGGTTAACCTCGATATCATCCATCTCATTATTAGCACCACGCAAATGATTCCTTGAAGGCAGCTCCGATTCTTGTGCGTTGCAAGTATTTCAGTTGTCATCTGTCACAGATTACGGCAGCAATTGTCCGCTCGGGCCAGGGCTTTCCTTCTTGGGCTGCTTCAAAGCACTAGAAAGCTCGAACTCCACTGATTGTAGCAGTGTTGCGCAACCCACATCTTTAGCAGCTAGTTGTACCATGGAGATAGCACAGTCGCGGCTGCTTGCACCGCCTTGCGCTCCCGATGACCTTCTTCAGCACCCAACGCAGGAGGAATACCTTGCGAAGCTCGAAAAGAAGCTACATCGTTTGCAACGAGGGCCAGCCGAAAAAGATAAATTGGTCTTTAAAAAGGGTAGTGCAGCTGAGTTAAGTCGAGTTGCAAACGTGAATGCCGAAATTGAGCACCTGGAAAGGCGTCAAGAACTCTTAAGCTCTCCTCTCGTAAGCACTTTATCAGACACAACACCTAGCGCTCACTTTGAGGCAGACACGGAGCTTCTGTTAGGTTCATCGAGTCGTGATGAAATCTCGTCCATTGATGCTGAGCAACGGTACCTCGCTGATGACGATGAAGGTAGAAGTAGCTCAAGTGACGAATCAAATTATGCAACCGACAAAATTGTTGACGTTGGAGAAGAAACGCCACAATGGCACGCGGAGCACGAATCAAGAATTAACGAAGATACTATCTGTGCTGGCTGTACCTTACAATAGATTGGCATGCTCCTAGCCGCATTATACTTCATTTGAATTTTGTTTATATAAAACAAGGAAATGCATTAAACCGAAGTAAAAGTTTCCAGGGGCCTGGCTGAGCGCTCTCTGCCCTCGACCGCCCTTTACTTCCCATTTTTGGAAACAATAATTTGATAGTTTGAATTTGCGCCACTATAGAATAAAACATGCAGGAGAATACGAGACTCTTACTTTTGGAGGAAAGGGCCCCATTACTCGAAGGACCGTGGTCCCTGTAACCCTGTAACCATAGGGACATAGCACTCTCCATTGAATTGGCTATGCACTAATTCGCTAATTCGCATTTCTTACTTCTACCTCTATCTGACCCCGCGCCTTTTGAATACAACCGCCAGCGTTTCGTCAAAGTCCTCGGCAGTGACAGGAGGGAGGTTTTCCATAGCCCCGGCGGGTCCTGCAGCGAGGTGGTTGCGCAGCGCCACGAGGGCCGCGTCTTTGCAGAGGGCCGCTAGGTCTGCACACGTGAAGCCTGCGGTGCGAGCCGCGAGTGACTGCGCCAAGGCGCGGCGCGCGCTTTCTACTCCAGGCAAGTGAGGTGAGCTGCTGGCGTTATCGCTACAATTGTTGAGCCCCTCGGACTGATTATCGAATTCTTTCGTTTTCTCATCCTTCAGCGCCAAGCCTTGAAGACCCTGTTCGAGTTCTTGCACACTGTTCGAGCGAATTTCACTTGCACGATCACGGTGAGCAGTTGATGGAGTCGCTACATCAGAGGAATCATGCTGCGAGAGCGGGAGGCCTTGCAAGTGCACTCGCAGCACCGCTGCGCGGTCATCACTTGAGGCAGGGCAGCCAACCTACGGCACAACATTATAAGGGGGTTAGATTCGGCTACACTACTGCCGGGTTCACATGCCATATATGCTTTGGACACTTTGAAAAGAAATAAACAAGGCTTCAGACACCATGCAATGCCAATGTAGCTATATACTATTGCAATACCTCCAGGGACTCGTGGAGGCGTCCTGGGCGAAGCAACGCGGCGTCCAGGCAGTTCAACGGCCGATTGGTGGCGGCCAGCACCAGGACGCCGCGGCTGCCGGCTCCGCCTCCAACTCCATCCAGCTCGTTGAGGAAAGTCGTCAAGAGCCGCTGCTCGACGCCTCCGCTGGAGCCACCGCTGCCACCGCCTGGTAAACGATCCAGAAACACGAAATGAAAGTTGCACATCGAGGTACTGCTGAATATGCTATTCCTACTTATGACCATCGCTGCACATGATCCCAGAGGGGTTCATCGAAAGCTCACGCAAGTCAGCCAAGAAATCGTGTCATCACGCAGAGTTAACCTTCAAGGTCTCTTTTCCCAAAGAGGGCGTCGAGGTCATCGAAAAAGAGCACGCAAGGAGCTGCAGCTCGCGCTCGTGCAAACAAACGCCGCACCTATTCACGATAATATCTTACACCAGACTTTCAACATCAGTGGTAGGCAGATCTTGCTTGGGAAGGTTTACAGCTGCAAGAGAAAAAATAATGCATGTACAACGAAAAAAAAAGAGCGAACTTTTGCATGTGTGTGTGTGCGTGTTGCGAATTTACCAGTCTCTCGGATTCGCCGAGCCATTTGGAGAGAAGTTCGGTGGACTTAACATGCACGAAATTCGCGCGGCACTCCGCTGCAATGATGGTAGCCAAGAGTGATTTACCTGGTCACAAAAAAAGAAGATCGTCTGAGGCATGTGCATTTAGTTGTGAGCAGAAGGAAGCGCGCACACAAGGGAGCCTAACTTCAGAGGATGAAACAAAAGCCAAAACCAACTTTCCTTCAGTTCTTTCAAAACTAAGGTTTCGCTTCCTTATTCAAAAGTACACGCCTAAGCAGGCATTCCAACATAGAAAATGGCAAGTACCGCAGCCCGAAGGCCCGTGAAGCAGCGCTCCACTGAGGCTGGGCACGCCGAGGGCAGCGTGGGCATCGGGTGCTTGCCATGGCCCCAGGACTGCGCGCATGACTTGGGCTTTGAGGGCTGGATACCTTATGGTATTCACCCCACCGCGCAGGATGACATGTTGGAAGGACCACGTGTGAGGAAATGGTCCAGAAAAAGACGCAAGATGCAAACGAGTGAAGAGGGAATGGATGGGAAGAAATCAACGAAGAGGATGTGTCGTTGTGCTGCACGCAACGAATGAGCTGAATGCTCGCGCAAGGAGGCAGAGCATGAAAGCTACTAGTGCAGTAGCAAAACAAGCACTAAGTCGTAGAGTGCAAGAAAAGGAAAGTTTCCATCTTCGCACCCGCCGAAGTCGTCCCAGGAAGGCCCGCCTTGCTCTCTGGTAGGAAACCGCCGCACGTCAAGCTCTGTCAGTTCTGAGGGCCGAACGTCTACGAGAGCAGCTTGTATGTCTGCCCAAACTAGTCCGCTATGGTTGTTGCTACCGCCACTGCGGTTGTTCTTTCTAGCAATCGCAAAGAGCTGAGCAGCGTCGATGAGGCGCACTAAGTCACCAGCCACAAACCTGATACATTCGTTGAATGTTTTTTGGGCGCGAAGTGGAGAGTACAAAAATACGAGGAAGCAAAATAAGGTTATCTGAAGAATATAAGGAGCATTCAAACACCTCTAGGTGTCTCTCGTAATGGTTCATGGCTTAGCCAAGAGCTCACCCCGGCGTTGCGGCTGCCACTCGTCGAGCTAGACCCCAATCCTCCTCTCCAGCTTTATACTTTTCTTTGTCAACTCCTCGTTGGCCAGCGCGTTGAAGCAAGGCAGCGCACACGTCGGCACGGTTCGCTTCCGACGGCGGTGGCAGCTGGATGAGCCGCTCCATCCTTCCCACTCGCAAGAGCCCTGCGGCTGCTCCGGGTCGCGAGCCTCCACCGCCGCTGCTGCTCGAACCTACGCCCACAACAAAGACCACTGGAGTGGGTCGATGCCGCTCGTCATTGCTTTCACTTGCGAAATCGTCGTTTTCAGTAGCTGCCACAGCCGCTGCTTGGTCGGACGCCAGGTCGTCGAGGAACGCTTTCAAGACGGCCAAAGTCGTCCGCTCCTGAGTTCCTGTGCCAGTGCTACCCTCGTTGTCTTCATTGCCGTCCTGAGAGTCACCTGAAGCCGCAAGTAAGTTGTCCATATCGTCGATGATCACAAGAGACAAGCTTCGAGATGTAGCCTTATCAGATCGACTAGCGCTTGAAGGTGAGATAGGGGCCTGAGCAGCCATTCGAGTTTGGCGCAGGAGAGCTCTTGGGTCTGGATCCAGCACGAGATCAAGGCCAGAAAGATGCAAAAAGCGCACGTTGTTAGCAATCTCAATCTCTTCAATTTCAGCCATTAGTAACGCTACAAGTGCGCTTTTGCCGCTACTTCGCGGTCCAGCCACGAGGGCACCTCGCGGTAACAATATACTCCCATTATCACTAGTGCTGTTCCCAACACCTCGTCTCCTGCCCTCGCTGGTGGCATTTGACGTGCGGTTGGTGGCATGGGCCTCTAGTTGCGCGTTGCCTCCCATCCTTGACTGGTTGCTGTAACTAGCAACACTCGTCGACTGCATCGCTAGCCGAAGCATGCCAAAAAGCTCGTCGAGAGCTCCAGCGAAAGGTTCTCGTGCGAGTCCCAGGCGATTAGTTGATTCAACACCATCAAGTGTCGCACTTTTTCTGCCACCACCAGCAGCAGCGTATTTTCCCCCTGTGGTTAATGTCGTTACTGTCATGGTCGTGTTCCTGCCAAGAGTGCACCATTTTGGAGAGTCACTACTTGCACTGCTGCTGCTGCTGCTATAGTTTGAATCACAGTTACCAATCAAGCTATTATGACCATTGCCGTCGATGTTACTATTGTTTATACTATTGCTGCTACTACCAGTCTCCATAATTTTTGATTTGAGAGCATGAATTCGGTAGCAACACACTTTACCGTGCACCGTGGCGAAAAGCATGCAGCCTTCCGAAACGTGTAAGCCGCACCAGACCCGTGCCAGGTGACGCGACAAGCTACGGTTCGCTTGATCTGCACTTCCGGTAAAGCCCCCAGTAGCAGCACTTGCATTTGCTACTTTAGCATAATTAATGTCTTCAAGATGCTCTGACTCGACAAGGTGCACCGTTTCAGCTTCGTCCAGCTTAGTGGTCGCAGGAACACCGGCAACGTGCGGTTTTGCGATGTTAGCGAGGGTCGTGATGGTGACGGTCACAGGCGGCGGCAGCGCGTGAGTATAGGCAGTCGAATCTGCTAGTGCACGAAGTGTAGGTTCAGCGACACAAATCTGCCCTGTCTTAATATTGGCCTCTGGCACTAGTCGACAAGGTACCCGGCAGTTGAGTACAACAACATCGTATGGCACCAAGCCAAGCGCAAAGATACCGGATGGCGGCACCCTAGCCTCATGCAAAAGTGGTAGCTCAATCAACGGTATATTGGGATCATGCACTACGATGTCCATTATTCACGAAGGCGGCTAAAGGTACTCGCTAAAGCTTGCTTCACACCGATGCAAGACGATACTTCTCTGGTGATCTACTGAGTTGGGAAATCGCGAAGCGCAATATATGACCGTTCAAACTACTATACAACTCTAGCTATATGAGCTACTGAAGCGAAGTCCAAAGAAGATCAACGTATTATAAATTAATGCATAGATTAGGCATTTAGCATTGGTAAGTAAGTTCTGTTGGTCAGGGATAGCACGCTCTCGCGCTATCACACAAAAGGGTTGACGAGAGTGGACTATTTTTGTGTCATCTCGGGAACATCCCTGATTTTTTTGCCTTCATTCATTTTTCATTTTGCTCGCAGATTCCGCAAAATGCTGCACAGGTTGTATTATATCTTTTACGGAGAAGATAATAACCTTGCTTTTACCATCAAGAAGTGAGGAGGACACCGCATTCACAAATTCTAGCTGACTTTAACAGCAGCCTCCTGTTTATCAAGCGTAGAGGTTGCTCTGGTCAGCGAGAAGCTAGAGACTTTCATCGTTCCAATAGTTACAGTAGTACTCAAGGTAGGATGTCCTCATCATATGGTAGCATTCCCAAAGAGGAAGCGGAGCCTGAGCATGCGCCATCTTTCATGACTGAGTTAAGATTGATGGTATCTAGCCCCGGGCTCTGGCTAGTCGTTATCTACGCTATTATTTGCAATCATTTTAATGATGCAGTCACCGTGAATATCCGGCCGTCGTCTGGAGAGCATTTGCATGACGGCGAATTTGTGAAAAACCCTGAGTAAGTTCACTATTTTGGAATAAGCAAGTAACGACGCTCGTCTAATAACTTATTACTTTGCTCTTGTGAATGCAGGTTCGATTACCCAACACTCCCGATCGAGACTTTTCCGTACGCGCTGATGATCAAACTTTCCTACGGCATACCTTTTGCGGTTTGCTCATTGTGCTGGCTTTTCAGTCCTATCGCGGGCGATATGAGAGCTGCAGTGGTATGAAGTGACTCTATGATTTCATGTTACTTTTGGATTTGCATGAAAGCACTGTTCTCAATTGAACCTGTTGCGCTCTTCTGTTTTTTTTGCCCAGATTGCTTTCGTAGGATCCATGGCAACTACTGACTTAGCCACCGACCTTGCTAAGAACTACGTCGGGCGTATGCGTCCATTCTTTTATGAGAAATGCGACTTTAACGAGGAATCCGCATCTTGCCAACTACCGCTGGCTCAATTAGACCTTCTACGGCAATCTTTTCCGTCTGGGCATGCTTCTCTGGGCACGTGTGCCATGCTCTTCACCACACTGTACCTTCTCGGTAAAATCGGCCACCCGGGCTTGTCCGGACGACTTGTGGTGCCGCTGCCTTGGGGTTTGTCGCCATTGCGCCTGGCACCTGCTGCTGCCTTGCTGGCCACTTTGCCCATGTGGCTGTCGGGGTGGATTATATGCAGCCGGGTGCACGACAACTGGCACCATCCTGCTGACGTAGTCGCTGGCGCGGGATTAGGGGGCACTACTGTCATGCTGTGGTATTCGCTTGGTTATCCGCCTGTCTTTGGACCGGAATCACACGTGCCTTTCGTATCACCAGTTCGAGAGGTCAGAGGAAACGCTGCTGTTGGACTTGACATTGAGATCTCAAAGGTGGCGCACCGAGGTACCGACGGGCATGCGCTGTGACTTATCCGAAACCTAGTGGATTGTGGATAGATTTCGAAAACGGATAGGGATATAAGGATACGAGTCATGTGGAGAACATGAGATGCCAGTCAATTCGTCGATAATTATGGACAATTGGCTTCGCCATTCAAGACACTGGGCCTTTAACCTGTGTTTTTAGGGGTTAATCTGCGCTACGTGCCAAGTACTGCTTTTATGCTGCGGCTGCTGCCACTATCCCGTGTATTAGTGTATAGAGAAAACCAAGTCACTGGACACTGGATTTGAATTGCGCCAAAGCGGGAGAGCGGGAGTGGGAATGTACTAGTGCTAGATACAGATACCAGCACCATTCTAAATTCTACTTTAGCCATTAGTTATTGGGCTATTAGCTTCATGGGTGTGAGGTTTGGTGCTTACGAGAAGACTTATTCAACCGACTCCGTAGCTTCCATGAGCGTTGCGTTCGTAGCATGTGTCGTGTCAGCCTTCGTCATGCATTTCATCATCACATTAGTCCAGCCACTCTTTTTCAAAGGCTCAATGTCATGGACCTTGATAGCTACTATCACAATCGGATTCTTCGTTGGGCTTGCCACGTCGCTCGGATGCCTATGACTCGGGCGCCGCGGCAGTTGCTTCCTGGCTGGGTAGCACACTCAAGGCCGAATGGATGCCCTGAGATGACATGGGGTCGGACTTTAAAGAAGGCTCTAAAGTGCAAAGGACTACCGGTCAACTTCAAGGAATGGCGTGCCATAGCAGAAGATAGGTCGGAGTGGAGATCACGGACGTACTCGAACCCTATGCCTCCTTCCGAGAATTGATCCTGCAGGGTTCATGAGAGCAAAGATGAATATTACATTGCGCAAAAGGACACTCAGCCCAGTCAGACTTGTTCTGGAGGATTCATCAAAACGCAGCTTTATGCTATTTGTTGTTGTTGCTTTGCAATTGGGGAGTATAATCTAATCTAATCTAGGGATAGCGCTGGGGTGCATTGAAGTGCCCAGCACTATGAGCAGGGTTGCGTTTCACGTCCACGCCTGATTCCGGATTCATGCGCGGCGGCTGTGTAGTTTTACTCTACGCGTGATTTCAGATTTAAGTGTAATTTACGCGTGATTCGCGCTCCAAATTTACATGTAGGGATTTTTCAAGTGCGAAAGCGAATTACTTCAGTATCGTTAAAATCTTTTTTTCGGCTTGATTTATGCGGATTTCTTAATCTTAATAAGGTCTTAACCCAGACTACGAGAACGGGATCTGGATCTGAAATTTCATACGGCAATTGGCGTATATTTTCTTACTTGATATTTAGTATAGAACACATGACACATATGAAGGTTTATTTTTTTGTGTGTGCGACCTGTATCATTTAGAACTGGTTTCAGGTGTGGTGGTGGCGGTGGTCTAACTGGCAGCTAAAGGGGGACAAATTTCCGCAAAAGCGGAACATATTACCACTGTTGGCCATATTACATCGCAATAGCGGCTTATTCTTCATTGATCGTACCCGGGAGTAACGTGGCGTAAATCCACGGAAATCTTTGTCCGTTGGAGATTGGACGTCAAAGGCTCGATTTATGTCATTTTCACACAGCTAGCTTGTGCAGCTCGGCTGAACTGGCTGAACTGCGGAATTAGAGCGATTTCGGCGTCTTCGAGACTAAGAGCTATGAGTGTAATAGAATTAAGAATTTCGTTCTCCTTGGCATCGGGATCACCCCTCAATATGGTCGAAATACCGGGCCACAGTGGTAAGCCCGTATAACTATGAGTCTAGTCGCACGCCACACATCATAGAATACAATCAGAATTCGACTTAATGAACTCTGAAGCAAAAAATGAGCGAAATGAACCAGCCATTTAGACGTCTTCGTCGTCTTCTTCAGTCATGCGATCGGCGTTGAACCCATCCCACATGGGCATGTTGTCAGGCACAGGCCGCAAAATAGACGGGAGCAAGCCCATCATGCTGAACTTCGTTGAGGATGGCCCAAGGCCAATCCAACCGTTTGTGATGGGCCCCTGTTCTTCCTTCACCTTCTCTGGGTCAAAGAAAAAGGCTGCGGCAAAGCCTTCGTATTTCGGGTTATCGAGTCGAGTGACGCAATGGTCTGCGCCAACACTGACAGCGCCCCAAGGAATGCCCGAGTGCACGCCCGTAGAAGAAGTCAGGTCCATCTTGAAAAGCTTTGGAGCTGACACGCCCGAGCCTCGGGGGGCAGATGCGCTTGCGCCGCGGGACTTTCCTCCAAATTTGCTGTACGATCCCGAAGACGACGCCTCCGCTGCTTCCGCACGACGAGCAACAGCGCGGGCTTCCGCGAGGCGCATGATGGAGTGTGTGATCCCGTAAGCGTGCGTGTGAGCTACAGCTGCCATACGCTCGCCCCCAGGAAACTTGGACTCCTCACAACTGCAGTAATGGAAAGAAGGAATAGATGGAGGTAGAGAGACTATGTCAGATATACTGCACTCAAAGTAATCTAGAAGCATACGGAGATAAGAACCGACCAAAAAAAGAGTAACTTACACGTCGCCCATCGCGAAATAGAAACGAGAAGTGGCTGATGTCCGAAGTGCTTTAGGCACTGCCTTCGCCTCGATTTCCATTTGTGGCGTGCACAGAATGAAGCCGTTTTCGTCAAGCCATTTGCGAGGCAAGAAGTCCGAGTTGGGCGTGTAGCCAGTGCAGTTGACCACCCGAGTCCCGTTGAGATCAAGATCACGGCCCTTAGAGGTGGTCACCGTGTTGGAGGCGTGGTCAATAAGCGAAAAGTCGATCGTTTCACCATAAGAGATGTCTACCGGTCTTTCGAGCTTGGGATTTTGTAGCACTGACACCACAAGCGGGTGAGCACCGCGCGACCGTGGCAGGAGGCATTGGTTGCGGGTGACGAGCTCCACTGGCACCTCGGGAAAGAAGGACATGACTTCGCCTGCCATTTCAGTGCCTACCACGCCACCGCCAACAACGATAACTTTAGATGATTCAGCAATGCGCTTGCGCTCTTGCTTAAATTGCGACCGGCGGTAGCTCAACGAAGACTGCGCGGGCTTGATGTTCGACGGGTAGCGCGACCCGGTGCCAATCAACAGGTAGTCGAAAGGCAGCACTGTGCCATTTTAGTAATGATGCCATTACGATAAAAGCAGCATTCGCCCCCGTATTACAATGTACATGGAAAAAGACGTTTTAGATTAGGCGTTGAGTGGAGTTTTGTGTGTTAGATGTATTGTGCAAGACCATAGAGTATGATGTTAACATAACGTGGCATGAACCACTTCACTGACCTTGCGAGCCCAAAGATCCCTTGAGTCCAACGTAAACCAGCCCTTGGTCCTCGTCCACGCTCGTCGCGCGGCCAATCACCACATCACCATTCAGCATGTACTCTTTGTGC
>Ga0307930_1001220_pt1 | contig 20656 bp, 12 predicted proteins | sample OrgLakmetageno46_FD_203161 | JGI IMG/M metagenome (GOLD analysis project Ga0307930, IMG submission 203161) | Saline water microbial communities from Organic Lake, Antarctica - #46 | ecosystem: Environmental > Aquatic > Non-marine Saline and Alkaline > Saline | place: Antarctica: Organic Lake...
GGCGCCACGGCAGTTACTGACTGGTTGGGTATCGCATTCTCGACCGATTGGTTGTCCACAGATGACTTGGGGCAGGACGTTGGAGAACGCGCTCAAAAGTAAGGGCATTTCGAAGGATTTAGATGACAAGCCCATTTATTGCTAGCACAAGTGCTTAATTTGCTTCAATGGGTATTCTTAAACCCCAAAGTCCCGCCGGCTTGTTCGGAGGAAAGGCGCCAGTTGGAGCCTAAATTGGCCTTCTGGAGCGAATATGCTAGCGCATTTGCAGCTCAAGTGCATTTTTCATGTGCCTCTGTGACTGCTGTGTACTTGCCTTTCTTTGTTTTTGGGATAGTATTAACTAGACTAGACTAGTCTAAAGCCGAGTAATGCGTTGCGGGAGATGCCACAACCCAATTCTCAACTCAGACCTCAAACCCACACCAGCTGCTATTGCCCTGAAACTATTTACTGCCTTCTTCCGCCATTGCACGAAAAAGACCAACGAAATTGTGCCTTTTGATGGGCTTCATAAATCTAAAACAAGGCTTCAATTTCCCTTGGAAGCTCAACGTTCGATATCAACAGCTTAGATACGACCAACGTGGTGGCTGTGGCCTTTAGAAAACCAATTTGCACATGGGCAAGGCCTTCGTGACGCCTTCTTTTTCACCTAAATAGACAAACATTGAAACTGGGTGATGGTGCGCGAAGCCACAAGCAATGTTATTATAAGCTCCCTTAGTCAGTGAAATGGTATTTTGCGAAAGCACCATTGTCAGTGGTAGTCTTTAAAAGAAAAGCAGGATCTCACCAGTACACTGGGTTCCGTTAAGCCATATATTTTCGACAGATGAGATATTCTCAAAGACTTTGATGTCACCTGTGGAGCATGCGCGCAATCATTGAACTGATCTGCAAGAGATGAGAGCAGAGACATTCCTACCGGTGATCTCATTGCAGAACTCGGCACTAAACTTCCATAGCACCTTACAATTGGCCAGAACGCCAATATCACCTGCAGGATTTTGTTGACGAGAGCATCGTTAATGGAATCCGTGGAAAAAGAGGAGCGGCAGTGACCTCACCGGTACACTTAGTGTAATTCAGAAAGATTCTTGTCACTCCTGGCGTCTTGTCAAACACACTGATGTCACCTGCGGAGCATTTGTTGAAGCGTTATAAGTAATATGATTCGTGAATGGAGGGAATAGGGACAACCTTACCGGTAATTCCAGTCTCCGCTGCACTAAATACGAATAGCGACTGGCAGTTGGCTAAGACACTGATGTCCCCTGCGAAGCATACATTGAGATATTGTCAAAAGAGTGGCTCTAGGAAGATGGGAACGGCGAGACTGTGCTCACCAGTAACTCCTGTACTTTGCGCAGCAAAATTTGTCAGCGATTTGCAATGCGCTAGAATAGCAATGTCACCTGCGGAAAATCCGCGAAATTAAAATCAGCGGTGTTTGAAAGAAAATGCCCAAAAGTACCCCTACCGGCACATTTGGTTTCAGATAACCGGTAATCAGTAACCAACGGAGTGTGCTGGAACACCTTTATATCGCCTGAAGAACATTTGTGAAATCAGTGTTACATTGTTTGACCCGAATGTATGGGCAGATAAATGTATGTACCGATGCACCGAGTTCCTCTGAGCCAGAGAATTTTCATTAATGGAGTGTGCTCAAACACTTTAATGTCTCCTGTGAAAAGTACGCGGAATCGTCAACAGATCAGTCCGCAAAAGAAGAGCATACGAAAATTCTTACCAGTAATATTCTCACACTCCCATACGATAAATTTTTCGAGCGACACGCAATTTGTGAGAACATCAATGTCACCTGGATAAATTTTGCGGGAGCATCGTCAGAGAAGTGTTTCACGAAGACAAGCTCTGTAGAAGTTCCTACCAGAGCACTTTGTGTTCTGAAGATTGATACATGTTACTTTTGGCATGTTCTCAAACACATGGATATCTCCTGCGGAACATTTGTGGGAGCACTGTTCATGGACTGGTCTGCAAGAGAAGAAAGCAGGGAAGCTTTTACCGGTGATGTTTTCACAATTATTCGCAGAAAATTCTTTGAGGAATTTACAATTGGCCAAGACACCGATGTTCCCTGCAAAAGATACAGAAATCCTCAGTGGAATGTTGTGCAAAGAGATAGCGCAAGAGGTTTCTTACCACTTAGTTTTTTGCAACCACTGGCGATAAAATTTTCTAACAAATTACAGATGGCCAAGAAACCAATGTCGCCTACGAAAGAATAGTGAAGACGTGAAGACGTTCTTAGCTGACGAACTGCAAGCTCAGGGTTGTCAAATATTCTTAGTATGAGTTTACCCTCGAGCGAGTCGATGCTAGATAGGTCAATGTGGGTAATATTCGCAATGTTTGTGAGGTTCTCAGCCAGTACAAAGCGCCCGCAGTTACTAAGATTCACGGCTTCTTGACCATGCTTTTGACGAACATCGCTAATAAGAATAATGATATCACCAGTGAAACGACCTGCGAGAAAACACCAGTGAGCTTGTTGCAAGCTTCTATTAGTCTACACAATTGCACAATAAATACAAGGAAAATTAGTGTTTCAAACGTACGATCTTACCTGTGACATTTCTGCAATTTCTCAAGTCTAGCTTCACAAGGGCCAGATACTCCGACGTGACAAATTCTATATCAAACAAAAAAGTGTACTCGAAGTCGCTTGGTTCTCTGCTTAATTCCTCAATTTTGCCGTCAGAATTATCTTTCGAGTATAAATGCTTGTCTTTGAGCGCGTTTTTGCGTGTGTACCCGGATAGTTTTGTCACATTACCCTCAACACTCCCGTAACTCTCCGCTAGCTTGCCAATGTTTTCATTGTTTCCAACTATGCCAGCCAAAAAAGAAATATACGATAGCGCGCATATCAGTGGCTTCATGAATGCCATAAATAGACCCAAGATTGCAAAGATAGTCGATCCTTCAAGCATTGCTGCCGGCGGAAGAGAGTCGAAGGACGGAATTTGTTGCAATGCAGAAAGCCACTCTGAAATGTCGTCCAAATTTAAACTCAAAATATTAGGAATATATATTTTAAAGTCAACGAAGGCACCAAAGAAATGTTGATAAATAAGTGATACATAAGTCAGATCGTCATTAAGGCCATTATCAAGATAGAAAAAGAACGCAGTCCATTGGCCAAAGACAATAAGCGGAGAAAACACTATGAGGAGGGAACTAAACAGTACCACTATAAGCATTGTACTACAGCCGCTGATGTTTTCAATCTTCAGTGATGCACTTTCCCCATCAGGAAGCCACCAAAGAGAGCCGTGGAGCGGTGAAAGCGGATTGTAAACATTAATAGATTGAGTGATATTGATGCTTGGTTCCTTACTGCTCTTTTTGGTAGCATCAAGTGTGAGCCAGCATACCGCGAACACACCAGCGAGGCATAGCGCTATCGGCGCGAAAAAGATGAACGAGAATATAAATGAAATCGTGAATATGAAAAACAGCACACCGATGGCCATGAGGGGTGCAATCATGACAGAGGCATACAACCGCATAAGCTTGTCAATATCAGTGGCATAACCAGTGGCTGCAATACCTTGGAATATTGTAAACGCATATACACAAAGGGCTGCATTTTTCGCCAAAAAAGTTGGGTGGAAGATAAGGGACGGAATTATAGCGTTGAACAGAGGGGAACCAGTAAAACTCCCATAAAAAGCTCCGAAACACGAGCACAAACCTGCAAGGAAAGCCATGACTGACATCTTCTCAAAGAATGGAATTTGTGTTTCAAACAGATGCTTCTGGATGTAGATTTTCCTTTGCAGTTCACTTTTATGTGACAGGAGTTTGTAGAAAGTTATATCCATAAACGTGCGCACACCGTTTGCATCTTCCTCGGTACAAAAGTGTACAGGGGATAGCATTTGCCAAAAGAAGGCTACGCAAAAAGAGGTGGAGTAGAATAAAAAGTGGCCGAGCAATGCTCCTATCAGTAGTCCAAATAATGCACACAAGCCTGCATTTGCAAGCCCACTTTCCTTGTAAAAATAATACAAGACGCCGAGTCCTGAACCAAGAGTGGCAAATAAGACCGAAACATATTTTGCTTTTGTCGTGTAATTTCCCAAGAAAAAGAATCTTGATATAGTTCGAGGACTGAGGAAGAATATGCAGCCCAAAAAGACTCCTCCGCCTGCACCAAATGCTACACCGAGGCCCATGTTGAGTCCACCTTCCAACAGAACAAATTCGTCTTGATACTGCCCAGCGAAGCTCATAGCTGCAAGCACGCTCATGAGTTGAGATATCAAGGTAGTAATGTACTGGAAAACTGCAAGAATCATCCAAATAAACCACAGTACTGCTCCAAGAGAATTATAATTTTTGTCCTGCTTCAATTTTGGAACCCCGCCGAGCTGTGCCATAACGCATAGTCCAAGCAAAGCTAAAACATTCCCAGCTACACATTCGAACCGCAAGGCTTCTAGCAAGTAATCCATGAATGGGACAACGTCAACAAGAGCGCAATCAAATTCCAATTGAGTGGCATTGACGAATAAAAATCGGCTCATAGTGCCGAAAGCAAATGTCACGTCGCATGGATCAGTTGAGGCACTAGTGTTGGTGGGCAATAATGTAGGCTGTGTCGTTGGGCCATCGTCCAAATCTATAACTTCAATCTCTGGGCAGTTGTGGAGGCCAATAAGTAATCCCAGACACACTCCGATTGATAGAAAAATGACGGCAACAAGTCCAGCACCACCTATCAAATTGCCCTGAGTCACAGAATAGGCTGTAGATGGGGCAGGGGCGGCCGACTTGTCTCTGGCGGTTGAAACATCTGATTCCGTCTTAGCCTCTCGTGCTTCTGAAGGAATAGGCAAGCCTTCTGATTCGATTGAAGAAGCATTGGAACCGCCACCAATCTACTAATCGCATATGATGGAAGCAAACAGACCTACATAAGTAATTGATCCATCGTCGCACTTTGAAAATTTCAAATGTTACCTTGTCATAATCAGCTTTGGAAAGTGGAAGGGGGTCATCAAGAGGCGTGACAGCAGCGACCATCTTGAAAATAAATCAAACTGAACCTGCGTACCTGTGATAACTTCGAGCACAGATGCGCTCGTTAACACAATAGTAACCAAGTAAGGAGATATAATTTAAATCACAGACACCTTGTCTAGAGGCTAAATCTGTTATCTCAATTGCTTCGTTAAAGCAGCGCCTATCAATCTATCAATACGAGCGCGCCAGCTTACGACATCGTCGAACTCTGATCACTCCTTCATGCTTCATGATTCATGATTCGATAGATGTAGACCAGACTACTACTGTACTAGTAGTACAGTACGTGGTACAGATAACTACTTACTGTACCGGTAATTAGTTCCGGGTAATAAGGGCGGGGGAATTTGGCCTCAGCACTCGCTCTCTTAGCGTTTTTAGTACTGCAGTACAAGAAGGAAACCGATTTCTAACAGGTGGAAGTACCGAATTTTAACCCTCATTCCCTTAACGTGACAACCTCTTAACACCCGGAACTACCTGTAGTACAGATAGTAAGTTATCTGCAGCGTGTTGTTGTCCGTTGAAGTGACCTATCGACGTAAGTACGTAAGTATGGTTTTACTAGCTTGCTTATGAATCCGTTGTTGTTTTGACAAGAAAAACAACAAACGCAGGCAGATTCTCTTGGCTCTCTGCGCACTTCCGGATCCCCTGTAACTCTTTCACTACAAGCGGTCAAAGATGATCGATTCTTTAGCCCTCGCAGCCAGTCCAGGTCTCAAACGGCCGTGCCTCTTCGATGCCCCTTTGTTTGTTGCTCCAACGCTGCCGCCACCACGCCACCACCCCACACGATTTCGACGAATTCAGTTGCCTGGTTGATAAAACGAACAGTCTGCCAATCAGCGATCGACAGAAGAAGGATTTTCTCCAGGGCCAATCGGCGCTGTTGTATTTTAGTCCGGTTTTAAAATTATTTCATGAACAGTTTAGAGGGGGGGTGGAAGTATTATGCTTCCTGCCCTCTATACACTATCCCCTTTACGATGCTGACTTACGCGCAACGCACGCGCGTACACTTCTGCCCGAAGCATCACCTTCTGTGTCATTTGGGTTTGTATTAGTTTGAGTTCGAGTTCGATGTCATCAGCGAATTAGCGAAGTAGTTACAGATACCAGCACAACCAACGGGGTTACTTAGGTACAACTTCTCGTTCAGCCTGATCTTTGTCTCCCATGCCCACAGGCGAGTTACCTGCAAGTGAGTGGAGATGCGCTCATCTCATTTTTTTTTTTTGCTACAGGGAGAAAAGTACAGAAGACAGACAACAACACCGCCGTAATACTTACTTGCTTAATAGTATACTAGACAATGCCCTGCCGGGGCAAAAAATAGCCCAGAGAAGTACCTCGTGGACCAGGGACGTGAAACACGAACGAGAACTCAGCCTCGCCGACTTGTTCGGAGGAAACGCGCCAGTAGGAGCCTTAATTGGCCTTCTAGAGCGAATTTGCTAGCGCAAATGCAGCTCAAGTGTATTCTTCATGTGCCTCGGTGACTGCAGTGCACTTGCCTTTCTTTGTTTTTGGTGCAGTATCTGTCAGTACAAAAACTGTATGTGCAATCGTAGGCTCCAGGTGTAATGAGAAGGGCAAAATATGCCCTTATAGCTTGGTTTCTTAGCGTTCTTTATTCCTACAGTACAAGAAAACCGATTTTTAACAGATGGAAGTACTGAGTGCCCATTGTGCTTCACGTCCGAGGTACACGAGGAATTTCTCCGGGCTATTTTTTTGCCTCAGTGGCATGCCAACGAAGAGCTGCGAGTATAGGCTCGCAGGGTAGACGCGAACTCGGAAGCAAGCTACAAAGCAGGGGAAATCGCAGGGGAAATTTTCTTCGCAAAACGTGCATAAGTTCAGTGGCTACGCAGGTGTCGGGAAACTCACCGAATACACCCAAGAGCCTCACCGGGGAAGTTGAGCGACGGAAGGTATGTACAATGCCATAGCCCATCGATGCTCTCTTGACCAAAAGAGCATTCCGCAATAAGTCGCCGTAGACGATCGCAATGCACTGCCTCCTCTCTTCCGCGGTGAAAACTGAATTCCGACCGGACACGCCGTTGAAGAAGAGGCAGACGAAGATATGGAGGTAATGTAGGCAATAGAGTGTGCGACTTGGCGGCCGTAGGCTCCGAGTGGGAGGGGCCGGCATGGATAAAATCAAAGCAGCCAGAACCAAGTTTCTGATATATATACAAGGCACATATATCCGAGCGGCCATGGGAGTTTTATTCCAAAGCCCCCCTCGTCCCCCAGAGAAGCCGGGCTTCAGCAGACTCCCCATTCAGTGCCATCAAATTTGGATCCTTGCATTCATTTGGAATTTTCATTGAATTCCTCTTAGCTGAGTAGAACCTCAGCGCGGGGAGGCGTAGACTCGGGCGGGTGCGTAATCGGAGGGTTGGTGGTGGACACTGCAAATCAGAAAATACAAAACCGCTTCCATATATGCCCTCAGGAGTGCAAATAGTTGAGTATTGAACCAAGTACTTCAGTATCTCGCAAAAATTAATGAAGCCTGTACCATTTGCCATTATTGTTAAAATGGGACTGCCTGAAGCACCTTACAAGCCACTCGCGGCGGTTGAAAGTATTTGGCACAATAACAATGCCTTCATCCTAATGATACCGCCACGTAATTGTAGGAGAATAAAAGAATTGGTTACGAAATGCCATGACCTCAGCTCCAAAAGTGCATGATATACAAAATTTTCACTGCCCTCTTGAATGGAATTTGTTCATAAAATAGTTTTTGACCTAGGTCACGTGCATTGAGGAGAGTGCGCTATTTCTATCTACGTATATTAACTTAAATGGCTTCCTCTGATATGGTACTCACAGGCATTCTTGCCACTTGATCCCTTCAGCCAACCACATTCAGAAGGAAGGAAGGAAGGTTGATATTGAGGTGAGCATACCATCATTAATTCGACTTGTACTTCTCGAAGTACAACTCTTCAAACGTTAACCACTTGAAGTATGCAAATGGATGCGGCGAAAAGCAGTGGGCATGTCTTCTTCGCGCTCGGACATTTTCGGGAAATGGCGGTGGAATAGCCGGCAGTCAAACGTGTGTTCATTTTGACTCACCTACGTATGGATACAACACACCGTGAACGTGCAAACTATGACATTTGAATCAGCCCTTTTAGAGTTCGTCGGAAAGTATTAAACTCAGGAATAATGTCCATATATATTTGAATACCGGTAATGGTACTCATACACAATATTAGTGCACCTTCAGAGCATAAGGCGTAATGAATTCATCTATCGCGCAACATACCTTAAGGAGGTAGTCAATCGACGCAAGCGTGGGTGTAAGAGGGCCAAGAAGCAGCGGGCACCACACTGAAAGGCACAGGAGGCACTGGAGCAAACCGGCCATGAGTGCTAATGAAGCAACACCCTGCAACCAAAGCGTCGGCCACCTGAACACAACCAACACGCAAACACAATTGTTATGCCGTCATAGGACGTTGATTAGTATAGTTTTATACTCTTTCTGGCGTTGAAATATATCGTTGTACGATGAAAGCAGCGTAATAATCATGCAAACTTATCTCCAGCTGTTGTAGCCAAAAGCACTTCTATAAGCCAGCAAATAGTCTCCATATGCGCACGGTAACCCGTCTCCGCCTTGCACTGAAGCTCGTGTGTAATAGTAAACGGGGGCAAGATCAATACAAGGCTTGTGGTTGCCACCGTTGTTGGATTTGCTACTGCGAGGAGGTTCAGTATTAGCGTGGGCGTGTGCAGAAGAACCACTAGTTGCCACTGTCGATGAAATGGGTTTATAAGCTTTCAATTCATAGAAGCGCTCAAAAATAGCTTGCAAAGCAAGGCACACGTTTCGCGAGGAATTACAGTCGATCCGCGTCGGCAAGTAGCAAGCGATGGGCCAACTGGAAAGCTTCAGTGCACTGCATTGAATGCACACTGCCTGTTGAATCAACCAATAAAATGAAATGTGAAGTAGCACGCACAATAGAGAAATGTCATAAACTAATTACTATAATATACGTATATACTATGTCTGCATCGTATAGCATCACCAATATCCAACGCATAACAGACCTGGTCGTTGCTAAAGATGGCGCCGATGCGCAGGTGTGTGCAAGTCAATGCATGTTCAGCGCACGCTCGGTTTATCACGTCTTCTGATTGGCGCTTGAACACGTCATACGGACCACGGTATGCTTCGAGAGGAGGCAGAGGGTCTTTCTCCGACACAAACACCTGATGTTTGTCCGCCACGAACATCAAGTTATGCTGAAGTGAAGGTGGTATCGAATCCAATGAAACTGGTTCATCCAGAGAGCCTCACCAGAGGCTTCAAAGCAAACAGCTGGTACTAGTGAGTACTTAAATCCTACCTGGGGTCGGAGGTGGTCAACAGCGGCAATAGAGCTTACGTGCAGCACTCCTAGCACACCCGACTTTGCAGCAATTTGAACCAAATATTCGAGAGAGGCTACCAACTGTAAGTTGCCTGCTGTTACGGTAGTCTCCATACTCTGGCTACCTTCAGCGCTCCTTCTGGTAGTAGTGTTGTTGCGTTCGTCGTTGCCACCGAGCCATCGTGGCCAAGTGGGAGCCTCTACAAGCGGTGGCCGCACGCTCACGACCATAATAGTTGGACCGCTGTACTTTGGCAGCCGGTCAAACAACGTTTGCACGCTTTCTCGTGAAGTCAAATCTAGATGGGTGTGCGAGGCTACCAAGCCCGTTGGGCTGCTGTGCTCAGCTCCGAAGCTGGTACCCTCGTCTTCGGCCACCGCCATGGGGGGCTCATGCCCCACCATCAAGAACCGCGTGCGAAACTGCTGATACTTTGATCGACCGCCGATTTCTTCGACATAGGTTCGCGCCAAAGCGGAAGTTCCGCCAACCCAAATAACATTGAGGACTTCCGCCATTGTACTGCTCGAACACCTCACCCTAGCTAGTAGTCTTCACCTCAACAGCGCATCAAGCTAGCAAGTTCAAGGACGAATGACAACGCACTAGAAAATATCGATTTTGATTTTGAACACCTCAATCTTAGTGCGCAGCCTGCTCCAGCGGCAGGAGGTTAGAAGGTATCTTAGGTTAGGGGATAGGGCCTATCGTATCTGAGGTATCTTTCGTCTTTCGTCCTCTCGCTCTCTCTCCTCTCGCATCATCTCTCGTCTTGAGATGTAACGGACGTCCTAATGTGGTACCCCGAGAAACTTCTTTTCGGGTCAGCAATGCACAACGCACAATGCTAACGCTAAAAATGCTGCTGCCGGTACTTGAGTAGCCCTGATATATTGATTGTCAAGCAGAAACTCTGCGCCTTGTTGTTAGCAATGGATTTACTTGGGCGTGGGAAAGTAGCCGCGAACAAAACGCTGGAGCACTTGCACGAAATGCGGGCGTCGACTCTACCGATAGAGGCATCAGCCTTCAGCAAGCGGCACGGGCGGGTGCTGAGCGTGGATGCAGCTTGCCTTAGGCTATGGTCCCTACGCCGCGAGCTTATGTCGTTGCCGCGCCCACCGCGTAGTCCACCAGTGGTGCAGTTGCTGTCGCTGGAAGCCCTTGGCGGCTTCATTGTGGTCTTGGGCGGTGGCAGTGACGGGCATTCGGTGGACGCGTCTGCTGAAGCTGCGGGCTGGGGTGCTTCGTCCTGCAAAGTGCTGAGCCCTATATTGGGCGTTCGAGCGGCTTGGCCTGCGCTTGTGACCGCGGGCGAGTCCTGCACGGCGGCTACTATTCACGGAGCGGCGGCAGCGCTCATCTGTGGTGGCACCAATGGCGAAATTTGCTTGTGGTCCCTACGACCAGAGAAGTCGCCAGTCGAAAGGAGCACTTACACCGCCAATGGAGGCAGCGACAGTAAGAAGGACAATGCTAGCAGTAGCGATGACGACAGTAGCGACTTGGCGGTGGTTTGCGGGCCCGTTTTAAGAGTGAGCGACGAGAGCTCTGTGTCAATCTTGTGCGTGGACGAGTCGTCCGGCCTGTTGTTTGCAGCCACGGCCAACGGCACCATTTGGGCGTGGCGTTTACATTCTGACACCGCCAATCAAAGCAAGGGCAGTGGCTCACCAGGCACCAGCGTTGCCATGCGAGGGAGCACAGTAGATGGTGCCAACAGCGCGAGCCTGGCGGAGGCATCGTCTGGTGGGATGGGCTTTAACGGAGGTGGTGGCGGCAGCGGGGGTACAGGTTCAGCGCGCGCGCTGTGGAAGCAAGAACCCACTCTCGTCGCACGCTTTCTAGCAACATCAGTTGGAAGCAGCACTGTGGTGACGGCGCTTGTCTCTCTGCAGCCGAACGGTGTAGGAGCCACTACTTCCGACGGCGCCCTCCAGGTGAGAATGTCTACCACATATGAAACTGTAGTGTACGCTGGCACTTTCCGTTGATACGACTCCTGTTGCGTTTGCTAAAAGTGCATGTGGCATTAACCGCATCTTTCGTTGCTTTTCAGATACCCACTTCTAGATGCTATTTTATGTTGTGCTTAAGCCTATGTCCCGATGCATTTATTTTCGTTGAAGGTGTGGCACGTGCCCGGCCTGACCGACGAAGGTGAAGCAGCAGCAAGTGGCTTTCAGGCCAATGGTGACCACAGTTTCATCAATGACGAGCCATCTTTGCCCACAGACGGCGCCTCTGTAGCTTTGGAGTTGCCTTCTAGTAGTAACAGTCCACCTAGCAGCAGTGGTGGTGGTAATGTTCGTGGCAACAGCAGCAGCAGTGGACTGCCTGTGCCACGATTAGGCTTTGGGGTAGCCTTGCACTGTTTTCCTCACGGCCGAGGCGTATCCACCAATGCATTGCACTTAATTTCTGCAGCTGCGACGACTGCTTCTGCTTCTTCTGGTGCTGCTGCTGGAATGGACAATGTGCGGCTAGACAAACGCAACAGATCAGCCGCCGTGCCAACGCTGGCGACTGCGCGGCTGATATCGGTTGGCGCAGACTTGTGCGTGCGGCACTGGGTCTTAGTGCCTGCTGCTGCGGCGAGTAGCAGTCACCACCCTCACAAAACCTCGGACGCCTCTTCTTCACCTCTTCAGCTCGTGCTTTTGTCAGCGACGCGACTGGAGTCCAATAAAGACACTCCGTACGTTCCAATCCCTACGCGTAGTATGTGCTTTCGTACCTAGATACAGTTCTTTTTGTAAATCCCTGTCACTGAAGAACTTGCCCACTTCTCTAGACCTTTTCGTGTTCTTGCCCTTTATGTTTACACTGCGGCGGCGCTCTTACAGGTTCGTGGCGAGTTACGCGTCGAAGCCGCGGCGCACTAATATGGCACCGGGCCCTGCGTCGGGCCAAGCCGTGCACTTTGCGTCCTTTACTTTGCCCCGCTTTGGGTGCCGGGACGGAGTGGTCGCCGTGAGTGGGGGTAAAATTGCGGTGCTCGAATTGTTGCCCCCCGTATGGGCGTTCGGAGCGAAGTCAGGTTCTGGCCGACGAGGAGGAAGAGGACTCGGCAATGGCAGTTCTTCTTCGCTAGTAGCCTTGGCGCGTGCACCGGCTTCGCCTAATTTTACAAACCTCAGGATGAAAAGCACAGAAGCTGAAGGAATTGACGCAGCTGTCTCTCCGGCTGGGTCAGTGGCAGGATCATTGGACGGATCTCTCGCGAAAGCTTCTTTCGTAGAATCGTTGGCTGGTTCTGCAGCCGGCGTGGCGTGGGAAGCTTTATTTGGCCCTTTCCCGTCTTCAACGTCTCAAGCAGGCGGGTCTGTATCTGCTGCAGACAATGAAAACCAGGAATCAGTCGTTGAAACTGGCGCACTGCCCGCTACTTCGCCATCTTCACATGAGTTGCCTCAGGATGCTGCGCTGCTGGTTCTCTCTGAAGAAGGGTTACTGACGGCAATGGAACCAACGCTTGGCGAGGCATCTCAGGTGGCGCACCCGCTGCCAGCTGAATTGTTAACGTCCCCCGATGGTGGCAGCAGCAATCGAAAACAGGGAGGCAGCGGTAGCAGTATGGGTCTACCTGCGTTAGCCACGGGCAGAGCTGCTACTGTGGATGGCGCGCTTCCTTTGAATGCCTCCACAGGGCCTACGACTTGCTTAGCCTGGTGTTCACATGAGCTGGCTTGCGTAGGCCGCGCAGACGGTTCTCTAGAAGCCGTTGAACACTTGCATGCGCCTCAGGTGGTATACAATGCAGGAGCAGGAGGAACTTTGCCAGTGGCCTCTCGAAGCCAGCCTGTTCGTCGATTTATGCTCAGCAACAGTCCTGAGGCAAGTGCTCCTGGAATTCAGAGCTTGGTCGCACTCCCGAATGTGCACCATGATAGTGGCATCAACGGTTACAACAATATCATGCGTAGTAGTCCTGCCTATGTGGTAAGCGGCAACTCGGACGGCGGTCTCTCCCTTTGGGCACTTCGTCCAACGCCTGACCTTTCCCTTCTTCAAGGGCACGATGCACTCCAACCTCTCGGATTTCCAGCGACTGCAACAGCATCGTCTTCTCCAGCGACGGTTGCTTCTGGGCCACTCTGGACTGCGGCAGCGCACAGTGGTGGCGTGTGTGCTCTTGCTGCCGGTGTGCGCTACGATATAGGCTTGTCTTCAAACCACGGCGAGTCAGGTAGCCCTTCTGCATCGGGAGCTGGAGCTGGAGCAAAGAAGCAGCACGCGAGTGGTGCCAATATTAGCGGCGGCGTGCCCATCGTGTGCTCGGGCATGGGCTGTGTGGTGAAAGTGTGGCGGTTCGGTTTGGCTGCAGGGGGGAGCGGAAGCAGCAGCCACGCCCTCATGCTGGAGAGGCACATAGTGACGGCCTCACCTCTATCTGCCCTGCGGATTACCTGGGCTGCACCTCCACCTCCATCTCCGCAATCGTTTTCTCGAAAAGGATCGTCTTCTCCTCTGCGGATTACCTGGGCTGCACCTCCACCTCCATCTCCGCAATCGTTTTCTCGAAAAGGATCGTCTTCTCCTCCTCACCAGCACACCCGCGAAGAGAACGATGAGGACCCGCCAAAAGTGCCTTTCATGTCCTTTGGTAGCGCGCTCCCTTATCTCAAGAAACAGGATGCGCACACTGATTCAACAGGGCCGCTGGCGAAATCTGTGCTTTTGATTGGCTTCATGGATGGCGCCATTGAAGCCCATGGTGGTGCCCTGGGTGCACCGGATGCTACTACCAAGGAGACAGACACACCACAACGAACCACGGCGAACTTCAAAAGCCCCACTAGAACTTCGGCTGGTGCTTCAACGACAATGAATGGTGGCAAACCGCCTGAACAGCAGCCGATTGCGACCTTGACTTTGATAAAGCACCACGCGAACAAAGTAACAGCCCTCGACAGTATTAACTTGCCGGCCTGGGGAATGGACGATCAAGCTAGTGGAAGGAAGGGCTCTTTCCAGGGAGATAGCGCTGGATGTCGCCCTGCATGTGCGCTCTTGATATCAGCGTCGCTCGATCGCTCATTGGCCGTCTTTCAAGTCAATTTACCAACATCCAATCCTAAGTCCACTACCCGAGACACCTCAGGTCATCACGAGCCAGCATCTCCGGGCAGTGTCAATTCGTCGCATTTCGGGCTTCCGTCTGGCGCTGGCTCCATGACTGGCCCCTCCTTTTTGGGAGGTGGTGGCGGCAGTGGTGGTGAAAATGCTTCTGCTGGCCAAGCATCGCCGTTACCTTTGCTTACACTGCTGCGACGTGTGAGCCTCTCTGCGGTGCCCTTGTCAACTTCGTTTTTACGCGCTGGCCCTACTCTGTCAGCCGTAGTGTTGCTCTTGCCGAGCCCTCCCACGCACGCTGCTGCTTTCAACGGCAGCCAGAATGCGACGCTCGTGCAGGTAACCCTGAACGACGACCCAGCCGTGGCAGCGGTGTTGCCGCAGGGGTGCGCTGCCCCAGTGCCAGGCCATGCGCAAGCATTGGAAGCCGCAGCTGAGCGAGCTCGTGCAAATGCTTATGGCAATGACAGCGATGGTGCGCCTGGCGCCGAGGAGGGGCAATGGGGACTCAGGGCTGCTGCCCTGTCGCCGTCTGCTGTGAGCATATCTTTGCCTGGTGCTGCACCCCTGCAGGATCAGGAGTTCGGCGACGAGGATTCCAACAGTATCGATGGTGACTTGGACAGTGTGCAGAGCAGTAATGCGGGCCGTGGGTCCCCAGGTTTTTCGTCCTCAGGGCATGGCTCGAGCTCTCTGCTCACTTTGGACATCCCCAACGACAACAACAGCGTGGGCGGCAGCGGCAGCGGCATTCACCCCGAAAGGAAAGCTCGGCGTGTAGACCGACCACCGCCCATTTTGGTGGACGGAAGTCCTAACGCTGCTGCGGGTGGTGCTGCGGTGTTGAATCTAGTGGCTCCGGACACGGCGCCGCTGCAACGGCAGTCCCCGACTCCTAGCTCTCCACCTCGATCTGCCGGAGGTGAAAACGCCCTTCTTCTGCAGTCCCGGCCGGTGTCCCCGCTGCAAATGTCCCCACCAGGGTCCCCGAGCACAGGCCACCGACTGTCTGTGCCGCAGCCTGGATCACCCTCCGCCAACGGAGACAGGGCCACCTCTGCGAGCCCTAACCTGGACCCTGCTAATCCTAACCCTAGGGTAGGGCACCACCGCTCACGGACCAAATCGCCTGCATCACCTGGCCAACTCTTGAGCTCGCGACCAGGAAGATCTGGTGCAGCCCTAGGAATGGCATCAGCTGCAAGAGCTAGAGCAACAGAAGAAGGCGATGAAGACAACAAAGACTCTAATCTAGCCATTGGAAAGATTGTGCTCAAGTGGTACGTTGATGCACAGCTCAGCGGTGGCCCGGGAGCCGAACGAGCGCGTGCCGTAGCCGTTGGCGCAGCCTTAGGGTTCGCGCCTCGCGACGACTCAACCAGTGGAGCAGAATTCCAAGACGGCGAGCAGCGCGAAGCAACGGCGAGCTTGCTGTACGCAGCCCACGCGTGGGGCGCGAGCCGTGACCACCTGAAGCCGCCTCCTTCTGCTACTGGTATTGCTCCTAGTGGCAATGGTGGTGGTACTACGGGTGCTGCTGCTAGTGGCACCGAAAAACAGCCGCCTGGCACGGCGATGCAGTTACGAGGGCGCGCTTTAGGGCGAACCTTGTGTGACTGGTGGCGGCGGCGCGCGGCGTACTTCCACCACGGCACGCGTGTGGTGCCCAGCCAAGATGAAGTGGCGCACGTGGTTGCCGCGCTAGGAGTGCCCCACCCTGATTTCTTGGTCGATGTGCCCTTGTTTGCTACGGCAGCCGGCCTGCTGGTGCTCGCGCTCGGAGATGAGTCTTTAGACGAGGCCACGCGCCGTGTTGACGCAGCATTAGCTGCAGCGGGAGCTGTGGGACCTAATCGCCAAAGCGAGCACAAGACTGCCGAAGATACTGCCAAACCAGCTGAAAATGAAGCCACGCACGTAGCAAAGCGCATGGTGCCTGACGCCATGAAGGCACGCAGCAGTTCAACAGCAGGTGCCGCGGTTGTCGCCTTACCGCGCGCTTCATACGACGTCCTAGACCAGGAGGAAGACGACGACGATGGCGCTGGAATGAGTGTGGGCGATGCGTCCTCTTTGGGCGATCACTCCATGCCGTCGATCACTTCGCATCGCCCAGACCATGATCGCGCCCGAGGAGAAAAACAGCGCGCTGCAGTGTTGCCGAAGAGTAATAATAACCTTACGCCATTGCAGATGAAAGGAACAAGAGACCAGAGATTCCCTCAGGTATCTTGAGATTTTGGTTTTGATTGTCATAACTATCTTTATAATTCGAAACATGACTTGAATCTTCCAAATCCTTTACATTGCAGGTGCCAACGCGTGCGCACGCCAAACCAAAAAAGTACCCCGAAATGCTGAAGCAGCGCACGAAAATTACTTACAACAGCATGGGCGAACGCGTTCGTGTGGTAAGTGTGACCCCCCCCTTTTTTCTTCTTTAATTTCAACCAAATTTTAATCTTCTTGCATGTTCTTTCATGCGCTTTATCAATTATCAAACTTACTGACCTTGTTTCCTACTGCAGTTTGTGCAATTATCAGATCAAGTCCCACACTTGTTAACATGTATCGAATTCCCATCCATTGCTTTTGCACATGTGGGCATGCCACCGACACCTACTTACAGGCGGTGCCAATTGTGGTCGCTCCCGCCACTCCCAGCAGCAAATCGCAGCCTGCGGTGGCCGAGACTTTCGAATGGCCCATACCCTCGTCGTCCTACGCGGGGGCCCTCAATGCCTCTGCTCGCCTTCACGTGCCTCCTCGGGTGGCGCCTTCTCAGCGCTTTCACGCATTTGAGAAGTTGTGCATCGAGGTGAGTCTTCTGTGACATTGGGTGGAATTGCATTGAACAACCCTTCAAATGCATCTTGAAATGCCTTGTATGGGCCTAAATTAAGAATGTTCATTATTGGCAGTGGCTTCTAGAGTACTACTTGCAGAGAGCCAGCCGCGGATATTCTAGACTTTGTATTTGTAAGTGCGTGTATTTTTTTGATGTTTTCATCATTTTTGACTAGGTTCCGGCGGCCATGCAGCCTTTCTGGAAAGGGTCGAACCACATGGAACACTTGGACGACGCTCGAGTGTTGCTGTACCGAGGAGGGCGCTTGCCGGACGGCTCCTGGCCCCGCGCTGACATGCCGGACGAAGAAAAGGTACTATAGAGAGCATGGCATAGATTAATACACTGCTTCTGTATCTAGTCTTTTGCGCCTCCTTCGATGAGTTCTTAACCATGCTTGAGCTTGCTTTAAGCATTCAGCACAGAATGCTTTGACCTTGAAATCTGGCGCATCTCTGGGATTCTTTGTTTCGTGTGTGTACCTGCACTCCTGATGCTCTATAGGTCGCTTCTGAAGCCGCACCGATGGAACTTTCACGGACGGTTGGAGCTGTGCAATCTTTCTTCAACGACTTCGAGAAAAGTTTCCTAGGCAGTGCTGACGATAAAGTGCTTGGTCGTAGCAGCAACAGCGGCACTGGCAGCAATGCAAGTGTCAATTCCACTGAAAGAGGAGTTACCTCCAATGCAGCAGTGGCCATTGCAGCTGCAATTATTGATAATGAGGCTGAAGTTGATCTTTCTTCTCACTCTACCGCCGAGGCTGCTGCTGCTGCTAGGAATTCCAACAATATCAATGGCGGAAGTGGTGCCGAAGTCATAGCCCGCGCGTTACATGCGTCTTTCGTGTACAAATTCGGGGTGCCCGCTCTCGCGCAGTTCAAATTGGTGGCCCTATTCGATGCGGTGCGAGTTACAAGTCATTTTCGTAACACCTTCATTCCTCCCTACCTCTAGTACTGTACTTGCACACACTGTACTAAGGAGCACGCGTTCCTTTTACTGTTTGTTTCTCTTTTCTTTGTGCTTTTAAAATGTGTTTTGCTTGAACTTACTTTCAGTAACGTCTGAAGTTGTACATATTCTCGTGTGCTCATTTGACGATGCACTTTCGCGAAACAGGTGTGCGACGCCCCCGAGGTACCTCTGTTGCGATTGTTCGCTCGCCTCTTGGGCATTTGTGCTGAAGGCGACGTCGTTGATCCATCCAGCACGCCGCTGTCACCTTCATCTGCTGCTGCTGCTGAGGCAGAAGGTGCAAGTGCAGGAGGGTGGCAGGTCTCATCGCTGCGCTCGCCGAGCTTACTGGAATCAGCAGACTTAACCCTGTACTTGCAGGGCAGGCAGTGGCTTAAGAACCGTGGTTTTATGGTGTCTGGCCCTTTTGTGCCGCGCAAATCGCCACGAACCATGGTGAGAATGATAAACTTCGTACGTGTACATGCATCGTCTCGCACTTACCGATACTTTGCTCGCCATACACTCGTGTTGTAACTTCAGAACCGATGAGCGCACTTTCATCCAATCTTGCATTTTCACCCTAACACGCATACACACACATAATGCCTTTACAAGCAATCAATTTTCTCCTCTTTTGACGCTTCCTTTCACACTTCTTACCAAATTAGGCCAAAGCGAATGTGGGCTGGGGTGGAGATTTCTCGATGGATGACGATGGCGCCGCAGATCTCTTGGCTGATGCACTCAACACTAGCCATGCCCTTGACTATTACGCCAACAGCATCGACGATGCGAATAGGAGCAAACGTGCCAAACGCTCATCTGCAGCAGCAGCTGCTGCTGCCGCTGCCTCTGCAGCTGCATCGAACAAGAGTAACAGCAACAGCGACTTGCCATCCACCCAGCAACGGCCGCAGTGGCAGCTCGTGACTCGCCTCCACGCGTCCCTGTGCGCCGAAGCAGTGCTCCTCGCCCAAGGTGCCCCACCAGTGGTCTCCAGCCGTGCCCTGCTTCGCCTTCGGAAGCTGCCTGCTGGCCCCGCAGTGGACGTCTCTCCTGGGGACGGGTCATCAGCCGCAGCAGCAGCTGCAACAGCAGCAGAAGGGAGTGACGATGAAGATGCTGCCTCACTGCGCCGCCTGATAGCTAGACAGCACCCTCAATTGCTCCCGTACCGTCCGGCTGGAGGGTTTGTTGACGAAGAGACTGCAGCTGCAGCTTCTGGGGATGGCGCTACAACAGCATCAACGAGAGCTCGAGTTAGCACTAGCAGTAGTAGTAAGCATACCACTGTGCCACCATCTCCTGCTGCGCTACTGGACGTGGATTTGGTGCTGGAATGCGTGATGGAAGAAGCTGCTTTCGCACGGAGGCGTGCTACGACAGCCCAAGAAAAGCTCTTGGGAGAAAGTGCGCTGCCATCACCTGCGCGTGTTCTCACAGCGTCAACAGGAAAAGGCAAACAAGAACGATCTTCTGCGGCTTTAGGGCAGGATATTCCATTGATGTCACCGGCAGAATTGGAATTGCGTCGGCAACATGCATGGAGTTCGACGGGACCACTCATCCTCGAATTTTTGAAGAGGTGATTACACTAAATTTACGAAGACACAAACTGAGCCCGCTTTTGATGTAATCATGTTCAATTTGTGTGTATGTATTTTTTTCCAATCACTTACCACGCAGAAAAGAAGGTTGTTATATCTGCTCTGGTGTGCGTCTGTGTTGTTCATTTCAGGTGTTTGGCGGCTGGTGACGATCGGTCTCGCACGGGAACTTTGCCCAAGCACCGCATGTTAGACGTGCTGCGGTCGGGGGTGCTGGGGTGGCTGCCGTGGCCCGCCCTCGACCTGAATCGAAAGAAACACCCTGTAGTGGCGATGAGCCAGGAGCAGAGGGCCCGCGACCTGGTGGACTGTTTTCGAGAGAAGCGTGCACCTGCCAGCCATGTAGGTGCCGCAGCTACTACTGTTGCTAGCAACGCGAGCCTTCAAGAGGGCGATGGTGGCGGTGGCGGAACTGAAGAAGATGAGAATGCTAATCGAAGCGACGATCTCGAGGAAAAGGAGGAAGTTGTGGTGGTGGGTGGGCGCCCGTTTGGGCCTGTCTGCTACCTTGACTTGGTTGCGTTCTTGATTGTCGACGCTACCACTGGCACCACCGTCGACAGCAGCAGTCACACGCCATTGAAATTGCCGAAACTACAACAAGGCCCGCAGGATGCTGCTGGCGCGGGTGCAGATGCGTATAACAGCGGCACTGACAGCAGCATCGGTGTAGGTGGCAACGGCGACGGTGGCATCG